>Ga0079992_125610_pt1 | contig 14538 bp, 11 predicted proteins | sample FaiFalFF_MnMetaG_3_FD_69197 | JGI IMG/M metagenome (GOLD analysis project Ga0079992, IMG submission 69197) | Freshwater microbial communities from Yellowstone National Park, Wyoming, USA - Fairy Falls B (FF_Mn_B) MetaG (SPADES assembly) (version 2) | ecosystem: Environmental > Aquatic >... | reverse complement strand
ACCCCCACCCACTTGACATTTTTCTTAACAAAAATTAAATTGCAAATAAATACACAAAAACAAAAAACCCCGACGCTGGAACGCCGGGGCTTTTAAAAACAAATCGGTGAAGATACAATGCAAGAGAAAAATAATAATAATTTCAGCAAAAATCAAGTTTCTCAATACCATCTCCCATTCCAGCCAAACCGAAAGTATTTCGCAGCTATCCCCAACATTATTTTGGATCACCCCGAACTTGACATTTACGACCAGATGCTTTATATCCACATCAAACGAATCGCCGGAGACAACGGGCAATGTTGGGCTTCCATCCGCTACCTTGCCGGGAAAATGAAAGTAAGTAAATCCCAAGTGCAGAAATCACTTCAAAAACTCCTAAAACTTGGTCTCATTAGACACGCAGGGACGAAAAAAATCAAAACCCGCCCCAGAAATGTTTATGAAATCGTTGACATTTGGGAAATGAATTTGAATTACTACAGCAACCACCAAAACAACACCAGCGAAACCATTGAAAATCAAGAAGAAGTTATCCACACCCACAACAGCGGAGATTGTCCACAGTATGGACAAACCCCGAAAGATTGTCCACCGTATGGACAAACTCAAACACCAAAACCGAAAAAATCAATTAAAAATCAACAAGTTAAACGAAAAAAGCAAAAACCTAAGAAAAACCATATTAAAGAAGAAAAACAAAAATCATCATCATCCCGAAAAAATGATGACGATGTTGATAACTCAATCAAACCCCAACCCACTCAAAAAGAAATCATCACAAAAGGAGAGGGCTTATTCTCTAATATCAACATCCAACCTTTAATTGATAAATTCGGAATTGATAGAGTCCTCTTTGTTATGGACCTTATCAACTACAGGTATAAATATAAACTCGTATCACACCCATTTAAACTTTTACTCAAAATTCTAAAAGACAGGTATCTAATACACAACGAATTTTACAGATTTATCAGAGGCAAAAATAAAGGCGATTCAGTCCCGGTTCTTATAACCTGTAAATCCTGCAATCATAAAGGAATCGCTGAACTAAAAGTCGGCGGTAAATACTTTCTCCCTTGCTCAAAATGTGGCACATTCGCAGAAATAGACCTAATCATCAAACTTTAGTCCTTGTCTTTTTATTACAACTTTTATTATATTATTTTGCCTATAAAGTCAAAACCAATGCTTACGGAGGAAGAAAAGCCATGGAAATTAACCTCCGTATCTTAAAGGCGCTTCCCATTTTATTCCTTTGCTTTTCTCTCTTCACATCATCCACCGCACAAACTCCAGATGAACAACTTCCAGACATCATCAAAAAAATTAAACCATCCGTTGTCACCGTCTTAACCTATAACGCCGAAGGCAAACTATTAAAGCTTGGCACTGGCTTTTTTGTCAGTCTTGCTGGTGATATCAATAACTAATCGGCATGTTATCTTAAACGCAGACCGTGCTGAAATTAGAACATCACAGGGCAAAACCTATCCTATCACTGGAATTGTTGCTGAAGATATAGAATCCGATCTTATAAGGGTCTCAACAGATACACCTGTAAAAGAAATAAAACCAGCTCAGTTAAACACAACCCTTCCCAAAGTAGGCGAGCGAATTATAGTAATCGGTAACCCATTGGGTCTTGAACACACAGTTTCAGATGGAATCGTATCATCCATTCGTGAGGTCCCTGGCTTCGGAAATGTTATTCAAATTACCGCACCTATTTCTCAAGGTTCAAGTGGAAGTCCTGTACTTAATATGAAGGGAGAAGTCATAGGTGTGGCAACTTTTCAAATAATTGAAGGACAAAATATTAATTTTACTATTTCAAGCGAAAATAATTAAACTTAAACCCGGAAAACCAAAGACCTTTACGGAATGGAAAAACAATATAACAAATGCCGAAGATCTTTTTGACTGGCTTACATCGTTAGAGGTATTCTATACTGGGCTTCTTTTCCTTTTATCAAATGACTATCATAAAGCGCTTTCTTATTTTGAAAGGGTTATAGAGAAAAATCCAAGCTACGCAGATGCATATTTTTATATTGGGTATTGTAAAAGTGAACTTGGAAATTATACAGAGGCAGTTGAGGCATATAAACAAGCAATAAGAATAAAACCTGATTATGCTGAGGCTTATTTAAATCTTGGTGTGGCTTATAATAAGCTTGGTCGGTATGCAGAGGCAATAGAAGCATATAAACAGGCAATAAGAATAAATCCTGATTATGCTAAAGCACATTACTACTTGGGTCTAACTTACTTAATACTTGGGAATAAGAGCTCTGCATTAGAACAATACAAAATACTTAAAAATTTAGATGTTGACCTAGCTAATCGTTTGTTTGATTTGATCTTCAAATGATTCAAAAACGAAACACTTCTCTCCCTTGCCATTTTCCCCAATTTTCCTTAACTTCTAAACAAAAAACCCCGGGCTCTCCCGGGGCTTTTCAAAAACAAAAAATACAAATCAACCATGTTCAAAAATAAATATAAAAAATTGATACAAATTTTCAAAACCCATTCCATTGAACTTCCGAGTATAAAGACCTCACACGAGAATTATTTACACTTTAAGAATTTAAAGCGGTGAAAGTCAATAAAGATTATACTTGAAAATGGAATTACAAAAGCTCTTAAACAAAAAAGTCATATTGCCTTCACAATTTACTGAACCAGTTAGGATAGAAGATGTATTGCCTCTCGGAAGCAACTACAAAATAAGATTGAGAAAATCTGATGGTGGTCTTGACGAGATAGTCATCACTGAAGACGAACTAAGAGAAATACAGATAATTTCAGATGAAACATATACCCCTGTGGATGCAAATCTTTTATCTTTGCTTGTTGAATCTTACCGAATAAAATATGCCTATTCTTATGACCCATATTTTGCTGTTAGTTTATCCGGCATACAAACATTGCCCCACCAAATAGAAGCTGTTTATGGTAAAATGCTACCACAACCACGTCTTCGCTTCCTTTTAGCAGATGACCCAGGTGCAGGCAAAACTATAATGGCAGGTCTTTATATAAAAGAGATGAAATTGAGATATGCAATAGAGAAAATTTTAATTCTCGTTCCCGCTAATTTAAAAATACAATGGCAAGATGAACTCCTCAGATTCTTTAACGAGTATTTTATCATAGTTGATGCTGAACTCGATAAAGGGCAAGCTGTAAATATCTGGCAAAAGGAAAATCAAATTATCACTTCAATTGATTATGCCAAACAAGAAAAAGTAAGAGAAAGAATATGGCAACAAAATTGGGATATCGTTATAGTTGATGAAGCTCATAAATGCTCCGCATATACTAAAAGAAGAAGCGACCGTAATCCTGAGAGAGAAGCGACAAAACGCTATCAACTTGTGGAAAAACTCTCTCAAAGACCCAACCACCTCCTACTTTTAACAGCAACACCACACTATGGTGATGATGATAGGTTTTGCCACTTCCTACGACTTCTTGACCCCGATGTCTTCCCAGAACCTCATAAATACCCCGATGCGATAAAGAAGGTGAAAGATATGATCCTGCCAAGAAAGGAAAACCCATGGATTGTAAGACGACTTAAAGAGGACCTGTGCGATCTGAATGGCAGACCATTATTTACTAAAAGACATACAAAAACAATCTCATTCAAAGTGAGCAAAGAGGAATATGAACTTTATGAAGAAGTTACAAATTATCTTAATAAATTTTTGATTCTTGAAGGAGAAGGGCGTATAAGACAAAGCATAGCATTAACAAGAACTGTTTTCCAAAGGCGTCTTGCAAGTTCAACTTACGCAATTTATGAAACCCTTAAAAGACGACTACAAAAACAAAAGGACTTCCTTGAAAAACTTAAAAGCTCACCTCTACGAGAAAGATACGAACTCTTAGAAAAATACAGAGACATCAACATAGATGAAGAAATAGATGAAGACGATGTTGATGAACTTGAGAAAGAAAAATTGTTATCTGAGTTTACACTCGCCAAGGGGATTAATGAACTTGAAGAAGAAATAGCTTATCTAAAAGAGCTCGTCATAAAAGCAAAAGATGTATATGAAAAAGCTCAAGATACAAAATTAAAAGTTTTAAAAGATTGCCTTGAAGGAAGTGAATTTAAAGAACTCAAAGACGGCAGAGGAAAACTCCTTATCTTCACTGAACACAAGGACACTTTAAAATATATTAGAGGAAAGATTGAAAGTTGGGGGTTTACAACTTGTGAAATTCACGGCGGGATGGATGTATATCAACGAAAAAAAGCTCAAGAGGAATTTAGAACATCAGCTCAAATTTGCGTCGCAACAGAAGCTGCTGGTGAGGGTATAAATTTACAGTTCTGCCATCTTGTGATAAATTATGATATCCCCTGGAACCCCGCACGCCTTGAACAACGCCTGGGGAGAGTTCACAGAATAGGACAAAAAAGAGATGTGTATATATTCAACTTCGTGGCAGAAGAATCCATAGATGGAAAACCTATAATTGAAGGCAAAGTCCTGAAAAAATTATTGGAAAAGATTGAAAAAATGAAAAGTGCCTTAGGCGAAGAAAGGGTTTACGATGTTGTCGGAGAAATCCTATCCCTTAATAATGTAGACCTCGCGGAAATTTTAAGAGATGCTGTCTATAATCCTCACCGACTTGAAGAATATCTTGAAATAATTGAAAACATCAGTCCGGAGAAATTGAAAGAATATGAGAAAATGACAGGTATCGCCCTAGCTCGTGAAGTGGTTGATTTCTCCTCTTTCCAAAGGAAAAATTTCATTGCAGAAGAAAAACGACTTATGCCTGAATATGTGGAAAAATTTTTCAAAAACGCCGCAAGTGTGGTTGGTTTAAAAGTTGAAAAAAGAGCAGATGGATTGTTGAAAATTCCAAGTGTTCCTAAATCATTCTACTCAGAAGAACTTGAATCAGTGAAGAAATTCGGAAAACCCGAAAACGAATTCAAAAAAGTCACCTTCAACAAAGATGACTTAGAAAAAGATCAACATATTGATGCAGTCCTCTTAAATCCCGTTCACCCTCTCTATGCAGTCGTTGAAGAAAAACTCCACGAAAAACTAAAAGACCTTAAAGGTAAATGCGCCGTTTTCCTTGATTTAAATGCAAGCGAACCCTACTGGATCCATTTCTTTGACTTTAGCATCGTTGACGAGGGAGGAAAAGCTGTTTATAAAGAACTTTCAGCTGTAAGAGAAATGAAAAACGGAAGCTACGAAATCATCCCACCAGAGATCATACACGACTTAAGCCCCTATCCAGAAAAAATTCAAAACCTACCAAATTTTGACCTGGAAAAGGTTGAAAATTTCCTCGCAAATTACCAACTTGAAAAAAGAAAAACAATACAAAAGGAAAGACAAGAAAGATCCAAAATAATTGAAGAATATCTTGATAAATCCTTTGATGAAAGAATATTCTCAACTCAGAGAAAAATCATGGAAGCAAAAGCAAAGGACGATGAAAAAAGTGCCAAAGCATTAGAGGAGATATTAGAGGACTTGGAAAGGTTAAAAGATGAAAAAATTCAACAAGCGAAGAAAATGTCTATAATACGAACAGGACCTGTTAGCCATATTGCCTCTTTTTTTGTTCTACCACCATTTGAAATTTCTGAACTTTCAAAATTTTTAGAATCAGAAGAAGAAAAAGAAAGAAGCGAAAAACGAGCTATGGAAATTGTCATGGAATATGAAAGGAACAGAGGTTGGGAACCAGAAGATGTTTCAGACCAAAAACTCGGTTTTGATATAAGAAGTTTAAGCCCAGCTGACCCAAAAACTGGATATAGAGAAGTGAGAAGAATTGAGGTAAAAGGAAGAAAGAAAGGGGAGAATATCCATTTAACAGTCAACGAATGGCTTAAAGCAAAGCAGTTAAAAGACACTTATTGGCTCTATGTTGTATGGAATCCGAGCGATCCAAATTATGAAATCATCACTATCAGGGATCCAGCAAATAAGTTGGAATATGCTGCAAAAGAAATAAAAGCAATCAGCCATTATGAAATAAACGGAAAAGAAATTGAAAAATTCAAAAATTTGGGGAATAAAAATGGGATTTAAAGTAGGACTTGCTCAAAAAAGAAGAGAAAAGTTAGAGAGTGAAATTAAACGAATCATTCCAGAAATTATAAAATTGGGAGTAGAAAAGATAATATTATTTGGTTCTTTAAATTCTGAAAATGTTCACAAATCAAGTGATATCGATATTTTAGTTATCCAGAAAACCGAGAAAAAGTTTCTAGAAAGAGTTGATGAATACTACAATTATTTGAAACCCAAAGTAGCAATAGACATATTTGTCTATACTCCTGAAGAGTTTGAGGAAATGAAAGAGAGGAATTTTTTTATTATTTCTGCCCTTAAAAAAGGGAGGGTAATTTATGAAAAGTAAAAAAGAAGAGGCAAAAAGATGGTTTTTACAAGCATTAAGGGATTTAGATGATGCAAAGTTTAACCTTTCAGGAGACAGATTTAATGTTGCTTGCTTTTTAGCTCAGCAATCCGCAGAGAAGGCAATAAAAGCTTATCTTTTTCTAAAAGGTGCAGATGAGGTCTGGGGACATTCTGTTGGAGAACTTTGCGAAGACGCAAAGAGTTTTGATAAAGACTTTAGAGAAATAGAAAGTGCTTCAAAATCCCTTGATAAATATTATATACCAACCCGCTACCCGAACGCCTTACCCGGTGGAATACCATCTGAATCATTTGATAAAGCCGATGCAGAGAAGGCAATCTCATTAGCAGAAAAAATAATTAATTTTATAAAATCAAAGACAGAAGGTGAACTATGATAAATGATAAAAGATTAATTGAGGACTTCCTCCCAATAAAAGAAATAAGCGATGAATCCTCAAGAGAAAAATCAATAAGACAGGGGCACATCTCTACTTTGCATCTATGGTGGGCAAGAAGACCTCTCGTTGCTTGCAGAGCTGCTGTCTATGCTTCTTTAGTCCCTGCGCCTAATGGCAAAAATGGTAGAGGTCCAAAATCATCTTTCATCCAAAAGTTATGCAAGTATCCAGCAAATCCTACTACTGTGAAAGAGGCAATAAAACATATCTATGAAGCCCACGCAGAAAGATTATCAAAAGAACTTGGTAAAGAAATAACAGCAAAGGATATAGAAGAGGGAAGAGCACCCAAGCCCAGAGTTCTTGATATTTTCGCCGGTGGCGGTTCAATACCCCTTGAAGCACTACGGCTTGGTTGCGATGCTTATGCAGTGGAACTCAATCCCGTTGCTTATATTATCCTCCTTGCAACACTTGTCTATCCTCAAAAATATGGCAAAAAACTTGTAGATGAAGTGGAAAAATGGGGTAAATGGATTATTGAAAACGCTAAAAGAGAAATTGGCGATTTATATAAACCTATCCAAACAAAGAAATATGGAGAACTAACCCCGATTGCCTACCTCTGGACAAGAACTGTTAAATGTAAAAGTCCTTCTTGTGGCGCTGTTGTTCCCCTCGTTCGTCAAACATGGCTGTGTAAAAAAAGCGGTAAATTCATCGCCTTAAAGGTCTTGCCAGATCCCAAGAAGAAAATACCAAAATTTACCGTTGTCTCCAGTTATGCAAAAACAGAAACCGAAGCGATAGAAAAATTTGGCTTTGACCCTGGGAAGTTTTCCAAGGGTGGGAACGCAAGCTGTATTTTCTGCGGAACCGGTGCTACTTCCGATTATGTAAAGCAAGAGGGACAGGCAAAAAGGATGGATAAGCAACTTATGGCTGTTGTATGCACAAAGAAAGGTGAACCAGGCAAAATTTATCTTTCCGCCGATGAAATACCAGAGGATTTGATCCCAAATGAAAAAGAAATATGGGAAAGGATTGAGAAACTTTGTGAGGAAACAGGATTAAGTGTGCCTGATGAACCTTTACTTGATAAGTCAGCTGATCAACTCCCAATGTATGGGATGCCTACATATGGGGATATGTTTACTCCTCGCCAGCTCCTTGCACTTCTGACTTTTACAAAATGGGTGAGAAAGGTAGAAGAAAAGATGAGGAAAGAAGGTTATGAGGATGAATTTATAAAACCTTCTTGTACCTATCTTAGTATGTTGTTAACTCAAATTAGCCACTATAATTGCTCTATGTCTCTATGGTATAAAGAAGGTATGGTTTCAGTTTTTATAGAAGGTCAATCCATTCCTATGCGATGGGATTTTGCTGAAGTAAATCCGTTTTGGACAAATGTTGGTACCTTAAATTACGCTTTAAATCAGTTTTTGAAAGCGCTCAATAATTATGATATTCAAAGCAGAAATATTTCTTTTGTCTTTCGCTCTTCAGCGACGGAACTTTCTTTTCCCGATAATTTTTTTGACGCCATAATCACCGACCCCCCATATTATGACAACATCTCTTATGCAGCACTTTCTGACTTCTTTTATGTCTGGCTAAAGCGTTCTATTGGACATCTTTATCCTGAGCATTTTTCCGGTGAGCTTACTCCAAAGAGAAAGGAAATCGTTGCAGATGCCAAAAGGCACGGAAGCAAAGAAAAGGCAAAGAAATTCTATGAAGAAATGATGAAAAAATCATTACAGGAAGCATGGCGGGTATTAAAGCCAAATTCTCCGCTTGTTATAGTTTATGCCCACAAAACAACTGTGGGATGGTCAACGCTTGTAGAAGCTTTGAGAAGAACCGGCTTTGTTGTGCAAGAGGCTTGGCCTGTTGAATTGGAGAGAAAAGCACGTAAAAATGCAAATAAGAAATCTGCCTTAGCATCAAACATTTTACTTGTTGCTCGTAAGCGAGAAAAAGGAAAAGTTGGCTCTTACGAAAGTGAAATCTATCCACAACTTGAAGAAGTTGTTAAAGAGAGAGTGAATACCTTATTCTCCGAAGGAATAACCGGGGCGGACTTAGTCATTGCCTGCGTCGGAGCAGGTCTAAAGGCATTTACTCAGTTTGAAAGAGTAGAGTACGCCAATGGTAAAGAGGTAACCTCAGAGGAATTTTTACAAATCATTGAGGGTCTTGTCCTTGAAACGATACTTGAAAAACTCTTCGGTGTCCCAAGAAAAGGTGTCTCCCAAGTTGACCCAACAACAAGATTTTATGTACTTTGGAGATATACCTACGGTAGGATGGAGGTGGACTCTGGCGAAGCTATCGTCTTTGCCTATCCTTTAGGTGTTGAACTTGACGGACCTTTGGGTTTATCCTCAGGTAGGAATCCCCTCCTTGAGAAAAAGAAAAATAAATATAGATTAAGAGATTACTCCGAGCGTGGAAAAGATGAAAAACTTGGACTTGACGGGAAATCAACAATTGATGTCCTCCATAGATTACTCTGGCTCTTGGATAATAAAGCATATAAAATTCCAGAATACCTTGATCAGGTGATACCAAACTATGACCTGCTTAAATTGACAGCGCAAGCACTCGCCGGAACATCACTTGCTGGAAGCCGCGATCTGATTTCAACAACACATGATGAAAAAACTTTATGTGAACGCTTGCTTGCTAACTGGGGAAATTTAATAGAAGAAAATCGCCTGTTTAAGAGAGAATAAAAAATCAACGAAAAAATTATAAAAGGAGGCAGATAAAAATGAAAGGAATTAAACCCTGGATTGATGTCGTTAGATTACATCCCGATGTTGAATCAGAATCAATTTCCTTATCAACTTACGCCTTGGACTTAGGTGCTATAGTTGAAAAATCCCCAACCGTTCCTCCTACATACAGAGATCCTTACTCATTTTTCCGCGCTACTCACTTGACAACGGATATGAAAAATCTAATTCAAGAGGTATACGAACGATTGTCCGGAAAAGAAGGAAACAGAGTTCTTCAACTTCGCTCACCGTTCGGCGGTGGTAAATCTCACACCCTCGCTACATTATACTACGCAGTTAAAAATAGAAAAGAGATGGAAATGGCAATCCCAGAAACAAGAGAATTCCCGCAACTTAAAGATGTAAGAGTAGCTGTATTTGATGGTGAAAAATTTGACGCTGTCTCAGGCACTAAAATAAACAGTGTGAACATAAAAACACTTTGGGGATTTATCGCTTATCAATTGGGAAGCTACGATTTGATAAAAGAACAAGACCAAAAAAGAATCGCCCCAGGCGGTGAACTCGTCAAGATAATGCTATCTGATAAACCTACACTTATCATCCTTGACGAGGTTTCAAGATATCTTGAAAGAGCTATGGCTGAAAAAATTGGCGAATCAACCTTGTACAGACAAGCAATGGAATTTCTTCAAACGCTTACAACCGAAGTCGCTGGGTCAAAATATGCCTGCATGGTCTATTCTCTACAGGCAAGTGAAAGGGAAATTTTTGGAAATGTTGAAATTCTTGAAACCTTGGACCACCTTGCCTCCCGAGTGGATGCAAAAAGAGAACCAATCAGAGGTGATGAGATATTCTTCGTCTTGAGAAAACGACTTTTGGCAGAACCACCAGATGAGAAAATCGCAAACGAAATTGCCGACTTGTATATAAATGAACTAAAAAGAAATGTCTTTACCTATATTCCCTCCGATGAAGAAAAAAGAGCAATTGAAGAACAACTTATAAATTATCGCAAACGATTTGTGATCGCCTACCCGTTCCACCCAGCACTTATTGACCTGATGAGGGAAAGATGGGCATCAATCCCTGACTTCCAACGCACAAGAGGACTTCTGAGATTCCTCGCTGTTGTTTTGAGAACTTTAAAGAAACGAAAAGCGCAGGACTACTTGATCTCCGCAAAGGATATACCAATTGACGATCCAGAGGTTAAAAATGCGTTTTTCACCGAAGTTGGACAAAGAGAACCCTTCCAAGCTGTTCTGGAAGCTGACTTCATCGGTCCTAACGCTACAATTGCACGTATTGATAAAAGTGTATTCAAAAACCTCAACGAACCAGCTAAGAAAATTGCAACCGCTATTCTAATGTATTCCTTCGGCGGACAACCAAGAGGTGAGGGAGAAGAAACATTGCCAGGCGTGACGGAACACGACCTTCTACTCTCTGTCATTTCACCAGATCTTGATTCAACAACCGCAAAAGCTGCCTTAAAAGAACTTGTAGCAAAATGCCTTTACATCCATTTTGATGGCGTCAGATATGCCTTCAAAACAACCCCCAATATAAACAAGCTCCTAGAGGATGAAGTTGAAATGATAAAAGATGAAGAAGTAAAAAATGCTATAAAATCTCTATTGGAAAGGGAACTAAGCGGAAAACCCGCCTTTATTTGGCCATCCAGTAGCAAAGACATCCCCGATAGAGAACCGAGATTTCAAATTTCCTACCTCCCTTTGGAATTTGCCTACAAGTCAGATAAGGAAAAAGAAAAAATAGGGCTTGAATACCTAACTCAATACGGGGATAAACCAAGGAATTACAAAAATGCCCTCGCCTTAGCTATACCAGATAAAAATCAAATTGAACCTCTAAGACGCTCTGTTAGATATTTGCTCGCAATAGAAAAAATAAAAGGAAAAAGAAAAGCACTAAACCTCTCCGAAGAACACATTGAACAATTGAAAGAACGAGAAAAAACAGAACAAGCTTCAAGGGATTCCTCTTTTAGAAACCTTTATAATACCTTATGGCTTTTGAAAATGGAAAATGGGATGTTCTCTATTGAAACAATTGAGGTTGGTGGCAGAGCCCTTAAAGAAACCAATATCCATGAAAGATTGATGGAATTACTCAAAACTTCTCCACCAAAGGTATTTGATTCATTAACAACATCCAAGTTTTTAAGCTTGATTAAAATTGAGAATGGAATAGATGTTAAAAGAATCGTTGACACTTTCTTTTCTTCGCTTGAATATCCAAGAATTATTGATGAAAATGTGATAAAAAATGTAATTGCAAAATGTGTTGAAAATGGATCTTTGGGAATAACAACCCGAGACAAGGTTCAAGTGATAGGAGACGAAATAATCACTCCACCAGAACAAACGATTATAGGTAAAAAAATTTCTTCGGAAGAAATTGATACATCCGATGGCTACATCCTAAATCCTAAAAAAATACAAGTTGAAGAAAAACCAGAACCCTTAGTAGATTCATCTAAAGAACCGGAAGAACCACCAACTGTTCCAAAAAGCACTGTCTCTGATAAGTATAAGTATATTAAATACAACTTAAAGAAGGTCAGCCGTCAACAACTTTATAAATGTTTTAACGCTCTTGCAAACCTTGCTGAAAAATGCGGTTCAATTTCAATAAAAATTGAAGCGCAATCAGAAGAAGGTATAGATATAAATTACCTGAAAAACGCCGTAGAAGAGCCATTAGAAGAAATAGAAATTGAAATAGAAAAAGAATACAAATGAAAATGAAAACAAAAGCTTCTAAAACTTGGGGCGGACCTTGGACCGTTGAAAAACTTGACGCTTTTGAAAAATATGTTAAAGCTTATTTGACTATTATGAATAGTCAAAAGAAAAAACATAGTGGGTGGCCAACTACTATATACTTTGACGGATTCTCCGGAAGTGGACAGAAGGATTATGATAAAAAAGATATACAAAAAGGTGATATTCAATCTCTCTTTTTTGAAAATATAGAACAAGAAGAGTTAATGACATATAAAGGTTCTCCAGAAAGGGTATTAAGTTTAGGTATGAAGTTTGATGAATACTACTTTGTTGATATAGATGAAAAAGCGATAAAAGAACTTGAAAGTCGCCTTAATAGAAAAGGTTTAATAACGGAAAATTGTCATTTTATTCAAGGTGATGTAAATCAAGAACTAAAAAAATTTTCAGAAATATTAGATAAGGGAAAAGCATCGCTTGTATTCCTTGACCCGTTCGGAATGCAAATAAATTGGGAAAGTATTGAGATTCTTAAAGGTAAAAGGGTTGACCTTTGGATACTCCTTCCTTCTGGCGTCATAGTTAATAGATTACTGGATAGTGAAGGAAAACTGATCTTATCAGAGAAACTTGAAAAATTTTTTGGTTTACCAATAGAAGTAATTAAAGAAAAATTCTATACAATAGAAAGAGAAAACACTTTATTTGGTGAACAAGAGAGAATTAAAAAGGTTGAAAACTCAATAGATAAAATAGCAAAGATTTATATTGACCACTTAAAAAATGAGAAAGTATTTGATCATGTAACTGACCCTCCATTAACCCTGAAAAATAGCAAAAATGTGACTATTTATCATTTTATTTTTGCCTCAAATAATGAAACTGCTTATAGAATTGCAAGTGATATAATAGGCAAAAAGAGTAAAGGCAGAAAAAAATGAAAAACACAAAAATTGAATGGACAGAGAAGGTCTGGAACCCAAGCATTGGTTGTAGTAAAGTTTCCCCAGGATGCAAATTTTGTTATGCTGAGGTATTCGCCAAACGACTTCAAGCGATGGGCTTGAAAGAATATAAAGACGGTTTTAAATTTAAAATCTTGCCAGATCGCTTAGAAGAACCCCTGAAAATCAAAAAACCCACTAAATTTTTCGTCAATTCCATGAGTGATTTATTTCACGAGGAGATGCCGTTTGAATATCTTGACGAAATTTTTGACATCATAAGACGAACTCCCCAACATACCTATCAAATACTTACGAAAAGGGCAAAAAGGATGTATGAGTACTTTTCAGAAAGGGATGTCCCTCAAAATGTCTGGCTTGGAGTAAGTGTTGAAAATGCAACCTACAAAAATAGGATTGAATACTTAAGAAAAATAAACGCTACGATAAGATTTATATCATTTGAACCTTTAATCGGCTCTGTTGGCGAATTAGATTTAACCGGAATACATTGGGCAATCGTCGGGGGGGAATCAGGAAAGAAAGCAAGACCGATGTTAAGAGAATGGGTGGAGGGAATTTTTATCCAATGTAAAAAACAAAATGTCGCATTCTTCTTCAAACAATGGGGAACATGGGGAGCAGATGGCATAAAAAGAAGTAAAAGAGAAAACGGACGGAAATTTAAAGGTAAAATCTGGAACGAGTTCCCAATAATTAGTTAACTTAACTTCCCCTTTTCCTTCCTCAAATTTTCAAATTTACACTTTCCACACAACCCTTATATCCCTTTTCAATATCAGTTTGTCCTAAACAACTTTAATTAAAAATAAAATGGGTAAAGTCAAACACCTTCTCCCTTGCCCTTTTCTCCAATTTTCCTTAACTTCTAAACAAAAAACCCCGGGCTCTCCCGGGGCTTATCAAAAACAAAAAATACATCAACCATGTTCAACGAAAAATTTAACAAACCAAACCCAATTTTCCAAATCCTACTCCTCTTATTCCTTTCCCAAACCCTTCTCTCTCAAAAAATTTACACTTCTACCGAAGCCATCAACCACATCGGCGATTTCTCAAGCAGGGGAAACATCTTCCTCAACATTGTCCGCATCTACCCCGACAACCCATTCACAGCAGTTATTTTCAAATCAGATGCCGATAAATTCCCGAACATCAAATCACTTGAAGGCAAAACAATTATCGTCACAGGACAAATCAAACTCTATCGCAATAAACCCGAAATCATCCTCAACTCCCCAAACCAAATAAAA
>Ga0079992_117574_pt1 | contig 14548 bp, 13 predicted proteins | sample FaiFalFF_MnMetaG_3_FD_69197 | JGI IMG/M metagenome (GOLD analysis project Ga0079992, IMG submission 69197) | Freshwater microbial communities from Yellowstone National Park, Wyoming, USA - Fairy Falls B (FF_Mn_B) MetaG (SPADES assembly) (version 2) | ecosystem: Environmental > Aquatic >... | reverse complement strand
GGTCACCATCCCACACGGTGGGCTTAGAACAAAGGAGGGGGAAATCTCCTACGAGACCCTTGAGGAGTCACCATCCCACGCAGTGGGCTTGGAACGGGGCGGAGGCGATCCATCTAGCAGAGGAGCTTAAGCTTCTCTTGTCTCCATCCCACACAGTGGGCTCGGAGCAAAAGCGAAAGCTGTGCTTCTACTTCTTTATGTTGAGGAATAGTCGCCATCCCACGCAGTGGGCTTGGAACAAAAAAGCTATACACTTTCGTAAGCTACTTCCTTGATTTCCGAATGTCGCCATCCCATCCTATGGGCTTAAAACCTCTCCCAAAAAGCTTGAAAATCCAAGCCTTAACCCTCTCAAAATTTAAACAACCCACCGAGAGGACACACTAACACATATTCAGTTGCCAAGTTGAACAAGGGTCCCAAAGGAACCCTCAAAACCTTATTTTTATTATAAACCATTTTTTGGCTATTTTCCTGAAAAATTAACCTAAGCTTGTCAGAATTTCAGAGGCACGGAGGTTTATAATATTATGCACGAGGGGGAATAATGGAAAAGGTGGAGGTCAGGACTTGGCTTGCGGTAGGAGGGTTACTTCATGATATAGGCAAGCTCATAGACAGGTCGGGGGAAGGAAGGGCTGAGGAAGAGGAAAAGAGGCGGTTTGGTTATTCGCATGCTGTCTATTCTTACAAGTTTTTAAAGGAGCTTTTGGAGGGGAAAGTCAGCAAAGAGGTGGAGGAGCTTATTCTTTCGGGTTCCTACCACCACAAGCCGGAGCCCGGTAATCTTTATCACTTAGCCCAGCAGATCGCAGACCACTGTGCCAGTAGTGAAAGGAGCAAAAGGGAAGACGAAGGTTCTGCGGTGTATGGGAGCCAATCAAGGGAAGAAAAGAGGCTAAAGAGTGTTTTGGCTTTGGTGAGCTTGAAGGGACACTGCCAGAGTGGTTTGGACCAATACGAATACCAGCTAAAGCCCTTGGACCTAAAAAAAGAAACCCTCTTTCCGGAGGAGATCACCGAGGAAAAGAAGGCAAAGGGCAGGCAAGAATACAAGGAGCTTTTTGAGAACCTGAAAAGGCAACTTCAAAAGCTTGACTTTAGGGAGCCCGAAAAGACTTTAACAAAGCTTTATTACTTGCTTTATAAATACCTTTGGTGTGTGCCTGCTTCCACCTACGACAAGGAGAGGGGAACAAAACACTACGCGGACATATCCCTTTTTGACCATTTGAGGGTGGTGGGTGCTTTGGTCAGTGGTCTTTGGACGGACTATAACATCCAAAGGCTGAAGGATGGGCAGGAGGCGGTGGAATTTTTGCTCTTTGAGGGGGATATAACGGGCATTCAAAGGTTTTTGTATCAGCTTTCCAACACAAAGGGTGTGGGCAAAAGGCTAAGGGGCAAAAGCTTTTTCCTTTCTGTGCTTCCTGTGATCCTTGGTAGGTTCTTTTTGCGGGAGCTTGGCTATCCTATGGTCAATCTCCTTTATGCAGGGGGTGGAAAGTTTCAGTTTGTAATTGGCTACGAAGAGGGTGTAGGGGAAAAACTGGATGAGCTTCAAAGGAAAGTGGATGAGGTTTTGGTTAAAGAGTTTGGGGGACACTTGGGGGTAGTTTTGGGTTGGCGTAGGTTTACGGGAAAGCAACTCGGAGTGAATGAACTTGGAGAAAAAATTCATGAACTTTATGAGGAAACAGGACGCAAAAAGTTTCAAAAGTTCTCCGCAGTTTTGGAAAACTTTGACCGCTTAGTCAATTACTTGGGACCTGATAACTACGAGATGTGTCCTTCTTGCCAAGCAAGCCTAAAGCCAGAAGGGGAAAATCTCTGTAAGTGGTGCGAACTTTTCCAAGAGGTGGGCGAAAAAATTCCCAGGGCAGAGTATGTGGTGTTTTCTCCGGAGATGGGAGACCTTTACCTTGAGGGCATAGGTGGAGTTTCTGTGTACGCTAAGGGTCAATTTCCCTATACACTGCCGGGGGATACCCTGCTACTTTTGAACTGCACCGATTTTGAAGACAAGGCGGACGGCTTTTTCTTTTTGGCAAACGCGGTTCCCACAAAAGAAGAAGAGGGAAAAATACTCGTAAAAGACTTTGAAGAGATGGTGGAAGGGGAGGAGGAAGGCTATAAACTCTTAGCCTTTGTAAAGATGGACGTGGACAACTTGGGGCTTATATTCTCTCAAGGTTTGAAGGAGGACTATTCTATATCCCGGGTTGCAACGCTGAGCAGGAGCTTAGACCTTTTCTTTTCGGGCTACATAAACACCCTTTTGCAAAAAGAAGAGTTCAAAAACAAGGTTTATGTGGTCTATTCGGGTGGGGATGACATGTTTTTCTGTGCTCCTTGGGAGATTGCCCTAAAGGTGGCAAAGGAGATTGAAAAGGACTTTACCGAATACACCTGCCACAACAAGTGCTTTACCCTCTCTGCGGGCGTCTTTTTCCAAAAGCCAACCTATCCCATAAGGTTTGGTGCAGACGAGGTGGAGGATGAAAAGGATATTGCTAAAGCAAATAAAAACAGCATAAGCCTTTGGGGGTATCCCTTGTCTTGGGAAAGGTTCAAAGATGCTTTGGATAGGTTAAACACCTTTATGGAAGAATTTGATGCCAAAGACCACAGGACGCTACTTTACAGAATTTATACCCTCTTGAGGGCATACAAAAAGGACGGAAAGGTCAGCCTTAGGTTTTATCCTATGTTTTACTACCAGCTCCACAGGAATATAAAAGACGAGAAGGAACAAAGGGCACTTGAGGAGTTGATCCTTGACCCAAAGAACGACTACAACATAAGGGATGACGCGGAGTTCCTTTTGAAGCTTGTTTTGATGAAAACAAGGAGCGTGTCAGAAAGGGCAAAGGAAAAAAGTTATAATTGATATAGGAGGGTGAAAAATGAACGGAAAGCCTCAACAGGGTGGCCAAGATAATCCCTTGGAAAGGCTAAAGCAGGAGCTAAGAAGTAGGGAAATAACTCAGTTTAGCGAGAGGGAGCTTTTCCATCCAGAGGGATACGCAAAGGCGGTGGTGAGGAAGGCTAACATTACCGCGGTGCAACTGAGAAAGGTCTTTCAGGAGTTTAAGGCAATAGTGGATGGGTTAAGAAAGGACAACAACTTAGAGAAGGCTATGGGAAGGTTATACAAGCTCTATGCCCTTTTGGAATATCAGGCGGAGAGGGGCGTATTGGACAAAGATTTCAAAGACCTTATTTTTAAACTCTTTGATAACATAGAAAGACACAAAAGCCCTAAAGCCTTTGAAAGGGCTTATGAGCTTTTAATGGCTATGGTAGCCTACTCTAAGAAATCTTAAGGAGGTGGGGCGATGTTTTCTTACAAAGGCACCGTGATAATTAAGTATGAAATGAAGGCTTTGACCGGTCTGAGGGTGGGAGGCTCCAAAGAAAACTTTGACATAGGGGGCACGGACAACCCGGTTATAAAGACCTTGGGTGTGATAGAAAACTACGACGGCAGAGGGAACAACCTACCGGAGGGAGCACCCTACATACCCGGCTCTTCCCTAAAGGGCAAAATAAGGTCCTTGGTAGAGTGGGCTAAGGGAAGGGTGGATTATATGATAGGTAAAGCAAACAACGATGTTGAAAAGGCAGGAAAACCCTGTGTTTGTGGAAGGTGTGAGGTTTGTAAGGTCTTTGGCACGGGGGATGCAAAAACCATAGAAAGTTTGAAGCTTAACGAACTACCCGGACCTCCAAGGCTCAGGGTCTTTGATGCCTATCCCATCTGGGAGAGTATGCAAAAGCTAAAGGATGTCTTGGGTGAAAACATCTTTACGGAGATCAAAACGGAAAACGCCATAAACAGGCTCACATCCCGCGCAAACCCAAGGAAGGTGGAAAGGGTGCCCGCTGGAGTGGTTTTCTTTGGAGAGATGGCTTTTCATCTGTTTACAAAGGAGGACCCAGGGCTTTTAAAGGTGGTCTTTGAAGGTATGCGTCTTTTGGAGGATGACTATCTTGGTGGCTATGGTTCAAGGGGCTCGGGTAAGGTCCGGTTTGAGAACATAGAGGTGATCCTCAGACCAAAGGCATACTACCTTGAGGAAAGGTCAGAGGAAAGGCTAACTCAAAAAACCACCGTGCAGGATATACTCGCAGATTATGACAACATAAAGCAAAAGCTCAGCGGTCTTTTCAATGCTTAAGGCTTTTGTTTTTAAACCGCTCAGCCCTTTTAAGAGCTTTCCGACCACCAATACTATCTTTGGTGCCATATGCTGGGGCATCCGCTGGCTTGAGTCAGAAGAAAAGCTCTTAGAAACTTTGGAAATGTTCAAAACAGGAAGACCACCCTTTATAATCTCCGCACCTTTGCCTTGGAAAGAGGGCAGGTGGGTCTTCCCACGCCCTATTCACTTTATAAGCATGACGCCTAAAAATGTGGAGGAATACAAAGAATACAAACAGTTTAAAAAAGCCCAATGGGTAAGTTGGGAGGTGTTCAGGGAGATTTTGGAGAAAGAGCCCAAGGAAAGCTTTCAGGGAAAAAAACCGCAGATAAATAAAGATGTGATCCCTCACGCCTCCATAAACCGCCTTACCATGACCACCGTAGGTGGAGAACTGTATAACGAAGAAGCCCTTTGGCTCTCTTCCTTTGGTGTTATCGTAAAGTTCTTTGATGGGAGCTTTGAACCTTTGGTTAAGGCTTGCCTTGAGTTTTCTCAGCTTGGTGGCAACAAAACCACCGGGATGGGAAGGTGCAGGCTTGAGGAGATAAAACCGCCGGAGGGTATGGAGGAGTTCATTTCCCAGAAAAGCACAAGGGCTTTTTTGATATCCGATTGCTTTTACGACTCGGAATTTGACCTAAACAACAGCTTTTACGACATAAAGGTGCAAAAACCAGCGGTGGAAAACGGTTTGACAAAGAGGGTTTGGAAAAACACCTTCTGCTATCTTACTCCCGGCTCCCAAGTGCGGGTAAAAACTCCCAAGGATTGGTATGGGGGTATAAAGGAAGTGTTAAAAGAAGGTAGAATCTCTGTTTATCAATACGGCATAGGCTTTCCACTTTTTGCGAGGTGGTAAAAATGAGGGTGCGTGTTAAAGTCCTTTCTCCTGTTCATGTAGGCAACGGAGAGAGAATCTCAAGGCTTGAGTTTTTGGTGGAAAAGGGAAGGCTAAAGGTCTATAAGTTTGACCGAATAATCTCCACCATTGAAAGGATTCCAAACCCACAGCTAAAAAACAACGCCTACCTTTGGTTTAAGACAAGTAAAAACCTGAGCCTTGAGGAATTTTTGAGAAACTTCAAACTTACCCTGGAGCCCAACTACGAGCTTGAGATAAACGGAAGCTTTAACTCTTCTCAGGTGGAGGAGTTTATAAAGACCTTTGAGGGTCCCTACATTCCCGGCAGTGAGCTAAAGGGCTCCATAAGACACCTGATAGCCTGTGCTTGGTTTATGGATAAGCCCGACTTAGTTATAGAAAAGGTAAGGCAACTCTTGAACAGCGGAAGGGCACACGATCGGAAGGAACAAGACAAGGCAGAGGATTACTTGGAAAATCTCGTGTTTTATCCAAAAAATGAAACGAACGCCCAGTTTGACGTGTTAAAAGTCCTTTCTATTCCAGACAGTCAGCCCTTACCCTATCAAAGTCTGAGGGTGGAGGTTCCCAAGCTTATAGGCTCCAACAGAACGCTATTCCCTTGCGAGGCACTAAAGGAAGGTGTGGAGTTTGAAATGGAGATAAACATAAACAAAAACGCCTACAGAGGTTTGGAAACTCAAAGAAAGCTCCCGGAAATAGGCAAACACTTCTCTGACGAAAACGCCTTTTGGAGCTTTTTGGTGGATTGCTCAAGGAAGTTTTACTCAAAGCTTTTGGATGAGGAGATAAGTTTCTTTAAAAACCGCCAGTCAAACACAGAAGAGCATTTAAAAAGGCTAAAAAATTATCTAAACACCGGTGGAGTTCTTTTGAGGTTAGGAAAGCACGAGGGGATTTTGAGCACTACCTTGTTGCTGATAGTGAAGGAAAAAGACAAAGCACTTTTTGACAAATTCTTCAGGGCCACTCAAAACGGAGCAAGAGAACAGACCAACAAAACCAGAAGGGTCAATTCTCAGGGCTTGACCTTTGGATGGCTCCTTTTAGAGAGGCTTTAACCGCTCCCATTCCCATGGTGGTTTTTATTCCCACGCCCGCAAAGTTAGAAAAGAGGGCAAGGACAGAAAGCTTTTTGGCTACCTCTGGGTCCTTTACAAGAAATACCACCCTTCCCACAAATCCCACCCTTTTTAATTTCTGGTCTATGATAAACTCTTGGGTGGCACCCTCAAACTCATAAACCATTGTGTTTTTCAGGATTTCAGTCTCCGAAATCTCTACGGGGGATTCCGAGAAGATGTTCCACCGGCTTGCCAAGTTGTAAAAAACCAAGTGTGGCTCCGGAAGGGGATAATCAAACTTAAACCTATTAAAAGCAGTAGGACTAAAAAACTCCATCTGTAGCTTCCTGTGGGGCTCCGTCTCCAAAAACTCTTGGTAGCTTAGGGCTTTTTTCTCCTTCAATCCTTTGCCTTTTATGGGACTAAGGGGGATGCCTCTTAGGTGTAGGTCCCTTTTGGGAAAGTAGTAGCCATGAATTAGGGCGGGGTAGAGTTTGTCTTCCAAGAGGGCAAGCTCAAGCCTTAGGGTAGAACTTTCCAAAGAAAAACTTTTTATGCTGAAGGGCTTTTTGGGTTCCCTGTGCAACCTTTCCGCTATGCTTTCCTCAAAGAGATTGAAAAAAAGACCATGCACATCGGCAGGGTATAAAACCTCCGGAACTTCCTTTAGCCTAAAGCTAAGCTCCACTAAAACGGGCATAGGGCTAATATTTTACTCCACCCTTTTTGCATAAAGGAACGCACCTAATGAGATGCTAGCTTTTAACAGGAGCGTTATTTTCCCATACTATCCCACACGGTGGGCTTAGAACATAAAAGGGCAGGGAGAACCACGATAAAGGCAAAGATGTCACCATCCCACCCAGTGGGCTTAGAACATCTAAAAACCTTAAGGAGGTGTTAGCTATGAAGCGTCGCCATCCCACACGGTGGGCTTGGAACATCTCTTTGCCTCAAAAAGGCCCTCACCATCGCATGTCTCCATCCCACACGGTGGGCTTGGAACACCAACGATTGAGATTGCAGAAAAATGTGATTGCTATAAAGTCTCCATCCCACACGGTGGGCTTAGAACGGGTTATACACGTGAGGTTTTCAAAGCCTATCGTGTTTAAGTCTCCATCCCACACGGTGGGCTTGGAACAACACAGGAGGTTATTAGCTGGGCTTACGCCGTTTATCTAGTCACCATCCCACACGGTGGGCTTGGAACTTCATTATTCCGTGAGGTTTGTTTTCCCGTCCGTTTCCCTTCTGTCACCATCCCACACGGTGGGCTTGGAACCTCAAACGATCACATTAACCAAAATAAGGCACATCAATAATTTTGTCAATAGGGCACCCTTTTCAAATGAAGTTAATTTTCCGAAATCCGAGATCATGCAAAGTTGAGTCTGTTATTGTCAAATTTAAATCCCTGTTTCCCAACGCCTTCCGCTATTGACCATAATTACGGTATTACGGCATTACATAATTACGGCTTTACGGTGAGACTGCCTACCAAAAAGCTTGAAAATCAAAACTTTAACCTTCTCAAAATTGAAACAGCCTACCGAGAGGGCACACTAAAGCATATTCGGTTGCCAAGTTGAACAAGGGTCCCAGAGGAACCCTCAAGCTCCCTTAAAGGGACTATAAAATCATAACACAAAATAGTGGGTGGAAGCTCTCTTTTAGCCCTTGTGGGTGAGAAGGTAAGGTGGATAAGAAAGCGGGCTATCAAAGAAAAGCAAAAGCGGACAAAAGAACAGGGGTCTGTGTTATAATTTAAACGCCATGCCTAAGCTTTCTCCAAGAGATATAAAAAGGAAGATCCAGGGGATAAAGAACACCAGAAGGATCACCAACGCCATGAAGGTGGTCTCTGCCGCCAAGCTGAGAAAAGCCCAGGAGGCAATATACGCCTCAAGACCATACTCAGAAAGGCTCTACGAGATGATTGCCCACCTTTCTGCCCATGTGGATATAAGCGCGCATCCTCTTTTGGAGGTTAGGGAGGAAAGAAGGGTTGATATTATTCTTATAACCGCGGATAGGGGCTTGGCGGGTGCCTTCAACTCAAACGCAATAAAGAAGGCAGAAGAGCTTATCGCAGAAAAAAAGCAAAATGGCGTAGAGGTGTCCCTTGTCCTCATAGGACGCAAGGGTGCCCAATACTTCCAAAAGAGAAGCTGGAAGGTTCTGAAGGCTTACGAGGAGGTCTTTAGGAAGGAGATCAACTTTGATGTGGTCAAGGAGGTGGGCGAGTTAGTCCGGCAAAGATATCAAAACAAAGAGACGGACGGGGTGTATCTGATAAACAACGAAATGATCACAAGGGTAAGCTATAAGCCTGTAGTTAGAAAGTTCTTGCCCTTTGAGAGGATAGAAGAAAAGGAACAAGATTACAGCTCCTACGAGTTTGAGGTGGATGCGGAAACCTTCATAAACAAGCTCATTGACCTTTATTTGAACTATCAGCTATACAGGGCTATGCTTGAATCCAACGCAGCGGAGCACTTTGCCCGAATGGTGGCTATGGATAATGCTACGCGCAACGCAGACGAGCTTGTAAAAACTTGGACCTTGATCTTCAACAAGGCAAGGCAGGAGTCCATAACCTACGAGCTTGTGGATATAGTCAATGCAGTGGAAGCTATGAAGTGAAATGTTTGGCTTTTTCAAAAAGTCAGAAGAGGAGAAGTTAGCGGAAAGAGGAGACAAATCTGCCATTCTTAAGCTCATAGAAAAGGGTAAAAAACACAAGGCTATAGAAATCTTAGAAAAATTCAAAGAAGACCCTGAACTACGACCCATTCTTTTCAAGCTTTACATGGAGGAGGGCAAATATTACTATGCCTACCAACTGGTGGAATACTACGACAAAAGTTTAGCCACCGCTAAAGAAAGGGCACTTCTCTACGAAAAGGTGGGAGAGACCCAAAAGGCGGTGGAGGAGTATTCCAAGGTGGGGGACTATGAAAGTCTTTATAGGGCTGGGATGCTTTTGAAGGAGGCACAGCCCAAAGAGAGCCTTGAGTTTTTTGAGAGGGCTTTTAAGCTGGCAAAGGAAACCCAAAAGAAGGAACTGGAAAAACACATTTTGGAGATAAAGCAAAGGCTTGGGCTTGTGGAGGTAAAAAAAGAGGGCTTTTTGGAAAGGCTCCGCAAAGGTCTAAAAAAGACGAGAGAGCTCCTTGAGTTTGGCGTTATATTTGCAGGGAGGAAGGTGGATGAGGAGCTGTTGGAGGAGCTTGAAGAGAGGCTCATAAGGGCAGACATTGGGGTAAAGACTGCAGGGCAACTGGTGGAGGAGCTAAGAAAGGAAGCTATAAGGAAAAACATAAAAACCTGGGAAGAACTATTACCTGTGCTGAGGGAGAAGTTGCTAAGCTACATAGGTGGCTGTAAGGGAGAGTTAAAGGAAGGCAAGGTTTACCTCTTTTTGGGGGTCAATGGTTCTGGAAAGACTACCACCATAGGAAAGCTCGCCCATAGGTTCAAAAGTCAAGGGAAAAAGGTTCTGCTCTGTGCTGGAGATACCTTCAGGTCTGCGGCAATAGAGCAGTTGCAGGTTTGGGCTCAGAGGAGCGGTGCGGATATAGTCTATAAGGAGGAGGGTGCAGACCCTGCGTCGGTGGTCTATCAGGCTTTGGAAAAGGCTCAGAAAGAAAACTACGATGTGGTTTTGATAGATACCGCCGGAAGGCTACACACAAAGGAGCCACTCATCAGGGAGCTAAGAAAAATAAAGCAGGTCGTTCAGAAGTTCTACCCAGAGGAGCCCACCGAAACCCTTTTGGTGTTGGATGCCACAATAGGACAGAACTCCCTTTCACAGGCTAAGGTCTTTAAGGAGGCGGTGGATGTTAGCGGTATAGTGCTCACCAAGTTGGACGGCTCTGCAAAGGGTGGTGCGGTGGTGCCCATATGCAGTGAGCTGAAAATTCCCATAAAGCTTTTGGGGGTGGGCGAGGGTTTGGAGGATTTGCAGGAGTTTGACCCAAAAACCTTTGTGGAGGAGCTAACAAGTTGATGATGGAGGACTTTTTCAAATTGCCGGAGGTTCCGTCGGAGGAGTTTGAACTGCCCGCCATGCCACTGAGGGACCTGGTGGTCTTTCCCGCCATGGTGGTTCCTCTCTTTGTGGGCAGGGACTTTTCCGTCAGAGCCATAGAGAGTGCCCTCAAAAGGGACAGGCTAATCCTCTTGGTCTTGCAAAAGGAAAAGAACGTGGAGGAGCCTGATAAAGAGGGCATTTACTCTATGGGCGTTATAGCCCACATCATCCGGGCTACACCTTTGGAGGAAGGAAAGCTAAAAATACTCGTGCAGGGCATAAAGAGGGCACACATAAAGGACTACTACAAAAAGGAGGACCACTATTGGGCGTTGGTTAAAGCTATAGACGAGAAGGAGATAAACCCGGAGGAGCTGAGCAAAGAAGACGGGGCATACATTTCCGCTGTGAAGGAGCTTTTGGATAGGGCAGTCTCTTTGGGAAAGCAGGTGATCCCAGACCTATTGATGGTAATAAGGGAGTTGGAGGACCCCGGAAAGCTGGCGGACCTTACTGCATCCATCTCGGACATAAAGTCCCACGAAGCCCAAAAGGTCTTAGAAAGCTTGGACCCTATTGAAAGGCTAAAGCTGGTCTATCAGTATCTATCCAACGAAGTGGGTATGCTGGAGGTCCAGACCAAGATCAGGAACACCGCAAGGGAGAGGATAGAGAAGGAGCAGAGGGAATACTTCCTCAGGCAACAGTTAAGGGCTATCCAAGAGGAACTGGGAGAGCTTGACGAGAAAAAGGAAGAGGTGGAGAACTACAGAAAGAAGTTAGCCCAGTTGAAGCTTTCAAAAGAGACGCGGGAGGAGATAGAAAAGCAGATAAAGAGGCTGGAGAGAATGCATCCAGAATCTGCGGAGGCTGGAGTGATAAGAACTTGGCTTGATTGGGTCTTGGAATTGCCTTGGAACAAAAAAACCAAAGACAGATACAACTTAGAAAGGGTCCAACAGATCTTAGACAGGGATCACTACGACTTAGAAAAGGTAAAGGAGAGGATCGTAGAGTATTTGGCGGTGAAGAAGCTTACAAAAGGTAAAAGCACCGCGGTGCAGATCCTCTGCTTTGTGGGTCCTCCGGGTGTGGGCAAAACATCCCTTGGAAAATCCATAGCAGAAGCCCTGGGTAAAAAGTTCGTGAGAATATCCTTGGGTGGCATAAGGGACGAGGCGGAGATCAGAGGGCACAGAAGAACCTACGTGGGTGCCCTACCGGGTCGGATCATTCAGGCGGTAAAGCAGGCGGGCACCAAAAACCCTCTGATCGTTCTGGATGAGGTGGATAAAATATCCGTATCCTTCCAAGGGGACCCTGCCGCGGCGCTGTTGGAGGTGTTGGACCCAGAACAAAACAAGACCTTTACAGACCTGTACATAGGCTTGCCCTTTGACCTGTCGGAGGTGTTCTTTATCTGCACCGCCAACAGGGTGGATACAATTCCAAGACCTCTCCTTGATAGGATGGAGGTGATCTACCTCTCTGGGTATTCGGAGGAGGAGAAGGTGTTTATAGCCAAAAATCACCTACTGCCCAAGCTTTTGCCCTTGCATGGCTTTAAAGAGGGAGAGGTTATATTCCAAGAGGAAGCCCTTTTGGAGGTTATAAGAGGATACACCCGTGAATCTGGAGTTAGAAACCTCCAAAGGCAGTTGGGAACTATCCTAAGAAAGCTTGCCCTCAGAAAGCTAAGGGGCGAAAAGCCACCCTTTGAGGTAAAAGCCCAAGATGTTAAAGGATTTTTGGGAGTGCCCAAGAGATTTACAGATAAGGAAGATACACCAATGGTTGGCTTGGCAATAGGTCTTGCTTGGACGGAGGTGGGCGGTGAGATTATGCTTATAGAGGCAACCCGGTTCAAAGGCAAGGGCAATCTCATACTTACCGGTTCCCTTGGAGATGTGATGAAGGAGTCTGCCCAAGCTGCAATGTCTTACATAAAGTCTAAGGCGGAAGATTACGGAATAAACCCGGAGGAGTTTTCCAACTGGGATGTGCATATACATGTGCCGGAGGGAGCTGTGCCTAAGGACGGACCCTCTGCGGGTATTACCATTGCCACAGCATTACTCTCTCTGTTTACGGATGTCCCGGTCAGGTCTGACATTGCCATGACCGGAGAGGTTACACTGCGCGGAAGGGTTCTGCCGGTGGGTGGGCTAAAGGAGAAGATCCTCGCCGCCAAGAGGGCTGGCATATATGAGGTGATCCTTCCCGAGAAGAATAAGGATGAGGTTTTGGAAGATTTGCCCGCCTATGTGAGGGACCAAATGACCTTTCACTTTGTCAAAGACTTGGATCAGGTCTTCGAAAAGGCGCTTGTTTCTAACCCAAAGAAAACTTGAAAGGCTTTTCATTGTGGCTATATTCATCGTATGATTGGTGTGCAAACATGAGAAAGTTCTTTTACAGGGCTATTGCTGGGATTTTGCTACTGCTTGCTTTTGTGGGCATCTTTTTGTCGCTACTCTTAGTGGTTCCCTTTGTGCTGTTGGTTGTTTTCTTTTTGGTCAGATACTTCAACAAAAGGGATCCAGCACGCGTAAAAAGGGTTCTCTATATCGTCACCAAGGTGCTTAGGTATGGTTGGGGTGCAAACATGAGAAAGTTCCTTTACAGGACTATTGCTGTAATTTTGCTACTGCTTGCTTTTGTGGGTGTCTTTTTGCCACTGCTTCCAACGGTTCCCTTGGTGCTGTTGGCTGTTTTCTTTTTGGTTAGGTCTTCAAAAAGGGACTTAGTGCGCATTAAAAAGATTCCTTACATTGGTAAAATTCTGTATCCTCACATAAAAAGGGTAGCAAAATGGAATACACAACAGCCAAGTTCTTCCACCTGATAGGCGTCTTTTTGTGGGTTGCGTCCTCCTCCTCCTTAGGGCTTTTTATGATCTACGGAAACTTTAAAGATACCAAATGCGACAAGCACATTATCAGAAACTTTTACCGATGGATGACAAACCTTGAGATAGCCGGCTTTGTTCTTGCCCTTTCTATGGGCTTTTATATGCTACATTTACTTAAATATCGCTTTGACATAAACTGGTTAAACTACAAACTGCCCATTGTGTTGCTCCTCTTTTTGCCCTTGGAGGTCCTAAACTTCTGGTTTGTGAATATACACATCCCAAAGAGCCAAGACAAAGAAAAGGCATACAAAAGATACGACCTTTTTAACTACATAGTAGCCCTGCCCTTGCTGGTGGGTGGTCTGGTGGTGGTCTATTTGGCGGTGGTTAAGCCATGAAAAAGAGCGTTGTTCTTTTCAGTGGAGGAGTGGAAAGCACGTGTGTTCTATACCTTAAGCTCTTGGAAGGGCGGGTTGTCTATCCGGTTTATGTTAAATGCGGAATGCCCTGGGAAAGGCTTGAGTATGCGAAAGCTACTGAGCTCTGGCAAGAGACAAAAGGAAGGTTTTCAAGGTTGATGCCTATAAAGGTTCTGCCTCTAAAAACTTACCATAGAAAACACAGAACCATAGAGACAGAAGAGGAATTGTTTATTCCTCTGAGAAACTTAACACTATTAACTGCAGTGGCAGGATACGCCCTGTCAAAGAGGGCAGAAAGTATTAGCATAGGCAGTTTGGGACTGTATCCCTTTCCCGATAACAACCTTGCCTACCTTAGAGAGGTGGAAAGGCTGATTACAGAAGGTTCAAAGCAAAGGTTAAAAATAGAGGTTCCCCTTTTTGGCATGGAAAAGGGCGAGGTTGTAAAGAGATTTTCAAAATGGGTTCCACTGCATCGGACCTTTTCCTGCGTCAATCCCATCTTACAAAATGGGAAGGTCCTTCATTGTGGAAGATGTATAAAGTGCAAAGAAAGAGAAGAAGCCTTCAAAGAAACCCAAATTCCTTTATGAAGAACACAAAGCTAAGCAAAAATCCCCAAGCCACGATCACCGCTTTGGCGGTTTTCTGATTTAGCCTTTTGGCTACCACCGCCCCCAAGTATCCACCCAACATAAAAGCTGGCATCATAACAAGCACAAAGTCAAAGGCAACCTTGCCACTAAACAAAAAGATAAGGGCACCCAAAAGGTTTATCACAAAGCCCAAAAAATTCTTGAGGGCTATGGTCAGTTGCATGTTTGAAACGCCAGAAAGCACTATGGAGGATGCCATCATTATGCCTATGCCCGCCCCAAAGTAGCTCCCATAGATGGCTGCGAGAAACTGAAGCAAGATAGGAAGAAACTTTGAGGAGTTGCCAAGCCTTGTTATGAACTTGAGAATCAGCTCACTGAAGGCAAGCAAAAGGGTGGCAAAGCCTATCAAAAAGGGAACAGCCTTTTTAAAGGTCTCGGGTGGAGTGTGTATGAGCAAAAAGGCACCAAGCAAGGCACCA
>Ga0079992_132713_pt1 | contig 14557 bp, 14 predicted proteins | sample FaiFalFF_MnMetaG_3_FD_69197 | JGI IMG/M metagenome (GOLD analysis project Ga0079992, IMG submission 69197) | Freshwater microbial communities from Yellowstone National Park, Wyoming, USA - Fairy Falls B (FF_Mn_B) MetaG (SPADES assembly) (version 2) | ecosystem: Environmental > Aquatic >... | reverse complement strand
TGGACACGGGCGCAAGCGCGAGCATCATCACGAAGAGGCTTGCAGACGAGCTCGGGGTCTTCATCCCTCTGAAGGAGCCCTATGAGCTCAGGACGGCCGATAAGGGCGGAAGGCTGAGGATCATAGGGATGTGTAGGGTCGGCGTCGTGTTTCAGGGAGCCGAGGTGCCTGGAGGAGCTGTCTTCGAGGTCGCCGAAAACCTGAGGGGAGATGTCGAGCTGGTGATAGGCAGGCCCGAGATAGACAAGTGGGATATAATATTCACGCCTGGGGGGCCCAGGCCTAGGAAGGTGCCGATAGAGTTCGAAATAATTTAGCTGGAATGTTGTTTCGTGTGACTAATTGAGGCCTGAGATGCCATCTTGGCAGTGACCCACATGCCGGTATGAAGCCCGCGATCTTCTCCTCGACGCCCACCAAGGACTACGATAGGGTAACGATGCACGGAATCGGGAGAAGCTTGACGAGGCTTCGCGTTGGGGGAAGTGGCGCTCAGGGAGAACAGGCTCCACTATATCGACCTCATGTAGGACGCGAAGTCAAAGATGTGGACATCCACATTAAAGCCCCTAAGGCCATCGCCACCCAGTGCCAGGGGGCTAAGGAAAGGACCGATGGAAGGCCCATGCAGGTCCACTCCAAGGGGCACGAGAACCAAAGCCCACCCCTCGGGTCGTCGGGCCTGGGAAGGGTTACCCTGGCCAAGAAGTAGGCTAAATCCTCCACGAGAACCGAAGATACGAGCCAGGCCGTGAGCGAGAGCAGGTTCGCCTTCAACCTCTCATTAGATGAGCATGAGGTTATTACGCCGAACAGCAGGAAGATGGGCAGCATCACGAGGTAGTGGTAGGGGTAGAAGTGCCCGAAGGGCATGGGAAACGCGCTGAGGGCTGAGTCGATCGAGGGTCTTAGGGGCTCTATCACCCGGTACTCGAGGAGGCCGTATGCGCCCCCGAAGAGTAGTGATGAGAGCACCTTAGAGGCCCCCCGGCTATGAACTGAGAACGATATCAAAACTGACCAAAACCTCCATCTTTTACGCGCTTAAGAGTATAACCTCAACACGCACATCCGATGCACATCGATTAAGGGCGTGAGTGAAAAAGGCATGGGCGAAGGGTAGGGCCCAGAGCTTCGGGATAAATGGCCTGAGACGCGAGTATCCAGTTATCCACCACTGTCGCCTCCAAGCTGGGGAGGACCCCCTTCATCCACAAAGGTCACCGGTAACCCTGTGATCCATCCCATGGGCCTGTGGCTGAATTGGACCCACCAAACGCCGTTTTCCCCAGACTCACTTTATTTAACGTGCACAGATAACTAGGAAAGTGGGGAGTCCATGGTTGACGCGGATGATGCTTCGGAGGGGCTGAAGCGGCTGAGGGAGGAGCTTCATGGGGATGGCAACGTGCTTCTCGCATACCTATTCGGCTCCTACGGGCAGGGCTACACCACCCCCCTGAGCGATGTGGATGTGGCGGTGCTCCTCAAGGACAACAGCCCTGACAGGCTGGGCGACCTGTGGAGCAGGCTTGCGAAGGCCCTGAGGATCAGTGAGGATAGGGTGGACCTCGTGGACCTGACAAGGGCCCCCCTCCGCCTGAAGCACCATATTGTCCAGGGAGGCTTCAAGCTGGTAGATAGGGGGGGCTTTGAGGAGAGGCTGAGGGAGGAGCTGGTATACAATTATCCCGAAGCCAAGGGCCTGCTGGACTCCACCTATGCAGAGGGCGTGAGGACCCTGAACTGTGAAGTAGACAAGGGACTCTTAAAGTCGAGGATTTTCGAGCTCCTGGAACGCATAGCCGCGCTGAAGGAGGACATATTGAGCAGGCCGGGGGAGCAGGTTGTCGCATCCAGGCTCTACAGAAGCTCCATGGAGAGGCACATGCACGTGGCGATAGAGGTGATGCTGGACGCGTGCCGCCACATCGTATCAGCCAAGAAGCTGGGGATTCCAGAGACATACAGGGACCTCATCAAGCTGCTCAGGGACAACGGCATACTGCCCGCTGGGCTCGCGGCTGAGATGGAGAAGTGCGTGGGGTTGAGGAACCTACTGGTTCACAGGTACATGCTCATCGATTACGGGAGGTTATATGAGGAGGCCAGGGGGCTCCCAAAGGTGGCCGAGGACTTCGTGAAAGCCATGGAAAACCTGTTGAATAGGGAGTGTTAAGCAACCCCCCTGCCGAACCCAACTCAAAGGGTTTTAATTCCGGCCGCTCACCGGTGACGTAGGATTATGAGCGTGACTATCCCTAACAGGCTCCTCGAGGAGCTCGTCAGGAGGGGTGTGGATGCAGAGCCCCTCATCGTAGACTTTCTAGTCAAGCATCTGAAGCTGGATCCCCAAATCGCCGCCGAGTCTCACCTGGAGCTCGCATCCAGGTACCTGGAGGAGGGCAGGAGGCTCATGGAGAGAGACCCCGCACAAGCCAGCGAGAAGCTCTATAAGGCTGCGGAGGAGTCTGTGAAGGCCCTCGCGACCTACTTCGATTTGAGGGAGGTCCTTGAGGATGTGGAGAAGAGCGGCAGGTGGAGTGTTGGGAGGCTGGAGAAGGCTGTCGTGAAGATCTCGGAGAGGGTGGGGGAACAGTTCAGGTCCTGGTGGGACGCCGCGTGGGCGCTGCATGTCTGGGGCTTTCACGAGGCCAAGTTCGACCATGAGGATGTGAGGGTGAGGCTGCCGGATGCGGAGAGGATGGTTTTAGAGGCCCGGAGGATCATTGAGAAGAAGTGACTCCGAGAGTAGTGAAGGAGATGTGCCACGTTGAACTCGGAGCACCCACACATGTGATCAAGGTTCTCAACGACACATGTGGCTTTCCCGGTCAATAGCGAAGGCTTTACCTAGCCTAACATCCCTCCCCCGCTCATTCGGCCTGAACTTCCCACCCAGCTCTCCTCAAAGCTTCGATTAAGGCTTGAGCCCCCTCCCTAGTAATCACGGTAAAACTGAAGGTCCTTCCGGTTTCCTTATCCTCAACAGCGAAGCTCCCGTCATCCCTGCCGAGCTTGCAGACGGCAACATAGCGGGCCATTCAAGTCTCTATACTATGCCGGGAGCTAAAAAACTATTGCCTTAGGCCATGTTCCACCCCGTTATGCCACGGATGTGCAGAGAGGAAACTCGCCTTTTCTAGGGCTTATATTATAAGAAGACAATTTTCTTGCCAATATATCAAAGTTATGACGACGAAATCAGTAATTAGATTGGCTTTCGGGCATCTTCAGCAGTTAACAGCTTATATGGAGAGGGCCAAATAGTGCAGAGTTAAGCGTGGCTGACATGGGATTCACCCACATAAAGGTCCGAGTTTACAGCGCCGATCTAACCCGGTGGGAAGAGACGGAGGTTTTGGTGGATACCGGGGCACTATTTACGTCAATATCGCGTGCCGCCCTCGAAAGGCTGGGGCTTAGGCCCGTTGCCCGGCAGAGGCTCAGAGTTTATGGTGGGGGAGTCGTTGAGCGCGATGTGGGGGGAACGGCCCTGGAGTACGGCGATCGGCGCGCCGTGGTCCCAATAGTGTTTGGTGAACCCGAAGATACTCCTGTGCTTGGAGCCACAGCCTTGGAAGCCCTGGGCTATCAGATAGACCCTGTGTCGAAGCGGTTAAAGCCCATCGATTTGCTGATGATATAATATTGCCACGGAACTTCTAGAAAGTTAAGCTCTTAAAAGTTTGAAAGACCTATGAATGGTGGTAAGCAGGCCTGTAATAGTTAACTTATCAGCCCGTGGTCCCGGGAGGCGACTAGTAGGCCTTTAATGGGCCATGTCAGGAGGCTGCAGTGCTTGGCCGCCGCCTCCACGGAGGGCGAGGAAATCGTATTCATCTCAACCTCGTTCATCCACGTCCTCCTGACGGTTCTTCTGGCCCAGCTGGTTTCGGGCGCCACCTCCCTGAGCCTTCTGGCGGTGGCCTTCGCCCTCGCCTCCAAAGCCTTCGCCCTGGCGGTAGGGGAGAATGAGGGGGTGCTGACGAAGGCACGATGGGCCTCCCTCCCCCTAGCCCTCCTCTCACTCCTCCTGCTACCCCTTCCCCCCTCTTGAGATAGGGCTGGGCATCGCCATCGTACTCCTCTACCTCACATACCCAGCCCTCATCAGGGCCCGGGAGAGGCCGCCCCTTGACATCCTCTATCACGGCTCCAGGTACGCCCTCCTCTTCCTCTTCGGGGTCTCGGGCGAGCTCCTGGCCGGCCTGGGCGCGAGTAGACCTGTCGTTGGGGGCACGGCCTCCCTCCTCGGCCCCAGACTCACGAGGCTTCTCTTGTCTACGCTGCTGGGAGGCCTGCTCTTCAGCCACCTCTTCGACCTACCGCCCCCGGTGGGGATGAGCCTCCCAGTCCCCCTCATCCTATCCCTCCCGCTGGCCCTCTACATCTCCAGGCCCGTCGTGAGGGGTGTGGCCAGCCCCGGCGGCGTGGTCCGAAGACGAGAACTTGTCCTATCCACCCTGATGGTGGTCGCCATACTCCTGGTCCCCCGGTTACACGGGTCGACATCAACCTCAACACCCCTGGTGAGGACCACTCCGTGATCGTGGTCATGAAGACCCTGGTGGCGGGCAGGTGGTCCTGGGACGTCCCCTGGATCATATTCGACTTCAGAGATGAGGGCAACTACTACTATCTACTCCTCCACAAGGGCGGCCTCCTCGAGCTCTCCAGGGTATCCGATGGCAGGAGGGAGCTCTTCCTCGCCGCCGCACAAACACACCTATCCCCCTTCGACTGGCATGAATACCGAATAGACCTCACCGGTGGCCAGATTAAGGTTCTGATAGATGGGGCCGGGTACCTAAGGTTCGAAGGCCGGGTGCCAGGCGGCCTCGTAAAGGTCTCGAACACATCTCCCCGCGGAGCATTCTGGTTCGCCTGGATAGCGGAAGCCAAGAGCCTTCCCCTCATCGGTTGAGGGCTCGGTTACAGAAGATGTGAAAAGGGAGCTACTTAGGCTCGCATCGGAGCTGCAGCTAAAGCTGGGGAGGAGGGTTGACCTGAACGACGCCATAAGATACCTCCTCTCAAACCGGATTAGGCGCCCCGAGTTGCTGGAGAAGGCCTGTCGGCCACTAACTGGCTTCGAGGAGGCATACAGGGGCCCGTGTATCCCGGCTGTGTCTAGCTTTATGAGCCCCATACCTTCGACTTTAACTGTAATAAGGTGAGGATGCGATGGCTCGTGAGATGGGGCTGCTGGAGACGGGTGTTAGGGTGATCGAGGGGGTCAGCCTCGGCCCCGACGACTTCGTGGATGTCCGCTTCTACGAGAGCTGGACCACCACTGTTCTGGTGCGCAACGGGGTGGTGGAGCAGGCCGCGAGGCAGCATGTGCAGGGGGCCGCCGCCCGGGCCCTGCTGGGGGGTGCCTGGGGCTTCTCCTCCTCATCCACCTGGGAGCCGGGCGATGTGGGGGCTGCGATGGAGAGGGCCGTGAAGCTGGCGAGGGCCGTCGCCTCCCGGCCCCATGAAAGGGTCCGGGTTTCGCGGGACGCCGTATATGAGGGTAGGGGTGAGCTTCAGGTCCGGGAGGACCCCAGGGCTGTGCCGCTGGAGGAGAAGATCGGGGTGGCGGTGCGGATGGAGCGGGCCATCCGGGGTGTGGGGGAGGCGGTGAAGGCCGCCCAGGTGTCCCTCAGCGACACGGTCCAGCGGGAGGTGATCGTCAACTCGCTGGGGACGAGGGTGGAGACCTGGGCCTGCTATGTGCACTGCGGGGCCCTGGCCACGGCCTCGGAGGCGGGCCTGACCCAGAACGCGGCGGACTCCATATCGGGCGGCAGGGGCTGGGAGACCATCGGGGAGGCGGATGTGGAGGCCAAGGGTAGGGAGGTGGGGGAGAGGGCGGCCCGGCTGCTGGGGGCCGAGAAGCCCCCCAGCGGCCGCATGAACATCATCATGGACCCCTCCCTCGTCGGTGTCTTCATTCATGAGGCCTTCGGCCACGCCTCCGAGGCGGACCTCATCCTGGCCAACAGGTCGGTGCTCTCCGGCAGGCTGGGGAGTAGGGTGGGGGTGGAGGCCATCACCGTCATCGACGACCCCACGATACCGGGCCTCCGGGGCAGCTACGCCTACGACTCGGAGGGCACCAGGGCGAGGAGGCGGGTGCTGGTGGAGAGGGGGGTGTTGAAGGAGCACATCCACTCCCTGGAGACCGCCGGTATGATGGGTGTGGAGCCCAACGGGGGCGCCAGGGCCATGGACCACCTCTCACGCCCCGTGATACGCATGGGCAACACCATCGTGCTGGGGGGCGACATGAGCCTGGAGGAGCTGGCGGAGGCCGTGAAAGATGGAATCTACCTGGCCAAGTCCTACGGTGGCTATGTGGACACGTCGAGGGGCCAGTTCTACTTCTCGGCCCAGGAGGGCTATCTGATCCGGCAGGGGAGGATCGGCCCCAGGGTCCAGAATGTATCCATGTCGGGCCTCACACTGGAGGTGCTGGAGAACACCGTGGGGGTTGGGAGGGATGTGGAGGTGGCCTTCCCGGGCACCTGCGGCAAGCAGGGGCAGTGGATACCCGTGGCCGGCGGGGGCCCCCACCTCGCCGTGAGGGGGGTCGTGGTGGGTGGGAGGTAGATGGACATCCTGGAGCTGGCGGCGAGGGCCTTAGAGCACGCGGCCCGGCTGGGCGCCCGGGAGGCCGAGGTGTTCCTGGAGAGGACGGGCCGGCTGGCGCTGATGGCCGAGAGGTCCCTCCTCAAGACGGGGGAGAGGCTGTCGAGGGAGGCGGCCATCGTAAGATGCTATATCGGGGGCAGCCTGGGCCTGGCCTCCACGACAAGGCTCAACCTGGAGTCGGTGCTGGAGGCCGTGGAGGGGGCCGTCAAGCTGGCCCGAAGCACACCGCCCGACCCCCGGTTCAGGGGCCTACCCTCCCCAGCGACATATCCATCGGTGGATGGCCTCTACGACCCGGGGCTGGCCTCCATGGATGAGGAGGCGCTGGCCCGGATCTTGGCCGAGGGGGTGGAGAGGGCCCGGGGGCACCCCGGCGTCGATGTGCTGGGCACCATCGCCCTCACGGTCTCCGAGGAGGCGGTGGCCAACACCCTGGGTGTGGCGGTGAAGAGCACCTCCACGGACCTCCAGGCCTCGATCCAGTGTAAGGTGGAGAGGGATGGGGATGTGGGGACGGCATCAGACTTCCTGGTGACGAGGGACCATAGGGAGGCCAGCCTGGGGGAGCTCTCCCAGAGGACGGGTGAGAGGGCCCTCTCATACCTGGGGTCGAGGAGGGTGGAGTCGGGCGAGTACAGCCTGGTGATGGATGAGCGGAGCACCCTCCTCACCATGCAGGGCATCCTGATGCAGGCGGGCAGCGGCCTCCAGGTGCTGCTGGGCCGGTCCTACCTGGCCGGGAGGCTGGGCCAGCCCATAGGGCCGGAGGCCCTCACCATCATCGACGATGGGGTGGTGGCTGGGGGTATTCACTCGAGGCCCTTCGATGATGAGGGCAGCCCCTGCATGAGGAAGCCCGTCGTGGAGAGGGGTGTGCTCAGAAACTTCCTGACGGATTCCTACACCGCCCAGGCCCTGGGCCTCCCCAACACGGGAAACGCCACCAGGAGGTACATGCCCTTCACCTTCAGGCTCCGCTCCAGGCCCCAGCCGGCCCCCAGCAACCTGCAGGTGCAGCCGGGCGACTACACCCGTGAGGAGCTCATCGCCGAGACCAGGAGGGGCATCCTGCTGGAGCTCAGCCCACTGCCGCCCATCGGAGACACACCCGTCATATCCAGCATGATCGACCACGGATTCCTCATAGAGAACGGCGAGATCAGACACCCCGTGAAGAACGCCATGGTGGGCACCACCGTACCCGAGCTGCTGCTCAACATCGACGGTATCGGCAGGAGTGTTAGGAACGATGCGGGGCAGATGGCCCCCTACATAAGGGTGAGAAGCGTCCGCGTGTCCAGCGCCTAGCCACCAGGTACCCAGGAGGATGGTGACCTCTACACCCCGCCAGACCATCGGTCGTGCAAACCATGATTTACACACCCATCGTGGCTTCTCTAACGAAGGGCCTCTGAAGACCTAATGCTCAGCCCTCTGGCGACCAGCTTACTATCATCAGAAACCAGGGTCAACCCATATCTCTTCCCAGTGGACACGTAGGCAGCATCATACACTGTCAACCCCGTTGCAAGGGCCGTTGTGAATGTGTCCTTCTCATCTATAGGAAGTTTTCTCATGGCTTTGAAAGACAACGCGATAAGCTCCACGAGCTCCAAGGCATCAGCCTCAGATACCTGCTTCAGCAAATGGCTCCACTTCCACACAGTGTTTAAACACTCGAACAACGCGAGCTCTATCGTGAATCCCTTTGCGAGGCCCCTCGTCTTCCCGCTCTTGATTATATTGATGATTGCGCTTGAATCGAAGAGAAAACTCATCTGCCTTCCCTATCTTCCCTTATCATACGTGAAACCTCCTCATCTGTTATTTTCTCCAACTTTGGCAGCAGCTTACCTGCCCTTCTTTCAACCTCTAGGAGCAGCCTTTCTCTTACCCTTTCCTCAATGGCTTCCCTAATAACTTGGCCCGGTCTGAGGCCGAGCTCTTCCATCTGCTTCTTGAGTTCTTCAGGGATCTTGGCAGAGACTGTAACATACCTCGGCATAAAGCCTAGGGCACATATTTGGATATAAGGTTTACTTTATATTACTCCTACCACCCAATGTAGGCATCGTCTCGCTGCGTGGAAAGCCCGTTGAGCTTGGGATAAGAGCGGAGGTCAAAGACGGCTCCCTACACAGGCTTTCAACCTCTCAGCTACTCCGACCTCAGGAGAGGGTGATCACAATATACTGGACCTACCCTTTCAGAGAAGCCTTATTTATCAGATTAGTGATGAATCTGAGGCGGATTCATGTCGGAGATCGAAGAGCTTAAGGTGGGGAGGCGAGGCGAAATCTACACCACACGCAAAATTAGGGCGAGGACAGGCCTTACCCCAGGGGGGAAGGCCATAGCCTTCGTGGAAGGGAACAGGTTGATCGTTCAGCCCAAGCCGACGGCGCTGGACCTCCTGAAAAAGCCGAGGGTGAACCCCAAGCCCCTGAGGCCCGAGCTGCTATCGGAGCTCAGAAGGGAGCTGACTGAAGAGATTGAGGCCAGGTGAAAGCCCAGAGGTCTTCCTAGACACCACATTCATCCTACCCTTTTTCCAGATAGACATAGAGGTCGAGGGCTTCGACCTGGCTGAATTCGCGGAAGCCTTGTCGAAGCTTTCCAAGGTCCATCTGAGCGAGCTCTCCATCTTCGAGGCGAAGGCGGTGCTTCGAAGGCTGTCGAGGGAGGAGCCCGCCTATCTGCAGGCCCTCCGGGCCTTCGGGACCAACCTGGCCGCCCTGAGGGAAGACGAAAGATTCGTCTTTCATACGTATACCCCCCAAGACGATGAGAACTTCAACCTGATCCACTCGAAAAACCTAGGGCTCGACAGCTTCCACATGATCATTCTCGCCCAGGCCCTCAACGTGGGAACATTAGTCACCGAGGATGGGGAGATCCTCCGGCTCCGGGAACACGCCGAGTTCAAGGAGCCCAGGCTCGGAAAGCTGAAGATCCTGCGATGGAAAGAAATGAGGAGCGCAGGGCTGAGCTAGGTCGGTGGGCCGGCATCCCTGCATAGCCTACTCCACCAGGGGTTCATCGTAGGCTATTGGGAGAGCCTGGCCCTGGACCGGCGGCGAAGCAGCAGGGCTGTGGCTATGGCCCCGGCGGCCGCGAGGGTGAGGCCCACCACCATGGTGTTGGCCACCCACACCCTGATGCTCACGCTGGCCGTGTTCCCGGCCATGTCCTCCGCCTCCAGCCTCACCACATACCAGCCGTCGGGGAGCTCCAGCGTGTTCCAGTCCAGCGCGCGTAGGCCGTCCAGGGGGAGCACCCGGCCGCCGATGTACAGCCTCGCCCCCTTCAGGTGGGGCTCCTCGATGTGGAGGGCGATGCGGGTGGTGAATATTACGATGGTGTTGTTGCCGGGGGCGGTGATGGCAAGTTTGGGGGGTGTGTTGTCCACCACCAGCGTGTACTGGAGGCTGCTGGTGTGCCCCGCCCTGTCCCAGGCCCTCACCACCAGCCGGTGGGCCCCGTCCGGGACCGCCGACGTGTCCAGGCTGATCTGGCCGGAGCCGGGCAGCTGGAGGGTCCGCCCCCCGAACTCCACCGCCACCCCCTCCAGGTACAGGTCTTCGGCGCTCACACTTATGGGGAGGAGGCCCCTCACATGGGCCCCCTCGGCCACAACCAACACCCTGAGGCTGGGCGGCGTGTTGTCGATGTGCACCGGGATGGTGGCGGCGGCGGTCTTGCCGGACTCGTAGTAGGCCCTGAGGGTGATGGTGTGGGGCCCGTCGGGGAGCCTGGTGGTGTCGAGGGTGATGCTGCCCTCCACCACCTGCTCGGCCCCGCCGTCGAGGGCCATGGTCAGCCGGGTGAGGTAGAGGGGCCGGGCCTTCACCTCGAAATGGACCGAGCCCTTCAGGTACTGGCCCTCCCCCAGACCCTCCACCCTCACCCAGGGCTCCGTCCTGTCCACCCGGACCAGCAGGCTCCGGGTGGCCTGGTTGCCCACCAGGTCCCAGGCCCTGAGTGTGATGGTGTGGTCGCCGTCGGGTAGGCTCAGCACGATCCTGCCAGGCCTGTGCTCGGAGGCCCTGCCGTCCACCTCTATCACGAGCTTGGAGAAGTGGGGGTCCTCCACCTGGACATCCAGCTCCAGGTCCCCGTGGATGAAGGAGCCCGGCTCGGGGCCCTTTATGGCGAGGCGGGGTGGGGTGTTGTCGGCCACGATGGTGATGGGGGTGATGCCATCCTGCAGCGGGGGGTTCAGCGCCGCGTTCAGCACCACCACGGGGAGGAGGGTGATGGGCTCGCCATCGGGGAGGCTGGAAGTATCCAATACGGAGAGCTGGGGGCCCGCACTCCTGGAAAGCGCCCCACCGTCCTGGATCAGGATGCGCAGGGTGTAGTCGGTGGGCCCGCCGGCGAAGGATACCACCGCAAACCTGTAGGTCCCGGCCCTGGGGACGGTGAAGGTGAACCTCTCGGGCTTCCTGAGGGTGGCGGAGGCGGACCAGCCCGCCGCCGGCTCCCCGGTGGGCCAGAGCACCACCAGGTCCAGGTCGGCATCCCCGGCCCAGTCCAGCTTCGCGTATACGGTCTGGCCCTCCCCCAGGGCGACATCGTGGAAGTGTGTGGGGGCGTTGGGGTATCCCGTGAGGAATGTGGATGTCCACCGGGGATCGGTGGGCTGGATCCTCCCCTCAATGTTCAGGAGGCCCCCCGCGTGGAGTGCGACCCGCCTGCTCTGGATGAATGTGGACACGGCGGGGTTCACCTGGACCTGGGCGGTGAAGTTGCCGGCCACCAGGATGCTGGGGCCGGGCAGGGCCGCCTGGGAGGTGGCCGAGTAGGATATGGTGACGAGCTCCACATCGGTCTGGAGGAGTTGGGCCTCGGCGGCTTCGGGGAACATCCTGAAGCCGGTGGAGATCACCTGCTGGACCACCAGGGTCAACAGGCTCCCCCCGCCCAGGGTGGTGGCCAGCACCTGCCGGGCCTCACCGGTGGTGGTGGAGTAACTGTAGCGGCCCGCCCCCTCGAACCGGATGGGGGAGGTGTGGAGGATGGTCTGGTCGCCCCCCACCAGGTAGATGTTGAGCTGGGCCAGCCTGCTCTTCCAGGCCACGGATACCAGCAGCTTCGACTCCGCCCGGGGGCTGAGGAGGATGGGGTAGAACCGGTGGTCTGCTGTGTTGGCCCGGCCCCGCCAGTCCTCACCGCCCAGGAGGCTGTAGTCGTCGTAGGGCTGGGCCTCAGGCTCACCCCCCAGCGAAGCGGAACCTTCACCCCCCACCTCCAGGGGTACGGCGAAGGATAGGGGCATCAGGGTCCTGGCGCCCCCACCACCCCGGGCCACAAGCACCTCCACGTATCCATCCGAGAAGCCGGGCCTGGCCGGCGCCTGCACCTGGAAGCTGAGGAGGGAGCCGGTGGGGGTGGGCGACACGCCCAGGAAACGGACCTCGGGCCACTCCACCCGGTTGAACTGCTGCACCACGATGGCCAGGTCCTTGGCCCCCCGGATGGCGAAGTTCTCATCGGGGTTCCTGATGACGATCCCGGGTGTGCCGAGGAACCTGTCCCGGGGCCTGGCCACGCTCAGCATGAGCACCACGGCGTCGCGGCTGTCGAAGGAGTAGCGGTGCTGCTCCGTCTCCAGGTCGTACCGGCCGTTACCGTTCTCATCCAACCAGTCCACCAGGTAGGCGTAGGGCGCCCTCTCACCCCTCAGGTGCCCCTCCTGGTCCGTGAGGACATATATCCTGAGGAGGTCGGCCGATAGCAGCTGTTCCCGGCTCATACCCCTGGTGCTCCAGAGCTGCACGAGGTCCACGAAGTAGGGGTCCCTGTCCAGCTTCAGGTCGAACCTCTGCTCGCCCACCTTCACCATCCTGATGGCCCGGGCCTCGACGCTGGCCCCAGGGCCGTGGTGGACGGAGACCTGGAAGCCCCTGGTGGACCCGGGCTCCAGGATGCCCAGGTAGAGGGATGCCATCTCCAGCCCCCGGGGGGGAAGCGGCCCCCCGAAGAAGCCGCCCAGGGATGCGGCCCGGCGGTGCTGCAGGTCCTGGAGCTCCCGGACACTCTCATAGGTCACCGGGGATCTGGCGAGCACCGATGATGAGGGGCCGCGGCCCGCCAGGGAGTGGACTAGCTGGAGGGCCCCCAACACATCCACCCGCCCCGCCCCCTGCGTGTAGGGGTCGTAGCCCAGGTCCCTCGCCGAGGCCATGAGGATATCCTTGACCAGCTGGGGGTCGTAGGCCATCCCCAAAGCCTTCATGGCCTGTATAACGATAGCCACGGCCCCTGAAACGAGGGGCGCTGAAAGGCTGGTCCCACCCCAAACCGTCGTTATATAAAATCCGTTCAGCCTATACCCCCAAAGGGATCCCCAGTTTATCCCGTCCAGCCCGATGGCGGCACTCCCTATGGCCAGCACATCGGGCTTCACATAGCCCCAGGTGGTGGGGCCCCGGCTGCTGAAGCCCGCCAGGTCGTCGTAGCCCTGATACGCGCCCTGGCTCCCGTTGGATACATAGTGGATCCACCGGTATGATGTGGAGGCCCCCACGGATATGGTGAGCAGGCCCGCGGAGGGCTCACCGACAGTCCCGTAGCCGAAGCCGCTGTTCCCGGCCGATGCCACGATCACCACCCCCGGATACTGGGGGTGCAGGTAGCCGGGGATGGATAGGAGGTTGGCCAGCACGGAGAAGGGGCCCAGCCCCGGCGGGAAGAGGCCGTAGACCGCGTAGGAGACGAAGCCCCAGCTGTTGCTGATCACATCGGCCCTCCTCCAGGGGTGGTATTCGAAGCCGGACCCATCAGGCCTGGGCTCCAGCCCCGCGGCCCAGAGCCAGCCCCGTATGATCTCGCTGGTGAAGAGCCTGGTGGCCAGGGCCATCACCGTGGCCCCCCTGGCCACGCCGGGCACCACGGTCCTGTTGCCGGGCAGGGTGGTGAAGAAGTAGGGGGTGGTGCCTGAGCTGGCGGCGGCTGTGGCCACCAGGGTTCCGTGGTCGCTGAACCGGTTGCCCTGCAGGCCCACCAGGTGCCACACCTCATCCCGCCCCAGCCGCCTGGGGGTTGCATCATCGATGGCACCCAGGCCAGGTATCTTGCCCAGGCCCCCGGGGCGCAGGCTGTCATCCACCCAGGCCAGGCTGCCCAGCGAGATGTCGGGCCAACCGTCGCCGTTGATGTCCCGGGCCACCGCCTCGCTTCCATCGCCCCAGCGGTGGGGGGCCTCATCGGCGATGCTGTAGTCCTTCAGCCTCTGGAGGTCCAGGGGGAAGGGGGCTGGCAGGTTCTGCTTCAGGACGGTCTCCTCCAGCGCCAGGGCGTAGAAGGTTGAGAGGTCGAAGAAGGCGGTGTCGTAGATGCGGGGGCGCTGTGAATCCACCAGCACCACCGGGATGAACCAGGGGCCGCCCAGCGGCGCATCCCTGAAGGCATAGATGCCCACCTTGAACACCCCGCTCCTGGACATCCTGAGCTGCTCCTCGCCGATGCCCAGGTCGTAGCCGAAGGTGTAGGTCCTATACTCACTCCCATCAAAGTATACCACGGTCCTACCCGTGAGGGGTAGCTTCAGGCCCTCGGGCCTAACCTCGAGGCCCACGAAGGCCAGCTCGAGCCCGGTGGTGTCGATGGATAGGGGCACCCCGTTATGCCTGGCCTGCTTCAGGTCGGATATGCCGAAGTCCACCCCGGTGTCCAGGACCGCGATCCTCACACCCCCACCATCAAAACCCCTCTCCCACGCCCCTGCGGCCCCCATGATCCTGACCACATCGATCTGGGTGAGGCCGGGGAGCTCCTCCCCCACCATATCCCTAGCCGTCCTTACGGGCTGCTCCGCCCGCCAATCCCCCACCACATAGGCCACCCCCTCGAGGGCGGCCACCTTCCGGAGGCTCGCGGCGTCCGAGACCTGGAGGAGGGCGAACCTGACCCCGCC
>Ga0079992_127284_pt1 | contig 14575 bp, 15 predicted proteins | sample FaiFalFF_MnMetaG_3_FD_69197 | JGI IMG/M metagenome (GOLD analysis project Ga0079992, IMG submission 69197) | Freshwater microbial communities from Yellowstone National Park, Wyoming, USA - Fairy Falls B (FF_Mn_B) MetaG (SPADES assembly) (version 2) | ecosystem: Environmental > Aquatic >... | reverse complement strand
CTTCTCGCCTGCCGACATCGGGGCGGCGGCCGCCGCCTTTCGTCGAGCCCGGGTTGTGACCGTCGAACTGCAGATACCCCTGGAAACCGCCCGGGCGGCCCTCCGCCTGGGCCGGGAGTCGGGGGCAACTGTGGTCTTCGACCCCGCCCCGGCCGTTGCCGGCGCCGCCGACCTGCTCCCCCTGGCCGACGTGGCCACCCCGAACGAGACCGAAGCGGCGGCCCTCACCGGCATTCCGGTAGCCGATATTCCCTCGGCCCGGCAGGCCGCCCGCCGTCTACTCAATATGGGTGTGCGCCGGGCGGCGGTCGTAACCCTGGGGGCCCTGGGCTCGGTGGTGGCCACCGCCGACGGTGAGTTCCACCTGCCGCCCCTGCCAGTAGCCGCCCGGGACACCACCGCGGCCGGAGATGCCTACGTCGGAGGGCTGGCCGCCGCCCTGGCCGCCGGGGCTGATTTCTGGGCGGCCCTCCGGGTGGCCAACGTGGCCGCCGGCCTTTCGGTGACCCGCCTCGGGGCCATGAACTCCCTGCCTGCCCGGGCCGAAGTTGAGGCGGCGTTGCCCGGTCCCGAGCCCATCCGGCTCTGAGGTCCTGTCCGGGTTATAATCCCGGTAGGAGGATGAAGCCTACCCTGGTCCTCTACCTCGGTTCGGTCGGGGGCACCCCTGTGGAGGAGCTAGTGGGCCGGGCCCAGCAGGCCCTCGCTCTGGACAACGCCGAGCTGGCCGTGCGAACCGGCCTCTTCCGGGAAGTTGTCCTCGTCACCGACGCCGACCTTGAGTTTCCCATTCCTGACGGGGTTACGGTTGAGCGGCAGGGCGGGTCCGAATTTCACTTCGGCCAGGCTCTGGCCGACCTGGTCGCCCGCCGCCGTCCGGAAGCAGTGGTTTATCTGGGCGGGGGGTTCGGACCTTTCCTTGATGCGGAGCTCCTCGGGGACCTGGTGGGCCGCCTGGCCGGGGCCGAGGCGGTGGTCGTCGCCAACAATATCTTCTCCGCCGACTTGGTTGCCTTCCGGCCGGCCGAGGCCCTGCTACGGGTGAGCCTTCCCGCCCGGGACAACCCCCTGGCCCAGGTCCTTTACCGGCAGGCCGGCCTGCCCATTTTCGAACTTCCCCGCTCGGCCCGAACCCAGTTCGACCTGGACACCCCCACTAACCTGGCCGTCCTGAAATACCACGGGGTCGACCGGCCCCGCCTCGGGCGGGTCCTGGCCGGGACGCAGATTGATATCAGCCGCCTCGAGGCTGCCGCCGGCTGGCTTGTGGAACCCTACGCCGAGGTTATAGTTGCCGGCCGGGTGGGAAGCTATGTGCTGGCCCACCTCGAACGCGAAACCGCCTGCCGGACCCGGGTTTTTTCCGAGGAGCGGGGGATGCAGGCCGACGGCCGGGAAGAACGCGGTCAGGTGCGGTCGGTTCTGGGCTTTTTGCTGGAGGCGGTGGGAGTGGAGGCCTTTTTTGACCGGATGGCCCGGCTCGGCCAGGCCATGTTCCTCGATTCCAGGGTCCTTTTCGCCCACCTGGGGCTCCGCCTGAGCCGGGCCGACCGGTTTTACTCGGACCTGGGTGACTTTGAGGCCGTCCTGGACCCCCTGGCCCGGCGGGTCACCGCCGCCGCGGCGCAGGCGCCCATCCCCGTGGTCATGGGCGCCCATTCCCTGGTCTCGGGAGGCCTCTACGCGATCATCGATGCGGCCTGGCGCATCCACGACCAGGCCCTCCTCGGGGAAACCTATCGACAAGGGAGGTAGGCCATGCTGAACGCCCTGACCCTGACCGACCCGGAGGTGGCCGCGGCCATCGAGCAGGAAGGCTACCGACAGTGGAGCGGCATCGAGCTTATCGCCTCGGAGAACTACTGTTCGGAGGCGGTTCTGGCGGCCACGGGGAGCATCTTAACCAACAAGTATGCTGAGGGCTATCCCGGGCGCCGGTATTACGGCGGCTGTCAGTACGTGGACATTGTCGAGAACCTTGCCCGGGAGCGGGCCAAGGCCCTCTTCGGGGCCGAGCATGCCAACGTCCAGCCCCACAGCGGTGCCCAGGCAAATGAGGCCGCCTACATGGCCGTCCTGGAGCACGGGGATGTGGTTATGGGCATGAACCTCGCCCACGGCGGCCACCTGACCCACGGGAGTCCGGTCAACTATTCGGGCAAGCGGTACCGGTTTGTTTCGTACGGCGTAAGCCGGGAGACCGAGACCATCGACTACGACGAGGTCGAGCGGCTGGCCCGGGAGCACCGGCCGAAGCTTATCGTGGCCGGGGCCACCGCGTATCCCCGATTCATCGACTTTGCCCGCTTCCGGGAGATTGCCGACCGGGTCGGTGCCCTGCTCCTGGTGGATATGGCCCACCCCGCCGGCCTTATCGCCGCCGGCATCCACCCCAGCCCGGTTCCTTACGCCCACATCGTCACGTCCACAACCCACAAGACCCTCCGGGGGCCCCGGTCGGGCTTCATTCTGTGCAAGGCCGAGTTTGCCCAGGCCATCGACCGGGCGGTCTTTCCCGGCCTTCAGGGCGGGCCGCTGATGCACGTCATCGCCGCCAAGGCTGTCTGCTTCAAGGAGGCCATGTCCGACGCCTTCAAAGACTATGCCCGGCGGGTGGTCGAGAACGCTAAAGCCCTTGCCGCCGAGCTCGCCCGGCAGGGACTCCGCATCGTCTCCGGCGGCACCGACAACCACCTGATGCTCGTCGACCTGACCTCGACGGGCCTCACCGGGAAGCAGGCCGAAGCGGCCCTGGAGCAGGTGGGGATCACGTGCAACAAGAACGCCATCCCCTTCGACCCCCGGCCGCCGGCGGTAACCAGCGGCATCCGGCTCGGCACCCCGGCGGTGACGACCCGGGGCATGGGGCCGACGGAGATGGTCCAGATCGCCCGGTGGATTGTCCGGGTCCTGAGCAGCTACGGCGACCAGGCCGTCTACCGGCAGGTGCGGGAAGAGGTTCTGGAGCTGGCCACCCGGTTCCCGGTGCCGGGTGTCCCCATTCCGCCCCGGGTCCCCGGGGCGGTCCCGGCCAGGGACGATTGAAGCCGGTGGAAATTTCCGGGTAAATTTGGGCTCAGGTGGGGACGGGATAACCCCGATACTGGGAGTGAATGCCATGCTGCTGAGCGACCGCCAGATCCTCGAACAGCTCAAGGTCGGCAACATCGTCATCGAGCCCTTCGACATCCGCCAGCTCGGGACCAACAGTTACGACGTCCGGCTGGGCGAGTGGTACTTCGCCCCCAATCGCAACATCCGGGAAGTCGACTTTTTTACCCCCGAGGGTGTGCGGGCGTTCTGGGGCGAGCCTATCCGCGCCCGGGACTACATCCTCGTGCGGGCCGGAGAGACTATCCTGGCCCACACCCTCGAGGTCATCGGCGGCCGCAACGGCTACACCGCGGCCATGCGGGCCAGGTCATCCATCGGCCGGGCCGCCCTCTCGGTCTGCAAGTGCGCCGGCCTCGGCGACGTGGGCTACATCGCCCGCTGGACCATGGAGATCACAAACCACTCCCAATCCGACATCCGGATACCGGTCGGCATCCGCATTGCGCAGATGGTTTTTTATTACGTGGGCGAAACCCTCAAGGAGTACCAGGGCAAGTACGGCCAGAACAGGGAGTGGACGCCCTACGATATGCTCCCCAAGCTCTACGCCGACTGGGACCTTGAGGACGTCCTGGCCGGCCGGTACCGGCTCGGCCAGCTGCCGTCGGACCCGGGGGGGGCCCCGGATTAAGACCCCCCCCCCCACCAGCCCGCCCCCTGCCAGCATCTTCTCCACGATGAACTTGAAGCCGATGGGCGTGACGCTTAGGGGCAAGCCGTAATGGGCGCACAGTTTGTCGATCATCTGGCTGACGGAGAAGGTCTTGACCACTGCCCCCGTTTTGCCCCGTCGTTCTACCATGTGGCGTAGCGTGATGGCGAAGATGCGGTGGCTGTCGACGAAGTTGCCGTGTTCGTCCACCGCGCCGACTCGGTCGCCGTCGCCGTCGATAGCGATGCCGATGTGCGCCTTGAGGTGCTTCACGGCGTGCAGCAGCGGCTGTAGATTCTGCGGAATCGGCTCAGGGTTCACCCCGCCGAAATAGGGGTTGCGCTCCTCGCGCAGGGCGTGGACTTCCAGCCCCAGCCGCGTTAGTAGCGACTTGAGGTAGCCCGCGCCCGAACCGTGCATCGCGTCCGTCACGACGCGGTAGGGCGCCTCGTACAGCTCGTCCACGCGGATAAACTGATGCACATGCTCCAAGTAGTCGGGCACGGGGTCGAGCGTATGCGGTTCGGCGGAGTCGCTAACGGGTTGGGTGTAGCGTTCGTAGTCGGGCAGTAGCGCGGCGAGTTGGCGTTCGATGCTCTGGGTGATGTCGGTTAGCGCCGCGCCGCCGTAGTGGGGCTTGAACTTGATGCCGTGAAAGATGGGCGGGTTGTGGCTGGCGGTGAACATTACCGCGCCTTGCATCCCCCGCTTGATGACCGCGTGCGCTGCCGCAGGCGACGACACAGGGCGCGGCGTGAGGAACACGGGGAAGCCATAACTGCCCAGCACCTGCGCCGCTGCCTGCGCGAACACCTCCGACAGCGCGCGACAGTCATACGCCACCAGCACGCCCTCGCCCGGCGGCTGCGCCTCCTTCAAATGACGCGCCAGCGCGTGCGTTACCAAACGCACATTTGCAACCGTGAAATCGTCGGCGATTATGCCGCGCCAACCCTCTGTGCCGAACCGTATCTCTGGAACGCTCATCGTCCGAATCGTACCTCCTATCGGGCAAAAACCCGCAATATTATACGGAACCTGCCCCTGCATTCCTGCAGTCCAATAGCCGATAATAGCCTTCGGTGGGCAACGCCTTCCGAAAACCACACGATGAGGTCGGGAACATGTCCAAGCGCGAGTTGAAGGTCGTGCGTCTTTTGGAACCTGAGTTATGCACGCGATGTCGGTTTGCCGATATTGCGGATGTGGAGATGGCGGACGGCAGAGTGCAGCGGATGCTCTACTGCCGAAGGCTGGATTGCGACAACTGGGACTACGGCTCGGCGGAACCTGCCAAGCGGGTCGAGTTGTCTAAGGGCAGTGAGGATTGGGATGAGGCCGCGTGAACGGATGGTGCGCGACGCCGCGCAGACAGGATTGGGGTTGGTCAGACTTTGCATGCCTGTACCTCCTCCTGCAGAGCGCGACTTGCGAAGCGGGGCGCAGGTCGCGCTGAGTGAGACGCTGGCGCGAATCGACGAAGCGGGGCGTCGATTCGCCCAGCGTCTTCAGCAGGCGCATGAGTAGGCTTTTCATCCCTCCCACGCACGCGCCCTACACCCACAGCGCCGGGAACGCCCACTTCCCGGCGCTGCCCACTTTTACCAATCGCCAACCCAAAGTTCACAAAAAACAGCAGTTGATGACCCCCTCCTTAAGGTTCCCCCTGCTCGCAGGGGGAACCGAGTAAGCGCGCCCCTCGCGGTTCCCCTCGCGAAGCGGGGGGAACCTAAAGGAGGGGGGCAATTCATAAATCCTGAACGCGCGATTGGTATTTAAGCCACCTTCGCCTTGCGAATGAGTTTGGAAAACAGCCCAGGCGCGAACCGCTTGAGATAGAGCGCGATTTTCTCGTAGCGGGCGATGTAGACCTCCTCCTTGCGCTTGTGCAGGGCGTTCAGGATATGGCGGGCGCATACTTCGGCGGGCATACCCTTTGCGATGGTCTCGTCCATCTGCCCGTGTTCCTGCCCGTCGCCGCGCAGCGCGTGCAGCGAGACCTCCGTGCGCACAAAGCCTGGGCAAATCAGCGTGATGTGGATGTTTTTGTCGTACACCTCGGCGCGTAGGGCGTCGAAATAGCCGTGCAGTGCGTGCTTGGAAGCGCAGTACGCCGAGCGCAACGGTGTGCTGAACTTGCCCAGTAGGCTGCTCACCACCGCAATCTGCCCGCCGCCACGCTCAATCATATACGGCAGCACCGCCTTGGTCAGCGACACCACGCTGAAGTAGTTGACCTCCATGATGCGCCGATCCACACTGAAGTCGGTCTCCAGCGCAAGCGAGCGTTGCGAGACGCCCGCGTTGTTGACAAGGATGTCCACCCGCCCGAAGTGTTCAATCGCTGCGCCAACCATCGTCGGGTGGCGCTCGTAGTCCGTGACATCGAAGGGCAGCAGCAGGCGTTTGCCCTCGCCCGTGCAGGCGTCGCGCACCGCTTCGAGGCGCTCGCGACGACGCGCCGTGAGAATCAGATGCGCCCCCTCACGCGCGAACGCATACGCCAGCGCCTCGCCAATCCCCGACGACGCGCCCGTAATCCAGACCACCTTGTCGCGGAAGCGCATCACGGGCTACACCGCCTGTCGTGCAAACGCCGTTTCGGGCAACGGCTCGCCCAAACGCGCGGCAATCTCTTCGGGATTCTGCGCGACGCGATACATCTCCTCGCGCGTGATCAGCTTGTGCTGGTACAAGAACATGAGGTGGTTGTCTAGCGAGATCATCCCCAGCTGCTGCCCTGTCTGGATCGCCGACTCGATGCTGTGAATCTTGCGCTCGCGAATCATATGCCCGATGGCGGGGGTGACATACATAATCTCGAACGCGGCGACGCGCCCCGGTCGGTCGGCGCGCGGCAGCAGCAGCTGTGAGATGACCGCCACGAGGTTCGTGCTGAGCTGCACGCGGATTTGCTCCTGTTGCTCGTGCGGGAACACATCGACGATGCGTTCCACCGTGCGCGCCGCGCCAGTGGTGTGGACGGTGGCGAACACAAGATGCCCCGTCTCGGCAGCAGTGATGGCAGCTTGAATCGTCTTGAGGTCGCGCATCTCGCCCACCAAAATCACATCGGGGTCCATACGCATCGCGCGCACAACGCCCTCTTCGAAGCTGGGCACATCCACGCCCACCTCGCGCTGGCTAATCACCGACTTCTTTGCAGTGTGGAAGTACTCGATGGGGTCTTCGATAGTGATGATGTGCGTCTCGCGGTGCGTGTTAATGTAGTCGATCATCGTCGCCAGCGTGGTGGTTTTCCCGGAGCCTGTAGGACCCGTGACCAGCACCAGCCCGCGCGGGAGATGAAGAATGCGCTTGATGCTTTCTGGAAGACCAATCTCCTCGAAACTGCGCAGGCGGTACGGAATCAGTCGGAAGTTGATGGCGATGGAGCCTTTCTCGTAGTAGGCGGCGACGCGGAATCGCGCTTTGGGGTGGGTGTAGCCGAAGTCGGCAGTGCGCACACGCTCCAACTCGTGGATAGCACGCGGCGGCGCGACCTCGCGAAAAATGCGCTCCGTATCGGCAGGGCTCAGCTCGCCGTACTCCTCCAAGCGCACCAGCCGTCCGTGCAGGCGTAGCGTCGCAGGCTCGTTCGGCACGATGTGAATGTCTGACGCATCGCGCTCATAGCAAATATTCAGTAGCTCATCGGCAGACGCGAATTTCAGCATAAGAACGCCCTCCTCTTGCACCTCAAAGATTCGCGCCTAACCGCGCGATTCCTGCCCCTGCGCGCATGGCAGTGGCAATTCACTTTCCTGAATACGATTTCTCAAACCTGAATACGATTTCTCAAAAAAGCAATCCGATAAGATCTGTCGGGAACATGCCAAAATTAACTGCAGAAGGCTCTCATGCACGAGGTGCTGATAGCGCAGCTGCAAGCAGAGAACGAAAAACTCAAGCGGCGAATCGCCGAACTGGAGCATACGCTGGAGGTTCACGAGTGGGGAGCGCAGCTGTTCCACGAGAGCGACATTCCGCAGCTGCTGCTGGACTTCGAAACGGGCGCGATTTTGGCGGCGAACGCGGCGGCGCGCACTTTTTATGGCGACGCGCTGATTGAACAGGGGGACATTATGTGCATGTGCGCGGAGGGACTGGACTGGGCGCGCGACCTCAAGCCGCTCCTTGCACGGAATCGCTACGGGAAGAAACTCGCGCGTCAGCACACGGCGTCAGGCGAGATACGGTTTGTGGAAACGCACTTCACGCAAATCAACATCTGCGGACGAACCATTGTGCATCTGCTGTGCTTCGATGTCACTGACCGTGTGCGCGCGCAGGAAGAATTAGAGACCAGCTACAACCGCTACCAAGCCTTCATCCAACTCTCCAGCGAAGCTATCTGGCGCGACATGATGACCGAGCCGATACCCGTCCAACTGCCCATCGAAGAGCAGATCGACCTGATTTTCGAGCGCAGCTACTTGGCGGAGTGCAACCTGGCGTTTTGTCGGATGTGGGGTGCGAGTAGTCCGAGCGAGCTGCTGGGCACCTTCACCCGCACGCGCGTTTCGCCTAACGATCCCAATAATCGTGAACTGATGCGACGATTCATTCTCAGCGGGTATCGCCTCACCAGTTGCCTATTTACTACCCGCTTACCTACGAGTCAAGAGATCTCTCACCTGTGTAGCCTTCAAGGCATCGTCTCTGATGGGCTACTCTGGGGCGTATGGGGTGTGTCTCGTGATATCACAGAGATCGTTCGCCTACAGCGCGCCCTGCAGGAAAGCGAGCAGCGCTACCGCCACTTTGTGCAATATGCTAACGAAGGCATCTGGCGATTCGATGTTCGTGAGCCTATTGACACGCACCTGCCGATAGAGGAGCAGATTCGCCTAATTTTCGAGCGCGCCTATTTAGCGGAGTGCAATCTGGCGTTTGCGCACATGTACGCCGTCGAATCGCAGGAATCCTTAATCGGAACCCCCCTACCCCAGCTACTGGTACCGTCTGACCCACAAAATCGTGCAATGCTAAAGACCTTTATCGAGAACCAATACCGCATCGAGGGGTTTGTCTCTCATGAGCGTGCAGCGGACGGCAGTGAGCGGTACTTTCTGAATAGCTTTTTCGGTGTGGTGGAAGATGGAAAGCTGGTGCGCGCGTGGGGGGTGCCGACCGACATCACCGAACTGCGCCGCTTGCAGCAGGAGTTAGACCGCGCCTACCGCTTGGAGAGCATCGGCAGACTGGCGGGCGGAATTGCGCACGATTTCAACAATGTGTTGACCGCTGTGATTGGCTATGCGGAGTTGGCGCGCGATCGCGTGCAGGACGAGACCATCCTGCGCTACTTGGACGGCATCCAGAAAGCCGCTGAGCGCGCCGCCGACCTCAACAAGCAACTGCTGGCGTATGCCCGCAGGCAGGTCATCCAGCCTGCGCCGATGGACTTGGGCGCATGGCTGCAGGGCACGCTGGACATCCTGCGTCGCGTGCTGCCCGAAAGCGTCCGCCTGTGCACGGAGATTGAGCCGAACCTCTGGCAAGTGAACGCCGACTCGAATCTGTTGATGCAAATCGTGCTGAACTTGGTCGTGAACGCCCGCGACGCAATGCCCAACGGCGGCGTGATTACGCTGCGCGTGCACAACAAGACCCTGCGCCGTGCCCGCACGCATCACATCCCCAACGGGCGGTATGTGCTCCTGGAAGTGGAAGACACGGGCACGGGCATCCCGCCTGAAGTGTTGCCCCACATCTTCGAGCCGTTCTACACCACGAAACCGATGGGACAGGGCACAGGCATGGGGCTGGCGGCGGTGCAAGGCGCGGTGCAGCAGTTAGGCGGATATATTGAGGTACGCACGGAAGTAGGCAAGGGAACCTGCTTCAGCGTCTACTTCCCGCGCCTTGAGCCGTCCAAGTCGCCGAAGTCCCGCGAACAGTAGGGTATCCTCATAACATGCGTTGGGGCTGGATGGCAATCGACGCGCTGGCAATCGGGCTATTCGTGCTGACGGGGTTGCGCAGTCATGGCACGCTGGACGAGTTCGGACTGCAGCGCAATCTGCCCGCATTTCTGGTGGGATGGTTCGCGGCGGCGTTGTTGGCAGGAGTATATCGTGCGCAGCCTGCGAAGTGGTCGCTGCCCATCGCGTGGGTACTGGGCGTGACGCTGGGGATTATGCTGCGCAATCAACTCATCGGGCGCGGGCTGTTTGGGACGATTAGCCCCGTGTTCTGGGCGATTTCGCTGGCGGGCGTGGCACTGTTCACAGGGCTGCCGCGTATGGTCGCGTACTGGGCGCGACGGGCACGGACGCGCGCCTCGCAAGCATAGCGCTATGCGCAAGCGATGGGTGTGGCTGGGGCTGTTGGCAGCGCTGCTGCTGGTGGGGGGCGGCGCAGGGGGCTGGTTCTACCTGCAGACGCGCCCCATAAGCCGCGCCTTCCAGCCGCAACTGGTGCGCCTCAAAGAGCCGATGGACGCCGACGCGCTGGCAGAGCGACTGCATCAGCGCAAACTGATTCGCAACCCGCGCCTGCTGGCATGGCTGCTGCGCTGGCGGGGCAAGCCGACCGCCGCCGCAGGCGACTACGAGTTCAGCCCGAACCAGAGCCTGCTCGAAATCGCCGACATCCTCGTCCACGAACGCTTCACGCGCAACTGGGTCACGATTCCCGAAGGCTGGACGCTGGCTCGAATTGCCGAGCGATTGCACGAGCGCGGCGTTGCCGACAAGGACGAGTTCCTCGCCCTGTGCCGCCAGCCGCAACGGTTCAAAGACATCGGCATGCCTCTGCCCGACAACCTGCACCTGGAGGGCTACCTGTTCCCCAGCACCTACCGCCTGCCGCCAGGCACAGGCGCGGAACAAGCGATTCGCACGATGCTGGAGGCGACCCGTCGCTATGTGTACCTGCCCTACAAAGAGGCGATGGAGAAACGCGGGCTGACCCTGCACGAACTGCTGACAATCGCCTCGATGGTGGAGAAAGAGGTACTGCACGACGACGAGCGCCCGCGCGTGGCGTCGGTCATCTACAATCGCCTGCGCATGAATATGCCCCTGCAGATCGACGCGACGGTGCTGTATGGGATGGGCTTGTGGAAGGAGCGCGTGCTGTATAAAGACCTGCGCCACGAGTCACCCTACAACACCTACCTGCGGCGCGGGCTGCCCCCCGGACCGATTGCCAGCCCTGGCTTAGCCAGCATTCGCGCGGCGTTGGAACCTGAGCAGACGGAGTATCTGTTTTATGTGGCGCAGGCGAACGGCTACCACCGCTTCTCGCGCACCTACGCGGAACACCTGCAAGCGATTCGCGAGATACGGCGGGGTCGGGATGGGGAGTAGGTGGACTACTCGGCATAGACGACAGGGTTTATCTGTTCGCAATCCTGTTCTATGGCGTGCAAGATGGCTTCCGCGTCTTCGTCGCTCAGCAGACCCGTGACCGCCTGAAAATCGCGCACAGGGATGCCCCGAGGCGTCGCTTGGCTCAGTTCATTCGCATATTCCAACACCTGCTGCTGCAGGTTTTCTGGAAGCAAGGCAACCAGTTCCCGCACACGATCGGCTATCAGGCTCATAGCAACATGATTCTACCTTATTTTGTTGAGTGTTTCGCCAGCTTGTTCAACAGTTATCAGTGGGCGGGCAATATCGATGATGCCAACAGAGCAAACCAGAGTTCATATTCGCCCCTTTCCTGGAGTTTCCCCCCGCTTCGCGAGGGGAACCGCGCACGGGTTCGGTTCCCCCTGCTCGCAGGGGGAACCTTAAGGAGGGGGTCTTCAATCGCGCTTGTTTTAAACTGTGTCCTCGCGATTGGTATAATACTCATCATGCTTCTCCGCGAGGTCAGGGGCTGCTGGAAAACGCCCAACGGCGGCAAGCGCGCGTCGCTTTCGCTCTTCCCAGTCCGACTGCTGCTCACGCTGCAGGTACTGGTCGACGGCATCCGCAATCAGCTGCGAGACACTTTTCTTGCGTCGCTTCGCTAATTGGCTCAGCCGCTGCCAGTGTGATGGCGACAACTCAATCTCAGTTCGCTTGGGCATCGCAATTTAATGTACCCGTGATTGTCAAGCTCCAATGTGCAACAAAGGTCAGGACGGAAGTTCGAGTACCCTCACACGCCCACACGCGGGCAGAGGTCGTTCAGCGGGCACTCGGCACACGCGGGCGAGATGGAATGGCAGAACTTCCGCCCGATATACCAGAGTGGACTGTCCAACGCGCCTGGATAATCGGGCTTGAGCGCACGGGCTTTTGCAACCGCGTCCTGTTCGGTACTCTGCGGAGGAATCAAGCCCAGACGCACCATGACACGGATGACATGCGTGTCGGGCTTCACGGGGATGTTGTACGGGTCGCTGAACTGCACCATTCCCAGCCGCTCCAACAAAATGACCAGCATCGCCGCTATGTCATCTCCCACGCCATAAATCTCTTTGAACTTCTGCATCGTCTCAAGGGCGGTTCTCCCATCCCACAATCGCGTGGCGTCGCCGTGAAATTCGTCGCACACCATTCTTGCCAGTGACACGATGGTGCGAGGAACAGCGTTGATGTATCGGGGTTTCTTGGGAAGCTGCTCCAAGACGGCGCGGATGTCGCCCTCCGACATCTGAGCGATACGGCATGGGTCTAAATGCCCCAGTGCCTGTCGCAACAAGTAGGGGAGCGTCCAAATAATCTCCGCTTTCGTCCCCCGATCGAGGCTCGCAGCCAAGAGGAAGGCAAAAGGGTTCGTCCGCACCAGTTCACGGGCTTCTGGTTCCAAACCTGGAATGAGCAAGGTTTCACGCTCGTCGCTTGGTATCTGTTCCCAAAGATCAAGTAGGCGTTTGACAATTTCCGCCTCGCGGTTTCCGTTAGAGCCGACTTGGGCGCGAGCCACTGTCATTCCCTTCCCCTCCTCACTGTGTATGATACCCTACACTAAGGTTGCCGCAGCAGGTACTCCACGGCTCGCTGGAGGACGGGGTCGCGTGCGGTTCGGAACGCCTCGCGGGTGAGGTCTACGGCGATGTCGGGCTGCACGCCTGCGCCCTCAAGCCGCCGCTTGCCCGCCGTCTCGTAGTCCGCCAGCACGCACTGCAGGTAGCCCCCGTGCGGCAGCGCGACGATTTTGGAGGGCAGCGCTTTGCCCGGGGTTGGGCGACCGACGACGACCGCGCGTTTGGTCTCCTGCAGCCCCGCCGCGAGGATCTCGGCGGTGCTGACCGTGAACTCGTCCACCAGCACGACCACAGGCTTGGCGTACTGGGGCTGCTGAGGGTAGGCGACGATGCCGAAAGTGCCGTCGCGCAGGCGCATGATCCCCAGCGGCGTCTCGCGGGGCAACAGATAGCCCGCCACGCCGCCCGCCATCAGCCCGATCCCGCCGATGTTCTCGCGCAGGTCGATAATCAGCCCGCGCGTGTCCCGAAGTTCGCGCAGGCGACTCGGTAACTCGCGCATCACAGGCGGCATGAAGGCGTTGAAGGCGAGGTAGCCGATGTTGCCAGGCAGGATGCGGCTTTCGATGCGCACGCGCAGCTCAGGCAGGAAGCCAATCCGCACGCGCTCGCCTGGCGTCGCCTCACGCAGAAGCGTCGCTGTGCGCTCTACGCCGTCTAAGTCGCGGTAGCGCACGCGCACTTCACTGCCGACGCGCCCGCTCAGGTACGCGCGGAACGCCAAGTACGCCTCGAAGCGTTCCTCCACTTCGGGCAGGTTGCGGGCACGGATGCGCTGCACAATCGCTTCGGCGGGCATGTCGTCGATGGCGAGCAGCTCTGCGCCCGGCGGGATACCCATCCGCGCAGCGGGCGAGCCGTCGCGAACGCGCACCACCACAGGCTTGCCCTCGACCAACTGCACCGTGACGCCGATCTCGCCGTCGCCGACGCGCTGGCGCGCCTCCTCCTGCGCCACGAACACGCCAGGCGGAATCACCCCGAAGTGCGACTGTTTCAGCTCGCCGAGCATCTCGTTCAGCACGGCGTAGAAGGCGGCGTCGCTCTCGGCGGCGCGCGCTTTTGGGGCGTAGGTCTCGCGCACCGCGTCCCAGTCCACGCCACCCAGCTTCGGGTCGTAGTGCGAGCGGCGCACCTCCTCCCACACGAACTGGAACACCTCCATACGCTGCTGCTCCGTCAGCCGCTGGCTGGACGCACAGGCGAGGAGGGTGAGTGCGAGGGTTAGCGCGAGGAGCGCGGGCATGAGGCTGAGACGAACCGCTTGAGCATACTTTGCAAAAACGCGAGCAAACGCGAACACCCTCCTTAAGGTTCCCCCTGCAAGCAGGGGGAACCAAGCGGGTGCGCAGCTCGGTTCCCCTCGCGAAGCGGGGGGAACCTGCGAGAGGGGGGCAGTTGTAAACTTTGACTGTGCAGTTGGTATTACTTTCACGATGCTTGCTTCTCCTCAGCAGCGATAAATCGTTCACGATAGCGATAGCCACGATTTCTGTCTACATGAGCCAGCCCCATCTCAATCATCTTGCGGTTCACGAACAGGCGGTTGGTCAGGTAAATGTACGCTGGTGTAGGCGTCTGATGGTTGCCCTGCAGCGGATCGAGGCGCACAATCACTCGCTTACCAATCACATATCGCTTCAGGTAATCCCGCGCCTGCTCTTGGAGGTGAGGAGGGACCACAGTTCCCAAAATGGAAATCATCAGCCCACTGTCTGTCAGTAGCACGGGGGTGTGATCGCTGTTGTTGTGCAGCGCCACGATTTTGTGAGTCGCCTCATTGATACAGAGCCTGCGCCCAGGTTGCAGCACGCGCCAACACTCTTTCCAGACGCGGCTGAGGTCGTACAGGTATTCGTGCAACGACTGCCCGTAGCCGATCT
>Ga0079992_148032_pt1 | contig 14580 bp, 10 predicted proteins | sample FaiFalFF_MnMetaG_3_FD_69197 | JGI IMG/M metagenome (GOLD analysis project Ga0079992, IMG submission 69197) | Freshwater microbial communities from Yellowstone National Park, Wyoming, USA - Fairy Falls B (FF_Mn_B) MetaG (SPADES assembly) (version 2) | ecosystem: Environmental > Aquatic >... | reverse complement strand
CAGACGACGCAAGCGACTATTTGGTCACTGAAAGCCTTCATCGCCGCAATGGAACGAAGCAAAAGCGAAATCAACGGGACGCTCGTGGTTCGGGTTAACGGTGAGAAGGTTGCTGAATGGCGAATCACCCCTGAAAACGCCGACATCGTTCGGACGGCAGACGCAAGCAGATATGTCCGTGAAGGCGCTAACGAGGTGACGCTGGAGTTTGACGGGACGGGTTCGCTGCTTTACCAAGTCAGCGCTCGCTTCTATTTGCCTTGGGAACTTATCCCGCCAGTGCCAGAAGAACCGCTGCAAGTGCGAGTCAGTTACGACCGAACGGAGTTGCAAACGAATGAGACGGTGACTTGCAAGGTGCGAGTGACGAATCGTCGCCCGATGGCGGCTCAAATGGTCATCGTTGACATCGGCATCCCACCGGGCTTTGAGGTGATGACGGACGACTTGACAACTTTGGTGGAGCGGAAGGTGCTGCAAAAGTTTGAATTGACGCCCCGCCAAGTCATCTGCTACCTTGAGCGGATTGGTGGCGGTGCGACTTTGGAATGGCGGTTTCGCTTGCGGGCAAAAATGCCCGTAAAAGCAAAAACGGGGCGGACGACGGCTTACGAATACTATGCGCCGCAGGAAAGCGTCGTCGTTAAGCCCGTCATCTTGACGGCGCGTTAAGGCGAGGCTTGCAAAATGCGAGGCGAAAGGAGGGATGAGGGATGCGTCTATTCACTGTCGCCACATTGTCGGTTTTGTCTGCGACTTTCGTGATAGCACAAGCGCCGAAAGAAGAAGGCGTCGTTTTGCCCATCGTTCGCGCCATCGTCTTCAAAGACGGCTTTGCTTACACCTTCCGCGAAGGTGCCGCTGAGCCCAAAAACGGTGCGGTGCTCTTGCGCGTCGTCCCGCAGGCGCGGGAAGGGACGCTTTATGCCTACTTGCCCGACGGTAAGGGAACGGTGAAGCGGCTGGAATTGCGGCAAGTGATTGTCGGCGAGCGGAAGGAACGGGTGGAGCGGATGTTCAACGACCTTTATGAGTTGCTCCGCCAAAACGAGGGCAAAAAAGTCCGCATCGTCACGAAGGACGGCGAACGGTGGGAGGGCATTTTGCGCGTCATCACGCCCCTGCACGAAGACCCGTCCATTCCCCGTGACCCGCAAAAGTCGCCGTCTCGCGTCGCCTACATCGCTTTGGAGGGCGAGATGACGGCGCTGGTGCGCACCGACCAAATTGAGCGGTTGCAATTCCTTGAACCCGCCACGCTGAAGGAAGTGAAGGAAACGCCGATGCCCTTGACAGCGCAATGGCTGGCGGTGTTGCTGGATGGCGTGGAAGATGGCAAACCCGTTCGGCTGGGCGTTGCGGCGTTGGAGGCGGGGTTGCGATGGGATGCGACTTATCGCCTCGTCATCAACGAGCGCCCCGTCAAAACAGCGCGGCTGGAACTGGTAGCGACCATTGACAACCAATTGGCGCCGCTGAAAGAGACGACCCTTCTGCTCGCCGTCGGCGTCCCCAACTTCCCCTATCGCATGCAACTGGCGAGTTTGATTGCGCCATCAGGGTATCGGAGAGAGTTCGGCATGGCACAAGCCCCTGCGGCAAGGACGCAAATTCGGGGTGCTCCGTTGGCGGGTGGATTGGGAGGGTTGGGAGAGCGTCAAGCGGAGTTTGTTGCCGAAGTGGCTTTACCTGCCGAAATGGAACTCCCTTCGCTGGAGGCGGCGCAACTCGTGTTCTATGAGACGCCGCCTTTGGATTTGAAAGTCGGCGAGCGCGCCAGTTTGGTGCTGTTCTCCCAAACGCTTCCGTGCCGCGAGGTGTTTGAGTGGACGATTGACGAAACACCTATCCCGCTACCAAGACCCGCAGGTGGCGAGGGACGGATGCCACCTATCCGACCGTTGGCGACAGGTTTTTGGTATGCATTAGCGCTCCGCAACACTTTGAAAGTGCCCTTGACGACGGGCATCGCAACGGCGTATCAGGAATGGCGTCCCATCGGTCAGGGCTTGCTCACTTTCACCGCTGTCGGTGACGAAGCCATCCTTCGGCTGAGCCCCGCGACGGAAGTCGTCGGCGACCACGAAGAGCGCGAGGTATCTCGCACCCCCGTGACGGAAAAGCGGCGCGCCGACAAGGCGGAGGAAACGGTGCAAGTCGGCTGGACGGTCACGATAGAAGGGATGGTCAAAATCCGAAACACCCGTGACGAACCCGTCGCTGTTATCGTTCGGCGGACGGTGACGGGAGAAGTCTTGACAGTGAGCGACAAAGGCGAGGTCAAAGTCACACCGCCCTTGCGCGCTGCCGACCGCAACCCGACGAGCCAAATCCGCTGGCAACTCACCGTGCCATCGGGCGAAAAGACCTTGACTTATCGCTACCGAAAGTTCGTGCCGATGGAGTAGCAGGCTTATTGAGCGGCAACCTTTTGAAGGATGCGTTCGGCGGCATCAAAGTCAAAGTCGCCGTTGACAGAAACGATGGCGTCCATTTGGCGGGCTCGTTCGGCGACTTCGGGCGGGATTTTGGCGCCTCCGATGACGGGCACGGCACGATAGCCAATCTTGCGGGCGACAACCGCTCGGCGGACGGCTCGCAGCAAATCTTGCAGGCTCACGGTAAAGGAGACTTCCACGACGAGCAAGATGGGCACTTTGTTGAATTCGCCGAGCCAAAGCACATCTGTGGCACTGAGGTCGTGCCGTTCTTCGCGGCTGATTTGCCCCTTTTCGTAAGCCTCCCAGAGCCGCTCCACGACTTCGCTGGTCGCATCCCGCCCCCGACGGAGCAACCGACCAAAGACGGCATGCCCCTTCTCGCGATAGAAACGCTCCTGTTCCATCCCCTTCAAGCGAGCCAAGTCATCGTCCACCTGCTTTCGCCACTGGTTCATGTCTTCTATCCACGCATTCACCGCTTCCTGCCACTTGATGACCTGCTCTTGCCACGCAATGACTTGCCTTTGCCACTCAATCATCTGCTCCCGCCATCTTCGGTTCTCTTCCGCTTCCTGCATCAGTCGTTCCACGGCGGCTGAAATGCGTTCCTGCCATTGGGTTATTCGCTCCCGCCAATCGTCCATCTCCCGTCGCCATCTTCGGCTCTCTTCGGCTTCCTGTGTCAGTCGCTCTACGGCGTGGGTGAGGCGCTCTACCAGTTCGGGCAGGCGCAGCAAACCTTCCGTCAGGAGCACCTGACGCAATTGCGCCTTCCACTCTGGGTGTCGTTCTAGCAACGCCAACAGGTCACTCAGGTCTTCCACGGTGAAGGGCATGGGCGTTCACCCCAGCGAGTTGTCGGGGCTTTTATTTTGCCATGTGCGGCGATGACGCTCCAGAGGGTCGGCGGCATCATTGTAGCCGAGACGCCCCCACGCAAGGGCGATACAGCAAGGAGGCGCAAGGGTTCTTATGGAACGGCTCAAGGTGCGCTTGGATTTGTGGCAGTTGGAAATTTTCTGCACCGTCGCCGAACAGCGGAGTTTCTCCCGCGCCGCCGAGATGCTTTTCCTTGCCCAACCGACGGTCACCAGCCATATCGCTTCGCTGGAGAAGCGCTTGGGCGTGAAGTTGTTTGACCGAACGACGCGGCGAGTGACCTTGACGCCAGCGGGCAAGTTGCTCTATCGCCACGCCAAAACTTTGTTGAGGGAGCACGAGGAAGCGTTGCAGGAGTTGGCGCAATTCGTCGGCGGGTTGGCGGGCACGCTCACCTTCGGCGCCAGCACTATCCCTGGGCAATACATCCTGCCGAAACTTTTGGCGCAATTCCGTCGCCAGTTCCCGTCGGTGGCGTTGGCGATGCATTTGGGAGCGAGCGGGCAAATTTTGGACGGCGTGCTCAGCGGTGAATGGGAATTGGGCATCATCGGCACCCGCCCCCGCGAACCTTTGCTCCACATCGTCCCCCTTTGGCACGATGAAATCGTCCTGATCGTCCCACCCGATCACCCTTGGGCGCAACAAAGGGAAGTGCCCGTGAGTGAGTTGGTGCGCCAACCGTTGGTCATCCGCGAGCGGGGTTCAGGGACACGCAGCGCGTTGGAGCAATTTTTGGCGCAACATGGCATTTCCCTCTCCCAAGCCAACATCGCTGCCGAATTGGGCAGCACAGAAGCCGTCAAGCAATTCGTCGCCGCTGGCGATGGGGTTGGGGCTGTCTCCATCCGAGCCGTAGAATGCGAGCAAGATTTGCAAAAACTCGCCGTCGTTCGGTTGAAGGAAGGACGCATTTTACGCCGCTTTTACGGCATCGCTTGGCGCAACCGAACCCTTTCGCCCGTCGCCCGCACCTTCTGGAACTTCGTGACGGAAAGTGCCAAAGCGGACGAGGCGAAGGTGGAAAGCACCTGAGCGGCGGCGTCAGGGCGGTGGGAACCGCTCCCGCCAACGCTGCCGAAACCGTTCCACCGCTTCGTCCACGGGCACCAATGCCGATTGTGTCAAGGGGGCTTCGTTAGCGTCCAGCCACGCCAGCAACTTCTCCGCCTTGTCGCCCCGAACGAAACGGGGAGGCGCTTCGGGCATCACCCAACTCAGCCACAACCGCAATTGCCTAAGCCATCGGTAAGTCGCCAACCGTTGCCGCCAAATTTCTTCGCGCTCTGCCAAAGCGCGTAACGCTTGCGCCAGTGAAGGTGTCCGCAAGGCAGGATCACTTTGCCCTTCCCGCAGTTGCGCTTCGGCGACCGCCAACTCAATGTCCCAAAGCGTCCCGTCGCTGTGCTTGAGGTCAAGGACTTCGCGGGGCGGGCGATGTTCTTTTCGGATGCGGGCGAGCAAATGCGTTAGTTCCGCCCAATGCGATTCGTCAAGCCCACGAGTGTAAAGGCGCCAATCCACGAAGCGGGCGACGCTTTGCCCTAATTGCCAGTTGCCAGCGGCGGGGCGAAGGCGCGTCCATGCCAACGCCATCCACGCTTCAAAGCGCCCTTCGGAAAAATCGCGCCAAGTGTCAAGGTCACTGCTGAGCGCCCCTTCCTGTCCCGTCGGGCGAAGGCGCAAGTCCAAGCGGTAGGCGATGCCTTCTTCAGTGGCGTCGGCGAGCAACGAACGCAACTGGCGCACTTGATGTTCGCAAGTTTGCTGGTCGCCGATATGGGCGAAGGCGACATCCAAATCCGAACCGAAATGCAACTCGCCACTTCCCCATCCGCCCAACGCCAAAAGGGCAAGGGTGGACGAAGCGTTCAAAGCGAAAAGGGCGGCATCCGTGAGGACATCGGCGAGGTGGGCGAGGGTTTGACCGACGACTTCAGCATCCGCCAAACGACAAAGGTGCAACAAACCCAAATGCAAAGCGAAGCGCCCTTTGAGCCGACGCAATAAGTTCATGACCGCCCGTCGGTCACTGACGGACGGCAAAGAGCGCAACGCCGCTTCAACGGCGGAGCGGATTTGTTCGGCAGTGGGCAAGGGCGGCGTCACCCCTGCCAGCCAAACTTCCAGCGTTTCGGGATGGCGTTGGGCGAGTTGGCACAAAGGCTCACTCAAACTGGCGACGAGGGCGATGGCGCGCAAGGCTAAGGGGTTGGTGCTCAAACTGTCAAGGACGCTGGGGCGCGGTCCCATCCCCGCAATCAAACCTTCCAACCGCATCAACGCTGCATCAGGGTCGGGCGTTCGGGCGATAGCGTCCAACACCGAAGGCAACACCCGTAGGATGCGAACGCGCTCGCGCCAACGCAAAACGGAAGTCGTTTCGCCGTGCACGAGGCGGAAAAGGCGTCGTTGGGCTTCGTGCGGTTGGGCGAAGCCGTAACCTTGCATCGCCGTCGCATCGGCGTCCAATCCGCTGACGATGCTCAAAAGGACGCTCGTTTGCTCGGAGACGCCCAACGCCTTCGCCAGTTCCGCTGTGACCGACTCGTAAACGGTTCGCACCCCTTGCGTTCGCCGCTCAAATTCTCGGAGCAACTCTTTGCCGTCGGGCAAGTGCAGGCATCGTGCCAGTCGGTTCAACTCCCGTTCATCGGTCGGCAAGGTTTGCATCGGCAAGTCTTCGGCGATTTGGAGCAAGTGTTCCAAGCGGCGCAAAAACAGGTAACTGTCTTTCAGCGTGGCGAATTCGTCGGCGGTCAAAAGGTCGTGACGATGCAACCGCTCCAACGCTGTGAGTGTGTCGCGGACAGAAAGGTCGGGGAAAGTGGGGGCGAAGGCGAGTTGCAAAAACTGGGCGGTCATCTCCACATCGCGGATGCCCCCCAAGCCGTGCTTGACAGCGCCGTCGGCGGCGAAGGTGGCTTCGGTGCGGGCTTTCACCCGCAACAGCCACGCCAACTCTTCCGCTTGCAACGGCTCGCCGAAAACAAAGGCGTGGCGGAAAGTTTCAAAGCGTTGCGCCAGTCCTTCATCGCCCGCCATCGGGCGGGCTTTCAGCAACGCCAACCGTTCCGTCGGTTCGGCGTGGGTTTCGTAGTAAGCGAAGGCGGCTTCCAGTGGCAAGGTGAGCGGACCTGTCGCCCCGTAAGGGCGCAACCGCAAATCCACGCGGTAAAGGCGTCCATAGTCGGTGACTTCCGTCAGCGCCGTCACGAACTTTCGCACCCACCGCTCGGCAGCAAGCGAGTCGCCGTCGTGAAAAATCGCCAAGTCAATGTCGGAACTGTAGTTGAGTTCGCTTGCCCCCAGTTTGCCGAAAGCGACGATCAGCGGGCGGAAGTTTTGCGGGGGCATCAATGCCACGACGGCGTTGACGAGGGCTTCCGCAAGGTCGGAAAGTTCCCGCGTGACCGTCGGCACATCCATCAGTCCGAGCAAGTCAGCGGCGATCAACCGCACCATCTCGCGGCGGCGGAAACGCCGCAGGGCATCCAATTGGCTCGCCAGCGTTCGGAAGGGCGCAAGGGTGTCGCTGAGTTCAGTTCGCAATTGAGACAAGCCTTTTGGTTGCGCCAACCGATGGCGTTCGGCGAGCAAGGGCAAATATTCGGGATGCAAAGTCAAGGTGCGCGCCGCAAAATGGCTGCCGCTGAGGACGACGAGCAACGCCTCCAAAGTCGCAGGGTCGTCTGCAAGGTAGGAAAGCAGGGCAGCAGGATTGCTCGCCGCTTCAGCGAGGTGCAAGAGGGCATTCAAAGCGCCTTCGGGGTCGGGCGCAGCGTCCAACGCCATCGCCAGCAAAGTTTTTAAACGCTCCCGCAGCCCGTCGGGCAAAAAAGCGAGCAACTGTTCTGTCAAGCGACGCTCCATCGCCTTCGTCACCGTCGGGCATTGTAACGCTGAAGGAGAGGGACAGGGGACAAGGGGCAGGGGACGAGGAAGGTTGGGGTGACGAGGCGGACAACGATGATGCTTGCAAGGGCGGCGTCAGCCCGAAACGAAATTGCGCTGAGCGGTAAGGGAGGCGCTATCATTGCGGTGAACTGCATCGCAACGAAGGGGAAGGTGATGAGCATGGCGTTCACACAGCGCCTTTGGGAGAGCATCGGCGATGTCTTTGCTCGCATCCTTGCCCATCCGTTCCTGACGGGTTTGACGGATGGGACGCTGGACGAAGAAGCCTTCCGCTTCTATGTCGTTCAGGATGCCCTTTACCTGCGGGACTTTGGGCGAGGGCTGGCGGTGTTGGGGGCGAAAGCGCCCGAAGACGATTGGCTGGTGATGTTCTGCGAGCACGCCAAGACCGCCATCGTCGTGGAGCGGGCGTTGCACGAAAGTTTCTTCCGCACTTGGAACATGAGCGCCGAGCAAGTTTACGCAACACCGATGGCGCCGACGAACCTGCTTTACACGAGTTACCTTTTGCGGGTCGCTTACGAGCGTCCCTTTTACGAGGGTGTCGCCGCTTTCCTGCCCTGCTACTGGATTTACTGGGAAGTCGGCAAAGCGCTGGAGCAAAAAGGGTCGCCCAATCCGTTGTATCGCCGCTGGATTGACACTTACGCCAGTGCCGAGTTTGAGCAAGTCGTTCGGCAAGTCTTGGCGGTCACCGACCACATTGCCGAAGGATTGACCGAACCGCAGCGGCAAGCGATGCAGCAACATTTCGTCATGACCAGCCGCTTTGAGTGGCTGTTTTGGGACATGGCATATCGGCAGGAAGGATGGGCGATTTGACGGAAAGGAGCGATGGGGATTGCCTTGGACGGGACGACCGCTGAGCGGTGCGGGGCTGAAAGGCATTCGGTTGCTGGTGATGGATGTGGACGGGGTTTTGACGGGCGGCGAAATCGCCCTGCTTAGCAATGGCGCGGAGATGCGGTTGTTCAACTCGCAAGATGGGGTCGGGTTGATGGTGGCGCATTTGGCAGGGTTGCAAACGGCGCTGATCACGGGGCGGGCGACAGAAGCCGTCCGAAAGCGCGCCGAAGAAGTCCGCATCACCCACTTGGTCATGGGCACTTTTCAGAAACTGCCGCCCTTGCAAGAGTTGTGCGGGCAACTGGGTTTGTCGCTGGATGCCGTCGCTTACATCGGCGACGATGTGCCTGACATCCCGCCGATGAAGCAGGTCGGATTTGCCGTCGCCGTCGCCAATGCGGTGGACGAGGTGAAGCGGGTCGCCCACTACATCACCCAACGGCGGGGCGGCGAGGGCGCCGTTCGGGAGGTCGTGGAGTTGATTTTGAAGGCGCAAGGCAAATGGGAAACGACGGTCGGCAATTTCATCGGCGATGCCGATTGGTTGCGTTGACGATGCCCTTTCGTCGCCGCCCTGATCACTCAGGCACGGGTCGGATTTCGGCGATGGTCATCTCGTAAAGGGTTCGCTTTTTGTCGCGGGCGCGGGCACGGACGATGTATTGGTCGCGCCCGACTTTTCGGTAACTCTCCAGCATATTGCCTGCAAAGGCGCTGAGGATGCGTTCCTTCTCTTTCGGGTGCAAGCCCGTCAACTCTTGCAAGGTGACGGGGTTGAGGTATTCGGGGACTTCGTTGAGGCTTTCCAGATGGACGCGCAAGCGCCGTAGGGCTTCCTTGCAAGCGGTGCGGCGGGCGAAATCGGTGGACGCATAACTCCATCCGCCGGGCACTAAGCCGAGGATTTGCAGGAAGGGGTCAAGAAGGTTTGTCAAGCCCCACTCAATTTGTTGCAACCAGTGGGGTGGCTGCTCGTAGCGGCGCAGGGAGGCAACTTGGGCGGTGAGAAAGCGTTGAACTTCAGAGGGCAAAGAAGCAGCCCCTGCCAATCGGTAACCGCTGGCGGTGGCGACTTGCCCTGGTTGGGACGGCGTTTCGGCGAGGGGCGTTCGGAAGCGCACTGAACCTTCCACGACTTGCACGAGTGACTGCTGGCTGGCAGGGTCATAAACGACGCGGAAAGCGGTGCCCCGCACGGCAGCGACGGCGGTCGGCGTGCAAACCGTCGCTTGTGAACGCGCCCCGAAAAATTGGGAGACATAAGCAACGGCGGAACCGAAACGCACCATGAAGGAACGATCCCGCACGCCGCCTCGGGCGAAATCCAACAACCTCACTTCAAATTCGGTGTTGGGCTCTAACTGGACGGCGCTGCCATCGGGGAAGACAAGGGTGGCGCTGCTTTGCGGACCTGTCCGCACCAAGTCTTTGTCGCGCAACGCCATGTTCAATTCGGCGGCGACCCATTGACCTTTCTCATGGGGCAACACTTGGACGGTGCCCGTGAAAGCCACCAAAGTCGCCTTGAACTCCTTGCTCTCCCGCCGAATGCCGTCAGCGATAAGAACGACCAAGACGAGAAGGGCAAGGCTGATGAGGGTTTTCGCCCAGCCCGGCATCGCTCGCAGCCAACCGAAATAGTCACGACGGCGTTTAAGCCGTTCCTTTCGTCGTTGCTCCCGCTCGGCTTGCTGAACGAGTTCCGCCAACAACTCCGCATCGCTTTTAGGCTTGTTCTTGGTGGATCGTCGCCACATCGCCTTTCACCTCCTGACGCATTTCAAGACGGCGGACGGCAAAGACCCGAACGGGTTGTTCCCGTCCCCGCACGGTGACCGTGCCCAAATCGTCAAAGACGACGCTTTCGTCCAGCGCTGCCATCGCTTCCTGCCTCACTTCATCGCTGACAAGCAACGGGACTTTGAAATCCTTCGTCATCGTTTGAAGGCGCGACGCCAAGTTGACGGCATCGCCCAAGGCGGTGTATTGCACCCGCTGAGGCGTCCCGATGTTGCCGACGATGGCTTCGCCGACATGGATGCCAATGCCGATGCGGAAAGTCGGAAGCCCTTCCGCTTGCCAACGCTCATTAAGCCGCTCCAAGCGCTCCAACATGTCCAACGCCGTCAAAATGGCTAAGGCGCTGGGGTTGGCGTCATCGGGCAGAAACGGACCGAAGAGTGCCATCACGGCGTCGCCGATGAACTTGTCCAAGACGCCCCGATGGCGTTGCACGGCGTCCGTCATTTCCGTCAGATACTCCCGCATCTGGCGGACGACCAACTCAGGCGGGTTTTGTTCGGAGTAGGAAGTGAAGCCACGCACATCGGAGAACAGGATGGCGACGCGTTGGCGTTTCCCTTCCTGATGGGCGATTTCGGGGTTGCGGACGATTTCTTCCACGACTTCGGGGGCGACATAGAGGGCGAACATTTGGCGGATTTGGCGCTTCTGGGCTTCTTCTTCGGCTAACCGTTGCAAGCCCATCAGCAGCGTCGCACTCAGCCAACCCAACAACGGCACTCCCCATGCGGGCAACCATCCCGCACCCCAAAACATCCCTTCCATCCCCGCAAGGACGACGAGGAAAGCCATCAGGGCGCCGACGGTCGCAGGGCGAACAGCAAAACGGGTGTAAAGGGCTAAGGGCGCACCGACCGAAACCAACAGCAGCAACCAATGCAAGGCAGCAGGAAGGGGACGGACAGGGGGCAGGTAAAGCAAATTGGCGAGGATGTCAGCGTTCAATTCCACGCCCCGCAAGCCGTTGTCAAGGGGTGTGGGTCGGATGTCCGTCGTGCCCGTCGCCGTCTCGCCGACGAGGACAATCTTGCCCGCAAATTTTTCGGGCGGCATCGTCAAGGCATCGGCGAAACTGACCGTCGGGACGGGCGAACCGACACCGACAAACTGATCGCCTCGGCGGGCGATGGGACGAAGCCAAAGGACGCCGCCTTCTAAGGGGACTTGTCGCTCACCCAATCGCACCGTCAGTGAACCCGTTTGCATCGCCTCTTTCAACGAAACGCCTTGAGTGACGCAAGCGATGGCGAGGGTGAAATGGGGCAGCAACCGACCTTCTTCCGTCACCCGCAACAAAATGGGCGACCGATAAACGCCATCGGGATCGGCGTTGACATCGGCGTAGCCGAGGGCACAAGCGGCGTCCATCAATGGCGGGATGGGGGGCTGAAAGGTCGTGGAGTAGGTGAGGGGCAAAGGCAGGTTTGCCACTGGCGGGAATTTCGCCATCAGGCGTCGGGTCGCCTCTTGCTCCTTTGCCGACAAGGTGCGCCCTTGCCATTGGTGGAAAGGCAAAACGACCCGACCATGCCGACGGATGGCGTGGGCAAATGCGGCATCGCCTTGCGGGTCTCGCTCGTCAGGTTCGGCGAACAAAATGTCAATGCCGACGACTTTCGCTTGCCGAAGGCGCTCCAGCAACTCAGCGTAACGCCTCCGCGACCAATAGCGCAGTCGCCCGAACTTTTGCAGGGTCTTGTCATCAATGGCGATGACGAGGATGTCTTGAGGGAAAGGCATTGGGCGGACGGTGGCTTGCCAGCGCCAGTGGGCATCCGTCAGCCAGCGCGTCAGGCTTTCGGTGACGCCCAACTTGCCAAGAACCACTAACAACACAACGACGCCCACGATGCTCCGCTGCCACAAAGTCATCTGCCGTCACCCCGAAGGGAAAGGGCTGAGGCTTTTATGCCACAGAAAACGCCCAACTTTGTGATGACGGTCACGAAAGGCTCAACGGGACGGGAAAGACGGCAGTGGCGGGGGCAGGGGCTTAAACAACACCTCGCCTTGCTCTCGCATCGCCCGCAGTTCATCAGGCGTCACCGCCATCGTGGAGCCATCGGCAAACAGCAGCAGGATTTTTCCGTCATGCCGACCAGTGACGGGGATGTCGTCACCTTTGCCGACAGCGTTGCGACGGCTCTGGCGCGTTTCGTAAATCAGGACGACTTTGCTTTGCGGATACATTTCGGGATGCCAGCGGGGCGTTTGATGCTCTTCGTCCCAAGCGTAAGCGTTCATGGCGTAGCCGTAACCGCCCCGCCCTTCCAACTTGGGGCAATGGAAGACGAAGCGGCGCTGGCTGGGCGGGATGAACTCCTCCAACGCATCACACCAATGGTCAGGCGGCGGCAGCAGGTTGTCAGTTCGCTCCAAGTAAAGTTGCAGGGCTGCCGCCAGCCGTCCCAACCGAGAAGCGCACAACCTTTCCAGTTGCTCTTCCTGCTGCTTTTGCAATCGGGGGCGCAACACGACTAAGGTGACGCTCATCCCAACGATGACGATGAAGATGAGGATGGCGGTCGCAACACCCCGCATCGTCGGTCACCTCGCCCGTAAAATATGCGGCGACAAGCCAAGGAGGCGATAGGGATGGCGTTCTTCGTGACCGAAAGTCAAGTCGCCGAGTTGCTGGACATGCCGACGGCGCTCGCTGCCGTTGAGGAGGTGATGCGATTGCACGGACAAGGGCGCGCCGTCAATCATCCCCGCCAACGCGTCCGACGCAACGGCGTCATCTTGCATTGGATGGGCGCTGCCGTCCCTGAGTGGGGATTGACGGGCTTTAAGGTTTACACGCCTCAATCGGCGCTCTTTTTCCTTTACGGCGCCAACGGCGAATTGCTAATGGTGGCGGAAGCGGCAAGGTTGGGGCAAATCCGAACGGGCGCCGCTTCGGGCGTCGCCACCAAGTTCATGGCGCGAAAGGATGCTTCGGTCGTCGGCATGATTGGCGCTGGCTTTCAAGCCGAAACGCAATTGCTCGCCCTCTGTCAAGTGCGCCCTATTCAGAAAATCTTCGTCTTCAGCCGAACGGCTGAACGAAGGGAAACTTTTGCCCGAAGGATGAGCGAACAATTGGGCATTCCCGTCCTCGCCGTCGCTTCCGCCGAAGCAGCCGTCAAGGATGCCGACATCGTGGTGACCGTTACAACTTCCAAAGAACCCGTCTTGCTGGGGGCGTGGCTGAAGGCGGGGATGCACATCAACGCCGTCGGGAGCAACGCCCTCGTGCGCCGCGAGTTGGACACGGAAGCCGTTCGGCGCTGTCATCGCCTCGTCGTGGACGATCGGGTGCAAGCCCAGATGGAATGTGGCGATTTGCTGATGGCTGCCGAACGGGGCGACATAGCGTGGGATCGTTTGGTGGAGTTGGGCGAAGTCGTCGCAGGCAAAGTGGCAGGGCGCGAACGGGATGAGGAAATCACCCTCTTTGAGTCGCAAGGCATCGCCCTTTGGGATTTGGCGGTCGGCAAAGTCGTTTACGAGCGGGCGAAAGAGCAGGGCATCGGCAATCCCTTGCCCTTTTGAGGCTGAAGTGGGCTATAATTGCCGTCGGGCGTCGTCGGATGCCCCAAACGAGGTGAACTACGATGGCGACTTTAGAGCACCGCCTTTTGAAGGTTCGGGAAGCACAGCAAATGCCCATCGCCCAAGTCCTCAAGGAGTTTGTTCGGGAGGGCGAACTGTATCGGCGGCTGGACGACAACAAAGTGGAATGTTTTGCCTGCGGACATCGGTGCGTGATTTTTGATGGGCTGCCCGGCGTCTGTCGGGTTCGGTTCAACGAGGGCGGCAAACTGTTCGTGCCTTGGGGCTATGTGGGCGCTTTGCACCTTGACCCCATTGAGAAAAAGCCCTTCTTCCACGCCTACCCTGGCGCTAAAGCCCTCAGTTTCGGCATGCTGGGCTGCGACCTCAAGTGCCCTTACTGCCTTACTTACGACACCCGCGTAGCGACCGAGCAAGGCATGAAGCGCATTGGTGAACTCTTTAACACCACGCCCATCCGCATTGACTTACCTGATGGAGCGAGCGTCGCCTATCCCAATGGCTTGAGCGTTTACACCCACCTCGGGCGTCCCCGTCCCGTTCGGGCAATTTTCCGTCATCCCTATCAAGGGCAATTGCTGACCATTGTGCCCCTTCTTTGCCCGCCCATCACTTGCACTCCCGAACACGAGTTCCTTGCCATCCCTAAGCCGAAGAAAGGTCAACCCATTCCGAAGCCGACTTTCCTGCCTGCTGCTAAGTTGACCCGTGAACACTGTCTCGCCATCCCCAAACGCTATACCTTCTCCCGCGACATCACTTTGGAAGTCCCGCAATGGCTGCAAACTGTCGTCAGACCGCTGAGCGCTCGCAAAAGTGATGTGCGCCTTCGGCGTCGGGTGATGGCGCTGACAGAAAAAGGTTGGACTTCCCGCCAGATTGGCGAACGGCTTGGTAAGGATGCTTCTTTCATCCGTCACATCCGCAGTAAAGTCCGTCGGGGCATCTGGCAAACTAAACCGACATATCAACGCCCTGCCCAACTTGTTGAAGAGGGCGCATGGGTGCGGTTGCCTTACGAGCGACGCCCTGGGTTACCCAAAACCTTGCAGTTAGACACTCGTTTTGCTGCCTTGCTGGGTTACTATTGTGCGGAAGGGTGCGTCGTTCGGGATGACCATCGCCCCAACGCAGCGAC
>Ga0079992_132978_pt1 | contig 14580 bp, 13 predicted proteins | sample FaiFalFF_MnMetaG_3_FD_69197 | JGI IMG/M metagenome (GOLD analysis project Ga0079992, IMG submission 69197) | Freshwater microbial communities from Yellowstone National Park, Wyoming, USA - Fairy Falls B (FF_Mn_B) MetaG (SPADES assembly) (version 2) | ecosystem: Environmental > Aquatic >... | reverse complement strand
GGAAGGTTGTCAGAAGCAGGCCGAGGGTCTGGTCGGCCCCGTTGAAGTCCAGGTTCTCAACCTGAGTTCGGGCCCGCTCAAGCAGGACGCCGGGCGGGGGTAGCCGGTTCTCGACAGGCTCGATCGCCCGGACCGGGACCACCGGCCCGGCCGCCAGGGCCAGCATGAGGATAAAAATACCTCGGGCTGTGGGATTGAGGGCAGGCAGATAACGGCGGGACCGCGAGGTCAGTCTCCCCAGCACCCCCAACCGCCGGGCCGCGACTCCGTTCTGGGTCGGGGACGGTCAATCATCCCGGCACGATTGTAAGCTCCCGGGTCTGGCCGGGTCAATAAAAAAGCCGGTCGGGACGGCGTTTAAGAGCCGTCCCGACCGGGTGACTCAGCACCCTGCGATTACGCCGTGCGGCGGGTAGCCGCTGGCGCAAAGAGGGCACCCGAAACCGCGGCCACGATGACGCCCAGAATCACCACGACCAGCCCAACCCAGAACGTCTCCGGCATCGGCAGGCCAACACCCAGGTAGGCATCCAGGGAGTAGGCGCCCGGGCCGAGCAGGCCGAGGACGAAGGCGACGGTGCCGTTCACCAGCGGATACTCAAGGCCGCCCTCGGTCACCCAGACCTTCGGCCAGTGGACCTTGACGATGGCCGTCAGCATCGAGGCAATGATGGCCAGGGAGCCGAGGGGCGCAAACAGGCCGAGGGCGAAGAGCAGACCGCCAAAGAACTCCACAAGGCCGGCGACCGTCGCCCAGAAAGTGCCCGGCCGGATGCCGATGGACTCAAACCAGGCACCGGTACCCTTGATGCCGTGGCCGCCGAACCAGCCGAAGAGCTTCTGGGCGCCGTGGCCGATAAAGAGCAGACCGACAACAACCCTCAGAATCAGAAGGCCAAGGTCCAGAGTCATCACCCCTCACCTCCTTCACCAAGTGTTGTGGTTCTGCTCTGAAAGTCTCTATAAATATTATAATAGCCGTACCTCTTCCGGCAGGTGTCCGGCCTGCCGGATGCTGTGACCGGAACCGCCGCCGGACCTTAAGGAGGTCAAGAAGCCCATGGTTGAGAAAGTGACAACGGTCTGCCCGGCCTGCCGGCTCACCCACCGGGGCCGTCGGGGAAGGGAGTCCGGCTGCCCCGTCGCACGGGCTGCCGCTCTCCTCGGGGATACGTGGACCCTGCTGCTGGTCCATCTGCTCCAGGCAGGTCCCCGCCGCTTCGGGGAACTGCAGTCGGTCATTAAGATAAGCCCGCGGGTCCTTTCCTAGCGGCTGCGCAGGCTTCAGGAAGCCGGACTGGTTACCCGCCAGCTCTACCCGGAGATTCCGCCCCGGGTCGAGTACGCCCTTACCCCCATGGGAACCGCCGCCCTCAAGGTGGTTGAGGCCCTGGCCGAGTTCGGCGAAAAGTGGCTTCCACGCTCGACCGCCGACGCCCTCAGCCCGGCTTAAGCGCAGCCTGATAGGCTTCGAGGGTTCGGGCCGCTGTCCGCTCCCAGGTGTACTCTGCCGCCCGGGCCAGGGATTTCCGGCCAAGCTTTTCGGCCAGGGCCGGCTCCCCCAGCAGCCGGTCGATAGCCCCGGCAATCGCCGCCGGGTTCCGGGCATCCACCAGGAGCGCCGCATCCCCCGCCACCTCCGCCGTCGCTGTCCCCGCCGAGGTGACTACCGCCCGGCCGCAGGCCATGGCTTCCAGAACCGGCAGGCCGAACCCTTCGGCCAGGGTTGGGTAAACAAAAATCTGGGCCGCATTTAAAAGGCCCACCAGCTCGGCCTCCGAAACCGGGCCCAGGTACCGCACCCGACCGGCCAGGGGATGGGCGGCCGGAAGCCGCGTCGGGTTTCCGAGCCTGGGATCGAAATGTCCGCTCAGAACCAGAACTGTCGACCGGTCGGCCACCAGGGCAAGGGCCGCCAGCAGGCCGGCCAGGTTCTTGTGGGGTTTGTTACTCCCGTGGTAGTGGCAGAAGACGGCCGGAAGGGCCTTTGACCGGCGAAACCCTTCGACAGCCTCGGCCGACAGGGGCCGGAACTGTCGGCCGACCCCTTCCGGGACTACCCGGGGCTGGATCCCCCTGAATCGGCGCTTTAAGGCCGCAGCTGTTGCGGCCGATGGCACGACGACCACGTCCGAAAGCCGGACCGCCACCCAGTTGAATACCCGGTAGACCAGGCGGGTGGTTCGGGACGGCATGCTTGCGGGGCATTCGAGGGGGATCAGGTCATGGATGGTTAAGACCGACGGGGCGCCCCGAATCCAGGGCCGGAAGTAGTGGGTGTAGTGGACCACATCGGGCCGGAGCCGGCGCTCAAGACCGGCCAGGACGGCCGGGGCCGCCGAGTGGAAAACCGGCGGCCCCGGGACAGTTTTTACCCGGTCAGCAAGCTCGCCAAGGTCAAAGCGGGTGTTCCGGGCCGCCGGGTCAATTAGCAGCCGGATTTCCAGGTCCGACCCACCCAGGCCGGCCAAGGCCCGCACCAGCTCATAGACGTACCGGCCGATGCCGGGAAAATGGTCCTGAATATAGCGGCCGTCAACAAGCAGACGCACCGGCCAGGCCCAGTCAGCGTAGGGGCCAGACGCACGGCTCCCAGAAGGACCGGTTCGCCGCCTGGAGGTCCGGACAGCTCGGCAGAACTAGGCCGAGCAGGGCGTAAACGATAAGGTAGACCACGGCGGCGGCGACCAGGCCGAGGACAACCAGCCCCAGCAGACCGCCGCCCGTCAGGTACGGGTGGTTGTAGAGCCGGTCGTCAACCTGATTGGGCGCTTCGGGGAAATAGACCGGGCGGCTGCCCGTCGAGTAGCCCACCGGCGGCAGAATTGGCCCGTAGGGGTCCTTTGCGGTGGACCGCGACCGGAGCTGGCCGGTTCGGGTGCGTTCCAGGGTCATTTCGGTCGTTCCGGTTGTGAGGTTTCGTTAAATGATACCACGGCCGGAAATTAGCGGCCCCAGGGCTTCTGCCCTGGGGCCGCCCTGAGACGCCGGATTCGGGTTAACGGACCGAGAGCTGGCCCCGGACCGCCCCGTCGGGGTAGGGTCGGGTGTGGACATTAACGTAATAGTTTCCGGGGTTCGTTGCGATGTCGGTGAGCAGTTCGGTACTGATTCCGTCCACACATCCGACCGACCTGCCCGTCGTCGGGGCCGGCAGGGGCACCACCACCGGCCCGGCAACATCCGGTCCGCCGCGGTGGATGTGGCTGGCGATGGGCGGGTCAATGCCCTGGACCGTCAGGTCGAAGCAGACCCGACCCTGGTCCGGGTTAATGCTCAGGACAGCCGAACCCGAACCCCGCGGGTCCCCCGGCCCCGGCCGCTCGGCGGCGCCCGTCAGCGTGGCCGTAAGGGTCACGCCTCCGGCCCAGACCACCGGCCCGGTCCAGGAACCCGCCGGCGAGTTGTTGAAAAAGTTTATCCAGGCGTAGCTGGTCACCGGACCGTCACCCGCAACCCGCACGGTGAAAGTATAGGGCCCGACAATCCGCCCGCCGGCTATCCCGGTCCGGTTGTTCCAACCGATATTGCCCTGGCCGTCCAGGCCGCACTGGCGCCAGTCGGTCCGGTGGGTCCCATACTGACAGAACACCAGGGTCGAGTTTTCGGGCAGCTGGGCCTTGACCTCGTAGCTGTAGGTGCGGGTGCTCCGGTTGATGACCAGCATGACAAACGTGGCTAGGTCGCCCGAACGGGTACCCCGCATCTGAACATAGACCGGCGGCCAGGGTTCGGGCTGGTTACTGACAGCAGTTGATGCTGGGCTGCCGGGCTCCTGCTGGGCGGCCTGGACAGCCCCAGCCTGGGAAAGGAGCCCCAGAATGAGGATAACGACGCCAGCTGCCGGAAGAATCCTTGGACCTTTCACATTGCACCCCCTTAGCCCAATTTTATCCGCGCACGATCAGAGCCAAAGCTAAACCCGGAGCTGTTTGCCGGCCTACCACCCCCTTTCCGTGCCTGGTAAGATGCTTACCGCCAGAACACCCGCTTTATTATACTTGGCCATTCCCGGTTGTCAAGCAGCCCGGGCCGTAGAACACCCGCCCGGTATTGGGCTAAAATTGTGGGTGGGCAGCCATGAACAGCCGGGAGATACGCACCCGCTTTTTAAAATACTTTGAAGCCAACGGCCACACCATTGTCGAGAGCTCGCCCCTGGTGCCGGCCAACGATCCCACCCTTCTTTTCACCAACGCCGGCATGGTCCAGTTTAAGGATGTTTTCCTCGGCCTTGAGGAGCGGCCCTACCGGCGGGCCACCACCTGCCAGAAGTGTGTCCGGGCCGGGGGCAAGCACAACGACCTGGAGCAGGTCGGCAAGACTGCCCGGCATCACACCTTTTTCGAGATGCTGGGCAACTTCTCCTTCGGCGACTACTTCAAGCGGGAGGCCATTAACTACGCCTGGGAGCTTGTTACTAAAGAGTTCGGCATCGACCCGGACCGCATCTGGGCCACCATCTTCCGGGACGACGACGAGGCCTTTGAATGGTGGCGGCGGGATATCGGCCTGCCGCCTGAGCGCATTGTCCGGCTGGGTGAGAAGGACAACTTCTGGGAGATGGGAGATGTCGGGCCATGTGGGCCGACCTCGGAGCTGGTCTACGACCGGGGCGAGGCCTTCCGGTGCGATGCGCTCGAGTGCGCCATTGGCAAGTGCGACTGCGACCGCTGGCTGGAAATCTGGAACCTGGTTTTCATGCAGTTCGAGCGGAAGCCCGACCGGTCCCTGGTGCCCCTGCCCAGGCCCTCGATAGACACGGGCATGGGACTCGAGCGGATCGCCTCGGTTCTGCAAGGCGTGAGCAGCAACTGGGATACCGATCTCTTCAGGCCCATCCTCGCCCGGATTGCCGAAATCTCCGGCCACCCCTACGACCCCGGACCGGCCGGCTTTGCCCACCGGGTCATCGCTGACCACAGCCGGGCGGCGGCGTTTCTCATTGCCGACGGGGTTCTGCCCAGCAACGAGTGGCGGGGCTACGTGCTCCGGCGAATGATCCGGCGGGCAGTCCGGATGGGCTACCAGCGGCTCGGTCTCCAGAAGCCGTTTATGGCCGGGGTCGCCGACACCGTCATCGACCTGATGGGGGATATCTACCCCGAGCTCGTTCGAAACCGGGACCTCATCCACCGGGCCCTGACCACCGAGGAGGCCCGCTTCTTCCAGGTCCTGGCCACCGGCCTCAATGTCCTGACCGGCCGGCTCGAGACGGTGCGGGCCCGGGGCGAAAGGGTCCTTTCGGGCGAAGATGCCTTCCAGCTCTACGATACTTTCGGTTTTCCCCTGGACCTGACCATCGAGATCGCCGCCGATGAGGGCATCTCGGTGGATATTCGCGGGTTTGAAGCGGCCCTGGAGCGCCAGCGCGAGCAGGCCCGGGCGGCCCAGCGGTTCCAGGCCGAGGAGATGGTTCGGGTTGCCGAATACCGGCAGGCCGTTCCCGAGCCCGTTCAGTTCGTTGGCTACGAACACTGGGCCTACCGGTCCCGGGTAATTGCCCTCTTTGTCGACGGCCAGTCCGTGCCGGTGGCGTTTGAGGGCCAGGAGGTGGAGGTCGTCACCGCCGAGACCCCCTTCTACGGGGAGGCCGGCGGCCAGGTCGGGGATACGGGGGAGATCGTCGGGCCGTCCGGGATTATTGTGGTGGCCGATACCCAGCGCCCCCTGCCCGAGCTCATCGTCCACCGCGGCCACGTGCACCGGGGTGAGGTCGCCGTCGGCCAGACGGTCGAACTGAGAATTGACGGTGAGCGGCGCCGGGACATCATGGCGAACCACACCGCCACCCACCTGCTCCACGCGACCCTCCACCGGATCCTGGGCCGGCACGCCCTTCAGGCCGGCTCGCTGGTTGCCCCCGACCGGCTGCGGTTTGACTTTTCCCACTTCAATCCCCTGAGCCGGGCCGAGCTGGAGGATATTCAGGGGCTCGTCAACGAGAAGGTCCGGGAGGACCTTCCGGTTATTCCCAGGTTCATGCCCTACAAAGAAGCCATCGAGCAGGGCGCCATCGCCTTGTTCGGCGAAAAATACGGCGAGATTGTCCGCACCATCCGGGTTGGCGAGCCGCCGTTCAGCTTCGAGCTCTGCGGCGGCACCCACGTTAACCACACCGGGCAGATCGGCGTCTTCTGGGTGGTCTCCGAAAGCGGCGTCGGCTCGGGCCTGCGCCGCATCGAGGCGGTTACTGCCCGGGGCGCCGAGCGCTTCCTCCGGGAGCGGCTGGGCCTCCTCGACGCGGTCGCCCGCCGGCTCGAAAGCAGTCCGCCTGAGCTTGAGCGGCGGGTCGAGGCGCTCCTTGGCGAACTGAACCGCCAGCGCAAGGAACTTGAGCGCCTCCAGCGGGAGCTGGCCAGGCGGGAGGTCGAGCCCCTCCTCGGGCAGGTCCAGCGGGTCGATGGGATCAACGTACTGGCTGTCAAGGTCCCGGCGACCAGGATGGAGACCCTGCGGGAGATCGGCGACTGGATTCGGGATCGCCTCGGCAGCGGGGTAATCGTCCTCGGGGCCGTCTTCGACAACAAGCCGCACTTCGTAACTATCGTCACGCCTGACCTGGTTGAGCGGGGCCTGCACGCCGGCCAGATCGCCAACCGGGTTGCCGCCATCACGGGCGGGCGTGGGGGCGGACGACCGCACCTGGCGCAGGCCGGCGGCCGGGACCCGAACCGGATCGACGAGGCGCTCAGGGCGGTCGTGGAGCTGGTGCGTGGGTGAGGTTCCGGCTGACCTGGAGGCACGGCAACAGCGGCTGACAAAAACCCCAAAACGCGGCGAAGTTGTCCGCCTGGACCCCCGGGATGACCTGGGGTCGGTTAGAGTTCGGCTTGAACAGACAACCCGAAGCCCGGTTTATCTGGTCGTTCCCCCCGGGCTTCCCTGCCTGCGGACTGAGCTGGGCATTCGACTGCTCCACCGCCAGGCCCGGGCCCTGGGACGGGAGGTTATTATTGTCTCCCGGGACCCCACTATCCGGGAGCTTGCCCACGAGAACGGATTCCGGGTCCGGCGCAGCCTTCTTTCGGAAGATGGTCCTGCGGACGCCTCAACGCCCCTGCCCCAGCTGGCCCTGGCCGTGGCCAGAAAACTGGCCGGTGACCTGGTCGGCGTCCTCCAGTTCGAACTGCCCCGTTGGTGGCTCCTGATCAGCATTGGCCTGCTCGGCGGCATCTTTCTGCTGCTCTATCTGCCCCAGGCCAGGGTTGTCGTAACCCCCAAGGGTCAGCCGGTAGAGGCTACGGTCAGCGTAACGTCCCGGCGGGGCGCAACCGCCGTCGACCCGGCGAAGGCGGTCATCCCGGCCCGGGTCATCACGGCCGAGACGGACCTGACGCAGACGGTGCGAATCGCCGCGGGCCAGCCGATTGCGGCCCAGGATCGGGACCGGGCCCGGACGGCCGTCCTTGACCGGGCCCGGGAGCAGGCCATGGCCCTTCTCTGGCAGGTCAAGGCCCCCAGTGACCAGATTTTCCCCCAGACGGTTCGGGTGAACCTGGTCAGCGAGGACTTTGACCGGCGCCTCGGCGAGCAGGCCCCAACCCTCACCCTGAAGGCTCGGGTCCGGGTCGAGGCCCTTGCCTTCGACGCCCAGCAGGCGAACCAGGTCGTGCGCGCCGCCCTTGCTCGCCAGGTTCCGGCCGGACAGCAACTCGGCGACCAGATTGAGATTCGACCAGGGGGGCTGGTATCCGCCGATGAGGACAGCGTTGTGTTTGAGATGTTCGCCCGGGGCGTCGCCTTTGACCGCGTCGACCCGGAACGGGTAAGGTCTATGGTACGGGGCCGTTCCGTGGGGGACGCAACCCGGCTGATATCCGAAAACTTCGAGCTGGCCGAGGGACCCGTGGTTGAAGTCTACGGCTCGCCCCTGGGCCGGTTGCCGGCAATGGGCAACCGGATCGAGGTCGAGATCCGCCAGCCAGCCCTGCCTCCCGCCCCGCGATGAGGGTTCTTGGGGTCGACCTGGGCCGGCGCCGGGTCGGGGTTGCCGTAAGCGACCCGACCAGCCTCATCGCAAGTCCTCTCACCGTCGTCGAAGTCCGGGGGATTAAGGACGCTGTCCGGCGGGTCCTCGAAATCTGCCGGGAACAGCAGGCCGAACGGGTTGTCGTGGGCCTGCCAGTTACCCTCGGGGGCGAGCTCGGGCCCCAGGCCCGGGAAGTTCTGGAGTTTGTCGAGGCCCTCCGGCGGGAGAGCCCGGTCCCCGTCGAAACCTGGGACGAGCGGCTCTCCACCGTCGGCGCAACCCGCCTGCTGAGGGCCGGCGGCCACGACACCCGGTCGATGCGCGGCCGGGTTGACGCGGCCGCGGCCGCCTTCATGCTCCAGGGCTATTTGGACTCCCGCCGTCAATCCCGCGACCAATGAATCCGCCCCGCCGACGCGGTCCCCGGGCCGGTTGTCTGGGCCTGGCGCTCCTGGCGGTTGCCGCCGGCCTCGTCCTGTGGGGGGCGCGGGTTTTGCCGGAACCGGAACAGGTTTTGGCCGGCCTTGACCGGCCGGCCCCGGGCGGCCCGGCCCTGTTTACCGTGGAACCGGGGGATACGGCCGCAACCGTTGCCGACCGTCTCTTTGCCGCCGGTCTCGTCTGGAGCCCCCAGTATTTCCGGATTCTGGCCGCCCTGGAAGGCAAGGACGTAAAGCTTCAGACCGGCGAGTACGCCATTCCGGCCAATCCGACGGTCCGGGAAGTGCTGGAACTTCTGACCAGCAGCCGCACCCGGGTCCGGCGGGTGACGGTCCCCGAGGGACTCCAGACCGGCCAGGTCGCGGAGGTCATTGCCCGGGCCCTGGACCGGCCCGTTGAGGAGGTCACGGCCTGGCTTGAGCCGGGCCGGCTGGACCACCCGATTCTCCGGGAAAAACCGCCTGATGCGACCATCGAAGGTTATCTGATGCCCGACACCTACGTGGTCGGCTGGAGCCAGGGGCCAGAGGTCGTCTTCCGGCTGATGCTGGATGCCCTGGCAAACCGGCTCACCCCCGAAGTCCGGGCCGGGGCGGCCGAACGGGGCCTTTCGGTCCACGGGCTCCTTACCCTGGCATCCATTGTCGAGCGGGAGGCAAAGGTTGACGAAGAGCGGCCCCTCATCGCTTCGGTCTTTCTCAACCGGCTCCGGCTGGGTATGCGGCTCGAGGCCGACCCGACGGTCCAATATGCCCTGGCCCGGGACCCATTAAACCTGGGCCGCTTCGGCTACTGGAAGCCCGAACTGACCGCCGACGACCTGCAGGTCGACTCGCCATATAATACGTATAAATATGCCGGGCTGCCGCCGGGGCCTATCTGCAACCCCGGCTTTGCTTCCATCCGGGCGGTCGCCGGGGCCCCGGAAACGCCCTATCTTTTCTTCGTGCTCGACCGGGACGGCCAGCACCACCGGTTCGCCGCAACCTGGGAGGAGCACCTGCGCAATGTTCGGGAGGTGGGACGCTAAAATATGGCTCGCCTGAAGGCAGGGGTAATCGGCTACCCCATAAAGCACAGCGTTTCGCCGGCCATGCAACAGGCGGCCTTCGACCACCTGGGCCTGCCGGTCGAGTACCGGGCCTGGGAGGTAAGGCCGGAGGAGCTGGAAAGCTTCGCTGCCGGCCTCCGGGGCGGGGGGTGGTTGGGGGTCAACGTGACAATCCCCCACAAGGAGGCCATCTTACCGCTCCTGGACAGGCTGAGCCCGGAGGCCGCGGCGGTGGGGGCGGTGAACACCGTGGCCGTCGCCGACGGGAAGCTTGCGGGGCATAACACCGACGTAGCCGGATTTCTGGCCGGTCTTCCGCCGGGGACAGACCTCAGGGGCGGCCGGGCGCTCATTATCGGGGCAGGCGGGGCAGCGGCGGCTGTGGTCTTAGGCCTCGTTCAGCTGGGACTGGCCGAAATCGGGGTTTTTAACCGCCACCCGGACCGGGCCGCGCGCCTGCTGACCCGCTTTGCCGGCCAGGACCGAGCCGTCCGACTCCGGGTCGTTCGGCCCGACGAGCTCTGCGCCTACGCCCGGGACTGTATCCTGGTGGTGAACTGCACGCCGGTCGGCACGGTCGGAACAGCCTTCGCCGGGCAGATGCCCATCCCCCCCGAGTGCTTGGCGGCCGGTAGTTTCGCCTATGACCTGGTGTATAATCCTCCCGAAACCCCCTGGCTACGGGCCGCCCAGAACCGCGGGGCCCGACCGGTTTCGGGCCTTACGATGCTGGTCCATCAGGGGGCCGCCGCCTTCCGGCTCTGGACCGGCCGGGAAGCACCGGTCGACGTGATGTTTGAGGCGGCCCGACGGGCCCTTTCGGAGTTCGATGATGCTTCGGTTTCTGACGGCGGGCGAATCCCACGGTAAGGGCCTGACGGTTATCATCGAGGGGATGCCGGCCGGCCTGCCCCTCGATGAGGAGTACATTGCGGTCCAGCTCCGGCGTCGGCAGTGGGGCTACGGCCGGGGCGGCCGGATGAAGATTGAGCAGGACTGGGCCGAAATTACGGCCGGGGTCCGGCACGGCCGCACCATCGGCAGCCCCATCGCCCTCTGGATCCGGAACCGGGACTGGGAGAACTGGCAGGAAACCATGAGCATCGCCCCGCCGGAAACCGGGGTTCCCCCGGTGACCCGGCTCCGGCCCGGCCACGCCGACCTGACCGGCGCAGTCAAGTACGGCCACCGGGACGTGCGCAATGTCATCGAACGGGCAAGCGCCCGGGAAACCGCCGCCCGGGTTGCCGCCGGCACGGTTGCCCGCCGGCTGCTGGAAGAATTCGGAATGGAGTTCCGGAGCCACACGGTCCAGATCGGCCCGGTTAAAATCGACCCCGAGCGGGTGGACTGGTCCCGGGTCGAGGAGTCGCCGGTCCGGTGCGGCGACCCGGTGGCCGAGGCCGAGATGATTGATGCCATTAATGCGGCCAAGCGGGCCCACGATACGGTGGGCGGCGTCTTCGAGGTCATTGCCACCGGTGTGCCCATCGGGCTGGGCAGTTACGCCCAGTGGGACCGCAAGCTGGACGGGCTCATCGCCCAGGCGATGCTGAGCATCAACGCCGCCAAGGCCGTGGAGTTTGGGAGCGGGTTTGCCCTGGCCGGCCTGCCGGGCTCTCAGGTCCACGACATCATCGAGGCGGTTGACCATCCGACCGAGCCGGGGCGGAAGGTTTGGCGGCACCGGACAAACCGGGCCGGCGGCATCGTGGGCGGGATCAGCAACGGCGAGCCCATCGTCGTGCGGGTTGCTATCAAGCCGATCCCCACCCTGGCGAACCCCCTGCCCAGCGCCGACCTGCTGACCGGCGAGCCGATGCTGGCCCCCTACGAGCGGTCGGATGTGTGCGTGGTGCCGGCGGCCGGCGTGATTGGGGAGGCGGTACTGGCCTGGGTGCTGGCCGTCGCCTTCCTTGAGAAGTTCGGCGGCGACCACATCGACGATATCCGGGCCAGCTACGAGCACTACCTGCGCCGCACCTGGCTTTAATTGGCAAACTTGTTCGGGTGTCGGTAAAATCCCTGTAGAGGACGAACCATGCCTTTTGACGTGCGCGATTTCCATGACCTTGTAAGGCTGCTGGAGGCCCATCCTGAGTGGCGGGCTGAGCTCCGGCGGCTGGTGCTTTCGGAGGAGCTGTTGCGTCTGCCGGAGCTCGTCCGGGAGCTGGTCGAAGCCCAGAGCCGGACCCAGCAGCAACTCGAGGAGCTCAGCCGCCGGGTTAACGGGCTGGCCGACCGGGTGGACAGGCTTGCGGCCCAGATTGAGGCCCTGACCGCGGCCCAGGCCCGGGCCGAAGAGCGGCTGAGCAGACTTGAGGAACGGGTTGACCGCCTTGAGGAGGCCGTCGCACGGCTCACCGAGGCCCAGGCCCGCGCCGAAGAACGCCTAACCAGGCTCGAGGAGGCCGTCGCACGGCTCACCGAGGCCCAGGCCCGCGCCGAAGAACGCCTAACCAGGCTCGAGGAGCGTGTCGATCGGCTGGAAATCCGGGTGGGCAGGCTCGAAGGGCGGGACCTGGAGCGCTACTACCGGGAGCGGGCCCCAGCTATCTTTGGCCAGGCCGGCTTCAGCCGGGTGCGGGTTATTCCCATCGAGGAGCTTGCCAGCCGGCTGGACGACCTGGAAGAGCAGGGGCTTATCAGCCCGGAGGAGCGGCTGCGTCTGTTGAGAACTGACCTGGTTGTCCGGGCCCGAAGTCAGGGGCGGGAGGTCTGGCTCGCCGTGGAGGTTTCAACCACGGTCGACAGCCAGGATGTCGAACGGGCGGTCAAGTCAGCCGAGCTTCTGGGCCGAATCTTCAGCGTGGAGGTCCGGCCGGTAGTGGCCGGTCACCGCCTTCTGCCTGAGGCCGAAGAACTCGGCCAGCCTAACAACGTCCTGGTTATAACCGACGGCGCCGCGGCATAATGGGTGACCGCAAGCCCCGCAATATCTACCTGACCGGATTTTCGGGAACGGGCAAGTCCACCGTCGGGCCGATTGTCGCCAGCCGGCTCGGCTTTGAATTCGTCGACCTGGATGCCGAAATCGAACGCGCTGCCGGTCGGCCGATTCCTGAGATTTTTAAAGTCGAGGGGGAGGAAGCCTTTCGCCAGCTGGAAACCGAGGCCCTCCGACGGCTCGCCGCCAGGGGCCGTCTGGTTGTCGCCACCGGAGGCGGCGTTGTCCTCCGGCCCGAAAATCGCCGGCTCATGGCCGAATCGGGCCTCGTTGTCTGCCTGGAAGCCCGGCCTGAAACCATCGCCCGCCGGCTCGAGGCCCTGGCCCCAACCCGTCCCCTCCTGGTCGGACCCGACCCCGCGGCCCGCATCGCCGGCCTGAAGGAGTACCGGCAGCCCTTCTACGCCACTGCCTACTGGGTCATTCAAACCGACTTCTTATCCGCCGCAGAGGTTGCGGCCGAGGTCATCCGGGCCTGGGATTTGCTCAGCCCTCGGCTTGACGGCGCCGAAGCCGCGCCCGACGGCTGGCCGGGAACGGGGCAGGAAGGCCTTGCGCCTTACTGTCCGGACACCGGCGCCACCTGCGTGGTTCGCTCCTCGGCCGGGGATTACCCCGTCTACGTCGGCTGGGGCAATCTCGCCGAGCTCGGCTGGCGCATCCGGAGCCTTGGTCTGGGCGGTCGGACTTGGGTTATCGCCGACCGGGCCGTCTGGGAGGTCTGGGGCCGGCGGCTTCAGGCTGTCCTGGCCGCCGCCCGGCTTGACTGCCGGCCCCTTCTGGTCGAGCCCGGCGAAGAACACAAATCCCTGGCCGAGGCTGAGCGGCTCTACGGCGAGCTGAGCCGCGGCCGGGCCGAGCGGCAGGATACCCTCGTTGCCTTCGGGGGTGGGGTGGTCGGCGACCTCGGCGGCTTCGTGGCCGCGACCTACCTGCGGGGCCTGCCCCTGGTTCAGGTGCCGACATCCCTCCTGGCCATGGTCGACGCCGCCGTCGGCGGCAAGGTTGCCGTCAACCTACCGGTAGCCAAGAACCTGGTCGGGGCCTTCTACCCGCCCCGGCTTGTGCTGGCCGATACCGAGTTGCTCACAACCCTGCCGACCGGCGAGCTCATCGCCGGCTGGGCCGAAGTTATCAAACACGCCATCATCCTGGACCCCGAACTCTTCGAACAGTTCCGGCGAGTCGGCGGCCGGGCCGCAACCCGGCTTGACCCGGAGACTACCCCGGCTCTGGTCGGCCGAAGCGTGGCCGTCAAGGCGCGGGTGGTCAGTGAGGACGAGCACGAGCGGACCGGCCTGCGCATGGTCCTAAACTTTGGCCACACCGTCGGCCATGCCCTCGAGGCCGTCCTGGGCTACGGCCGGATCCGGCACGGCGAGGCCGTCGCCATCGGCATTGTGGCCGCCGCCCGGCTGAGCGCGGCCGTAGGCCTGCTCGATAAAGAAGCCGCAGACCAGGTCGAGGGCCTCCTGGCCGACTTTGGCCTGCCGGTCCGGCTCCCGGCCGGTGTTGACCCCGGCGCCATCATTGACCGCATTTACTATGATAAAAAGGTCGCCGGGGGCCGGCCCCGCTGGGTCCTGCTCCAGCGCATCGGCAAAACCGTCATCAAGTCCGATGTGCCCGATAGCCTGGTTCTGGAAGTTTTAAACACTTTGACCGAACAATGAGGCTCGGACCCGCCGTCACCGGGACAACCATCGTTGCTGTTCGCCGCTACGGGCAGGTTGCCATGGCCGGAGACGGCCAGGTGACCGTCGGCGACATGGTCGTCAAGCACACTGCCCGCAAGCTCCGGACCCTCTATAACGGCCAGGTTATCGCCGGCTTTGCCGGCTCAGTAGCCGACGCCCTCACCCTCTTCGACAAGTTCGAGGCCCAGCTGGAAAAGTACAAGGGCAACCTGCGCCGGGCCGCCGTCGAACTCACCCGGGAGTGGCGGACTGACCGGGTTCTTCGCCGCCTGGATGCCTGGCTTATCGTCGCCGACCGGGAAAACCTGCTGGTGCTATCCGGTGAAGGCGATGTCATCGAGCCCGACCACGACGTGATTGCCATCGGGTCCGGTGCCGGCTACGCCCAGGCGGCGGCCCAGGCCCTCATCCAGTACACCGACCTGGACGCGGCCGAGATCGCCCGCGTCGCCCTGGAGATTGCGGCCGACCT
>Ga0079992_133630_pt1 | contig 14590 bp, 13 predicted proteins | sample FaiFalFF_MnMetaG_3_FD_69197 | JGI IMG/M metagenome (GOLD analysis project Ga0079992, IMG submission 69197) | Freshwater microbial communities from Yellowstone National Park, Wyoming, USA - Fairy Falls B (FF_Mn_B) MetaG (SPADES assembly) (version 2) | ecosystem: Environmental > Aquatic >... | reverse complement strand
GCTGTTGACTGCTATAGGGATGCCCTTGCAAATGCCAATGCCTGGAGGAATAATCCTAGGAAAGGGAGGAGACCAAGGGTTAAGAAGCTATCTATGCTTCTACATCAAGGCTTGGGATATAGGGTGAAAGAAGGCTATGTGGAGATCATAGGAGGGATCAGGCTGAGGATCATTGGCTGAGATAGGAGATACGATGACTATGAGAATGGAGAGGCTAGACTAGTCTATAGAGATAATAAGATGATCCTGTGGATATCAAAGAAGATACCCAGGCCAAAGCCTTACCAGCCTAGGGATGTTATAGCTGTGGATATTAATGAGAGGAAGATAGTCTATGGAGATGATAAGATAAACAAGGAGAGGGACACCAAGATCGATGAAGCCCATAGATGGAAAAAGCTTGCAGAGGATCTTCAGAAGAAATACTCATCCACCAGATATCCTGCATGGAGGAGGAGAAGAGGGATCCTGAGAAGAATAAGATCCTATCACAGAAAGGCTAGGAATATACTTGAAGACTGGGCTAGGAAAACATCGCTTAAGATAGTGAAGCTTGCTAAGAGGCTTGGATACGCAGTTACTAGAGAAGATCTCAAGGGACTCATAGAATCGCTTAGGGATCTGCCCAAGGATCATAGGAAAAAGCTAATCATAATGGGTTATAAGAGAATGGGGAAGTGGATTGATTGGCAGATTATGAAGCAAGGGGTGCCATTAGCAATAGTAAACCCAAATGGGACATCCTCGGAGTGCCCAAAATGCGATTCCAAAGGATTGGAGGAGATAGGCTATAGAAGGCTTAGATGCCCAAGTTGTGGATTCGAAGCATATAGAGACGTTGTTGGAAAGCTCAATATAAGAAAGAGGGCTTTGAAAAAGCTAAGGATCAAAGTAATTCCTGGGGGATCTCTGACCACCCCCATTGCCCCCCAAATGACAGATGTAAACCCGAATAGATGGGGGGAACCGATGAACCACCCAGAGGGAACCCTCGCCCTTTAGGGCGGGGAGAAGGTCAGTCGTGGCATCTTCAATGATAATAAGGCCTGATCTCTTCGACTCTGTGGTTATCGGCTACCCAGTTCTAGACATGCTTAGATTCGATAAACTATATATAGGCAGGGCATGGGTCCCCGAATATGGAGATCCAGAAAATCCGGAGCACAGGGAATACCTAGCCAAGTACTCCCCATACCACATCATAAGACCAGGTTCTAGATACCCTCCTATATATCTCTCTACACCGGTCTTAACGATGATAGAGTTCATCCAGCCCACGCCTTTAAGTTTCACGCTAGGCTCAAAGAGTATGGCTATACCAGCTATCTAAGGGTCGAGAGATCCTCGGACCACATAGGATCTACACCTGATGTAGTGGCTAGAGAGGCCTCAGATTTCATGGGCTTTATATACATGACCCTAGATATGGAGCTATAGAGAAAATCTTTGGGAAAGAATCTGTTTATCACAATATACTTAAAAATAATTATTTTTCTGTAGTTATCCTACAAGTATCTCATCCCCGGCGGTTTATCGGTTCTCTGCCCAGATGCACCTACATCACCTATCAGCACCCCATCCTTAGAGTATCATCAATCACGCCCAGGAATCGCTGGGCTCACAGGATCATCAAATTTAATCTTACCACAGGCGACTATAGTTAGGATAACCCATAACAGCTTAATCTAAGCCTTTTGTCATCACTGCCCTATAGAGGGTAAGGAGGTTCAGGCTTTAAGGAGGTTTAAATTGTTTAATATTATATCTCCTCGAAGCTCTTAGCTTCGTTAGCTTCAGCCAGGGCTTTCTATAATTGCCGCTTATTCCTTGCATCCCGAGGATATCCACATGCCCAACACATAAGAGTATCGTCTCATGATCAAACTAGTTATAGTTAAAGATTAGAAGCTTATAAGCTTAAGCCTAAATAATAAACGGATATAAAAATTAACATAAAAAGGATACAGCCCACCATATCCTTGGTCTCCACCCACTCGGGGTGATCCCTGCCCATGGCTTGCCTTCCTAGCTTCCTTCTGCTCATCGCTGTTGGGAAACCCCATATACTGGTTTTCTTACTCTTCTTCCTATTTTTCTGACAAGCTCAAGTATCACTAAAAAGAGCATTCTTTTAGACTGTGAAGCTATGCCTTATTTGACCTTAAAGATCTATTATAGAAACTAGGTAGTCTCATGATAATGGGCTGTATCCTTTTTCATGGTAGTGGGTATGCTTTTATATTCGTTTGTTGTCTGGGCTTAAGCTTATAAGCACCCAATCCATAATTATTTTGATCATGAGGTGATATCTCTGCTAGACCTGGGTGTAGAGAGACCTCGGGAAGCGATGATGCCCAGAGCTCCCGAGACCGAAGCCCTGCATGAGGGCTATGCCCAGAGGGCTTCGGGGTTCTAGGCATAGATGGGAGCACAGTGCCGCTGGGCTCAACAGCCACCCATGAACCCATAGAGATCCCAAGATCCCTGTGGGGGAGGTGGAAGTCCCCCGACGCCACAGGGATCAAAACCCTGTGGATCAAGAAACACAGCAACACCAAACAAAAGAATACCAGCGACAATCAATAACCATCGGGGGACAAGCGGAAAATGAAGAGAGCGATGACGTGGGTTGATATAGATATCTGGCTTGCTGAGAATGCTGGCAATATTGTCAATGGATATATAGATAATATATGTGGCGATAGTGATCGGCTAATCCTCAGGATTCGTAGATCTCGTGGAGAGCCGATAAGCCTGGCTATAGTGCCTGGTGAGGCTCTATACATAACGAATAGAGCTATTGAGAGAAGAGGTGATGCGCTGCCCCATGTGATTACATTGTTCAGAAGATATCTGAGAGATTCGGCTATAAATAGTTTATCTCAGAAGCCCTGTGAGAGGATAGTTGAGATGAATGTGATCAAGAGTGGAGGTGGATACAGGCTCATAGCTGAGCTCATTCCCAGGGGGGTAATAGCTGTGGTCGATAGTTCGGATGTTGTGAAGATTGTGAGTAGAAGGCTCGTAGCAAGGGATAGGGAGGTGAGGATTGGGAGTAGATATGTCTACCCTCCTCAACAGCCAGGCATATGTAATGAGGATCTGTCTAGGCTTAGTGAGAGGGTCATGAGGGGCTATGATATCGTTAGAGGGATCATAACTGGTGCTAACATACCCCCTGATGTGGCTGAAGAGGCTATATATAGGCTTGGGATTAAGAAGGATCTGAGACCTACGGATCTAGGAGCCAGCTTTATCGGAAGTGTTTTGGAGGGTGTAGATGATTTCATACTAAGCGTTAAGAAATCCCCTGTCCCTGGGATTGTTCTAGATCAAAGTGGATCTCTATATGGCTTCTACCCATTTGAGCCTAAGCACTTAATATCCTTGGGATATGTATTTAGAAGATTCCCAAGCTTCAATGAAGCTATCGATACATTCTACTCCCAGATAGAGGTTACCAAGGCCTTGCAAAAGTCCCCCGAGCTCTCTAGGATCGAGAAGAGCATCGAGAAATTGAGATCCCAGATAATCGATGCCGAGGAGAAGTTGAAGGCTATGAGGAGGATCTTGGAATATATTAATCAGAATTACCAGATTCTTGAGGATCTTTTCGAATGTGCTAAGAGAAGATCTAGCATGTGCGTCAATACCCTTGATAATACTATATCATCTATTAGTAATGGTTCTCTAGAGCTTAAGATAGAGGGCTATAAATATAGACTCGATCCCAGACTCTCTTTCATGGAGAACTATTTCGAGATTAAGAAGAGGATCTCGGAACTTGAGAAGAGGATCTCTAGGGGATCCGAGGAAATTGCCAGGCTCGAGGAAGAGGCTAAGCGTGTTCACGCCGATATCGAGAGGAGAAGAGTCATTAGCACCATTAGGAGTCTTAGGAGGAGGGAGTGGTTTGAGAGATATCACTGGATCATAACCTCTGAGGGTTTGCTAGCTATAGGGGGCATGGATGCTGATCAGAATGAGAGGATCGTTAAGAAATATCTCAGGGATGACTATATGTTCCTGCACGCTGATATACATGGAGGCTCGGCAGTGATCCTCTTCACAGATAGGGAGTATACATTTAGATCTATTGAGGAGGCTGCCAGAATAGCAGCATGCTATAGCAGGGCTTGGCAGGCAGGATACGGATCTATAGATGTGTTCTATGTAAAAGGTTCTCAAGTGAGCAAATCACCCCCGCCGGGTCAGTATCTTGAGAAGGGGTCCTTCATGATCTATGGTGAAAAAGGCTGGGTTAAGAAAGTGCCTCTAGAACTGGCTGTAGGTGTAGAGATACTTAGTGAGACGATACCAAGGATTATAGTGGGTCCTCAGGAGCTTGTCTCCTCGAAAGCTTCTAACTTGTGTGTAGTAATCCCAGGCGATATTGGGAGGAGAGATGCTGCGGAACATATTCTTAGGAAGTGGATCGAGAGTAGCAGGGCCAGGCGAGAGATTCTAGAGGCTATAGATGTTGATGAGATAGTTAAGAGATTACCGGGAAAGGTCAGGATCAGGTTTCCAAGTAATAAGCGGTTTTAATTCTATAGTAGATCATCCCATTCAGGGTCTTCGGCCCAAAAGGCCCTGATCATCGTCCTCTCCGAGAGCACTGCATACCCAGCATATGACCTTCCGCTTGTCCCTACACTGTAGGGCGGGATTTGTCCTCTTGTCCATAGGGACAAGCGGTCTCTACCCTAAATATCTATTAACCTATGCGTATGAATAATATTTTGGGTGTAGAGGGATCTCGAGAGCTAAGGTGCCGAGGGTTAGGAGGTTAACAGACTCAGTTATAGCATCTATTCTCATAATGATATCCTCCTACGTGTTTATGACCACAATCCCTTTTCTCCCAGGGGCGCCTGTGATACCTCTTATAATATCGCTGATCCTAGGGGTTCTGCACTTCAGATTGCCCGGGTACTCTGATACCTTTCTAGCCCTTATAGTCTTTTTCTCCATAGCATGGCAGTTCCTAGGATTTGTTCTCCCACCGAGCCCCTTGACATTTAATGTTAATTGGCAAGTGATATGGCTTTCCACAGCAGCCATACTAGCTATACTAGCTCTCAACATGTTGAGCGGGATCTTCGAGCCGCTAGCGGTTTCCTCAGCGGCTTTGGCATCAGCGCTCCTTCTAACTGATTATTTCTATCTAGCCCCTATACTACTGGTAATGCCCTCCCTGGTGAGGGGTGTTGGTAGCATAGTCCCAACAGCCTACTCATTTATAGCAACATCCTTGCCCCTAATAATTCTCGAGAATGCCCTCAGGGGTAGCGGCGATCTACCTGTTCTCATCTCTAAGCTAGCTTATCTCGGAGAGAATCTCAGGAAACCCATACCAAGCCTCAATGTATTTGTTTCAGGAATTCCCCAGGATGTGATTAGCGATAGGTGGAGAGATGTAGTTACATATCTAGGCGGGGGAGGGGTTCTAACCCTTATAGCCCCCTTGATATCGTTATCAATATCCTTTGTATTCGCTGCTATCGTGACTAGAGGCGTTCTGAGGCTATATGACTCCATGCCCCAGCTCGAGAGCAGAGAGATTGCTAGAAGAGCCGCAAGACCCTTGATAGCCTCATTAACCTCTGTGGGTGTCTTCTCAATATTGTTGCTCTCGCTATCTCCTAGAAATATAGGGGGTTATAAGACCGGTTTCGGGGATGATCCTGCGAGCCTTGAGTATCTATTCGTAGGGGCGATACTTCTGGGAGCTCTATTCTCAGCCAAGGAGATCGTTCTAATAAGGCTTGAGGCTTCTGAAGAGGCTATAGAGGCTCTGAGAGAAGCTATTGCAGAGGGCGAGAGGAGATATGCCTCTCTATCGTCTATGATAAAGTTAATATCGTCCAGAGCACCCTATATAGATCTAAGTGAAGAGACAAGAGAGTTGGAGGAGATAGGAGCAGCTCTCAGAGACACCAGGGCTAGGCTCTCAATAGCCAAGAAACCCATGTTGGATGAGGCTCTCTCTAGAATTAGAACAACATATATGGAGAGGATCAGGGAAATGGATGTAAGGCTAAGGAGTAGAGTTGCTGAGGAGATCCTGGAGCTGGATTCAGCGTGTAAGAAGTGTAACTATTCGTTAAAGGAAGCTGGTGTCAGGGAGAACCTCCTCCCAGAGATCTCTGAGCTTCCGAGGACAGAGGATCTTGAGAATCTCCTTAACCTCTACTCTGAATACATTGGTAAGATCAGATCATCTGTAGCCCACCTCTACGAGTTATATGTTAAAAGCATTGAGAGCACAAACAGGCTATTCGGAGACGCATCTATATCGCCTCCTCAGACCCATGTGAACCCATTATCGCTTATGAACACCGGTAGCTACGTAGATGCTATAGAGCTTCTAGCCGGCCTCTGGAAATCCCTTCAAGAAAATATTGGTCCGAGACTCGTGTCAGCCTGTCCAAACATTCTTGAGACGGTATCCAGGCTAGAGAGTGTCTTGAGGGGAAGAGATCTGGAGATGCTTAAAACGATCTCCGGCTCGATTAAAGACTCGTGTAGAGGGGTAGGAGGAGTTCTGGGGTTGGAGAAACAGGTTGAGGAGCTAAGAAAGCTTCTCCTCTCGGCGTTGGAGTGGGCTATAAAGGATCTAGAGAAGGTTAAGAGGGTTGAGGGCCTGCTTGAAAGGCTGGATCCCCAGGCGGTGAGGGGTCTAGAACTTAGATCTCCGAAGCTTGTCAGTGAATTGCAGAAGATCAGGGAGGAGGTCATGGCCTCAGGGGTCTCATTATCAAGTATAGTTTCTCTCACATCGATAGCTAGGAATGCTCTTTGGAACTATATCGTCTCCATTAAGGAGGACGAGGCCAAGATCCTGATCCTATCTCAGTACCAGTTGGCAAGAGCCATTATCGATAGTATAATCAGCACTAGAGGGGGTGCTAGTATAGATGATCTGCCATTCACTCCCAATGCATCTGAGGTGTATGCGAGGATATATAGCAGGAGTACTATAAACATTGTATATAGCGAGGACGAGGCGGTGATAAAGGTTGCCAAGATGTGAAAAGGGGCATCAGATGGGCTTTGTTCCTAGATGTGGTGTCTGCGGCTCTAAGATAAGCTATACATTATCTGTGGAAGAGCTTTTAGAGATACCAAGTGTTGAGAGGCCTAGAGAGGAGGCTATATTTCTGTTGGTAGACTATGGAGCTGGCTTTCCTCTTCAGCAGATCTCTCCCAGGGGCGTCTATATCCTGAACATAGCCCTGGGAGATGAGGACTCCCTCTCAGAGGGTTTGATCATGTTTAGGAGGCTTAGAAGCAGGCTCTGGCCAGAATATTTAAGGGAATATGGTGATAGGCTTAACAGGCTCCTAAAGATCCATGGTGTTGATTGGTCCTCCAATAGATTTGTGCTTATGGGCTCATCCAGTCCTCTAGCCCTCCTCACCTCCTACTCGAAAGCTATTGATCCTCTGAATACGCTTTTAATAACACTAATACCTGGGGAAAACGTGTCGGCGCCTGAGGCTGTGAATAGCTATTCAACCATGTGGATTATAGATAGAAGGGGGCTATCTTCTCTCATAGTTACTGAAGGGTTTCTAGACGAGATCTCGGGATACTCGGAGGAGCTGGGGTATATTGAGGGGGGAGACGCCCTTATATATATTATAAGGTATATTGTATCTTCTTCGAAGGAGATATCCAGATCTGTTTCTGAGGATAGGGAGCTAGGAATCAGATACTATGGGCTTGCAGCTGTGATAGGAGCCTATTCAACCGTCTTTAGAGACTCTTCACATGCTATGAAATCCCTAGTATATAGAGTCTCGATAGATATTGCGATGAGGAGCATCCAGTCTATACATATTATAGCAGCTGCCCCGAGGGATATGCAGGGCTATATAGAAACCTCATACAGAGAGTTTATAAGGGGTTTCGGGGGTCTTCTAAATCACACGCTGAGCTTTGTTGAAAAGGGTGGGAGACTAGGTACATATGATCTTGTGGCTATAATAGGCTTTAGGGATAGGCCAGAGTTTGAGTGGCTTAGGAAGGCCTATGAGAGTGTGAGGAGTGGGAATCCCGAGGTGGATGTTAGCTTATTAGGTGATCAGCGTGTATAGTGGGATCTCTATAAAGGCTGGTGGAAAGACGTATTTGGCATGCTCAGCTGAGGTGATAGAATCTACTAGGATAAGGGCGGTATGCAGAGAGAGGAAGAGATTTGGGAGAGGTTTTGAGGTGGTTTTTGAGAAAAGCTTGTGGGATCTAAGGGTTAGGGAGGGGAGGGGCGTCTCAATAGACGATCTAGAGTTTATATTCGGCTCCGAGGATGAGGCATGTAAATTTGTTAATGAGATCCTCTCGGTAACATATAATAGGGTTATAGGGGAGATACAGAAGACTGTGGTGGAGTATCTAGAGAGGAGATCAGGGATACTGGGTATCTATGCAAGGCTCAGAAGATCTCCGAGATCCACATTACTGCTATTCGCAGAATCTCTGAAAGAATGTCAAGTAGATCCCATTGAATGCCTCCTCCAGAGGCTTAGAGAGGAGGTAAAGGCTCTCTATAAAGGCTTCAATGAAAAACTCAGAGCCATTCTCGCTGATGTACCAGCTGATATTCAGTAGAACATTTTGTCTGCAGTATACCTAGTAGCCTCTCTCCAGCTAAAAGCCTATGAAGAGGATCGAGAGACAATAGCCCAGATCATAGATCTTATCGAAAACGAGCACAAATATAGCGTCGATAGAGTATTAATTGGAAGGATGATTACCCAACAAGATTACAAGGGAATAGATAAGACACTGATCAACATAGCCAATGAGATATTTAAAAGAATCATGATATGGATATCTACGAAATATAGGTGTCCTCCCTCAATTCAATAGTAGATCATGTAGGGGAATTCTGGTCCCATTATCAGGCCCTTCATACAGCTTTAAATTTGGGCTATTTTAAAGATGATGATCATGATTTATATTTATAACTGAAAGCCTCACCCTTCAGGGCGAGGAGGATCAGAAGCTTCTATCCATAGCCATGTTTGATGATGAGTTGATGCTCTAGCACATTTTGTATGTGACGCTCTCGGGATGCTATGATGATCAGAGCTCCTGAGGCTTTAAATAAGATGATCTACTATAGAACTGAATAATTATCTACACTTATTAAATGTGGATCTTAGCAGGGTTAACTTTTCAGGGAAGGGCTGGGTTTTTATATATCTCCTTAGCCTAAGATTCTTTGGGGTATAGGATATGCCAACGATAGATACGATGCTACTGCTTGGATTAATAGTGCTTATCCTAGCGCTGGGTCCCACCAAGCTCCCTCAGTTTGCGAGAGCTATTGGCGAGGCTGTCAGGGAGTTTAGAAAAGCTTCGTCAGCTATTTCTGAAGAGAATATTAAAGAGACAATCAAGAAGGAGATCCAGAAGGAAATTAAGGAGGAACAGCCTAGCACCCAGAATATATCTCAACCCTCTAAACAGGTAGCTGTTGAGATTGATACTAGTAATGCCATTGTTGCAGCAGCAATTAAGGAGGGAATCGATGTTAGGGGAAAGACCATCGACCAGATAGCTGAGGAACTCGCTAAGAAGCTTAGAGAGAAGAGAGCTGCGTCAACCGGACACATGTAGATCGTGATAACAAGAACAAGTTTCATCTGCCCTTTTAGGGGAATACTTCTTTTAAAGAGTCTAAAGAGTCATGGAGTCTTTCGTTGGTAGCTTCAGGAATTCCCATTAAATAGAATAGAATATAAAACATACTATAATACTGCTTTTAACCCTCTTACAATATATACTAGATCTGTTTTGTTGAGCATTATAACATCCTATATAGATTGCCATTTAGCTCTCATCAACATTACAGGATCTAACGCGATATGAACTTGTAGATCTATAAAAATTAAAATATATTTTAATGTAGATATTAAGGCTAATCATAAATAATAATTCATTATAATTTTCTAGAGGAAGGTTATAAGTAATGAATTTAACTGGTTTGATTAGATATACTTAAGTAACCCATTATTTTTATAATAGGGTTAAGAGATGTTCAAGAGGAGTGAAATTATAGATTTTTCGTCTCACATACTTCCAGATAAGGTTGTGAGAGAGGTTAAGGGGTTAAATGTAAGGTTTAATGCTCATGCCTCTAGACATGTTGAAGTAACTTTCACGCATGATCACTATAGAGATACACATTTAGATAAGAGAATAGAGATTCTCAAAAGATATGGGATCACGGCTCAGGTTCTATCCTTTGGACCTGTATATCTTTGGGAGCTTGACTATCAAGATCCTCAAGAGTTTCAGAAGATTCTCCAGAGGCTCACTAGTGTCGCTAACGATTCTATAGCTGAGGTTGTTGAAAGATATAGAGATCTATTCATTGGTATGTGTACTCTTCCAACTCTTGAGGGTTGGGCTTTGGAGGAGCTTAGGAGATGTTATAGGGATTTGGGGTTTAAGGCTGTGCAGATCTATAGTAATGTTTATGGGAGGCCTATAGATTCTCAGGAGTTTATACATTTCTATAGGGAGGTTTCGGCTTTGGGCTTGCCTGTCTTTATACATCCTATCTCTCATCAATACTATCCCTGGATCTATGAATATAGCCTTTTCCAGATATTTGGATGGCCATTCGATACAACACTAGCAATGGCCAGGCTTGTGTTTAGCGGTTTAATGCTCGAATACCCAAACATACCGTTCGTAACACACCATGTAGGTGGGATGGTACCCTATTACTGGGGTAGAATAGCTGGTACGTATGGAAGTAAAGAGCTTCATGGTCACAGGTTTAGAAGGCTGCAAGAAGATCCTATACAGATCTTTAAGAGATTCTATGCAGATACAGCATCCTTTGGAGTCAAGGAAACGATCGAACTAGGAATTAAATTCTTCAGCCCTGATAGAGTTGTCTTCGGAACAGACTATCCCTTCGGCCCTGAGCAGGGGCTGAAATATCTTAGGGACACGATAGAGGCTGTAAAGAGCATGGGACTACATGAAGAGACCTTAGAGAAGATCTTATATAGTAATGCAGCAAAACTCTTAAAAATATAAACCGGGTTCTAATATTGTTCTATATTTTTAATCGGGCCTTGCCCAAGGTTCTCTAAGAAGATTGTTAAAGATACTTTTCGGATGCCTTGTAAGGCTCTCAAGCTCAAGAGGATCTAGATATGTTCTGTACCCAGCGCTTGGAGAGCATATTTCGAGCCTAACACCATTCCTAGTAAAGACCCTTCTCACGAATACACGTGCGAACTCGTTCGAGATTTCTATATAATCCTCACCCCTTTCATACAGCTTGCCATCAACCACGTTGACTGTTGAATTTGTTTCATTGCACAGCTTTTCTATGAACCTTTGAAGTCTTTCTTTGTTTTCCATCACCTATACCTCAAATTACTATGGGTTAGAGGAATATTGATATATATCGTAACGTCATTACAGACGAATCTGGTATAACGATCCTTTTACAAAGCTTCCAGGAGCCATTAACCCTTCTAAAAGTATCGATCCTCGTGTAAGAAATAAACTCGTAATCGGGCTCATCAGCAATACTCCTAACTAGGAAAACGTTATATCTCGCCCTCACCTCATCAGGCTTCTCACCAGATTCGACTACAATCCTATTAATATGATATCTAACCCTTGATGGAGGATCCTCGGCCCATGCATATTCAGTATATAGTCTCTTAACCCTCATCTCTAGAGAATATTTGTTCTCATACATAAAATATCTCTTGTCAGAGATTTCGGAGAGCCTTGGGAGCTCAGATTTAGACCTTGTAATTCTCACGTGAACTATATATTCGACATCGTCGGCAAGAAGATCTAGCCATTCAATATATCTCCTATCCTCGAGAAGCTCAGCCTCCCTATATATGAAACTCGTAATCTCTCTAGCAATTTTCTCATCAACATCCCTGGGTAGAGTCTCCATGGAGGATCCCCTACTCAAGCATATATTTAATATATGTTTTCCAGAATTTCAAAGCCCAGTGCTCATCAAACATTATATAATAAGCCATTCCTGGATATTTCCATTTAACAGGCTCTTTATACATCCCAGCCTCATATATAAGCTTTATATCCCTAGCTCTAGGTGAGAGAGCGCTTTCAGATACACCATGCATCATTGCTATGTCATCTTGAAATACAAGACCTGAGCTACTATGAGTACGTATATCAGCTAAAAGAGATAGCTTTTTAAGCTCTTCGGGTGCATCAGCCTCTATAGCCTTCCATACCCATACCTCTGTTCTATTATGGGATATAGGTCTCCAAAGCCTAAAGTTTATTACAGGTACTGGAGGTATTTTTCCCTTTTCAAGACCATATCTAGAGTCTATTGGAAATGCGTGTGCTATGAAGACAAAGTTTGGAAAGATTTGACCAACTAAGTTGTTCATCATAGACCATAATTCAAACTGATCTGATGTTAGTTTCTTCTTAGCTTTCTCTATTAGTTCAGGCCACCAATATTTATAGGTCTGGGGCGCCCACTCTGTGAGAGCAAGCCTAATATCGGCACCATGAGCATTATTAGTTATTACTACATAACCTTCACCAGCTTTCTCTGTGCCAAGGACTGGCGCTAGCTTGAGCTCTGCGAGGGTTCTATGTGTTGTTGGGAAGTGATATATATCTCCTGAGAAATTGTCTGCAAAGACTTTCCAATTAGCTGGGACTATGAATCTCTCTGGATGGCTTATTTCAAGGCCGGCATCACTTCTATTAACAACTATATCTAGGTAGAACTTTATATTCTCTAAATAATCAGATAATGGAGGGGTCTTCTCATTTAGATTCCCGAAGATCAATCCATTATAAGTTTCCACCCTCACATCTATTAAGCTAAATTTTGAGGGATCGAATTTCTCACCATAAGTTATATTTCTGAAAGGTACCCCTATAAGCTCCCCCTTATTATTATATGTGAATCCATGGTAAGGGCATCTGAAGAATGACGCATTACCCATCTCAGCCCTGGTAAAGCTCATACTCTTATGCCTACATATATTGAGAAACGCTCTGACTCTCCCATCTTCACCCCTCACAACAATGATCTGGGTGTTTCCTATGTATCTCCTTACATAGTCCCCGGGGTTCGGGATCTCATTCTCATGGGCTAGGAAGTTCCAGACTCTTCCAAACAGCTTGATCTGCTCGATCCTATGGAGCTCAGGATCTGAGAAGATGGCTAGGGGAAGCCTATATTCCTCTATAGATTTCTCCGCCTCCTCAAGTAAACTCCTAACGCTATCAGGCATCTCAATAACATCAAATACCTCAACTCCTATAGTATTCACCATACTAACTTGGTTATAAACTAAGTTATATATCTTATATCTAATTATTTTAATTATATACTTATACTCTATACTCTAAGTCCTTTGAAGAAGAAAAGGTTGGTTTTTGAAAACTTGGTCAAATGCTTTTGGAGGTAAATTTCAATTATAATAATTTAGATTAATTATATTTTTAGGCAAATTGTGATATCTTTATTAAAGGAAAGATATATATCTTTATTATTCAAATTAATATTAGTTTCCTTTAAAGGTATTTTTACTATTATAGGCTTTCCTTGAACATCTATTTCATACTCTATAACCGAGCCAAGGTTTATCATTCCTCTTATACTTGCTCTAACATAATTTGTGTTTAGAGATCCTCTATTTTCTCTACTTAGCTCTAAATTTAGCACATAGACACTTACGCTATCCCCTATTTCTAGTTTTGAAGGGCTTTTACACTTTATTTTATAGTCTCCAATATCTATTACAGCTTCTAGATCGTTTATAGAAATGACCTTCCCATCAAATAGTCTTATGTAGCCCAAGAAATCAGCGGTGAATGTATCTCTAGGATTTTCCATAATTTCTGATGCTTTACCAAAAGCAACCAGCTTTCCTTTATTCATTACCCCAATCTTATCAGCTACTGTGAAAGCCTCTATTCTATCATGTGTAACGTAGATCATCGTCTTTCTTAGCTTCTTCTGAATATTTCTCAGTTCAACTCTTAGTGATTCTCTGAGCTTCGCATCCAAATTGCTTAAAGGCTCATCTAGAAGAAGAACATCAACATCGGGAGGGGCTATAGCTCTTGCTAAGGCGACTCTCTGTTGCTGACCTCCACTAAGCTGGTGGGGATAACGATCCTGAAGACCTTGAAGCCCCAACATATCAAGGAGTTCATTAACCCTCCTATTAATGTCATTTTTGTTCCATTTTCTAACCTCAAGGGGGTATGCTATGTTTTTGAAGACGGTCATATGAGGCCAAAGGGCATAGCTCTGAAAAACCATGCCAACGTTCCTCTTATTTGGAGGAACAAAGACGCCCTTTTTCTTTGAAAACACCGTTTTACCCCCTATAATTATCTCCCCATCATCAGGAACTTCGAGGCCGGCAATGCATCTTAGAGTGGTAGACTTACCACATCCGCTAGGACCTAAAAGCGCTAGAGCTTCGCCAGACTCTATGCTAAAGCTAACATTATCTATAGCCTTAACGCCCCCGAAACTCTTTATAAGGTTAGTGACAATTACCTCTAGCATAGATATCATTAATTTGTTAGGTTA
>Ga0079992_128943_pt1 | contig 14640 bp, 18 predicted proteins | sample FaiFalFF_MnMetaG_3_FD_69197 | JGI IMG/M metagenome (GOLD analysis project Ga0079992, IMG submission 69197) | Freshwater microbial communities from Yellowstone National Park, Wyoming, USA - Fairy Falls B (FF_Mn_B) MetaG (SPADES assembly) (version 2) | ecosystem: Environmental > Aquatic >... | reverse complement strand
CCCAGGGCCAGGGCAACCAGGACCTTGAAGCGGGTTCCGCCGCCCATCCAGACCGGGACGACCATGGCCGCGGCCCGCCGGAGGACCGGCCGCTCATCCGCCACTTCCCCCCAGGCCCGAATGCCTGGAGTTCCGGCTAGGGCCTCCGTGCCCCGGCCCACCAGCCAGAGCTCGGCATCCGGAACGGCCCGGCGCACCTCAGGGAGCACCCGCCGGACGAGCCGTCGCACGGCGTCTCGATTCGGCCGGTAGGCCATGGTACCGATAAAGACAAAGGCCGGCTCCCGCTGGCCCAGGGGCTCGAAGGCATAATAGTCAGTGTCAACTGAGTTGGGCAGAAGCTCAATCCGGGCCTCCGGCGCAAGCTGTTTGAGGGCAACCCGGTCGGCCTCGGAGACCGCCCAAACCAGGTCAACTTCCCGAAGCACTCCGGCCTCAAACTTTTCCAGCCGCCGGGCCTGTATGTAACTGTAAACCGCCCCCACCGGGTTCAGGACCCCGGTCTGGAACGCCGACCACTGAAGCCGGTACTCGGCATTGTACTCGTCCAGCACAACCCGGGCGGTGGGCGCGCCCCGTCTGACAACCGGCAGGTAGGGAGCCATCTCGAGACCCCCAATGTGAACCAGGTCCGGGGGGTCAGTGTGAAGGACCCGGTAAAGCTCGGCCGCCAGCACCGGCGACCAGAGCCGACCGGCCAGGTCGGCCCGGCCGGCCAGCAGGTCAACAAGCCGGTCTGCAACCGAGCGGCGGGGGGCGGGCCCGCCGACCGCCTTTACCGGCAGGCCTGACCGGGCGACCTCGTCCAGGTCGAGGTCAGGCGCCACAACCCAGACCGCCGCCCGGCCGGCGAGGGCCTCCAGCCAGTAAAGGTTGCGGATCGCGGCTCCCTGCCGGGGCGGGAACTGAAAGCCGGGGGCGAGAAAGACAACTTTCATCCGGCCAAGACTTCCTCGTAAATTTTATAAGTCTGGCGGGCGGCCTCGACCCACGAGAACCCGGCGGCCCGGATCCGCCCGGCCTCGCCCAGCCGCCGAGCCAGATCAGGGTCAAACAGAACCTGGGCCAGGGCATCTGCCAGAGCCCCGGCCTCCCCAACGGGAAACATCAGGGCGGCGTCGCCGACCACTTCCGGCAGGGCACCCCCATCCGAGCAGACGACCGGCACCCCGCAGGCCATCGCCTCAACCACGACCAGCCCGAAGCCTTCGTAAAGGCTGGGCAGGACCAGGGCCGCCGCCCCGTTGTAAAGATAAACCAGCTCCTCCGGAGCGGCCGGCCCGAGCCAGCGCACCTTCGACCTCGGCCGAACGGATTCCAGGGCCTGGACGCTTTCCTCCCAGAGCCACCCCCGCCCCCCGGCGATGACCAGCGGCGGCACCTCCGCCCCGCCGCGGTCCAGGAGAAGCTGATAGGCCCGGGCCATGGTCACCAGGTCCTTCCGGGGCTCGATGGTCCCGACGTAAAGAAGATAACCCGGCTCAAGGCCGACCCGCCGGAGTCGCGTCTCGACTATCTCCAGACTCAGGGGCTGAAAATCCGGCATCGCCGCCTCGTAGACCACCCGGATCTTCTGGGGGTCGGCCCCGGTGAGCTCGACCAGGTCGGCGGCCGTCCGGTTCGAGACGGCGATGACCCGGTCAGCGACCTTCACCGCCCGGAAAACCTGGCGGTAATAGCGGGCGGCATCCGGCGTGAGGATCTTTGGCCAGCGCAGGTAGGCGAGGTCGTGGACGGTGATAACCCGGCGGAACCGGCCGGTCCAGGGCGGGATGAAGTCGGGGCTGTGGACAAGCGCCGGCCGCAGGCGCATAAGCTCCAGGCCGACAACCCAGGGGTCCAGGGGGTGGTGGGGCGGGGTTAAAAGCGCCGGGCCAGCAAGGGTCGGGTCCTTCCGGGCCCGGGCCACCGTTACCCTGAGGCCGGCGGCGTCAAAACCCGCGATGAGACCCCGGACGTAGCGGCCGATCCCGCCCGGACTGTAATAAGCCATCCGGGCATCGAGGACAATCTGACCCACCGTGACCGGTGCGGACAGCTCAGGGCGCGGGCTTCGGCGACTAACCCACTAACCCCTGGCCCGGTCCATGACCGGCACCTCGGCCAGGACCGGCAGGCCCAGCAGGTCTTCGGCCTGGCGGCCCGTCCGGATGGTGGTATCCAGCATTTCGGCCAGGGCAACCAGGGTGAGTCCCAGGATGCCCCCGAGCAGGACGCGGGCGGCCAGGTCAAGACCGGCCCGGACGCTGAGCAGGTTCCACGTCACTGTCGGGGGGTCAATAACCCGGGCCCGCGCCCGGTCGGCTCCGAGCTGGGCGAAGTAATCGGCCCCCTTCTTCTCGATGACCCGGGCCGCTCCCTCAGCGAACCGGTAGGCGTCCTGAGCGGTCCGGGCGGTCACGGTGAACCTGAGCACGCGGTGAGTCCGGCGGGTTCCCACGTCCCGCGAAAGGTTCACCACGTCGAGGTTCGGGTCGCCGACCTCCTGTTTGACGTCGTTAAGAAACGCCCGGCTTTTCATTACCTCGCCCAGGTCGTCAATCAGATACTCCGAGGTCTGCCAGGCGTACAGGTTGTTGTACATGTAATAATCCGTCCCGACCCTGGGTTCGTCGGGGACGCTCACGACGAACCCGACCGTCGCAGTGTAGTTGTTGTACGTGAGGGGCAGGGTTGCCACCCCGAGAAGCCCCACCGCCAAAATACACCCCACCAGCAACCGCCACCGACGCCTCAAAACGTCCAGATAATACTGGACCGACACGGCTCAGCCTCCCTTCACGTAGTCTACCAGGACACCGCCGGCCCACTCCGGGGGAAAGACCCGGTCGCCAACCTCCAGCGCCAGCGCAACCAGCACGTTGCCCCCGAGCTCCAGAAGCGGGTGGGCGGTGAGAACCCGGGCCAGGTCGACCCACCGGTCGACCCAGAAGCTCTTGCCCCGGTAATCGTTGTCAAAATACTGCCGGACCCGTCCCCAGTAAAGGAGCCCCCGGTAGACGGGAAGTTCGGCCAAGGGCCTGAAGCCCGCGGCCCGGAAGCGCTTAAAAATCTGGGCGGGCGTCTCCAGGCCGATGTGACCTTCGGGCTCGATGATATGCCTGCGGAAGAGCTCCGGGTAGCGACGGGCAAAACGGAGGGCCGGGTCAGCACCGTCAGCCTCGATGTAATGGAGGGTTCGGCCGCCGGGCTTGAGAACCCGCCAGATTTCCGCCAGAACCCGGTCCTTGGCTTCCAGGGGCACGTGCCCGAGCACATCCGAGCTCACGACAAAATCGAAGGCCTCGTCGGGGAACGGCAGGGCCTCCAGGGATGCGCATACGACCTGCGGATAGAGCTGTCGGGCCGCCAGGAGGGATGTAACCGACACATCGAGGCCCACGGCGTGGCCGACGGCCCCAAAGACCGCCCAGCCTCCCCCACAGCCCAGGTCAAGCAGGACCCCCCGCCGGCCCCGAAGCCGCCGGAGGAAAAACCGCTCCTTCTTGACGAGCCAGTTCCGGAGACTCCCCCGGGAAAAGTCCGGCCGGGCCCACCGCCCCTCGTAAAACGGGTCAGCCTCGACAAACCTCGGAACACCCCGGTCCGCTGGGTAGGCCCTCCCGCACACCGGACACCGCCAGCCGCTCGGACCCTCGTCAAGCCGGGCACGGCAATTGGGGCAGACGAGCGGAACCCACATCACCAGACTATTTTAAACATTAAACCGGTTCATGGCGGCTTCGATCCCCTCCCCGACCCAGACCATGAGGGCCTCTACCGCCCGGTCAAGGGCGGCACCAATGAGGGGCCGTTCGCCGGCCGAAAATGGGCTTAGAACGTAGCGAGCGACCACGTCCGGGTCGTAGGCTCCCGGCCCGGCCGGCCGACCGATTCCGATTCGAAGGCGGGGAAAATCCGACGACTTCAGCCTCTGAATGATTGACTCCATCCCGTGGTGGCCGCCGGCGCTCCCCTTCGGCCGGATCCGGATTTTGCCCGGCGGCAGGTCCAGGTCATCATAAACCACCATGAGCCTTTCCAGGGGAACTTTATAAAACCTCACCAGGGGACCCACCGCCTCGCCGCTGTGGTTCATAAAGGTCAGCGGCTTCGCCAGCAGGACCTTCGTGCCCCCGGCTTCCCAGCGGGCCAGCTGGGCCCGGAACTGGTAGCGGTCAAAGGTTGTCCCCACCCGCTGGGCGAGCCGCTCGACGCACATCCAGCCGACGTTGTGGCGGGTGCCGGCAAACTCGGGCCCCGGGTTGCCTAGGCCGACGATGAGGTGCATCTAGTAAGCGTTCTTGTCGCGGAAGATGAGCAGAATTGTCCGCAGAATGATCTTTATGTCGAGCCAGAGGGTCCAGTTCTCCACGTACCAGAGGTCGTAGGCTGTCCGCTCCTCGATGGGCGTATCCCCCCGCAGGCCGTTGACCTGGGCCCAGCCGGTGATACCCGCCTTTTCCCGGTGCCGGTCCAGGTAGCGGGGCACAACCCGGGCGAACTGTTGGACAAAGTAAGGCCGCTCGGGCCTGGGCCCGACCACGCTCATGTGCCCCAGCAGGACATTGATAAACTGGGGCAGTTCATCCAGGGAGAACCGACGGAGAATGGCCCCAAGCCGGGTTCGCCGAGGATCGTCCGGCTTGGCCCAAACCGGTCCGGTCTCGGCCTCGGCATCGGGCCGCATCGTCCGGAACTTGATGATGGGGAAGGGCTTCCCGTCAAGGCCCACCCGCTCCTGCACGTAAAAGACCGGGCCCTCCGGGGACGTGATTTTAATCAGGGCCGCGATGAGCAGCATCAGGGGCGAAAGCAACACCAGCACCGCCGCCGAAAATACGATGTCGAAGGCCCGCTTTACCGTGCGCCGCCAGCCCCGCAGACCCACGTCCCGAACGTTCACCATCGGCAGGCCGTTAAAGTCGCCGATGGAGACCTCCGAGGCCATGATCTGAAACACGTCCGGGTAAACCTTAATATTCACCGGCAGGGGCTCACACCGGGCAACGATCTCCAGGATATCCCGGTGAGAGAGGCCGGGTTCGGCAACGATTATTTCGCCGGCCTGGTACTTACGGATGAGGCTGTTGAGCTCCTCGGTCCGTCCCACGACCGGCTGGCCGCCGACCTCCCCGGCCCCAACGCCGTTGGTGGCCACGTAGCCCACGAGCTCGTAGCCGAGCTCCGGGGCGGCCGTTATCTTCTCGCCGATAATCCGGGCCTCCTGGCCGGTGCCCACCACCAGTACCCGCTGTCGGCCGAAGCCCCGCTTACGCAGCTGACCCTGGAGGGCATAGTGGGCCATCCGGCCCAACCAGACCAGGCCGATACCCCCGACCCAGGTCAGGGCCTGAACCAGGCGGGAGATGTCGTTCTCGCGGGTGAGCAGGCTCATAATCGCCAGGTTGAGGCTGTTGACGATAGACAGGCCGACCACCAGCCGGTAAACCTCGTCAAAGCGTGAGAGGCTCCGGCGGAGACGGTAGAGGCCCTGCAGGCCGAAGACGGGCGGAAGCAGGACCGCCTGGACGAGCCCCATCAGCACGTAGCCGGGCCAGGGGTGGTACTGGGTGTACTGGAGCCAGCCGGACTGAAACCGGACCCAGTAGGCGATGCCGAGGGCGGCCGTCACCATTGTCAGGTCCAGGATGAGCATCGTTACCAGGAAGACCCGGTCCGCCTTAGTGCTCATCGCCGACCCCGTACGCTCGATCGCCACTATATTATGTCAGACTCAGCCGTTGTCTGGCCCCAACCCAGTCCGGCTCACCGGCCGGGGACCGGCCGGAGCCGCCCCACCAGCCTGGGTATGAGCAGGCCTGCGCCCGCCCCGCCGCCGTCGATGAGCCAGTCGGCTAGGCTCGACGTCCGGCCCGGCACAAAGGACTGGTGGAATTCGTCGGTGGCGGCGTAGACGGCGGCCAGAAAGAGAGCCAGGGCCGCCGGGGAAACTGGCAGTTCTCTATGAAAACCCAGTGCCCGCAGGTATAGCCGGGCCAGGACCGCGTAAGCGAGAAAGTGGGCTGTCTTCTTCAAGAGCACGTCGAGCCAGGCCTCGGGCACGCCCGGCAGGTGGCTCTGGGCCGAAAGGTAAAAGATCAGGCCCATCCAGAGGATTGCCGGGCCCCAGGCCCGAACCGCCCTCTTCACTCTCTCCCGCATTCCACTGCCGCCCGGTAAGCCTCTTCCGCCTCCCCGGCCAGACGCCCCCAGCTGAACTCGGCGAAGACCCGCCGCCGGGCCTCGGCCCCAAGCCGGGCCCGGAGGTCGGGGTCAGCCAGCAGGTCCGACATCGCCCCGGCGAACTCATCCGGGTTCTCGCAGTCGACCAGCCGGCCCGACCAGCCCTCAACGATATATTCCGGGTTTTGTCCGACCCGGCCGGCGATAATTGCCCGGCCGGCGGCCATGTATTCGACCAGCTTCATAGCACACTTCGCCCGGTTGACCGGCGTATCCCGGCAGGGATAGAGGGCGACATCGGCCGCCGCCAGGTAGGTGCCCAGTTCTTCGGGCGGCACCCGCCCGGCCCAGCGGACCTGCTCAGCCAGGCCCAGGGACCCTGCCAGGGTCTTGAGGGTGGGAAGGGCCGGGCCGTCGCCGACCACCAGGAGGGTCGGGCGCAGGCCCGCCGGCCGGAGACGAGCCAGGGCGCGCAGGGCCAGGTCCAGGTCGGAGCCGCGGGTCAGATATCCGACGAAAACCAGCACCGGGCCGGGTCCCAGTTCCCGGCGGAGGGTGGTCGGGTCCGGAAGCGGCCTATCGGCCAAGTCCGGGTCAACCCCGTTGGGCAGGTAGAACACCCGCCCGGCCCGAACCCCCCAACGGACCAGCTCGGCGGCCAGGAATCGGCTTGCGGCCGTAACTGCGCCGGCCAGCGGGGGGAGACGGTGCTCCTGGAGGTCGATGAACCGGGTCGTCAGCAGGCCATGGCCGTTCATTCCGGCCCAGCCCGCCGAGCCCTCCAGGTCGTCCGTATCCAGCACCCACGGGTAGCGGCCGAGAAGCCGCAGGCAGAGGCCTGCCGTTGCGGCGTAGCCGGCGGCCTTGAAGGTGTGGACCACGTCGGGCCGCCACCGGGCGATGGCCAGGGCCAGCCGGATGGGGGTCACGAGCCGGGTCAGCAACGAATCCGGCCCGGTGGGAACATTGACCACGAGCACCCCGTCCGCCCAAAAAACCTTGCCGGACTGGGAGGGGTTATCGAAGGGGGGCACGAAAACCGCAACCTCGTGGCCGGCCCGGGTAAGGGCGCGGGCCAGGGGAAAGGCCCGCCGGGAAACGGTGGCTTTGGGCCAGAAGGCGAACGGGCCGGCGACCGCAATCCGCATCGGGCTTAGCGGAAGAGGTCCCGCTCGGCCGGCCGCACCAGCATCCGGGCATTGCCCTCACCCCTGGGGTAATCGTAGCCACGGATGATGGCAACCGGGATGCCCAGGAGCTTGCCGGTCACCAGCTCGGCAGCCGACGCAAGTTCATCCGCCACCGCCACATTGCTCACCCTCAGCGGGTACCCGTAGGGGTCCTGGCAGCCCACGTAGCTCCGGATGGGCAGCATTCCGGCAACGCCAATAGCCACATTGGTGATGCCCTCCCGCCACGGCCGGCCAAAGGTATCCGAGATGATGACGGCGATGTCGACCCCGGTGGCCGCCATCAGCCGGTCCCGGATCCGGGCGGCCGAGCGGTCCGGGTCTTCGGGCAGGAGGGTTACGACGCTTCCCGGCCCGACGTTGGAGGCGTCCACCCCGGCGTTGGCGCAGACAAAGCCGTGACGGGTCTCGGCAATGAGCACGCCCCGGTCCATCCGCACAATCCGGACCGATTCCCGCAGGACAACCTCCACGTGGCGTGGATCCTTGCCGGTTCGGCTCGCAATGTTCAGGGCAAAGGCCGAGGGCTCAACGGTGGTCAGGTCGACAAGCCGACCCTCGGCCTTCGAGACAACCTTCTGGGTGATAACTACCACATCCCCGTCATGGAGCCCGAGGCCCTGGCGGTGGAGGGCGGCCAGAATAAGGCCCGCCAGGTCGTCGCCGGGCCGCACTTCCGGCAGGCCCTCGAGGCCGATAACCCTGACCTCACCCATCGATACCGACAATCTTGAGAGTGGTTGTCGTCCGGTAGCGGCGGTTCAGCGAAAGCAGGACCGCCGTGAACGGCTCCAGGTATCGGCACACGTAAAGGCCGCCCGCATCGAGGGTCCGGATGCCCGGAATCTTCCGCCCCAGGGCCATCACCGCCGCCTTGGCCTCCCGGTCATCCCCGGCCACAAGCACATCGCAGTCCAGCCTATGGCTTAAGTCCAGAAGCTGGTGGGCGCCCACATGGTGGAAGGCCCCAACAACCCGGGCGCCCGGAAGCAGTTCCGCCGCCTCTTCGGCCGCCGAGCCCGCCGGAACCGGCCAGGCGTACGCCCGGCCCCGCTCGACCTTCAGGGCCGAGACGGTGCTGACCACAATCTTCCCGGCCGCCGCGGCAGCCAGCCGGGGCAGAAGCTCCTGCTGGCCGTCATACGGTATCGTCAGGAAAAGGATGTCGGCCCGGGCGGCGACCTCCTCATTGAGACCGCCGTGAATCGGGGCCTCGGGAAGCAGCTCCCGGAGCCGGCCGACCGCTTCGGCCGCCCGCTCCTGGCTCCGGGACCCGATCAGAACTTCTTCTCCGGCCAGAGCAAACCGGGCCGCCAGGCCCATCCCCTCAGGTCCGGTGCCCCCGATGAAAGCCAGCAATTCCCTTACCTCCAGGTTGGATTATAGGCCCTGCGTCAGAATATACCGGAGGGTCTGGCAGTCCCGGCCGGCCGCCTTGAGCCGAGCCAGGTCCTGGGGCGTGTCGATGTCCAGGGCCACCCCCGGCAGGTCCAGCACCCGCACCGGCAGGTTTCTCGCCATCGCCGCCGCCAGATAGCGGCCGAAACTGCCGGGGCCAAAGGCCGCCGGAACCGCCAGGGGCGGCCGCCGGACCAGGGCGTTGGTGCCCTCCCCCGCCAGGTTCCGCCCGATGACCACCCCCGGCCCCTCCGGAACCGCGGCCACCAGGGCCAGAATTTCATCGGCCGTCACCAGCGGCAGGTCGGCGGCCAGAATCAAAACCGCCTCCTCCTCGTCGAAGCCGAGACCCGCCACCGCCCGGTCAATGACCTCATTGACATCGAAGCCTTCGGGCTCCGGCAAAACCGCCGCCCCCCACCGGCGGGCCTGTTCGGCTATCGCCGCCTCGCCGGTAACCACCACCGTCCGCCCGATGAGGCCGGCCCCCCAGACGGCCCCCATCACGTCCGCAAACATCGCCTCGACCAGGCCCCGCCGGACATCCGGGCAAAGCGTCGCCGCCAGCCGCTGCTTGGCCCGCCCGAAGTCCTTCACCGGCACGATCAGCTCCGCCAGCCGCATGCCTCCCTGAGAACCACCCGGGCAAGCTCCGCCGCCCGCCCCGGGTCCGAAATCACCGTATCAGCCACCACCGGCCGGACTCCCAGCCTTTCGATTTCGGCCGAAAGCCCCGCATCAGTCCGGTCAATGACCCAGAGGTCCAGAAAGTCTGCAAAGAGCCGGGCAACCCCGGCCGCCGAGGCATCATACCCCAGGCTTTTCAACATCCGGTCGGCCGGGCCTTTAAGGGCCCGGCCGCCAACTATCGGGCTTATTCCGGCCACCTTCGCCCGGGTCGACACCAGCGCCGCCCGAACCCCCGCCACCGCCAGGATCGGTCCCAGGCTGATAATCGGGTTGCTCGGGGCTAAAATGACCACCTCAGCCCCCAGAATCGCCTCAACAACCCCAGGCGCCGGCCGGGCGGCTTCCGCCCCCTCGAACCGGACCTCCAGCACCTCGGGCTGTGTCCCGAGCCGGACAAAGTAATCCTGGAACTCGAGCCAGCCTTCCGAGGTCCGCACCCGGGTCCGGACCGGGTCGTCGCTTACCGGCAGAAGCCGGACTTTAAGCCCGAAGCCCCGGGCAATTTCGGCCGTCACCTCGCTTAGGGTCGCCCCCTGCCGCAGCCTCAAGGTCCGGTAGATGTGGGTCGCCAGGTCCAGGTCCCCAAGCCTAAACCAGGTCGGCAGCCCGAACCGCCCCAGCTCGGCCTGGACCCGGAAGCTCTCCCCCGCCCGGCCCCAGCCCTGCTCGGGGTGAGCAACCCCGGCCAGAGTGTAGGTGACCGTGTCCAGATCGGGCGAAATGTAAAGGCCGTAAAACTCCAGGTCGTCGCCGGTGTTACCGATGACCGTCACCCCTTGCGGCTCAACGACCCGGACCAGCCCGGCCAGAAACCTCGCCGCCCCAACCCCGCCGGCCAGGACCGCAACCTCTAAGGCCATCGGAGCCTGCCCTGTCCGTCGTAAATCCGCTTTAAAAACTCATCCGTGAAGGCCAGGTTTACGTCAATGGGCTTTGAGATGCCCTTAAACTCAGCGAGCATATCGTGGAGGGCCCGCCACTGCTCGGAGGTCATCCAGCCCAGCCCCCGGGCCCGGGTAAGCTCGGTCAGGGCCCGCTCTTTCTCGGTCCTGAGCATGTAGGCCATGTGGTCTTTGTCCTCCCGGGGGGCATACTTCATCACGATATCCACCGCCTCGGCCTCGTTATCAAAGGCGTAATAGAGCCCCTTAAGGGCCGCCTTCAAGAACCGCTCAATAAGGTCCGGGTCCTCTTTGATGAGGTCCCGCCTTACGATGTACGTCAGGCCCAGGGTCGGAACCCCGTACTGGGAGGCATCAAAAAGCCTGATGTCGGCCCCAAATTTGCGCAGAAGATACGGCTCGTTGGAGATAAAGAGGGGATAGACGTCAACCTTGCGCTCAAGCAGAATCCGCGGGTCAAACCCGACGGACACCTCCTTGATTTTCGACCGGTCGACCCCGGCCGCCTTCAGAATCGCCAGGTACTCCGGCGAAGGGTAGACCTTGTAGCCCACGGTCCGGCCCTCCCAGTCCCTGGGAATGTTTATCCCCGAGTCGGCCAGCACCGCATAGGCCTGCTCACTCTTCTGACCGATGAGGGCAATGGCGCTTATGGGCGCATCGGCATCCGCAATTTGCTTTAAGACCGATTCGGCGTTGGCCGTCGTGAACTGGATGTGGCCGGCCAGAAGCAGCTTTAAGTGCTCGCCCTGCCCGGCCTAGTGCAGGATTTCAACCTCCAGGTTCTGTTCTTTAAAGAAGCCCTTCTCCCGGGCCACGTAAACCCCGACGAAGGGCAGGTTCGCCTGGGGCTTGTACCCGGCCATAAAAACCGCCCTTTTCGGCGGCTTTGCCGGCTGGGCCGGCGGCTGGGGGGCCGGCGGCTGGGGGGCCGGCGCCCCGGGCGGGGCGACGCACCCCGAGACGACCGCGGCAACCACCAGCAGTAAAGCGGCCAGGCGGCTTCGGCTCATGGCTTCCCCCTTTCGGTCAGTTCTTCGGTTGTAAGGTAAGTTTCGTGCCAGAAAAGGAGCTGACGTTCCCAGATCCGGATGAGCCCCGTAAGGCCCACCCCGCAGAGGGCCAGCAGGAAGACCCCGGCAAAGAGGCCGGCCATGTCGAGATTCTGGTTTGCCAGGAGCACGGCCCGGCCCAGGCCCCGCTCCGCCCCCAGCCACTCGGCCACCACCGCCCCGATGAGCCCCAGGACCACCGAGACCCGGAAGGCCGCAAAAAGATAGGGCAGGCTTGCCGGAAACCTGAGCTTGAGAAAAATCTCCCAGTTTGAGGCCCCAACGGACTCGAAAAACTCCAGGGCGGCCGGCTCGACCGCTTTAAGGCCCGTCACCGCATTGACCAGGACCGGAAAGAACGTTATCAGGGCCGCAATCAGGACCTTGGGCAGAAGCCCAAAGCCGAACCAGATGATAAAAAGGGGCGCAACCGTCACCACCGGCGTAACTTTCACCAGCACCGCCAGTGGGTAAAGGCTCCGCTCAAGGAGCTGCCAACGGGCCATGGTCGCCCCGACGAAGACGGCCGCCGCGCTACCCAGTCCAAAGCCGAGGAGGGCCTCCAGCAGGGTGTAGACGCCCTCGGCGATGAGGGCCGGACCGTCGGCCCACAGCCTTAAGGCCACCGCCGACGGGGCCGGCAGAAGATACGGCGGGATATTCTGGAGCCGGACCACCGCCTCCCAACCGGCCGCCACCAGAACGAAGACTAAAACCGGGGGCATAACCTCAGAGTACAACCGGCCCGGCCCCCGCCCGGCGTGGACCTTCAGGCCGCCGCCCGCAGCCTCGACTTGAGCCATTTTACAGCCTCCCGGAAATGGGCAGAATCTTCCATATCTTCGGTGCGGGGTCGGGGCAGGTCCACAATCAGCTCCCCGGCCAGGTGAGCTGGCCGGCGGGAAAGGACCAGAACCCGGTCGGCCAGGATGACGGCTTCCGGAATCGAGTGGGTGACGAAGATGACCGTCTTGCGGGTCTGCTCCCAGACCCGCAAAAGCTCGTAGCGCATCGCCGAGCGGGTCAGCTCATCCAGGGCGCTGAACGGCTCATCCATCAGCAGAAGCTTCGGGTCGAAAACCAGGGCCCGGGCGAGGGCAACCCGCTGGGCCATGCCCCCGGAAAGCTGGTGGGGGTAGTAATCGGCAAATTCGGCAAGACCCATCGATTCCAGCAGGTCTTCAGGCTTTAAAGCCGGCCGGCTGACCCGGTTAATCTCCAGGGCGAGCCGGACGTTCTCCAGGACGGTTCGCCAGGGCAGGAGGGCCGGCGTCTGGAAGACAAACCCGACCTGCTTTTCCCGGCGGGCCAGCCTGGGGTCGTAGCCGGCCACCGCCACTTCTCCGCCCGAGGGCGGCAGAAGGCCGGCCAGGATGCGAAGCAGGGTCGTTTTGCCGCAGCCGCTCGGGCCGACCACTGCCACAAATTCGCCCGCTCCGACCCGGAAGGTCAGGTCCCGGAGGACCAGCAGGTAACCGGCTCCCGACTCGAACCCTTTGGTTAAACCTTGGACTTCCACCAGGGGCCCGGTCACGCTAAAGATTATATCCTTTCGCCGGACCGGGCTTACTGCCAGCCAGGGCGGCTTTACCGCCGGACCCCGGCCGGTTTAAAATTCTGACCGGGGCCGGACGCCCAGGGCGTTCGCCAGATCTTGCCACAGGGTTGCGGGAGCTCCGATGGCAAAACTCATAATGTACTCACTGGCCACCTGTCCGACCTGTGAGTGGGCCCGCACTGTCTTACGAGAGCGGGGCGTCGACTTTGAAGAGCGCATCGTAGACGACAACCCCGAATGGTGGGACGATGTCTTCCGCCTTTCGGGCCAAGATACCGTGCCCATCTTTGTTCACCCCGACGGCCAGGTTGAGGTCGGCTTCGAAGGGGAACGCGGCTGAAGCATCCTCTGAAACCGGGCAGGTTGCCCGGATAGTTTGCAGGAACACGAAAAGGGGAGGAACAGGATAGTGAAGGCGCTCGTTGTTGCCGAAATCCGGGGTAACCGCAAAGCCGTGGAATCCCTGCGGGAAATTGCCGCAGCCGAACAGGCCAAAGTCCTCTTCTGCCTGGGCGGCGTTCTGGGCGGGGGCGAACGGGTCAACCGCTGGCGCATCCTCCGTCAGGGTGGCGAGGCCCCAACCTACCCGGACCCGGTAGTCCTCGAGCAGGAAAAAGAGGACGTTCAGTTTCTCGATTACTTCTTCGACACGCTGGCGAGCCTTGAAATCCCCTGCTTCCACGTCCCGGGCTGGTATGACGCCCCGGCCCGCCTCTACTGGCAGTCGGCCGTCAACCATGAGGTAATTACCGGCAGGGTTCAGGGCGTCCACCTGGCGCCGGCCCTATTTGAGGGTGAGTGGGTCGTCGCCGGGTTCGGTGGCCGGATCGTCGAGGCCGAAAACCACGAAGATTACTACGTCATCGAGCACCCGGCCTGGGAAGCCGAGTTCGGTCTGAACTTCCTCCGGCGTTTCGACCGCCGGCCTATTCTGCTCTTTCACGAAACGGGGCTCCCCCACGAGGCAATGCACCGGGTCATCGACCACTTTATCAAAGAGTACAACCCGCAGTTTGCCTTCGTTACCAGCCCCGACGGCCGGGTCGAGGACCGACGCATCGGCCAGACCCTGGTTGTTACCCCGGGCCGGCTCGCCGACGGAAGCTACGCCGTTGTCGACCTGCGCCAGGAGACCGTAAAGGCGGTCTGGGCCGGAGCCTGACGGCCTGACCCAACCCATCCGGGAGGGGCAGGGTGGCGCGGATGAGCCTTCTCTTCCTCGGCGACGTCATGCTGGGCCGGCTCGTAAACCGGGAGCTGGCCCGGCGGCCACCCGAATACGTCTGGGGAAACACCCTGTATCTTCTCCGGCAGGCGGCCGCCGTCTTTATCAACTTAGAGTGCGCCGTTACCGACTGGGGCGAGCCGGTGCCGGGCAAGCGGTTCTGCTTCCGCACTGACAGCAAGAATGTGGACGCCCTCCGGGTCGCCGGTGTTCGGGCGGCCTCCGTGGCCAACAACCACATAATGGATTTCGGCGACACCGGCCTCCTGGAGACAATCGCCACCCTGGCCCGGGCCGGGGTCGCCCACGCCGGCGCCGGCCGCAACCTGGCCGAAGCCCGCCGGCCGGCTGAACTCGACATCGGCGGCCTCCGGGTTGTTTTCATTGCGGCCACAGACAACCAGCCCGACTGGGAAGCGACTGAAGACCGGCCGGGCATTTTCTACGTTACCATCAGGCC
>Ga0079992_133058_pt1 | contig 14675 bp, 10 predicted proteins | sample FaiFalFF_MnMetaG_3_FD_69197 | JGI IMG/M metagenome (GOLD analysis project Ga0079992, IMG submission 69197) | Freshwater microbial communities from Yellowstone National Park, Wyoming, USA - Fairy Falls B (FF_Mn_B) MetaG (SPADES assembly) (version 2) | ecosystem: Environmental > Aquatic >... | reverse complement strand
TTACTCCTCAAAGGCCAAATAGGCCTTGAGCAGGGCTTTGAAGAGCGGACCGTGATTGGGCACTTTCAGGTGCAGCAGTTCGTGGACGATGACCTCTCGGCGAAAGGCCGCGGGTTGGCGCAGTAATTCGGTATTGAAGGTGAGGCGGCCGCGCGAGGAGCAGCTAGCCCATTTGCGTTTCATCGGGCGCAGGTGGATTTCACGCGGGGTGACCCCCAGCCGCTGCGCCCAAGCCTGGACCTCAGCTTTGAACAGGTCAAACGGCACGGCCTCTTCCAGCGGTTCCCAGTCCGGCGTTGTGCTCTTTTTCATTCGGCAGCCCTCCGTAGTAGGTCAAGGATACGATTCGCCCAGGCGACGACTTCCTCCTCGTGGATGCCTAGGCTCATTAGGGCTTTGTACAGGTGCGTGCGCAGTTCGCGCTCCTCGGCGACGCTGATGATCCAGTTCGGGAAGCGGGCGAAGGCTTCTTCCAGCGAGGCAGCGGTCTGGTGGGCCTTTTCCGCCTCTACGCCCTGGGTGCGCAGCCACCACTCTACAGCGAAGGCTTGCGGCGAGAGCGGACTGGAGCGGCGCTCCTCCTGGGCGGTTTGCAGTTGACGCACAAGCGCATCCAGGTCACGCAGCGCTTCCTGGGCTGAGATCAGGCGCTCTTCAAAGCGGCGGCGGATCTCCTCGGCCCGTTCGCCAATGGGGATGAGATGCGGCTCCGTCTTCCCCTGTTCGGCGACAATGCGGTTCAACTCTTTGAGCAGGTTGAAGACCTTGACCGTATCGGGCCTGTCCTCATGAAGCAGGGCGAGCAGCGCTTTCGTCCCGATTTCGTAGGTGGTCTGCGGTTCACGGATCTGGGAGGTCTGCGTATGCTTTTGAACGATCTCCGCCGTCTTGCGCAGAAAAGATTTATCCACCGGCACGTGGGGTTCGTAGGCGCTGCGCACCAGGCGGTACATCCCGACCAGTCGCTCGTAATCCTCCAGGAAGGGGCGCAGGAAGGGATCGGGTGAGAGGATTTCATAAATTTCCTGCAGCTCCCGAAAGAAAGCATAGAAGGCTTCGCGGCGCTCTTTGTCGCGGAAGTGTTCCAGCACGGCTTCGGCGGCCTTGTCTTCGGTTTTACCCTCCGTGAGCCGCAGGTACTCGGCTCCATCCTGCTCCATCAGTTGTTTGAAGCGTTCCATTAGAACATCCAGCCCTTCCACCACGCCGCTGACATCCTTTGAGTCAAAGGCCAGTGCCCGCTCCAGGTTCTCAAAGACGCCGACGAAGTCCACGATCAGGCCGGTGGTCTTACGTTGCCCCTCCTCGCTCTCATAAGGACGGTTGACGCGGGCAATCGCCTGCAGCAGTACGTGGTCGCGCATGGGCTTATCCAGGTACATGCAGTAGAGGATGGGCGCATCGTAGCCGGTGAGCAGTTTTTCGGTGACGATGAGAATCTGCGGGTTTTCGCTCGGCTTGCGAAAGGCTTTGCGGATGCGCGCCTCTTCGTCCTCGCTTAGGTGATAGCGCTTGATGTGCGGCGGGTCGTTGTGCGCGGCGCTGATGACCACCGCACTGGCTTCGGGCGGCAGGTAACGGTCAAGGGCTTCTTTGTAGAAACAGCACGCCTCGCGGTCCACCGCCACCAGGAAGGCCTTGTAGCCCATCGGGGCAACGTAGTTCTGGAAATGGTCCGCAACGAAACAGGCGATTTTATCCACCCGCTCGCGGTTTTTGAGCATGTTGGTCAGGGTGACGGCGCGGTCAAGGACGCGGTTGAGTTCTTCCACGTCGGCCACGCCTTCCAGCTGCGCCGCTTCCCAGAATTCCTTTTCCATCGCGTCGCGGTCGGCGATCAGGTCGTTAGGCGCCAGTTGATAGTGCAGGGGAACGGTAGTGCCGTCTTGGATGGATTCGCGGATGGAGTACTTGTCCAGATACCCTTGGGGGTCGTCGGCGCCGAAGGTCTTGAAGGTGCCGCGGCCATGGGCGGTGCGGTCAATGGGCGTGCCGGTGAAGCCGATGAAGGTGGCATTGGGCAGTGCGCCCATTAGGTAATTGCCCAGGTCGCCGCCGGTGGTGCGATGAGCTTCATCCACCAGCACGAAGATGTTGGCGCGGGTGTTCAGGTCTGCCGGCATGTCGTCAAACTTGTGGATCATGGAGAGGATCAGGCCGCGCGTATCGCTCTTGAGCAGGTCGTGCAGGTGACGTTTGGAGAGCGCCAGGTGCACCTTCCCGAAGCCGATTGCTTCCAGGTTCTGGAAGAGCTGACTTTGCAGCTCGTTGCGGTCCACGATGAGCAGCACGGTGGGGTTCTGGAAGGCAGGTGTTTCAAGCAGCAGGCGCGCCAAGGTGAGCATGGTGTAGGTCTTGCCCGATCCTTGGGTGTGCCAGATGAGCCCTCGCCGCTTCTGTGGGTCGCGAGCCCGCGCTAAACACCGCTCCACGGCGCGCATCTGGTGCGGGCGCAAGACGACCTTGGAGAGTTCGCCGTCCCTGCGGGAGAAGAGAATGTAATCGGTCAGCATGCGCAAAACGCGGCGCGGGGCAATGAAGGATTTGACCAGCGTTTCAAAATCGGGCGGCGAGGTGGGATTTTGGGTCCCGCCCAGGTCTTCCCGCCAGCTAAAGAGCGCCTTGCGGGAAAGAGACCAGGTAGCGCCGTAGAAGAACTGCACCAGGTGGGTGAGGGCGAAGAGTTGGGTCTGCACCAGCAGGTCAGGCGCTTCGCGGTGATAGCGGCGCACCTGATCCAGGGCCTCGGCAATGCCCTCCAGCCGGGTGGCGGCTTTGGTCTCCACCAGGATGACGGGGATGCCGTTGACCAGGAAGACCACATCGGCGCGGATTTTGTGCGGGCCGCTCTGAAAGCGGAATTCATCGGTCACGTGGAAGGTGTTGGCCTCCACCTCCTGCGGATTAAGCAGGCGCAGGTTGCGCTCGCGGCGCTCCGCCTGGACGAAGACGGTTTTCAGCCCTTTGAGGTATTCCCAAGCCTCGCGGTTGCCCTCAATGTCGGGGCGGAGGCTCCCCAGCTGCCTAATCACCTCGTTGGCCTCTTCCACGGTGGTGATCACGCCGGGGTTCAGGCGCTTTAGCTGCGCAATCAGCACATCCCGCAAGAACGGCTGCTCTGAACCGTGCCGCAGGCGCAGGGCTTCATCAGGCGACAGGTAGGTCCAGCCAGCCTCTTCGGCATAGCGGATAAGGGGATTTTGGACCACGCGGCGTTCGGATGCGAGTGTCATGGTTCACCTCCAAGGGAATGATCCGCCTCTTCCTGTTTGGGCATGTTCCTGATAGCCTGTGCCACCGGATCGGAAGCGGAGTGGGCCTCCTTTTCCCGATCCCTATGCCACCGTCGGGGGTTTTGCATGAGGTATGGGCGGATAGCACTGAGGGCGCGTTCGTGGGCGACAAACGCCTCCACCACCTGGGGGAATCGTTCCGTTAGCCTGCTGCATTCGGCCAACACCCTACGGCCGGCGTCATTCAACCGCATTTCCCCATTCATCACCCTGCCAAATAGACCCGCACGGTCTTGTGGGCAGAGGGTGACGAAATAGGCCCCCGCCTGCAAATAATCGTACCCTTTCAGGCGGATGGAGCGGCGATGGTGACGGTTGGGGTCATACGGCATAGGTCAATCCTCCGATTTTGGCAATTTATCCGCATCCGGAGCAGAATCGCAACTCCGCTCTCCCCCTACGATATGGGGGACGCGCATGCGCCCGCTCATTAGCGCATGTAGCAAGGTCTTGAACAGCTCCTCCAGCGCAGCCCGGCGCCTCTCCTCGGCGGCGATTTTAGCATCTACCGCCTGCAACATGCGGGCAATCTCGCGCTGCTCGTCAAGAGGGGGGAGGGGGATGGAAATACCTTTTAGTCGCTCAAGGCTAATACTGGCTTGGTTGACGTGTCTTCGACATACAGATTTGTACAGGCCCAAGTACCAGAAATAGTGAAGTTGTCGAGAGAGCCAAAAAGCATCAACTTGTTTTGGTTCTAAGATACGTATCAAGGTCATGTGATTAGACAAGACAAATCGGCCATTACGATCAAAAAGAGCGGTCTTACCGACCAGTTCCTCGCTGTTGGTATTATTGAATATGACGTCATTAGGAAGCAGCCAATGGGGATCATCCTCAGAAGGTGGAGCAATGTACTTGATTTGTGAAAGGTCAAGATTGCCGTCGTTGGTTATGTTGAAAGGGCGTAAATGTGGTACGCCGTTTCCAACCTCATTATGCTGGCCTTGTGGAAAGCCGCCTCTGATCAATAACAAACGTTTCTCTACTAACTCCCCCAACCTCACTACTCGCCAGTGCGCTGGGATGGGGCCGATTTCGGTTTCTTGCAGCGGCACGCGCTCGCGCTCCGTTACGGGGACGGGGCCGTAGGTGAAGAGGTGCTGCATCAGGCTCTTCTTCAATTCCTTGAGCGCGGCGATGACGCCCTCCGTCGCCTCCTTTGCCCGCTGCACCGTCCGCAGCACGTGGGCAATGGCGCGCTGCTCGGGGAGCGGGGGGAGGGGGATGGGCACATCACGGATTTCAGAGAGGTTCAAGACTGGATAACCTTCTGCTTTGTCCTCGGCAAGCCTTTTAGCCCGAAGGCTGTAGAAAATAAACCAACGATCTACTTTGCTTTTCTTTGGTAAAACAGCACACAAATGGCTTACGATATAAGCATCCACAAGCAAGATGGCCCGCTTCTCCAAACGAATGGCAGCACCACTTTTAGGGAAAACGATGGTTCCTGCTGGAAACTTCTTCAGCCGATAGTGCTCAACCGCTTCATCAGTGATGAGGTCCCACCTACGAACATAATCGCCATCAATATCCAAGTGTTGCACCCGAACAAAAGGATTCTTCCCGTTCAAGAAATATTGCTCTCCCTGCGGTGCTGATCCGCCGCTCGTGATTGCCGCCACCTCTCCCAACCGCACCACCCGCCACTCCTTGGGCAAAGGGCCGAGTTCGGTCATCTGGAAGCCGTCGGGAAGATCCTCGGTGTTCACCGCAGAGCGCACAGGGGCCGCAGCGTCAACGTCCGCGTTCTCTGTGTTCTCGGTGGTAGAAATCCCCTTTCTCTTCATAGCACCCCCAGGGTTCGCAACACCTCATTCAGCGCGCGGTCGGCCTCGGCGCGTTCCTCTTCGGCCTCCTGCAGGCGCACCACCGCCTCCTCCAGGGGCAGCACCTCTTCTTTGCCGTTCGCGCTCACGTAGCGGCTGGGCGAAAGGTTGTAGTCGTTGCGGGCGGCTTCCTCGTTGGTGATGATGGTGGACATGCCCTCTTCGGCGCGCCATTCGTGATACAGCGCGGCGATGCGGGCGATATGCTCCTCGGTCAGGTAGTTCTTGGGGCGGCCCTTGGCGAACTGCTGGCTGGCGTTAATGAGCAGAATCTCCCCAGGGCGTCGCTTGCGGCGGTTGACCACCAGGATGATGCCCGGCGCGGTGGTGTTGTAAAACAGGTTTTCCGGGAGCAGGATCACCGCTTCAATCAGGTCGCGCTCAACGAAGGCTTTGCGAATGTCGCGCTCGCGGTTAGAGCCTTGGTTGCCGCTGCCACGGCTTACGGCGCCGGTATCCAGCACCACCGCCATCTTGCCGTGCTCATTCAGCGAAGCCAGCATGTGCTGCAACCAGCCCCAATCGGCACTGGAGCGAGGGGGAATGCCCAGAGTAAAACGCTCGTAGGGATCGTTTTCGTAGAGGTCCGTGGGAAACTCCTGGTTCCACATGGGGTTGGCCACCACCCTATCAAACGTTCTCAGCCGCCCTAAAGAGTCTTTGAAAGCGGGGTTGCGCATGGTGTCCCCCAAGTGGATCTCCGCCTCGAGGTCGTGGATGAAGGCGTTCATGCGGGCCATGGCAAAGGTGACGGGGTTTATCTCCTGGCCAAAAAGGTGCAAAGGGCGCACATCGGAAGGAAGTCGGCGGTGGCCATTCTCTTCCACACCGTACTTCTCCAGTAGACGCAAATGGGCCTTGATGAGCAGTCCGCCAGAGCCGCAAGCGGGGTCGTAGACGGTCATACCAGGCGCAGGCTCCAGGAGGTGGGCCATGAGGATAGCCACCTCCCGGGGGGTGTAAAACTCCCCAGCGCTTTGCCCCTGACCCTCGGCAAACTTGCGCAGGAGATACTCGTAAGCCCGACCCAAGATGTCCGGCTCCACGTCCTTGAGGCCTAAGCGGTGGCGGGAAAGGACCTGGATCAGGCTGTGCAGGTATTCGTCCGGCACCACGCGCTGGCCTGCGGCGGTCTCGTTGAAGTCCTTTATATCAATCACGCCGTGAAGGCGAGGGTTCTCCTGGGCCACGCTCCTAACCGCATCCGTGAGGTACTGCCCCAAACCAGTCTGCCCATGACTCCAAATGGCTTCCCAGCGAGCCTTTGGAGGAATATAGAAGCGGACAGATCCCCGGCCCGAGCGAAAGAGGCCCTCTTCACGCTCGGCCTCCAGGATGGGTTCAGCCTCTTCCATGGTGCCGTACTTCTGAGTTACCTCGTCCTCAAAAACGTCGGAAAGCCGCTTCAGGAAGACAAGGGGAAGGATGTAGTCTTTGAACTTGGGCGCATCTACAGGGCCGCGAATGGCGCAAGCAGCATCCCAGAGCCAGGCCTCGAGGGTGGGCAGATCCAAGGTGGGCATAGGCATTTCGCATTGTAGACCAGAGGGAGGCCAGACAAAAGGCTTCCCCCACGGAGACGTGGGGGGATTTCCCTGGTGGGCGGCAGAGGACTTGAACCTCTGGCCTCTCGCTTGTAAGGCGAGCCCGAAACGACCGCTATCGTGCGGAAATGTCCTTCTGAAGGCGGATTTCTCCGATGCACCTTTTTGGAACTTACTGCAATAGCCGGTCATTTTCGGGCTCGTAGACCGGCTGATAAACCGGCTAGAGATGTATTCATTCTAAAGACAGATGCTTGTCTCACAACTTGTAGTCATGCACCCCGGGGCTTCCTTATGCACCGGAACCACTTAAAAGAGGCCGCCTGGTTCCCGTCTTATATGACGGGTGTCATGCAAAGGGCCCTGTCCCTACTCTTGGCCATCCTGCCGTCCCGCCAAGCCCCCACCTCCGGGAGTCCCTCAAAGCTCTACTCCCCCTGTTCCTCCAGGGCCACGGCAAGGCCAGACCCCAACACAGCAAGACCAAGCCCTCCTCCGCCCTCTCCCCCTTCCTCAACCGCTACCCTTGGCCCACCCGCGCCGTCATCCGCTTGGGGCTCAAGCGGCAGGGGAGCCGGGTCCACCTCTGGGGGCTTCCCTTCCCGGTCTAGGTGGCCTGGTACCGCTACCCCTTGCCCGGTGAGGGGTAAGTGTGGCGGTACGTGGTGGTCACATTTCCCGCCACCGCCCGGACCGCACTCACCCGGGGTAGGAAGCTGTTCACGATTAAGCACTTATTTAGGGCCATGACGAGTTCTAGGACCATGACGAGTTCTCCAATCGGTTTTGACAGAGGAGCGCTCTTGGGGTGCACCGCTTTCAAGTGCCCCCCTGCTGGCCTACCTGCTGGCTAACTGGGTGCGGGTGGGCGAGGGTAGCCTCGCGAGAGGCAACCTCTATGGCGGCGAGAGTTCTGCTGCCCGGCCTCGTGGTCCGGATGCTCTTGCACCGCGCCCTGGACCTGTGGCCCCCAAGGGAAGGCGGTGGGGGTTTATGCGGGGTATGCGGGAGGTGCAAGTTTTGGGTCAATACATCCCTCTACATCAATCCCGTTTCCAAAAGTGCCCGCCTGACCGCCTCCACCCCGCCCTCCAGGTCCTCGTGCCGCACCACCACCACCCGGTACCCGAGTTCCAGGAGGGCCTCCCGCTGGCGCTCATCGATCCTGGACTGGCGTTCGCTGTCGTGGTGGGGTCCATCCACGTAGACCGCAAGGTTGGGGCGGTAAAGGAAGTCCACCTTGGTGTGGGCCTCTCCGATGCGGTACTGGGCCTCGTCGGGGAGGCGCACTCCTCTGGCCTGAAGGCGCCTCAGGAACTCCCGCTCCAGCTCGGACTCGCAGTGGGCGAGGAGCTCCTCGAGCCGCCCGCCGCCGCGCCTGAGCTCCACCCTGGCCCCCAGGAGGCGCGACAGGTAGGGCAGGGCCTTGTGCCGGTTGAGGAAAGGCGTCATCCGCTGCTCCTGGTAGGAGAGCAGGCACTCGTGGCAGGCCCGGACGCACTCCGGGTTCAGGTCCTCCCCTTTTTCCGAGAAGTGGAGAACCTCCAGGGCAGCCCGGGCCACCTCGGCCAGCGTCCCCTCCTCCTCCACCACCCGTCGGAGGACCCCCAGGCCCCCCTCGGCGTTTTCGTGGTAGAGGAGGAGGGTGCCCACCCTTACCAGCCCCAGCTCGCCCTCCTCCACCTGGAAGAGGGCCTCCATGCCCCGCTTGAGGGCGATGGCCAGGCTCACGAGGGCTTCCTCGTCCTTCTCCTCCATCAGCTTCCCGGCCTCGACCAGGAGGGCATTCTGGGTCACCTGGACCCGCAGGGCCGTTCTGTCCACCGACTTGCCCAGTTTCTTGGCCTCTTCCCTCTTCTGGTCGGTGTCGAGAACCTCCCCGGTGTCAAGGTCCACGAAGAAGTCCCGCTCTTTGGCCCGCCTAAGCCCTCGGTTGACGTAGTGGATCCTGGCCGAGGGGGCGTAGACCAGGGGGAGCCCGGTACCATCCACCATGGCCTGGGCCTCCCGCCTCTCCAGGAGTTCGTAGGCCACCTCCACCCAATGTCCGCTGCGGAAGCGCTCCTCCTCGTTGGCGGTGATCCGCTCCCGCCTCCTGGTCCGTACCCCTACCAGGTCCAGAACCTGGACCAGATCCCCCTTGTTCGCCAGGGGTGCGCGGCAACCCGGGCATTGCTCCTTCTCCTCGGAGGCCAGGTGGCCGCACTCCCCACAGATCCACACCTTGGAGAGGCGTCCCCTGAGCCCCCCGGGGGGCACGTAAAGGGCCTCGGGCATCCACTTGCCCCCCTCGTGGTAGATCACGCTCCCAGGGGCGAACTCGCTGATGGCCAGGTGCCGGGGGCGGCTGATAAACTCCCCTTCGCCCCTGGGCACGTAGGCCCGCACGGGAAGGGCCATGAGGTTGTACCCGGGGAGGAACTCCTCCGAGGCCAGGTAGCGGTAGGGGTAGAAGTCCCCCTCCTCCTTGGCCACGTCCCGTTGCAGCAGGAGCCTGATCTGGCGCTCCGCCTCTTCCCGGATTCTCTCGCCCCTCTCCCGCTCCTCCTTCTGCCTGGACTCCGCCAGCCTGTGTCCCCGCTCCCGCATCTCCCGAGCCGCCCGGTAGAGGAAGCGCCAGGTGTCGAAGGCCCGGTCAAAGGCCTCGGGGGCCCCGTCCACCGCCCGCTCCAGCCACCCCTCGCCGAACCACCCCGTGGCCGAGAGGTCCTTCCAGTCGTAGGCGAAGACCCGCTTCAGGTGGGCGATCAGGTTCCGCCTGGCCTCAGGGGAGAGGTTCAACCGGGTCCGCACCTCGGGGTAGAGGGGGAGGTCGGGCTCATAGATGTTCACCGTGTCCTCCACGCTTTCCCGGAGGGGCAGGCCGGTGGCGGCCAGCCACTCGGCGTGGACGTGGGCCCGGAGGAGGGACTCGTTGGCCAGGTCCAGGGCGGGCGGGCGCACGCTCCCCGCCACCATCTCCTGACGCCTCCCGAAGAAGTAGCGGTCGTAGTGGGAAAAGGCCCCGGCGAAGGCCACCACCAGCCCCGGTTGCCCCTGCCGACCCGCCCGGCCCACCCGCTGGGCGTAGTTGGCCGGCGTGGGCGGCAGGTTGCGGAGGTGCACCATGTCCAGGTCGGCGATGTCCACCCCGAGCTCCAGGGTGGGGGAAGCCACCAAGAAGGGGAGCGGGGGCTCCTCCTCCCGGCGGAAGCGCCTCTCCCTGGCCTCCCGCTCCTCGGGGCGCACCTGGGCCGTGTGCTCCCGGGCCTCCAGGCCTCCCAGGACCTGGGCGCTCTCCCGGTAGAGTCGGGCGAAGTAGGGGTTGGCCTCCCGCTCCGCCTTACCCCGGAGCCGGAGGGGGTCGAAGCGGGGAGTGCCGTCCCCGGGCCGCCACTTCAGGGCGGACTCCGGGATCCGGTAGAGGCCCGGCTCCACCTCCCGCAGGAGGTCGTGGCGCACCAGAAGCCCCACCAACCTCTCCAAGAACTCCGGCGTGAGGTCCACCCCGAAGCGCTCGCAAAAAAGCCTGCCCGCCCGGCTCCTTCGGGAGAAGGACAGGTCTCCCTTTCCTTTTGGGGAGAAGGCGGTGGCCAGGACCGGGGACTCGGTGTCCGTGTCGATGGCCCAGAACTCGTCCAGGTGCTCCGCCGTGAGCCTGGCCAGTTTCCTGAAGCCATCCTTGCCGAGAAGGGAGGACTCCAGGGCCAGGTTCCGCCTCAGGTGGTCCAGGAAGAAGCGCACCGCCTCCAGGGCCTCCTCGGGGGAGAGGTGGGGGAAGAGGGTCCCTCTCGCCTCCGCCAGGAAACCCGGATCCTCGGCGTAGGGGTAGGCGATCTCCAGGAGCCCCACCTCCTCCAGGTTGGGCTGGGCGAAGCGCCACCCCCGCTTTAGGTCGGCGTAGAGGCGGTAGCGGAGGAGCTCCTCCATGGCCTCCTTAACCTTTTGGCCTGCGGGCGTGCCCTCCTCCACGCTCTTGTTGCGGGCGAAGTACCCCACGGAGAAGGGGAGCGCCGCCATGACCTCCCGGGCCAGGGAGAGGTAGTCCAGGCCCCTGTCCCTATTGGCCTCCAGGGCCCGCACCAGGGCGGCCCGCACCAGGGTGGTGCGCACGAAGTCGTTGAAGTGGCCCGCCTGCAAGGAGGCATCCTGGCGGTTGTCGGTGAAGGAGAGGAGCTTGTCCCTCTCCTCCCCCAGGACCTCTCTGGCCCTCCGCAGAAGGGCCAGGGCGAGGACGGTGGTGGCCGAGGTGCGTCCCTCGCTCCCCAGGTAGGTGAGCTTGGTGAACTCCCGCTCCTGGGCGCTCCAGCTTGCCCCGCACCTTAGGCAGAGGCTGAAGGGCTCCCTCTGGTAGTAGAAGCGCGTGGCCCCGGGTGCCCCCTCCTCCTGGACCTCCCCTTCGGGGTTCACCCAGACGGGCCTGGGGGCCCGGTCCTTCCAGGTGGACCGAAGCCTCCCCCTCTCGTCAAACCAGGCCTCGGGGAGATCGGTGTCGGGGTTGAAGTCCTCCGCGAAGGCCAGGTAACCCGGTTCCCCTTCGGGCCCTTCCTCCCCCACCAGCCCCTCGTTGGGGAGGAAGCGCCTCTCCGCCTTGACCACGGCGTAGTAGTCCTGGCCGCAGGTGCGGCAGAAGTAGAGGGGGAAAAGGAGCTTGCCGCTCTTGCTGAAAGGCTCCTGGCCGAACTCCCGGGCCTCCGGCCCCTCCAGGCTGGCCCGAACGGGGGTGGTCTGGGAGACGAACTGGTGGAGCTTGAAGGCGAAGAGGGGCCGCCCCCCGTCCCTCAGGCTGGCCCCCGCCTGGAGGACCCTCTCCAGAAGCCCCCGGGCCTCCTCCGGGCCGAAGCCCGGGAGGTCTACCTTCTCGGCCAGCCTCGCCGCCGCCTCCGAGAGGGGCGTGGGCCGGGCGCGGGCGTAGCCTCCCTCCTCCTCCTTGAGGCCCATCTCGCCCTCCACGAACCGGGCCAGGGGATGGGAGCGGAACCCCTCGAGGTCCTCGGGGATGGGGGCTTGGAGGGCGGCCCGGAGCTCCTCGGGGGTGGGCGGCCCTCCTCTGGTGGCGGGCACCAGGCTCTCCTCCACCACGTCCTCCGGGGCGATGTCGGCCCCGAAGAAGGTGGAGGCGAACCGGGCCACGGCCTCCCGCTTCTCCCCGGGGGTAGCCCCCTCCCGGGCCATCAGGGTGGCGCTGGTGCCCACGTGGACCACAGGCCTCTCCCCCAGCCGGGCCCGGAGGCGCCGGGCCAGGAGGGCGACGTCCGCCCCCTGCCGGCCCCGGTAGGTGTGGAGCTCGTCAAAGACCAGGAAGAAGGGGACCTCCGAGGGAGGGGGGGACACCAGGCCCTGGTCCTCGGGGCGGGTGAGGAGGTACTCCCCCATGACGTAGTTGGTGAGGAGGAGGTGGGGCGGGTTCTCCCGGAGGCGCCGCCTCTCGTCCTCGCCCGTCTGGCCCGTGTAGCGGGCGAAGCGCACGGGGAAGCTCCCCTCCCCGTACCGGTCCTCGTAGCGCTTCCGCAGCTCCTCCAGGGCGTGGAGCTGGGAGTTGACCAAGGCGTTCATGGGGTAGACCACGATGGCCACAGGCCCGCGAATCCCGGGGTTCCGCGCCACCAGGTCCACGATGGGGATGAAGTAGGCGAAGCTCTTTCCCGAGCCCGTTCCCGAGGTGAGGACATAGCTCCTCCCCTCCCGGGCCCTCCGGATGGCCTCCACCTGGTGGCGGTAGAGGCGGAAGGGGGCGCCGTCCGCCTTGCGGAAGATCCGGGCCGTGACCTCGTGGAGCACACCCATCTCGGCCAGCTCGTCCACGGTCTCCCCGGGCTCGTAGGCGGGGGAAAGTTGCACCAGGGGCTCGGGCCAAAGCTCTCCCGCTTCCCCCAGGATCCGCTCCTCCACGTAGGCCCTGAGGCGCTCATCGGCCACGCGGACGAAGGAGCGGACAAACTCCCGGTACTCGGAGAAGACCCTTTTGTGGAGGTCAAAGACGCTCATGGCTGGCTCCTTAGGGTGTCGCCCCCGTCGGCCCCTCGAGGCTCCCCCTCGCCGTACCCGCTTGGAACAACTCCTGCCCTATCCCTTCCCTGAGCCTCTCCATGGCAGACGCCACCGCCTTCCTCAGCTCTTCCATCTTACTACGGTTCCTCCGGGATTAAAAATCCCTTCACCTATCACCAGGTGGATGGCCAGAACATAGCCTCACAGCTGACCCACCGGGTTCAGGGGGTGGCTTGGGGGGTGGGCTGGTCTGGCGGCCGGGCCTCTTACCCCTGCTTGCGTAAGAAAGGAGGAGAGACAGGGGTAAGACAGGTTGGGGCAGGCCTGCACAGGGCCGTAGGCTAGACACCCGGGGACCGCTTGGGGCTTTGGCTTTGGGAGGGAGGTAGCAAAGGCCCCTTTCCCGATGGGGGCTATTCGGAGCGTGCTAAGCTTGAAGGCGTGGGGAGGGTCCGGCGGAACGGGGATTCTGCCGTCCTGGGGGTTCTGGAGCTACCGCCAAGGGAACGTCCCCTTTACACCCTGAGGCAGGCGGCCCGGTACCTGGGCGTGCCGGAGGCCACCCTCAGGACCTGGGTGAGGGGGCGCGGCTACCCCGTTGAGGGGGGCAGAAGGCGGGAGTGGTCCCCGCCCTTGATCCAGACCCCCTTTTCCGGTCCGCTTCTCTCCTTCAACAACCTGGTGGAGGCCAATGTTCTGGCCGCTTTGCGCCACGAGCACCGGATCTCCATGCAACGGGTGCGCCGAGCGGTGGAGGCGGCGAGAGCTCTTCTGGGGGTGGAGCGCCCCCTTCTCCTGGACCTCCAGGCCGGGCTAGGGGAAATCTTCGTGGAGCGTGGAGGGGAGTTGCTCTCCCTTACGAGAAGCGGGCAACTGGCTCTTCGGGACATTCTAGAGTCCTACCTCAGGCGTGTGGATCGGGACGAAAGCGGCATGCCCGTTCGCTTCTGGCCCCCGGTGGGGGAGAAGACCAAAGCGGACTGGGTGGCCCTGGACGCCAGGGTGGCCTTTGGGGCCCCGGCGGTGGGAGGCGTGGAGACCCGGGTTCTGGCCTGGCGCTATGACGCGGGTGAGGAGCTGAATGAGCTGGCCGAGGACTACGGGCTTCCCCCGGAGGCGGTTCGGGAGGCCGTGGTGTTTGAGGGCATGGCCGCGTGAGCCCGGTGTACTTCTGCGACCGCAACCTGGGGAAACGCTTTGGGCAGGAGCTTCGGCGGCAGGGTCTAGTGGTTGAACTGCACGACGACCATTTCCCCCAAGACACGCCGGACGAGGACCTGTTGCGCCACGTGGCCGCCCAAGGATGGGTGATTTTGACCCTGGACAAGCGGATGCGCTATCGGGAGGCAGAAAAGGCCGCCATCCTGCGCTACCAAGCCAGGGTCATCCTGCTCCCCCTGCCCAAGAATCCGGAAAAGGGCTGGTGGCTTGCTCTAGCCACAGAGTTCATCCAGGCCCAGAGCAAAGTCCTAGCCTTTCTGAAGAGGAACCAACCGCCTTTCTTGGTGCGCTTTCGTGTCCACTACCACAAGACCGGAGCACGGCGGTACCAGCTGGAGAAGTTGCCCCTATAGAAGGTCTGAGTGCGCCGTTGGAAGCCTCTCCCACGCTTCCAGCACCAGCCTCCTCGTGCGGTACTCCCCGTAGCGCCGGATGTCCTTTTCCTTGAGCACCCGGAAGGTCTCGCCGGGGAAGCGGCTCGCCTCCACCCGCTTCTGGTAAGCCTCCTCGTCCAGGGGGTCTTTCACCTCTTCGTAGTCGGAGAGGATGTCCTCCAGTTCCCTGGGCGTGAGGTCCTGGGGATCCAGGATGTAGCGGAGTTGCTTGCGGTTCAGGCCGTAGAGGCGGGCGTAGTAGGCGTCCAGCTCCGCCCGAAGGAGGGCCCTTCGCTCCTCGTCCCACAGGAAGGGCGGGAAGGGATAGGGGCCCTCTACCCACTCCGGAGGTGTGTCCCGGTGGAGCCTGGCCCCGGCCGCCCAGGCCCGGATGGCCTCCCTTAGCCCCTCGTCCGCCTCTTCCCACACGTCCTGGGCCAGGGG
>Ga0079992_131787_pt1 | contig 14699 bp, 11 predicted proteins | sample FaiFalFF_MnMetaG_3_FD_69197 | JGI IMG/M metagenome (GOLD analysis project Ga0079992, IMG submission 69197) | Freshwater microbial communities from Yellowstone National Park, Wyoming, USA - Fairy Falls B (FF_Mn_B) MetaG (SPADES assembly) (version 2) | ecosystem: Environmental > Aquatic >... | reverse complement strand
CGATTTAAAGGTGGGAGAATATGAACCCGCCGGAGCGGGCGCAGTTGTTTCCATCCCACTATGGTGCGATTTAAAGGCGACTTCGAGGTTGTAACCGGGGTATCTGATTCCGTGTTTCCATCCCACTATGGTGCGATTTAAAGGATATAGATGGGGTGCCCAGGCCCATGACCTTGCTCGTTTCCATCCCACTATGGTGCGATTTAAAGCTGGAAGCGCACCCCTGAGACCCAGACCCAGCCGGGGTTTCCATCCCACTATGGTGCGATTTAAAGGACAATCGTCCGGGCGCCGATGCCGCTTCGTCATCGTTTCCATCCCACTATGGTGCGATTTAAAGGGCGGTCTCGGCCGTCTACGGCCGCTCGGGCCTTTACGTTTCCATCCCACTATGGTGCGATTTAAAGCATAGAGCTGAGCGAGCCTATGGAAGAGCGCCTGACCCGTTTCCATCCCACTATGGTGCGATTTAAAGCCGCATGCCGTCCACCAGCCGGGCATAATCGCCGGCGAGTTTCCATCCCACTATGGTGCGATTTAAAGTGGCCTCGGGTCCCTCGCAGCCTCAGGTGTTCCGGTTGCCGTTTCCATCCCACTATGGTGCGATTTAAAGGCAACCCGGAGTGGGGCCGCTCCCCGCTCTTGGTCGTATTTTAATTGCCAAAAGCCGGCCTGTCAAGGGCCGACGGGACCGAATTTTTAAAAATCCCGGCCACCGGCTGCCGTCGACCCCCGGTCGCCGGAAATACCCAGGACTCCGACGGCTACTTATGTTAAATATTCCCGGTGGCACGGCCGTGCTCTCTCCCTTGAGCGCAGACCCCGCACAAGCATCGGGAAGCCGCCTGGAGGGGGAATCCCGCCCGCAGTCTGAGCCCAGTGCGGGTCCCCGACCTGCGCCCATAGTCCAGGACCTTTAGCCTCCACATCCCTTTACAGCACCCTGGATGGCGGGGATGCAGTCGGTGCGGGCAAGCCTCGAACGCCAGCTACTCCGGCAAAACGCTGGAACGCCCGGCCGCCAGCTGGACCGGCAGGTCGTCCGGGTTGTAAAATTGGACCCGGAATGGAACTCGAACAGTTCATCGACCGCCTCGCCTCCGCCGAACCATCGCCGGGGGGCGGAGCCGCGGCGGCCCTCACCGGCGCCCTCGCCGCCGGCCTCTTCGCTAAGGCCTGCAACCTCACCATCGGCCGGGAGAAATTCAAAGCCGTCGAGGCCGACGTCCGCCGTCTCCTCGACCAGGTCGAGCCCCTCCGTCGTCGCCTCTTCGACCTCATCGAGGCCGATGCCGCCGCCTACCGCCAGGTTGCGGCCGCCTACCGGATGCCCCGCCAGTCGGACGCTGAAAAGGCCGCCCGCACCGAAGCCATCCAGGCCGCGCTGAAGCGAGCCACGGAAGTTCCCCTGGCCATCGCCGAGGCCTGCCGGGACCTCCTCCGGCTCGGGCCCGAAGTTGCCGCCAAGACCAACCCCGCTCTGCGGAGCGATGTTGCCCTGGGAGCGGTTCTGGCCCACGCGGCCGCCCACGGCGTCTGGTTTAATATTAAAGACAACCTCGACAACGTCACGGACGCGAACTTCAGGACCCGGGTCGCTGATTCTGTCGCCAGGATCCAGCGTGACTGCGATACCCTCCTCGCTGAAGTTAGCCGAACCCTGCCGGATTACTTCGTTAAGCTTCCGGCCAGCAACCCGGCCGCCGGCTGAAAATGCCTGCCCAGGTTCTTGACGGCCGCCCGGTGGCTAATCGGATTCTCGAGGACATAGCCGCCGCGTCGGCCCAACTGGTCAGCCTCCGCGGACGCCCCCCCGCGCTGGTCGCCGTCGGTGTGGGCGATGACCCGGCTACCCGCTCTTATTTCAGGTCCATCGGGCGCCTGGCCGAGAAGGCCGCTATTCGGTTCGAGGCCCGCTACCTCCCGGCCTCCGTCTCCACTGACGGGCTCATGGAAGAGATTCGCCGGCTCAATGTCGACCCTGCCGTAGACGGCATCCTGGTCCAGATGCCTCTGCCCCCCCACCTCGATGCCGCCCGGGTCGCCGAGACCCTCGACCCGAAGAAGGACGTCGACGGCATAACCCCGGACAACGCCGGCCGCCTCTTTCTGGGCCGGCCCCAGCTCGTTCCCAGCACGCCCGTCGGGGGCCTCGAGGTGCTCCGGGCCTACGGCATCCCCATCGAGGGGCGCCGGGCCGTCGTGGTAGGCCGGAGCAATATCCTGGGCAAGCCCCTGGCCCTCATGCTCCTGAACGAAAACGCTACCGTGACAGTCTGCCACACCCGCACCCGCAACCTTCCCGAGGTTACCCGGGAGGCCGAGATCCTCTGCGTCGGGGCCGGCCGGCCCGGTCTAATTACGGCCGATATGGTCCGACCAGGGGCCGTCGTCCTCGACTTCGGAACGAACTGGACCGAACGGGGCCTCGTCGGCGACGTCGACTTTGAGGCCGTAAAGGAGGTCGCCGGGGCCATCACGCCCGTGCCCGGCGGCATCGGGCCGGTGACGACGGCAGTTCTACTCCGGAATACCCTTGAAGCCGCCCGCAGGCATTAGCCGGCCGTCGACCCTGCCGGCTGGAGGGGCCGGGCCACCAGAACCGGGCACGGCGCATGACCGAGCACCTTCTGGGTAATGTTCCCGATAGGGGCCTCCCTGCGTTCGGATGTCCCCCGGGCTCCGATGACAACCAGGTCGGCCGGCCACTCCTGGGCGATCCGGATAAGCTGGTCGGCCGGGTCGCCCAGGCGAAGTTCCGAGGTCGCCGCCGGATACCGGGTCCGCAGCCAGGCAACAAGCCGGTCAGCGGCGGCCTGGGCATTTCGCTCTTCGGCCTCGGCCAGGGCCTCCCAGACGCGCCGGGCCTCCGGCTGGGCCGGGGCCGGCCGGGCGAGCTCGTGAACGACGGCAACGGCCCGCACTTCGGTATCGCTTCCGAAGGGCAATCGGGTCAGGAGGTCGGCCCCGAAGGCCGCATAGGGCGACGGGTCCGCGGCCAGGAGCACCCGCCAGGGCCGTCCGGACGGTACCGGAGGCCGCCCGTCCCGGAGCTTCACCACTAGAACCGAGCACGGTGCGTAGCGGACAACGTGGTGGGATACGCTGCCCAGGATCCAGTAGAGGATCGGGTTCAGGCCCCGGGCGCCCATAACGACCAGGTCGGCGCGCCGCTCCCGGGCCACCTGAACAACCTCATCGGCCGGCTGACCGGTCAGGACAACGGTCTCCGTCGGACTGCCCCATTCGCTCAGCCGGCCCGCAACTTGACCCGCATACTCCTTGGCCTCAGCTTCCTGGGCCGCAAGATACTCTTCCATCAGACGATACACCTCGGGGCCCAGCAGGGGGTCGCCGGCCGCGTAGACAGTCCGGACCGGTTCAATAACGGTGAGGACAACGAACTCGGTTTCTGCACCGGGCTTGAGGGCCCGCAGGAATTCGACGGCCGCTTCCGAGTGTTTCGACCCATCGACGGCGACAAGGACCCGCACTTTTGCAGCCACTTACGTTACCTCCAACCAGCAGGCCTGCAGTATCATTTGACTGGCGCTTTGCCCTTCAAGTATGGCCGAAACTGCATTCCGAAATCTACCAAGCGTCGACCGGCTCGCCGCAGACCCCCGGGTTCTGGCCGAGCTCGGCGGCCTCCCCCGCCACCGGGTGGTCGAGCTGGCTCGGGCCGAGCTGGCGGCCGCCCGAGCTCTGGTCGCCGCCGGCGGGCTGGCTCCGGACTACGAAACCCTGGTCGGCCGCCTAATCCGGCGGGGCCTGGGCCTTCTGGTCCTTTCGCTCCGGCAGGTAATTAATGCCACGGGCGTCATTATTCACACGAACCTGGGCCGGGCCCCCCTCAGCCGGGCGGCCCGGGCCGCCATCGCGGCCGTTGCTGCCGGCTACTCCAACCTGGAGTTCGACCTGGAAGCCGGCGAGCGGGGCCACCGTCACACCCACCTGGAAGACCTGCTCTGTCAGGTTACCGGAGCCGAGGCGGGTTTTGCGGTGAATAACAACGCAGCGGCGGTTCTCCTCGGCCTTACGGCCCTGGCCCAGGGTCGGGAAGTGATTGTTTCCCGGGGACAGGCGGTGGAAATCGGCGGCGGCTTCCGGATTCCGGATGTCCTGCGGCAGTCCGGGGCCAGACTCGTCGAGGTCGGCACCACCAACCGCACTTACCTCCGGGATTACGAGGCCGCGGCCGGACCGGAAACGGCCGCCATCCTGCGGGTTCACCGGAGCAACTTTCGAATTGTCGGGTTCACCACCGAGCCCGACGTGGCGGAGCTGGCCGGGCTGGCTCACAGCCGGGGTATCCTGCTGCTGGACGACCTTGGGAGCGGGTCTCTCATCGATACCACCCGCTTCGGCCTGGCAAAAGAACCCCTCGTCCAGGAGAGCATTCGGGCCGGCGTCGACCTGGTGTTCTTCTCCGGGGACAAACTCCTGGGCGGGCCCCAGGCCGGGGTAATCGTCGGACGCCGGGAGCTGGTGGAACGCCTGCGCCGCCACCCCCTTGCCCGGGCGGTGCGGATTGACAAGCTCTGCCTGGCGGCCCTGACCGCAACCTTGCTCCACTATCTCAAAGACGAGGCCCTGACGGAAATCCCCGTCTGGTGGATGATCGCCCGGCCTGCCGATGAGGTCCGGGCCCGGGCGGTGGCCTGGGCCGAACGGGTTACGGGCCTGGCCGACCTGGACATTGTGCCCGTGGAGTCGGCAGTCGGCGGCGGGAGCCTGCCGGGCGAGACGCTGCCGTCCTTCGCCCTGGCCGTGCGGCCCCGAGACGGGGATGTTGCCGGACTGGCCCGGCGGTTGCGGCTCGGGTCGCCGGCTGTGGTCGGGCGGGTGGAGGCCGGGCGGCTTCTGCTTGACCCCCGGACGGTCCTGCCCGAGGACGAGGCGGACCTGCTTACAGCCCTGCGGCAGGCGCTATCCGGCTGAGGAAGAGCGCCGGGCCGGCGGGTGCCGGCCCGGTCGGCAGGCGATGCAGGCTTTTCAGGTCAGGCGGAAAGGACCCGCTCGATCTCGTTCTTGAGGTCCCGCTTCGGCCGGGCCCCGACGATGCGGCCCACCTCCTGCCCGTTCTTGAAGATGAGCAGGGTCGGGATTCCCCGGATACCGAACCGCATCGTCGTCTGCATGTTGTCGTCGGTGTTGAGCTTGGCGAAGATTACCTTGCCGTTGTACTCCTGCGCCAGCTCCTCGATGATGGGGGCGATGATCCGGCACGGCTGGCACCAGGGTGCCCAGAAATCAACGACCACCGGCTTTTCGCTCTTGAGGACGACCTGCTCGAAGTTCGAGTCGTTCACCTCGCTGATTAGGGCAGTTGCCATTAAACGCTTTACCTCCGTCTACTCTGACAGCTGTTTAAATTATAGCACCCGGGAACCGGGCGGCTAGAGTTTGCCGGTCCGCAGGACCGCAAAAAGCAGGGTCAGCGTGAGAAATACCGCAAAGGCGGCCGTCAGCAGGCCGAGAATTGAGACGTCGAATACCCGGGGACCCGGCCCGTTCTGAAGGAGCACCACGGCCCCGATGGTCACGGCCATGGCGACCAGCGCCAGCGCCAGCCGGTTGGCCGCCGGCTCCAGGGCCCCGGTCGAAACTTCGGCCTCGGCCCGCTCAATCCGAACCGAGAGCTCCCCGGTCGCGGCCTGGCCCAGGACCGTATTCAACCGGCGGGGCAGGGCGGCGGCATTGACCGCCAGGTCGCTCACCGTGCTTACAAGCTGACGGAGAAGGCGCTCGGGGGAAGCCTGCTCCGCCATCAGCCGGCGGGCAAAGGGCTCGGCGATATCCGCGACGCTCACCGATGGGTTAAGCGTTATTAAAATCCCTTCGGTCGTCATCAGAGTCTTGGCCAGAAGGGTCAGGTCCGGCGGCAGTCGCAGGTGGAACCGGTGAACGAGGCTTAGAAATTCCTCGAAAGAATGCCGAAGGCGGATGTCCCGGATAGGCACCGAATAGTACCGCCTCAGCAGCCGGGCGACCTCATAACGAAGCCGGTGGATATCGATTCGGCGTGAAACGAAGCTCAGCTCAACCAGGCGCCGGACCAGCTCGTCCACGTCGTGGCGGACCAGGGCGATGGCCAGCGCCGCCAGCTCTTCCCGCAGTTTGGGGTCCACGTAGCCGACGATGCCGAAGTCCATGAAGGTGATGCGGCCCTCCGGGCTGACAAAGATGTTTCCGGGGTGGGGGTCGGCGTGGAAGAAGCCGTGGTCAAAGATCTGAGTCAGAATCGCTTCGGCAATCCGCTGGGCAACCGCGCCCGGGTCGTGGCCGGCGGCCCGGAGGCCGGCCACATCGGTAATTTTGACCCCGTAGACCCGCTCGAGGGTGAGCACCCGGCGGGCGGTGTGGGACCAGATGACCTCGGGGATGTGCACCCGGTCGTCGCCGGCAAAATTCTCCCGAAACCGGTCGGCGTGGTGGCCCTCGAGCCGGAAATCCAGCTCGGCCCGGATGGTGTGGGCGAACTCCTCGGCCACCTCAGTCAGGGCGTAAACCTTCCCGAGCTCGGTGCGCCGTTCGAGGAGAGCGGCCAGGTCATGCAGAATCGCCAGGTCGGCCTCGATCCGCTCCTCGATGCCGGGCCGCTGGACCTTGACCACTACCGGCCGGCCGTCGGGCAGGGTGGCCGGGTGGACCTGGGCCAGGGAGGCCGCGGCCAGGGGCTTCGGGTCGAAGGTCGCAAAGAGCTCCTCCAGGGATGCCCCAAGCTCGGCCTCGACAACGGGCCGGACCTGCTCGAAGTCCACCGGTGGGACCTCATCCTGGAGTTTCTCCAGCTCCCGGGCCAGGGCCGGCGGAATCAGGTCTCGGCGGGCGCTCAAGAACTGCCCGAGCTTAATGGCCGTCGGCCCGAGCTCCTCCAGCACCAGCCGGGCCCGCTCGGACGCGCTCAGGTGAACAACCCCATCAGGCGACCGGCGAAAGAGGCGGCGGCGCCAGGAAATCAGGTGGTCGAGGCCGACCTGGTCGACCAGGTAGCCGAAGCCGTGGCGGAAGAGGACATTGACCACCTCCCGGTAGCGTCCGGCCTGCCGGTAGGCGGTGGTGATCGGCCGCAGGAACATGAAGACCTCCCACCCGCCTTATATTCCGCGTCGGGCGCCCCTGTCAACCTGAGGACGGACCGTCACAGCTTTTTAGTTTTCGGAGCTAACGGCCGAGGTCGGGGTTCTCAACCCCCAGCTCCCTCTCCCGCTCGACGGGAAAGGGCGAGAAACTGACGGCCCAAACTAACTGTGATGGCCCCAACCAGCCGTCCTGGCAAGATGAGGGATACCCGGCTCCAGCCGTCACACATACCCGGAATTGCCCGGATTCCCCCGCTCTCGTAGGCGGGAGAGGGGCCGGGGGTGACTGGAAAGCCCGGGCTGGACCCTCAGCAGGGACGGGTTGAGGCGACCAGGGGGAAATAGAGGCGAAATGGCCCGGCCGGGACCGGCGGGGGCGCGGGGGCGACCGCCCGCACCGCCCGGTAGGCGTTGACCAGGCCGTAGCCGAAGTACGGGTCACAACCCGGAGTTCCCAGGTCGTCGGCCGTCTGGAAGAGAATTGATGCAACCGCATCCGGGCCCAGGTCGGGGCGAAGTGAGAGGACCAGGGCGGCGGCCGCGCTCACGTGGGGCGCGGCCATCGAAGTGCCGGTCTTATAGTCGTACCAGTAAGGCTGCCAGCGTGGAACCGTGCTCAAAATGTTCACGCCCGGGGCGACCAGGGCAATGTAGCTCCCGTAGTTGGAAAAAGAAGCCCACTGCAGGGACCCGTCCACCGCCGCGACCGCAATCACGTGGTCGTAGGCCGCCGGGTAAACGGGGGTGGAAGTCCCCGAATTCCCCGCCGCGGCGACGATGAGGGCCCCGGCGGCGTAGGCCCGGTTGATGGCGTTCCGCAAGGTCGGGTCGTCATTTGCGCCGCCCAGGCTCAGGTTTATAACCCGGGCCCCATAGGTGCGGGCGGCGTCATGAAGGGCCTGGGCGACCGTTGTCGTGTCGCCGGAGCCGCTGCTATCCAGTGCCTTCAAGGCAACAAGCTTTACCCCCGGCGCAACCCCGGCCACCCCGATGAGGTTATTCATCACGGCGGCAATGATCCCGGCTACGTGGGTCCCGTGGCCGTTGTCGTCCTGAATCGGACCGGAGTTAGAGTCAACATAATTGACCTGGGCGGCGCACTGGCCCTGGAGGTCCGGGTGGCCGCAGTCGACCCCGGTGTCCACCACCGCCACCTTTATAGCAGCCGTTCCCCGGGTAATATCCCACGCCTCGGGGGCATGGATGGCCGGGAGGTTCCACTGGGACCCGAAATAAGGGTCGTTGGGGGTAAAGAGGGCCCGGTAGACGTAGTTCGGCTGGGCGTACTCGACGTCCGGCCGGCGCCGGAGCCGGTCAATGAAATCCTGCTCCTGCCCCGGCGGGACCCGGAGCCGGTGGAGGCCCAGCCTGGGGAGCTCTTCGGATCCCTGGATCCCCGGCCCAAGTTCGCCCAAGGCCGCCGGGGCCCGCCCGGGCCGGAATTTAACCAGCACTTCCCCGGGCCGAAACTCGCCGGGGGCCGGGCCGGGGCGGGCCGGTTCGGCCGGGGGCGGGCCGACCAGAACGGCCAGGAGGATGGCCGCGAGAGCCACAAGCCGCTTCAGCACCGCTCGCTGTCGGTCATGGGCTAGCTAAGATTATACGGCCGTCACGGGGATATAATCTTCCCGATGGCTATTCGCGTCCTCCCGCCCGAGGTGGTTGCCCGCATCGCCGCCGGCGAGGTCGTCACCTCCCCGGCGGCCGTTGTCAAAGAGCTTATTGAAAATGCCCTCGACGCCGGGGCGACCCGCGTCGAGGTCGAAATCCGGCGGGGTGGGGTGGACCTCATCCGGGTTAAGGACGACGGGGCCGGCATCCCCGCCGGCGAAGTCCGGCTGGCCTTTCAGCGCCACGCCACCAGCAAGCTTGCCGTCGGCCGGCAGCCGACCGTAGCCGACCTGGGCCGGATCGTTAGTCTGGGCTTCCGGGGTGAGGCGCTGGCTGCCATCGCCCAGGCCGCCGACGTTACCCTGCTTACCCGGACCCGGTCCGACCCGGCCGGAAGGTTTATCCGGGTGGCGGCCGGGAATGTGCTGGACGAGGCCGACCGCCCGGCCGCCCCGGGTACGGTGGTCACGGTCCGCAACCTCTTCGCCCACCTGCCGGCCCGCCGCCGCTTCCTGCGGGACCCCAGGGTCGAGGCCGCGGAGGTGGGCCAGGTTGTCGGCCGGTTTGCCCTCGGTTACCCGGAGGTCGAGTTTAAATTCCTCTCGGAGGGTCGGCTCCGCCTTCACACTCCCGGGGACGGCCAGACCCGCTCGGCCGTGGCCGAGGTCTGGGGCGATTCGGTGGCCCGCCAGCTCATCGAGGCCGGGCGGGTTGTCGAGCCGGGGCGGCTGGCGATAACGGGTCTGGTCGGTCCGCCGGGCCTGCACCGGCCGACCCGGAACGAGCTGGCCGTCTTCGTCAACCGGCGGTGGGTTCAGAACCGGCGGCTCTACGCGGCCTTTGAGGCCGCCTACGTCGGGGTGATTCCGGCGGGCCGGCACCCGGTCGGGGTCATAAACCTGCTCCTGGACCCGGCCGAGGTCGATGTCAACGTCCATCCGGCCAAGCTGGAAGTTCGGTTCGTTTACGAAAACGAAGTCCTCACCGCCGTCCGGCAGACCGTCCGGGAGGCGTTAAAGGCTCAGGGTTACGTCCCTGACCTGGAGCTTGCCGGGGCGGGGGATGGGGCCCAGCTGGCGTTCGGGCTGGAGCCGGCCCCGGCCTATCCGGAAGGGCCGGGCCGCCTGCCCAGGCTCCGGGTGATCGGGCAGTTTGAGGGCAAATTCATCCTCGCCGAGGGGCCCGACGGCCTCTACGTTTTTGACCAGCACGTGGTCCACGAGCGGGTCCTCTACGACGCTTTCCGCCGGGCCCTGGCCGGCGGTCAGGTCGAGACTCAGGGCCTGCTGGACCCCGTTCCGGTCGAACTTACCGCCCAGGAGAGCCCGCTCCTGGCGGCCGCCGATGCCCGGACCAGGCTCGAAGCCGCCGGCTTTATCTTCGAAAACTTCGGCCCCGACGCCGTCCTTCTCCGGGGCGTTCCGGCCCTCTTTGCCGGAGCCGCCGACCCGGCAAGCCTCTTTAAGGAGGCGGTGGCCGCCCTCTCGGCCGAGGATTCAGTCGGCGGGTCCTGGGAACACCGGCTGGCGGCCCGGCTCGCCTGCCGGCGGGCGGTCAAGGCTGGTGACCCCCTCACCGAGCGGGATATGCAGGACCTCATCGACCGGCTGGAGTCTGCCGAACTGGTCTCAACATGCCCCCATGGCCGCCACGTGTTTCGGCGGCTTCCCAGCCAGTACCTTGCCTCGGCCTTCGGCCGGGCCTGAAGGGAGCCTGACCGGTGACCCGCGACGAGCTTATCCGGCGCATAACCGAAGGCTATGAGCGGATCCGGACGCTTATCGCCGGGGTCGACCCGGTCCGGCAGAGTACGGACCCGGTCCTTGACGGCTGGACGATTAAGGACCTGCTGGCCCACCTCGCGGCTTGGCAGAGCATCACCGTGACAAACCTTTTCAGGCTCGAGCGGGGCCAGCCCGTCCTTTACGCTCGCCTGGACCCGCAGAAGCTGGACGAACTTAACGCCCGCTTCCAGGCGGAACTAAAAGACTGGCCGCTGGAGAAAGTTCTGGCCGACCTGGAAGGAAGCTACCGCCAGCTCATTAACCGGATAAGCCTGCTTTCCGATCAGGAGCTTAATGACCCCCGTCACTTCAAGCAGCTTCGGGGCCGGCCCCTCTGGGAGGTCATCGCCGAAAACACCTACCAACACTACGAAGAGCACCTGCCCGCCCTGGAGGCGTGGCGCCGGCGACTGGACAGCTAGGGAGTTGGATTTAGCCTACTGACAGCTTGCGGCCGGGATATCCTTTTCCGGGAAGTACGTTCTGGGGTCGGCCCCGTGGGCCCAGATGGTCGTGTGGGTTGGAACCCCTTCTACCCTGACCGCAAAGTAGTACTTGTTGGCGGGGTCCCGGGCGGCCGAAACGTCCACGTCGTTGAACACCCAGCGGGGCCAGCTCGCCGTTCCAACCAGGGGATTCGTTGTTCGGACCTTTTCGCCGGTCTTTACGGGCTCCAGGTAGCCGTTATTCAGCGCCCGGAGGAGCCAGACCGGCCGGTCGAAGCCGAACCCGACGGAAACCGGGTCACCGGGTCCGGCCACCGGGTGGTGGAAGAGGTCGACCCCCACATTCACCAGGGGCGCCGCGGTCACGTCCTGGACCTGCCCGGCCTCATCGTGGGGCCAGACCACCTGGATGAGGGCGTCCACGGTTGCCGGCGGCCGCTCGTCCACATCCCCCACAAATCGCTGATAGGGTAGCCGCGTAAGTACCCGCTCACCGTGGGCCCAGACGGTGGTGCGGGCATCGGCCCCTTCAATGTCGATAAAGAAATAGGTTACGTTGGTGACGGCCCTGGCCACAAACTCCGTCGGACGGGCCACGGGCACGTTGTTAAAAACCCAGGCTGGAAAGGTCCGGCCGGCAGCAACCCGGATGACCCTTTCGCCCACAACGCCGGGGAGGTTGGCCCGGTGGTCCTGGGCCGGGATCAGAGTGCCGCCCAGGAAGCCGCCCGACGAGAGGCTGAGAACCGTCCACCGCAGGATCACCCGGTTCGGGAAGTTGCAGGCGACCGGGTTGAGGGTCCCCCGCTGAAACACGTAGGCCTCGATGTTGACAAAGGGCGCCGCCTCCAGCGGGACTGGCCGCCCCTGCCCGTCGTGGGGCCAGACAATCTCAATGCGGGCATCAACCTGGGGTCCCTCCGCGCTCCCGGTCGCCGGGGCACTACCTGGCGTTAGGGCAAGGGCCAGGAGAAACCCCAGCATCAGGGCACTAAACTTCGCCGGGCTGCCGACCACCAGAAATCTCCCCCGCACGGGTTCTACGAAATAATACCAACGCCGTGGAAATCGGAACCGTGTACCCTGGCCGGTGGGCACAGATTTTGCGTTTTGGACCGGGTGGAAGTATGATGGAAGCGGACTGGAAGGGCGTGGGGGTATGGGCTATGTTAGGGAGGTAGGCCCGGTGGGCGAACCGGGCCGCAAGGTTGCAATGGGTGCAGACGCACCGGGCGGCAGGGCTCCGGCGGAGAAGGCGAGCGGGAGCCGGGAGATCGAGGGCTGGTTTGCCGTCGACCGGGACCTTCGCGTGGTGGAGTGGGACGAGGGGGCTGAATCTCTGCTGGGCATCTCCCGGGCCGAGGCCCTCGGGCAGGCGTGCTACCAGGTTGTCGGCGGCCTCGATGAGCGAGGCCGGCCCGTTTGCGGGCCGAACTGCCCGGTGCATCGCGCCCTGCGCCTCGGCCTGCCGGCTACCAGCTCGCCCCTGGTTGTTCGGACCCGCGACGGCGGGCTTCTCCGGGTAACGTGTCAGCTCTTCACCCTGCCTGACCCGCCCGGCGGCACCCTCGGGAGACTGCGGCCCGCGGCCCACCGGTCGTCCGAGGTGATCCACGACCTCGCCGTGGCGTCCGCCCTTTCCAGTCAGGTGCCGGCCGCCTCCTTCCAGAAGAGCGTCGACCAGGCCCTGAACTTTCTGCTCAGGGTTACCGGGGCCGAGGCGGGCGAGGTCTGGGTCGTCGAGCCGGGGGGCCGCAGCGTGGTGTTTGTCAGCCATCAGGGCCAGTTTCACCCGGCCTTCACCCAGATGACCCGGTTCGCGCCCGGCGAGGGGTTCCCGGGTGTGACCCTCCTCGCACGGCAGCCGGTCTGCACTGACCGCTTGCCCGAACAGCCTTACGTTCTGCGGTCCCGTCTGCGGCAGTCAGGCCTGCAGTCTTACGTGAGTGTGCCCCTCATCGGGGCAAGCGGCAAAATCGTCGGTACCATTGGGGTATCCTTTCTGGAGCGGCAGGTAAATTTCGGGCGGGTCCTCCGGCTCCTGGGCTGGGTGAGCACTTCTCTCGGGCTTAAGGTCGATGCCACCCTGGCCGAATTTCGGGAGTCGGCCCGGGACCAGTTCAACCGGGTGGTCTTCAACGGGGAGCCGGACCTCCGCCGGGCCCTGGAGTGGCTTCTCGTCGAGATGGTCCAGCTGGCCGGCGCCGACGGCGGCGAACTGTACCTGGTCGGGGAAGGTCTCGTGGCCCGGCACGGCCTGCCAGAAGCCCTTGGGGCACCGGCCGAGCCGGCCGTTAAAGAACTACTCCAGCCGGCCCTGCCGGTTCCGTTGGGCCTGCCCAGGTCCTGGCAAACCAGGGTCTCGGCCGGGGGCGCGTGGTGCTGGATACCCCTCCTAGCCAGCGAGGGCCTTATGGGGGTGGTTTTACTTTACTACGGCGGGAGAAAGCAGTTCCCGCCCGAAGGCATGTTCGGGGCCCTGGAACACTTTGCCGCGGCCGTAACCTAGAGCCTGTGCCTGCTCAAGCCCTGGTTGATGCGGCGGGGCTCAGGCATGGGGCTGGTCCGGCTGCCGGCTCGAACCCTGGTCAGCCCGGAGGGGTCGACTGCCCCGGTCGTGGCCGCAACCTCCGGGGCTCACCCGAACGGTGGGAACGGCCGGGTGTCCGCCCGGCTTGAGGTTCGGTGCCTCGGCCCCTTTGAGCTGGTTATCGACGGCAAGCTGATCACCCCGGCGATGGTCTCCCGCAAGAAAGCGGTCACCCTGTTGAAGATTCTGCTGGCCTATAACGGCCGTCCGCAGCCAAAGGAGGCCCTTATCGAGCTGCTCTGGCCCGGGGCCGACTTCGAAACCAAGGCAAGCCAGTTTCACGTTCTGGTCCACGAACTGCGGACGCTGATTGAGCCCGGCGGCCGGGACCAGCGCTGGACTTATATCTGCAATGACGGCGACCGCTACTATTTCAACATCCAGTCGGGGGCCTTCATCGACGCCCGGGAGTTCGCCAGGCTCTACGAACAGGGGCGGTGGGCTGAAGCCAGGGGCGACTGGGAACAGGCGATGGCCGCCTATCAGCAGGCGGTCGAACTCTACCGGGGAGACTACTTCGAAGACGAGCCGTACGCCGACTGGTGCTGGCACGAGCGGGAGCGTCTCCGGGAGATGTGTGTTAATGCCCTTGTTCGGCTCGCCGAAATGTGCGCCCGGACCGCAAATTGGGAGGAGGCGATCCGTTACCTTCGCCGGGCACTCGAGCTGGACCCGGTCCGGGAGGACCTCCACAGCAAACTGATGTATGCCCTTTGGGCTACCGGGCGGCGGGCCGAGGCGGTCCGCCAGTATCAGACCTGTGCCCGGATTCTCAGCGAAAAGCTTGGGCTTAGCCCCCTCCCCGAAACCCAGGAGCTCCTCCGGAAGATTCAGGCGTTGCCTTACCCCGACGGGCCTGACTCCCGGCCGTAGGGCCGGGCTCCCGGGCTGCCTCTCTGAAAGAGGCGAAGGAGTCGGGACCCTTACAAACAGCAGGGGGGAGCCCGCCTGGCCCCGACTCCTTCCCATCGACGCGGTGGAGACCGCCGGTGAGTCCGGCCGGACCCCACCGCCGCCGGTGGCGCCTCAAAGTTCGCCCGGCTGTTAAGCCTGCCCGCACTTCCCCGGGGACCCGGGCCTATCCGCCAATCTAGATCATCCTTCGGAGGTTGGGGATGATGCCCTCGTTTACCAGGTGGCGTTCGGGCTTGGTCTTAATAGCCGCCCGCAAAAGCCCCTCAAG
>Ga0079992_146285_pt1 | contig 14749 bp, 13 predicted proteins | sample FaiFalFF_MnMetaG_3_FD_69197 | JGI IMG/M metagenome (GOLD analysis project Ga0079992, IMG submission 69197) | Freshwater microbial communities from Yellowstone National Park, Wyoming, USA - Fairy Falls B (FF_Mn_B) MetaG (SPADES assembly) (version 2) | ecosystem: Environmental > Aquatic >... | reverse complement strand
CTACAGGCTTTTAGTAGCCTCCGGGCTTGAGGTGGAGCCATGAGAAAAACTGTGGGCGTAGCCCTTTTGGTGCTTATAAGTCTTCTTTTTGTTGTCTATGCGGTGCGGTGGGTCAAGCACAGAATGGATTATGCGGTTAGCGATGCGGTCTTTGTAAAGGCAGATCAGATGGCAACCTTAGCCTTTCAGGTCTCTGGCAAGGTTGTAAAAATAAACAAGGATCTGGGAGATTTTGTGAAGGCGGGTGAAGTGCTGGCAGAAATTGAACCGGAGGATTATAAGCTTCAGGTGGAAGCCTTGGAGGAAAGGATAAGGTCCCTCAGAGCCCAAAGGTCTGCCTTGCAACTTGAGATAAACAGGGTCTCAAAGGAACTGAGCTTGGGTGTGGAAAGCTCCTCCTTAGCTTTTGAAGAGCTTGCAAAAAGGGAAGAGACCCTTCTAAGTCAAAAAAGGGAGGTTGAAGCCCAGTTGGAGCTTTTGAAAAGGGACAGGGAGAGGTTCAAGGAGCTTTTGGACAAGGGTCTAATTCCTCAAAGAAGGTACGAAGAGATAGACACCAACTATAGGGTGATGCTTGAGAGGAAAAAAGCCATAGAAAAGTCCATAGAGGAGCTTCAAACTGCCAAAAGGAGGGCTATGGTGGGTGTGAGCACCGCAAGGACCTCTCTGGGAAGGGTTCAAGAGCTTCAAAAACAGTTGGAGGTTTTGGATGGGGAGCTTTCCGCCTTAGAAAGGCAGAGAGAGTTAGCCCAAAGAAACCTTGAATATACAAAACTTACTGCACCCTTTGATGGGGTCGTAGCCAAGAGGTTCATAAGCGTGGGGGATTTGGTAAGACCCGGTCAGCCCGCCTTTAGCGTTATGAACTTGGACAGCGTTTATGTGGAGGTGCTCTTAGAAGAGACAAAGCTAAAGGGTGTGCAAAAGGGGAGCAAGGCTTATGTTAGGCTCGATGCCTACCAGGGTTTGGTCCTTGAGGGAGAGGTGGAGGAAATAAGCCCAGCCTCCGCTGCCACCTTTGCCTTGGCTCCAAGGGATGTTTCTGCGGGAGAATTTACCAAGGTAGTTCAGAGGATTCCGGTTAAAATCAAGCTAAAAAACGAGGACAAAAAACTCCTCCGGGTGGGCATGGGCGGAAGGGTGGAGATAAAAAGGCAATGACGGATGAAAAGCCACTTCATGAGAGCCTAAGCACCGCCCAACGGGTCTTTTTGACCTTTTCTTTGATGGTGGGGGTCTTTATGGCTATTTTGGACACCACCATCGTGGATATTATAGTGCCAAAGATGATAGCGCCTTTATCCACAGACCTATATGGAGTGCAGTGGGTGATCACCTCATACATGACCGCCGCAGCCACTGCCATAATGCTGGTAGAGTGGTTGGAAACCAAGGTGGGCTTAAAGAAGGTATTTATCGCCGGGCTCCTTCTGTTTACCACCTCTTCCTTTTTTGCGGGCAATGCCCAGAATTTGGAGTGGATGATCACCGCAAGGGTGTTTCAAGGCTTTGGAGAGTCCCTAATAATTGTCAGTGCGGAAGCTATGCTCTTTTCTGCCTACGCACCAGAAAAAAGGGGGCTGGCACTGGGGATTTATGGCTTGGGTGTTAGCTTTGCACCCGCCCTGGGTCCTACCCTTGGTGGATGGATCGCAGAACACATAGACTGGCGGTGGGTCTTTTACATAAACATTCCCGTAGGCATTCTCAACTTTTTGGGTGCCCTGTTTTTCCTGCCCGACTACAAGCCCAAGCATACCTTTAGGTTGAACTTTGTTTCTTTTTTCTTCCTCTCGGTGGCTACCGTTTCACTGCTTATAGTTCTCTCAAAGGGTCAGCAGTTGGGTTGGTTCTCCTCCGAGCTCATTGGCTACCTTACCTTTCTTTCCGTGGGCTCCTTTCTTCTCTTTGCCCTTTCTGAGCTTTTATCAAAAAACAAACTTATAGATTACTCCATCTTTCGTATAAAAGAGTTCGTAGTAGCCTTTTGGGTCTATTGCTTTGTGCTTGGTTTTTCCATGTATCAGGTTTTTTACCTTTTGCCCTTGTACTTTGAAAAGCTTAAGGGTCTTACCACCTTTCAGGCAGGACTGCACATACTTCCCTTAGCCTTAACCATAGGTCTGTTCTCTCCCGTAGCAGGAGCCATAAGCGATAAAAAGTCCAGCCTTCTACCCTTGGTTATTGCCTCTGCTTTATACCTATACTCAGTCTTTTTTATACTCTCGGACTTTAACTACTATACACCTTCCCTTAAATCTGCCTTTCTTTTGGTGCCTTTGGGTATAGGCATGGGCTTTTTCTTTGCACCTGTTACCAACCTGGCACTCAAGAATTTAGGCGATAAGACCACTCTGGGCGTTAGCCTTATGCATTACATAAGGTTCGTGGGTGGTTCCTTTGGCACCGCCTTGGCTACCAACGACCTTCAAAAGTTTATGGCGGAAAGCTACGACGGAATGGTGGAGATTCAAAACTACCAAAGGGCTTGGTCCTTTTTGGAAATCTTAACCGAGTGGGGAGGCTTAACAGAGGAAAAGGCAAATTATTACCTTCAATCCATCCAAAGCCTTTATGCCCTCTCAGACAGCTTTGAAAGGACTTTTTTTAATACGGGCTACTGGGCTCTCTTGGGAATTATTCCCATACTCTACCTTCTTTATCAATCCAAAAAGAGCCTAAAGCCTTTCATGGAGGAGAGGGCTTGATGGTATTCCCTTTGGGTTATTCTTCTGCTAAGTTCTGGATACTTCCAAGCCATGTAAGATGGGTAATACTGGTCCATTACATTCACAGCCATGTTTTTAGACAGAGAACCCAAAAACTCCGCTACCTTTTCGGTTCCTGCAAGTCCATTGGGAAGCACCAGGTGCCTTACGAGAAGCCCTCTGATGGCTATTCCTCTCTCGTCAAGGATCAGGTCTCCCACCTGCCTGTGCATCTCTTTTATGGCAGCCATGGCGACCTCTGGGTAGTTTTTAACCTTTGAATACCTTCTGGCAATCTCTCTGTCCGCATACTTCAAGTCTGCCAGGTATATATCCACTATGCCCTCTAAGAGCCTCAAGGATTCTAAGCTGTCAAAGGAAGAGGTGTTATAGACTATGGGTAATCTAAAACCCTTCTTGACCGCAAGGTAGAGGGCAGAAAGTATCTGAGGCACCACATGGGAAGGAGTCACCAAGTTCAAATTGTGGCATCCCATTGCCTGAAGCTCCAAAAATATTTCTGCAAGCTCCTCAGGGCTCACCTCCCTTCCTTCTCCCAACTGGCTTATCTGATAGTTCTGACAATAGACGCATCTCATATTGCAGTAGGAGAAGAATACCGTTCCAGACCCCCTGTAGCCCCTTATAGGTTTCTCTTCCCCTCTGTGAGGAAAGTAGCTATCCACTATGGCATTCTTTCCCGTTTTGCAAAAACCAAGCTCACCTTTAAGCCTGTTTACTCCGCACCTGTGGGGACATACCTCACAGCTTTCCAAAAGGGAAAGAGCCCTTTCTATTATTTCCTTCCACTGACTTTCTGTTAAGCTGAGGTATGAAGGATAAACCATAGGTTAAAAGTTATTCCAAGAGCGGGCGACGGGAATCGAACCCGCGACCTTCTGCTTGGGAAGCAGACGCTCTACCACTGAGCCACGCCCGCTCACCTTCTCAGAGTTTGATACAACTTGCATTTTTTTGCAAGATATTGTATATTATAATCCATTCAAAACTTTGAAAGGAGGGACAGACATGACCAAAGCAGAGCTTGTTACTGCCATAGCCAAAGGGGCAGGCATAACCAAAAAGCAAGCAGATGCAGCCCTCAAAGCTGCAGTGGAAGCGGTTTCAAATGCCCTCAAAAAAGGGGAAAGGGTAGCCATTCCGGGTTTTGGAATATTCAGCGTGCGTGAAAGGGCTGCCAGAAAGGGTAGGAACCCCAGGACTGGTGCTGTGATTAACATTCCAGCAAGGAAGGTGGTTATCTTTAGACCTGCAAAGGACCTGAGGGGAGGGGTAAAGTAAAACTTCTTTTGGGGAGGTAGTCCTCCCCCTATCTTTTTCTTGATTGGACAGATTTATAGCCACTAAGAAGACTGGTAATACACTGATAATAGAGGGAGAGGAGCTAAGGCATGTATTTGCAAAGAGGGTAAAGGCAGGTCAGGAGCTTGAACTCTTTTTTGAGGATAAGCTCTACCTTTGTTCTCTTGAAAAACTTACCAAAAAAAGTGTCTTTTGCATTGTAATAAAAGAGCTTGAACTTACTGCACCATTACCCTTTATAAACCTTTACCAGTGCGTGCCTGTGGAGCTAAGGACGATGGACTTCATAGTGGAAAAGGTCAGTGAAGTGGGTGCGTCCCGCTTGGTGCCAACCCTATCAAAAAGAAGCTTTCAGGACATCCCGACCATAAACAAAAGAATGGAAAGGTGGAAGAGGGTAGCCCTTTCTGCCTTCAAACAGTGCAAAAGACCAAAGCCCTTGGAAATTGGACATCCCACAAAGCTTGAGGAATTAAAAGCAGATGCCGATCTGAACCTTCTGTTGGATAACTTTGGGGGAGAAAAAAGCCCGAAGGACCTGAACTTGAATGGAGTAAAAACAGTATCCTTGGTGGTGGGTCCGGAGGGAGGTTTTACCAGTCAAGAATCGGAGCTTTTGCGCAAAAGAGGGTTCATACCCATAAAACTCTATCCTTACATCCTGCGTTCAGAAACCGCCGCACTGTTGGGTGTAGGACTTATTATGAACCTTAGTACTCCGCCTTAGCCCACATGTCCTTAGTGAACCTAACCACCCTATTTCTTCCCTCTTCCTTTGCCCTATATAGGGCAATATCCGCAAACTTTATACACTGCCAGATCTTATCACTGTCCACTGGAAACTCAGAGACACCTATGGAAATTGTTTTTTTCAGTTGGGCAGTTCCTATGTCTATAACTTTGCTCTCCACTGCCTTTCTTATCTTTTCAGCCACATGAACGCTGTATCCCGGTTGAACATCCATAAGCAGAGCCAAGAATTCCTCTCCTCCGTATCTGATGGCAATATCAGACTCCCTTATTGAAGCCTTTATAGTCTTTGCCACCTCCACAAGCACCTTATCCCCCGCGTCGTGTCCGTAAGCATCATTGACCTGTTTGAAGTAGTCTACATCTACAGCCAGTATGCCAAGGGTTGTGCCCCTTCTTTTTGTCTGGGCAGTAATGGTGTTTATGGTCTCTTCCAGAAACCTCCTGTTGTATAAACCAGTAAGGGGGTCTATTATTGACTGTTCCTTTAACAGGTCCATGTATGTCCTTGCTTCTAAGACGGGGGCAGATTCATCCAAGTAGCCTTTAATGTAAGGGATCAAGAGCTCTATGAATTCTTCCATCTCCGGTTCATACACAATCTGAAAGATATTTCCTACTTTACCGCCAACATAAACTGGGATACAGTAATACCTTAGGCTACTAGAGATGCATGCTTCGTTGTCTATGAAGTTTGGACAAAGACAAATAAATTCCCTTGAATCCACGGGCATGCCTGTTCTCTTTGCCCTGCATTCGTCCGCGTTATCATATATGACTTCATTACACCAGCTTTCCATACCCTCCACCCATACAGGTTTGATACGATTTCCCTTTGAGTCAACCTCGTAGAAGGAAAACTTATCCAAGCTCAAATACCCTGTGAATATGTCTATAAGGCGTTTATATACATCCTGCTTTGTTTTATCTTTCTCTATTACCCTCTTGAATTTGTATATTTTCAGTAGCTCATCCACTATTTTGGAAGTATCGCTCAGTATATCCCCCGTCTTAAGAACACTATACCCTATCATAGCCATAACCTTCTCCTCTATCTCCCTCAACATTCTATCAAGATATTCAAAAGTTCTGTTCATATTGTCCGCCAAATCTTTAGCTTCGTCCTCCAACTCAGTTGCTATCCTATAAGTGAAGTCTCCGTTCTTTGCCCTTTGTGCTGCATATTTTATTTGTTCCATAAGCTTCAAATATGGTTGAAAGAATTTTTTGAGAATGACACCCGCACTGATCACCCCAAGGAGAAAGATAAAACCCAAAGCAAGAAGAAAGATTAACGACATAGTTCCTACGGGAGATATATCCATGGTTAAACTTATAGCACCAAGAACCTCTCCCTCCTTTGCTTGATGGCAGTTTAGACAGTTGATGCCCTTTGTGGGCACCGCCTTATAGGGTATGACTACCTTGTAGGTAGCCTTCCGAATACCTTCCTCCAAGAATTCAACAACTTTCCCCTCTGCCAAGACCTTTTTTTCTAAGTCATCCTGTGGGGTTTCCAGTAAGCTACCGGGACCAAACTGTTTGACGACCGCCTCCCCCCTTATTACCCTTATGCTTTCCACCTTCGGAATTTCTCTGATCCTGTCCAAAAACTCATTTCTCCTGTCCATAACACCCATTACCATGTATGAGGTCAGGGTATCTCTGACCAACTCTGCGATGGCTAAGGCTTTGCTTTTTGATTCTCCTAATGCGAACATCCTATAGCTCAGTGCAAGTACAGAAATAGCCAGCAAAAAGATCAAGCCCAGCAGCAACCAGAGCCTAATGGTTAGCCTTCTTTCCATTATCTCCTCAGGTTAGCGGCTTGCCCAAGCATCTCGTCCGCAGCGATTATACCTTTTGTGTTAAACTCGAATGCCCTTTGGGCGATTATAAGGCTTACCATCTCCTCCACTATGTTTACATTGGAGGACTCCAAGTATCCCTGAAGGAGGGTTCCCAAACCCTGATTGCCCGGGTTGTCTATGACTGGTTCTCCCGAGGCATCCGTTTGGATAAACGGGTTGTTCCCGATCCTTCTCAGTCCTGCGGGATTAACAAACTTGGCAAGCTCGATCCTTCCCACCTCCTCCACTGCGGTGGCACCCTGCCTGAGCACAGAAACCGTTCCATCGGCACTTATACCTACGCTGATGGCGTCTGCGGGAATAGTAATCTCCGGGTCAAGGGGATATCCGTCTGGATTTACGATCCTTCCTTCCGCATCAAGGCGAAACTGACCGTTGCGGGTGTATGCAATGGTTCCGTCGGGAAGGACCACCTTGAAGAACCCATCACCTTGAATGGCTATATCCAACTGGTTTCCCGTTTGAAATATGTTTCCCTGCGTGAATATACCGTAGGTATCAGACACATAGGCTCCCAAGCCTATTTGGAAGCCAGAAGGGTTTCTGGTGGTTGGCGAGGTGGGTGCTCCCGGCTCCCTTATGGTTTGATAGACCAAGTCTTGAAAGGTAGCCCTCATCTTTTTAAAGCCCACCGTATTAACGTTTGCCATATTGTGGGATATTACATCAAGGTTTGTTTGCTGGGCGGTCATCCCAGATGCCGAAGTCCAAAGGGCTCTAAACATAGCACATCCCTCCTTTTTTTATAGTTTCAATTCTATTTTATTCCACCTTAAACAATTTGCACACATGGGTGTGTATTCTTTGTAGCGTGTTCCACAAACACATTCCCAGGCTTTCAAAGCCTCTTCAAGTATTTTTGCACACATTTTGTCCTCTTCCCGATGGGAGGATGAAGATACAGCCAAAGTCCTGTAATAGTTTGGCAGACCCTCTAAAAGAGGTTTAACCTTAGAAAAAAGACCCAATCGCAAATAGACCAAAGCTAAAACTATTGTGTTTATCTGATCCCTTCGCCTTTCTATTATGTCCATAAGCTTTGTAAGTATAGCTTCTTTTCTTAGCAAAATCATTAGAATTTGGTCTTGAAACCCATCCTCAAAGCTTTTTTCAAAGAGCTTTATTGCGTCTCTTTCCTTTCCAGAATCGGCATAGGCAAGTATGCGTGCGGAGTAAGTTAGAGGAGTTCTGTAAACGTCAAAGGCTTTTTCTGCGTTATTTCCATCCTTGGAAGTTATATAAAGGCTTGCCAGCAATTCAGCCAGAATCTTTTTTTGGTTTTCCCTGTCCCACTTTTCACAATTTTTTAACACCTTCTCCTGAAGTTCCACCGCATCTTTTAAGTTGCCCTTCAAAAAGTTAATGTCCCTTAGCCCTTTCAATGCCAAGAGGTTCTCAGGCTCCTGCTCTATAATCCTTTCAAACCTCTTCTGCGACTCTTCTATTTGATGTAGTTTTAAAAGCATTAACGCACAGATGGGACTGGAAAGGCTCAGAAGTTTGTTGATATCTTCCCTTTCGTAGGCACCAAAGCACGCAAAGGTTTCCTTTAAGGGATTTCCTTGAAAGCTCTGTTCTGCTTTTAAAAAGAATCCTCTGTTTAGCCTCTCAACACCCTCTTTGAGGTCTCCCGCAATTCTCCTTAGGGACCATTCCCTTGGCATAAAGTAGAAAAAGGCAAAAAGAAAACCAAGAAAAATACTCAAAAGAACCAGCACGAAGAGAGGGACATATCCTTTGTAATTAAAGAAAGAAATTTCCACTATCAAGGTGTTCTGAACCACAAAAACCAAAAATAGGGCTATCAGAAGAATTAAGAGAACAAGCTTAATAAATCTCAAACCTCAACCCTCCTAGCGGTTGAATAGAGCCATTCAAGGTCATAGTAATCTCTCCACTCCTTTTGGAAGATATGAACTATTATATCCGTAAAGTCTATTAGCACCCAGTAGGCATTTTCCAAACCCTCCACATGGTTTGGGTGTATTCCCTCTTTACCTAAGCTTTCAATCAGATAATCCGTGAGGGCTCTGGCATGAACGGTAGAGTTGGCAGTAGCTATAACAAAGTAGTCTGCTATGTTTGTATGCTTAGAAACATCCAATACTACTATATCCTCTCCTTTCTTCTCTTCAAGAAGTGAGACGATCTTTTTCAAAAGCTCCATTATCTCTTAGCCAACCTTTCTAGTTCTTTGTAGTAGCTGTTTTCTCCAAAGGTCTCTTTGTACTTTTCCATAAGCCTGAGACCTTCCTCTTTACTACTTTTTGCCATATCATCCCATCTTTTGATTTGCTCTTCTAAAAAGGTTATTCTCTTTTGAATTGCTTTTTTCTCTTCCTCGTCCTTTGCGGAGTTCAAACTCTTCTTTGCCTCCTCAATCCATTCTTTATACACCCTCTTCCTTCTTTCTGCCTGCTTTTCTACCAACAGAAGGGACTTTATGTATCTGTAAAAAACCTCCGCCTGAGGAACCTGTTCTGGATAGTTTATCAGAAGGTCTCTGTATCTTAAACTGGCTGAATAATAGTAGCCATAGTCTTCGTAAAATTTGCCCACGAGATATTCATGGTCTGCAAGCCTTTTTTCAGCCCTTTCTAACACTTCCAACACTTTGTCCGAATACGCACTGTTTGGGTATTTGCTTAAAAACTCCTTAGCCTTTTCTATTGCCTTGTATGTATAGGTTTGATCCCTGTAAGCATCGGGTGCCACCTTCATATAGCTGTCTATGAGTAGGTATTGAACCCTTTCTGATTCGGGCGCCTCTGGATAATTGAAGAGGAAGTCTTCAAAATAAACCACCGCGTTCACATAGTCTTTATCCAAATAATAACTTTCTCCTATCGCTAACTTTATCTCCTTTATCTGTGCGGGGGTTAGGTTTTCAAGATACTTCAGGGCTTCCCTGAGTTTTTCCACAGCCTTTTTGTAATCCCTGTTGCCATAGGCAGACATTCCCTCCGAGTATAGCTCCACCGCAAGCTTTGCCCTCTTCTCTTCCGTTACCTTCGCACAGGAGAACAGAAGGGATAGGATGAACGCAATAAAAAACCACCTACCTAACATGTCTGATTTCATACTTATTGTAATCCAAGTTTTCATCCTCTATAACAACTACATGATCCATTTTCTTTGCCTTTATGTAGCTTTTAACTGCTTCTTTTCTACCCTTAGGCACATAAACTTCCACAAAACCAGCGCCATGGTTTTCTATATCCAAGTCAAGCTCAAGGATATAAAGATTGTCTCCCTTTACCCTGCCAGAACCATTGCAGTGAGGGCAATCCTCCGTCAGCATTTGGGTTAAGCTTTTTCCACTTTTCCTTCTTGCCATCTCCAACACACCCAACTTGGTAAAACCGTATATCTGAACATTGCAAAGGTCCTCTCCGAGGGCTTCCTTGAGGGCGTTTATCACCTTATTTTTATTGCCCTGTTCCTTCATGTCTATAAAGTCTATCATTATTATTCCGCCCAGGTCCCTTAGGACGATCTGCTTGGCGATCTCTTTTACCGCCTCCAAGTTGGTCCTTAAGGCGTTCTCCTCCTGGGTATCACCGCAGGCATCTCCACTGTTTACATCTATAACAGTCATGGCTTCTGTTTCTTCTATTACAATGTAGCCTCCTCCCTTTAGCCAGAGGCGTTTTTGAAGGGCTCTTTTCAAGGCTTCCCTTAGACCAAAAGATACTGCTAATGCACTTGCATCTTTCACATAGTAAAGCTTGTTCAAGAGGGATGGCTCAAAACCTTCCAAGAAGCTTGATATCTGATGCCAAAGCGAAACATCGTTGCAAAAGATACCCTCAAGGTCCGACCAGTGGGACCTTATCAGTCCCAAATGCTGGGGCAGTTCTTCCAAAAGAAGCTGAGGTTTTTTATTGCCTCTTAGCTTTGCCTTTAGGCTCTGATAAAGTCCTCTCAATTGCTGCAGCTCCCTCAGTACGTCCTCTTTACTCGCCCCAGCTGAAGCAGTTCTAAGTATTAATCCCTCATTTTGAAGGTCTTCTTTTATAAGATCCAGAAGTTTGCACTTATCCTCAGTGGATAGCTTTGAAGAACATTTCACCTCCTGGGTCTCGGGCATATACACCATGTATTTACCAGGTATTTTTATACGATTGGTCAGCTTTATGCCCTTTTCTCCCAGTTCATCCCTCACCCCCTGAACCAAAATCCAATCTCCAACCTTTAACATTTCTCCTTTCAAGGGTAGGTATGCCTCTTTGTCTAGACCTATGTCTACAAAGACACCTCCCATGCCCTTTGCCAGTCTTTTTACCTTTCCCAAGAAGACGCTTCCCACAACCCTCCTTCTATCCTTGTTATCAAGCCGTATCTTTACAACCTCATCTCCTTCCAAAAGAAAGGAAAATACATCGTTTTTTAAGCCTAAAACCACTAACTTTTTTGCCATGAGCTTATAACTTCCTTAAGGGTAAGCAGTATTACCAAAGAGACCAAAGCTACATACAAAGTCCCAAGGAAGGCGTTGGTGTAGTCGTTCATTATGACCCTCTGGGCTATCTCAAAGGATTTTATGCCCGCTGGCAGTTCTCCCATGGCAACCTTTTGGGATACAAAGTTTGCGTGGGCTAAAAAGCCTATGCGTGGGTCTGGGTGGAATACCTTGAGGATACCCGCACTTATGGTGTTTATTGCCATCAGAAGGGCTGGGAAACCTGCCACCCATAGGTATTTGAACCTGCCAGTTTTTGCAAGATAAAGGACCGCAAGGGTTAAGGCGGTAGTAGCCAAAAGTTGGTTGGATATGCCAAAGAGGGGCCAGAGGCTCCTTATGCCACCGTATGGGTCAATTACACCCCCATACAGAAAATAGCCCCAGAGGGCTACGGTTATAAAGCTGGCGGTCATGTTTGCCCAAGGGTTGGAGTAATCCCTAAAGCTTTTTATAACTCCACCCAAAAGGTCCTGAAGGATGTATCTTCCTACCCTTGTGCCACTGTCTATGGTGGTGAGGATGAAGACCACTTCAAAGAGTATAGCAAAGTGATACCAGAAGGCCAGCAGAGCTTCTCCTGTTATGCGGGCAAAGATGAGGGCTATGCCCAAGGCAAAGGCGGGAGCACCCCCAACCTTTGAAAGGATGGTTGGTTCTTCTATTAGCTCTGCTATCCTCTTTAGCTCCTCCGCGGATATGCTAAAGCCCCAGGAGGAGATAATCTGGGCGGCGGTCTCTTCTGTCTTTCCTATAACGCTTGCGGGGCTGTTTATGGCAAAGTATAGCCCCGGCTCCATAGAAACTGCCGAGATAAGTGCTATTATTGCCACAAAGGATTCGCCCAGCATTGAACCATAGCCCACAAGCCTAACATGGCTTTCTTTATCCAAAAGCTTTGGTGAGGTTCCGGAGGATATCAAGGCATGAAAGCCCGAGACCGCACCGCAGGCTATGGTGATCATCAAAAAGGGAAAAAGAGAGCCCTGCCAAACGGGACCTATGCCTGTTTGTGCATACTGAGTTAGGGCGGGCATTTTGACCTCTGGATTGGCTATAAAAACGCCCAATCCTATGATGATCACGGTGCCCAGTTTCATAAAGGTGCTTAGGTAATCCCTCGGTGCCAGCAAGAGCCATACGGGCAAAATGGAAGCAAGAAAGCCATAGACCATCAAACCGAAGGCTATTTGAACCTCCGAGAAGGTAAACAGTTTGCTTAGGGTTGGATGAGTTGCCACAAACCTACCCAGCACCAGAGAGAGCATCAAGAGGGAAACACCTATAGCAGTTGCCTGTAGGACCGCACCCGGTCTGACCTTCCACATATACAGTCCCATGAGCATGGCTATGGGAATGGTGGCAAAGGAGGTAAAAGCAGACCATGGGCTCATGGCGGTAGCCTTGACCACCACCAAAGCAAGAACCGCCAGCAAGATGATAAGTATGGAGTAAATAACCAAGAGGACCACAAACCCACCGAACCTGCCCAAATACTCCCTTGCGATGGCACCCAAGCTTTTACCGCCCATTCGCATGGATATAGTAAGGATGAGCATATCTTGGACCGCACCCGCTATTACTGCACCTATGGGGATCCAGATAACGCCCGGTAGATAGCCCATCTGTGCTGCAAGGACAGGACCAACCAGGGGACCAGCACCGGAGATGGACGCAAAGTGATGTCCAAAGAGCACCCACTTGTTGGTGGGCACATAGTCCAAGCCGTTGTAAAACCTGTGGGCGGGAGTTGGATTTTGGTCTGAGACTTCAAAAACTTTGTAGGCTATGTAATAGCTGTAATACCTGTAGCCCAGAATGTAAAGGGAGAGGGCACATAGTAAAATCCAGCCCGCACTTACGGGCTCCTTTCTGTAAATAGCTAAGACATAAAAGGCAAAGGCAAAGATTATGGAGAGAACAACAAGTATCAGCCTATCCTTTAAGTTCATAACAGGTGGGTTCTAAAGAACTCTATGGTCTTTAGCCACACATCCTTGGCATACTCTTCGTGATAGACCTCCGGTCTTGTGTCGTTGAAAAAGGCGTGATCCACACCCGCATAGATCACAAACTGGGCGTTTACCTTGTTTTCGTTGCACTTTTGGATGGCTTCCATCACCTCTGAGAGGGGTATGAATGCGTCCATACCCGCATGCACCGCAAGGACTGGTGCCTTTATCTTTGAAAAGTCAATCTCCGCAAGCTTGTATAGACCGTAGTATGGCACAAGGGCTTTAAAATCCTCTATCCTTGAGCCAAAATACCAAGTGCATGTGCCACCACAGCAGTATCCGGTTGCACCAAACATAAATTCGCCCACCCTTGGCACATAGCCTATGTCTTCCTTTTTAAAGTATTCAAGGGATGCCCTAACCATGTCCTCCGCTTCCTGCAGACGGTTTTGCATAAGGTCCATCATCAGCTTCCCTGCATCCTCTGGGTTGTCCGCAGTCTTTCCTTTGTAGAGGTCTATGGCGAAGGCGTAAAAGCCCTCCCTGGCGAAGCGGTCGCACACATCCTCTATGTGTTTTACAAGCCCCCACCACTCGTGAAAGACCATAATAAGGGGTGCTTGTTTTTGGATATTTTCAGGCTCTGCAAAATAACCAGAAACCTCCACTCCATTTACATTAAAACTTATCCTTTGACCCATGGCAATAACCTCCTGTCTTTGAATTATAACATCTCAAGGGCGGATTTTACAACTTCCTTTGCTTGCTCTTGGGTGGGCATTTCCACATAGACCCTGATCAAAGGCTCAGTGCCAGAAGCCCTCAAGAGGAGCCATCCGTCCCCTTCAAACACAAGCTTTAGCCCATCCTTTGTTATGACCTCCTTAACTTTGAACCCACCAATCTGGGAGGGAGGATTTTTTATAAGCTCCTTTAGCTTGTTCTTTTTCTCTTCCTCCGCATGAAGGTCCTGCCGTAGGTAGTAGGCACTGCCGTAAGTTTCAAAGACCTCCTCCACTATTTGGGAAAGGCTCTTTCCCTTGGTGGACAGGAGCTCCAAAAGGCTGAGTCCAGAAAAGAGCCCATCCCTTTCGGGCAAAAAGTGTATTATTCCATAACCTCCGCTCTCTTCGCCACCAAAGATGACCTTTTCCTTAAAGAGAACGTCGTTTATGTGCTTGAAGCCCACTGGCACCTCCAAGAGCTTAACACCCTCCGCCCTGCATATCCGATCCACCAAATAGCTGGTGGAGACGGTCTTTACCACCACGCCATCCTTTAAGCCTTTGTTCTTTAAAAGGTGTAGCAACAGGAGGACATATATAAGTTGGGTATTCACAAAGTTTCCCTTTTCATCGCAGAGGGCTATGCGGTCCCCGTCGCCGTCGTTGGCTATGCCCACCCTTGCCCCCGAGGCACGCACCTTATCAAAGAGCAGTCCCAGGTATTTCTCTATGGGCTCCGGTGGATGCCCACCAAAGAGGGGGTCCCTCTTTGTCCTTATACCAACCACGCTTATGGGTGTGTTGAGGAGTGCTTCCGAGAAGAGTCCCGCCGAACTGCCATGCATAGCATCGTGCACCAAAAGGTCCTCTTCTTCAAAGAGCCCTAAGTTTATGAGTTCTTGAACCTTTTTAATGTAAGGACCTTTCAGGTCTATAAGCTCGGGCTTTTTGTTGT
>Ga0079992_117141_pt1 | contig 14759 bp, 8 predicted proteins | sample FaiFalFF_MnMetaG_3_FD_69197 | JGI IMG/M metagenome (GOLD analysis project Ga0079992, IMG submission 69197) | Freshwater microbial communities from Yellowstone National Park, Wyoming, USA - Fairy Falls B (FF_Mn_B) MetaG (SPADES assembly) (version 2) | ecosystem: Environmental > Aquatic > Freshwater... | reverse complement strand
CCGAACAGCGCGGCGTCGGGGCGCGGCGCGCCCTCGCTGGCAGCGTCCGTGAGGTTCACCTGCACGCCGACGCCATGCACCAGCGCGCACTCCGCCAGCGCAACGGCGAACCCGCCCTCGCTCAGGTCGTGCATCGAGCGCACCAGCCGACGACGCGCCAATTCAACCAGCAGCCGATGCAAGGCGCGCTCCGCTGCCAAGTCTACTGGGTCAGGCGCGCCGCGCTCTAGCCCGTGTTGCACATACAGATACTCGCTTGCGCCAATCCCGAAGTGCGGCTCGGCGTCGGCGGGACGGGATGCAGGGCACACCAGCAGCACCACATCGCCCGACGCGCGAAAGCCCATCCCGACCGCATCTTCGGGACGCTCCAGTATGCCCAGCATGCCGATTGTGGGGGTGGGGTAGACCGCGCCGAACTCGCTCTCGTTGTAGAAACTCACATTGCCCGACACCACAGGCGTCCCGAAAAACTCGCTCGCGTCGGCGATTCCGCGCACGGCTTGCTCGAACTGGTAGTAGATTTCGGGGCGTTGCGGGTTGCCGAAGTTGAGGCAGTCGGTGATCGCGCGGGGCTGTGCGCCGACGCAGGCGAGGTTGCGCGCCGCCTCCGCAACCGCAATCTGCCCCCCGCGATACGGGTGCAGGTAGCAATACCGCGCGTTGCAGTCAATCGTCAGCGCAATCCCGCGCTCCGAGCCGCGAATGCGCAACGCCGCCGCGTCGCCCGCGCCTGGCGGCAGAATCGTCTGCGTGCCCACCAGCCAGTCGTACTGCTCGTACACCCAGCGCTTGCTGGCAATCGTGGGCGATTCCAACAGCGCGAGCAGCACAGCGTTCATATCGTCGGGGACGGGCACTTCCGCGAGTTCCAGCCGTTGCGCCTCGCGCAGGTACGCAGGCTCGTCCGCCTGCAGCGTGTAGGTCGGGCACGCTTTCGTGAGGTGGTCGGGCGACACTTCGGCGACCACCTCGCCCCGATGGCGCACGCGCACGACAGGCTCTTCAATCACGCGCCCAATCACGACGGCGTTCAGCCCCCACTTGCGGAACACCCGCGCGACCTCCTCTTCGCGTCCCGCCTGCACATACAGCAGCATCCGCTCCTGCGACTCGGAGAGCATAATCTCGTAGGGGGTCATGTTCGCCTCGCGGGTGGGCACGAGGCTGGTGTCGATCTCCACGCCTGTGCCCGACTTGGAGGTCGGCTCGCAGGTGGTGCAGGTCAGCCCCGCCGCGCCCATATCTTGCATGCCCAGCACTGCGCCCGTTTCGATGGCTTCCAGCGTCGCCTCAATCAGCAGTTTCTCCATAAACGGGTCGCCGATTTGCACATTCGGGCGCTTCTCCTCTTGGTCGTCGCCGAGGGTTTCGGAGGCGAAGGTCGCGCCGTGGATGCCGTCGCGCCCTGTGCTTGCGCCGACATACATCACCGCGCTGCCCGGCACATCTGCCCGCGCCGACACGATGCCGTCCAGCGGCACGACGCCCACCGCCATCGCGTTCACCAGCGGGTTGCCCGAATAGCACGGGTGGAAGTAGACCTCGCCCGCGACGGTCGGCACGCCGATGCAGTTGCCATAACTCGCGATGCCCTCCACCACATGCTCGAACAGGTAGCGGTTGCGCGGCTCGCTTAGGGGTCCGAAGCGCAGCGAGTTGAGGATCGCAATCGGGCGTGCGCCCATCGTGAAGATGTCGCGAATAATCCCCCCGACGCCCGTCGCCGCGCCCTGATGGGGTTCCACCGCCGACGGGTGGTTGTGGCTTTCGACCTTGAAGGCGATGCCCAGTCGCTCGTCCAGCGGCACGACGCCCGCGTTTTCGAAGCCCGCGCCCTCCAGCGACTCGCGATACTTGCGGAACAGGCGCAGCACGGGGCGCGAATACTTGTAGCCGCAGTGTTCCGACCACATCACGGCGAACATGCCGAGTTCCACATCGGTTGGCTCGCGCCCCATCAGCGACACGATGCGCTCGTACTCGGCGTCGGTCAGTCCCATCTCGCGCCAGGCTTCGGGCGCGCGGCTGTAGGTCGTCATCGGTATGGAGTGTACCCGTCCGACAGGGGGCTACCCCGCCACTGTTGCGCGTGCGGGGTCTGACCACGCCCCACGCGCCCCGCGCGGCGTCTCCCACGCCCCGCGATACCAGATGTCCTTGCCCACCCACTCGCTCGGCAAGTCCCAAATGTACGGCGAGGCGGTGTCCACCGCCAAAAACTGCATCTGCTCAATCGGCGGGGGCGGCTCGTTCGGCTCCACCACCGCATAGACCAGCCGTATCGCTCGCGCCCACGCAGGCTTGCCCCGACGCCCCCCTTGCGCGTCTGCCTGCCAAAACCGCACCGTGTGGCGCAGCGACTGAATCTCTACCTCCAGCGTCGGGATTTCGGGACCTGGCTCAATCGGCGTTGGCTCGCGGTCGCGCGGCGGCAGTCCCAGCGAGGCTGCCATCGCATTTGTGAAGTTCGGGTTCGCCCGCAGTTGGCGCACGAGGTTGCGGAACTCGCTCTCAAGGTTACGGCGGGCGGCGTCTTTGGTCTGCTTGGCTTGGCGGTAGTTCGCTTTGGCGAGGTCTAAGCTGTTTAGCGCGGTGGTGAAGCTGTTTTTGCGCGTCTGCAGTTGTGCTTCCCAGTTGGCGGGCAGTCCCAGCGCGGTCTTGACGGGTCCGAGGTTCGCCAGAAACTGCGCCACTTGCGCTTCAAACTCACGGTCGGGTCCTTTGATAAAATCGCGTCGCATTATCAGACCTCCAACTTAACGGTTCGGCATGCGAGAAACGATTCCTGCTAAGCCGTCCCTATCGACTGCTGGGATCTCCCAATCGACGCCTGGGATGTCCCAGGCGACGCCAGGGAGTTCCCAATCGACGCCTGGGATGTCCCAGCGGAGAATTGGGATGTCCCAGGCGACCGCTGGGATCTCCCAATCGATGCCTGGGATGTCCCTCTCGAGCGCTGGGACATCCCAGCGCAGTCGGCATCATCACCGCTCGCCGCAAGGGAGTTTGCAGTGTTGCCGAATTTCCTTCTCGCGGTCCAGACGCTGCTGCTCATCTTTGATGTAGGTGGCAGCTACTTTCAAACTGCCTTTGCAGTTTTTGTTCCAGCACCCCCTGCGGTCGTGGCTCATAACTCGGTCGCGAACATTATCCGATTGACCGACATCAATTAAGGCTAAGGTGTCTCTACTGGAGGTACTGGAGGATCGACACCATATCACGTACACACCTGGTCTGTTCTTCAGTTTATTAGCTTGGTCAATGGGATACGGACCGTCCTCGAATTCAAATTCTAATTCTTCAGCGGTTCCTCTGGGTTTGATCTTGATAATGACCATGTTTCTCACCTCCATAATGTTTCTTAGACTCTGGGCACGACACTGCCCAACACGGGCAGTGACCTTGCTGCGAGTCATGCTGTAATCAGGCAGGCAGGTTTTCCTGCTTGACTACGATACAATTCTACCCAACCGATGACAAGAAAAGCAAGTGTTAGCACCTAAGTTGACCCAGCAATTGCAGCAGTCTTTATCACACCCCCACCAACTCCTCCTGCTTGAGATACCGCTCGCGCTGGTCTTGCGGCAGGGTGCGCCAAATCAGGAACTGCTTGCGCAGGATGTTCAGGAACCGCCGATTGACGCGCTTCCAGTTGGCGATGTCGCCGCTCAGGCGCGTCAGGGTCAGCCGAATGTCGTACACGCCCGCATAGGCGGTCGGCACAATCTCGATGCGCACATGCTGGCTCACGCCCAAGTCGAACGGCGCAATCCACGCATCGCACTCGATGCGGTAGCCTGTGCCATGCTCGGCGGCGAAGGTCTCGGTGCGCACATCCTGCGTGATGAACTCGCCGACGGAATGCTCTTCGTAGGCGTGGAACCACTCGGCGATGAAGCCCGACAGCCCCCGCGCCTGCACGCTGGTCACCGAGAACGGCAGCGGGATGCGCCAAGTGTCGCCGTCGGGTTCGGGCAGCCGCCAAGTGCGCTCTTCGGCAGGGGTGGCGACCTCCGACGCCTTGCGTGCTGGGTAAATCGTGGACAGCAGCACCACCGCCACAACCACCACCGTCGAGAAGACCGCCGACATCGACGAGAAGTTCAGATACAGTTGCGGGAACCAGCCCGTCAGCACGATGATTTTGGCGACCAGCTGCGCCACGAAGTAGCCCGCGACCGACCCCAGCACGGCGTAGACCAGCGACTCGGCGAAAAACAGCATCGCCACATGGTTGGGCGCCAGCCCAATCGCGCTGAAGATGCCAATCTCGCGCACGCGCTCGTAGACCGACCCCAGCATGGTGTTCAGCACGATCAGCGCGGCAATGATGATGGGCAAGATGACATACTCCAGCCCCTGCCCGCTGGTGGCTTGGATGGTGCTGTAGCGCACGATGCGGTCGCCCAGCCCCGCGTAGAGGTTCAGCCCCAAGCGCGGCATCAGCTCACTGCGCAGGATGCGCAGCGCCTCTTCCTGCGTCGCGAACTCCAGCGCCAGCGAGTAGATGTTGCCCCCCAAGTTGATGACCGTCTCGTAGGGCATGATGACCACGCTGTCGGGTTCGAGGTGGACATACTCGCGGAAGCCGCCCTGCCCGCCCTGTCGTCCCTGCGACTGCAGGCGTTGCATCAGGATGAAGTCCACAGGGGTCAGCGGCTCGGTGTCGAGGTCGGTAATCTGCTTGAAGGCGAGGTTGTCCCAGATGCCGACGACGGTGTAGTCGACGCCAGCGAACTGGACGCGGGCGCGTCCGACCTCTTCGGGGCGGATGCCCAGCGCGTCGGCGGCGTTCTGGGGCAGGATAATCGCGTTGCGCTCGCCTGGTAGCAGCCACCTGCCTGCGACTAACGCTTCCTGCGGGCGGGTGACCTTCGCTTCGGCGGGCGTCATGCCGACAATCGCGCGTGCGCTGAAGCGGCGGTCGGCGCGTTGCAGCGTGATGAACGCCTGCTCGCCGATTTGCGTGCCGAAGAACCACGCGCGGGGGGCGACGGCGCGCTCCCTGCCGAACTCATCGTTCATCAGCCGATACGCCGACTCGCGCAACGGCTGCCAGTCCACCGTGCGCATCATGATGCCGTTGTAGCGGGGCGTGCCCGGCGCGGGCGCCTCGTTGAAGCGCAGCACATTCACGATGGAGGTGAACGACAGCACGATGAAGGTCACCAGCACCAGCGACAGGCTGGTCAGGAAGGTGCGCAGGGGGCGTCGGCGCATGTTGGACACGCCGAGATTGAACGCCGCCGCCGCGACGCTCATGCGCCCGACATCCGCCGTGTGCGACCCAATCACCTGCTTCTGGATGCGCTTGAGTTGCTCTTCGAACTTGCCCGCGATGAACACGCCGACAATCACCGACAGCGCGCCCATCGTGAAGGCGATGAACACAATCACGGGGTTGCCCGTGATGTCGAAGGCGGGGTGAATATAGCGGAACAGCAGGAACACGGCGACGAAGATCAGCGAGGCGTAGGTCAGCTGGCTCTTGAGGTTGGGCGCGCCGAACAGCAGCCGCTCCATAAAGTAGGCGAACGGCATCAGCAGCGCGAGGTAGAAGATGACGCCGTTGACCACATCGTTGGCGGTGGCTTTCACATCGGGGTAGGCGCGCGCGGAGTAGCCCCACGACATGCGGGCGTACACATCGAGCGCGGCGTAGTCCTTCTCTTGCAGGGCTTTCTGCGCCTTCTCCAGCGACTCTTTCGCCAGCGCGTGCAGGTCGTTCACGCCGGGGTTCACGATGCGGTGCTTGGCGAGGATGCGGATGCGGTAGTCGTTGAGGGTGAACATGTCTTCAGCGACGCGCAGGGCGGTGTAGGCGATTGCGCCGCCGCGGGCGATGAGGTCGCGCTCGGTCAGCGTCTTGGGGTCGAAGGTGGGCACGGTGAAGCCCTGCGCCTCGCGCGGGTCGCCCCCGACGAGGTAGCCCTTGCCTTCGGGGTTGTCGGGCGTGCTGTTCAGTAGCAGCATGCGGTCTGCGCCAGGTCCTACGCCCATCTTGATTTTCAGCCGCGCCCCCGGCTGCGAGAAGATGACCGCCACATCTTCTACATAACTGGAAAGAGGCACATCTTTGGGCGTAGTGATTAGCCCGAACATGCGGGGGCGCGCGTTCGTGTCGCCGTCGTAGAGTTCGATAGTGGTCAGCGGCGCAAGCGTCTGCGGGTCAATCAGGTCGTACAGCGCGGTCGCCACACAGCGGAACACGATAATCGGCGTCTCCTTCTCGCCGACGGTCATTACGATGTTGATGGGGTAGTTCTCCGCGCCTTGGATGCCCAAGTCGGGGGCGTACTCGATTGCGCCTGTATCGGGGTTAAGTTTGTAGGCATTGACTTCGAACTCGCGACGGTATCCGTAGGCGGTAATTGGCGGGATGCCCACGAAGTTAAACCGCGCCTGCTCGCGCGGGATGGGGCTGCTGTCGTCCACGATTTGGAACATGTTGCCGCGCACGCCCATCAGGCTCTTCATCCAGTGGCGCACGACCACAATCGAGCCGTTCACGGGGGTGTTCGGGTAGAAGCTGCGGTTGGGGTCGAACAGGTAGACATTGCCGTACAGTCGCCCGAAGCCGCCCTGCAGGCGGATGCGCAGCCACTCGGAAGGCTTTTCGATGGGGAAGCGCAGCGCGAAGTCGCCCCGCTGGTTCGGGTCGTTGAACACATGATCGAGCTGGCAGGCGATCACGCGCGTCTGGATGGCGAGGTTGGCGATGTTGCAGTTCTCGAAGGTATCGAACGGGGTGTCCACCAGCGGGCGCGAGTCCTCGATGGTCGCGAAGGTGATGCCCCATGCGCCTGCGAGGGTCGCCGCTTCAGCGTCGAAGGCGGGCTTGCCGGGGATATAGGTGCGCCAGTAGCGTCCCTGCACGGCGTTGATGCCGTCGGCGAAGAGTTTGTTCGGCGTTGTGCCCAGCACGGGCGCGATGCGCTCGGCATGTTCGCGCATTACGCGCCCGATGTCGGTGAAGTAGCGCTGGATGTCCTCGCGCATGTCGTAGAACCAGCCCTTGTAGAACACGCCGACGCCCGTCGAGCGGGTCGCCAAGTCCAGCCCTACAAACAGGTAGATGTCCTGCTTGGCGGGTGGGCGTCCGCCGAGTCTCTCGAACACATTCGGGCGGCTCCAGTCAGGCAAGCGCGCCTCGATGAACTGGCGCACACCCTCCAGCGCTTGGAAGTGCCCGCTCAGCGCGACGAACATCACGCTGCGTTTGGGCGGGTACTGCCGAAACACTCGGATCAGTTCCAGCAGGCTGGCGATACCTGCCGCGCTGTCCGCCCCAGGTGCCAGCGACGGCACGATGGAGATGGAGTCGTAGTACGCCGTGACGACAATCCACTGGTCTTTGAGGGCGGGGTCGCTACCGGGGATGACGCCCATGATGTTGTAGCCCTTGCGCACCTGCCACGACATGCGGCAGGTGAGTTTCGCTTGCAGGTCGGGCTGGGTTTCGGCAAGCGCAATCAGTTTAGCGGCGTGCTGGCGCGGCAGCCAAAAGCGGGGCACATCGAGCGGGATGCCGATGAACTTCGCTTCTGCCTCGCCGCGAGTGGTCGTCTCAGGCTCAATAAACACAATCGCACGCGCGCCCAGCCGCGCGGCGTTTAGCCAGTTGTTGCCCGTGTTGAAGTCCATCAGCACGATGCTGCCTTCCACCGGCTTGCCGCGAAACTGCTGGAGTTGTCCGTCGCGCACATAAATCAGGCTGCCCCTTACGCCGTCGGGAGGCAGCTGCGAGGTGCGCACTTGGTTGGGCCAAAGGGGGTAGACGCGCAGCTTCTGCCCGTTCAGGTGCAGGTGTGCCTCCTCGTCGACGGGCACGGTAATGGGAAACGCTTCGCGGCGCACATTTTGCAGTCCGAGGGCGCGGAACTGCTGCTCGATATAGTCGGCGGCGCGGTCGGCGCCAGGGTAGCCTGCCACGCGCGAGCCTTGCGCCGCCATCCAGCGCACCGTCTCCGCCAGTCGCGCCTCCGAGATCGCGCCCACCAGTTGGCGGTAGCGCGCCTGCACCTTCTCGACATCCACCTTCTGCTGCCCGAACGCGAGGGCGCACACGCTCAGCAGCACACCAATCCAAACCCAGCCACGCATCATCACAGCGGTGGATTCGGCGCGGTGTGGGGGGTTCCTGCTGAGGAGCTGATAGGAAGCGGCTTCGCGACGGCGAACCCATCGTTCGGCGATGGCGCACGATGCGGATGTGATTGTGGTCGGCGCGGGTGTGGCAGGGTTGGTCGCCGCGCGACGCTTGCAGGCACACGGACTGGCGACGCTGGTGCTGGAGGCGCGCGAACGGGTCGGCGGACGCCTGCTGCGACACACGCTGAGCGAATCGGTCGTGATTGACTTGGGCGGGCAGTGGCTGGGACCCACACAGGAGCGTGCCTATGCGCTGGCACGAGAACTGGGGCTGACGCTGTTTCCCACCCACACGGAGGGCGAGAACCTCGCGCTGCTGGGTGGACGCCTGCAGCGATACACGGGAACCGTGCCGAAACTCGGCATAGGCGCGCTGTTCGATTTCGGCAGTGCGGTCGCCAAGCTCGATCGGATGGCGAAACAGGTGCCCTTAGACGCCCCGTGGAACGCGCCGCACGCCGAGGCATGGGATTCCGAAACGCTTGCCAGCTGGGCACAGCACACCATGCGCACCCGGTTGGGACGCTGGGGCATTCGGCTGTTTTCAGAGGCGGTGTTTGCCGCCGAGCCGAGCGAGTTCTCGCTGCTGCACGCGCTGTTTTACATCCACTCAGGCGGCGGGTTCGAATCGCTCACCAACACGCGCGGCGGGGCGCAGCAGGATCGGTTTGTAGAAGGCGCACAGAGCCTCGCGCTGCGCTTGGCGGCGCAGTTAGGGGAACGAGTGATGCTGGGTCAGCCTGTGGTGCGCATTCAGCACGCGGCGCAGGGAGTGTGCGTGGCAACTCGCTCAGGGGCGACCTACACGGCACGCGCAGTGATCGTTGCCATCCCGCCGACGCTGGCAGGGCGCATCGAGTACGACCCGCCCCTGCCTGCCATGCGCGACCAACTGACGCAGCGGCTGCCCAACGGCGCGGTCATCAAGTGCTTCGCGGTGTACGACCGCCCCTTCTGGCGCGAGCAGGGGCTAAGCGGCTTCGCCGTTGCCGAGTGCGACCCTGTGCATTTGGTGTTCGACAACTCGCCGCCTGACGCCTCGTGCGGCATCCTGCTGGGGTTTATCGAAGGCGCGCAGGCGCGGCAGATGAGCGCGGTAGACCCCGAAACGCGCCGCGCCAGCGTGCTGGAGTGCTTCGCGCGGCTGTTCGGCGAGCGGGCGCGCCAGCCCGAAGCGTACCTCGACCACGACTGGAGCGCGGAGGTTTGGTCGCGCGGGTGCTACGGGGCGCACTTCCCGCCTGGCGTGTGGACGCAGTTCGGGCGCGCACTGCGGGAACCTATCGGGCGCATCTTCTGGGCGGGCACAGAGACCGCCACCCGCTGGATGGGGTATATTGACGGCGCAATCGAATCGGGCGAACGCGCCGCACAGGAGGCACTCTCGACGCTATGAGGCTGCTCTATCTGGACTGTATCGGCGGAATTGCGGGCGATATGATGCTCGCTGCGCTGATTGAGGCAGGCGTACCCGAAGCGGAACTGCTGGATGCGCTGCGCACGATGCCCATCAGCGGCTGGCAGTGGCGCAGCGAGCGCGTGGAAATCGGAGCCATCTTCGCACGGCGCGTTTACATTACGCACGACGAAGACCAGCCCCACCGCCACCTGAGCGATGTGCTGGAGATTATCGAGCGGGGCGACTTCTCGGCGCGGGTGAAACAGCAGGCAAGTGCGGTGTTCACACGCCTTGCGGAGGCGGAGGCAGCAGTGCATAGCACGGCGCCCGACCGCGTGCACTTCCACGAGGTGGGTGCGGTGGACGCGATACTGGATGTGGTCGGCGCGTGCTGGGGGCTGGAGCGGCTGGGGGTGGAGCGCGTGGTCTGCTCGCCGTTGCCGATGGGGCGCGGGTTCGTGCAGGCGGCGCACGGGTCGCTGCCGTTGCCCGCGCCTGCGGTGGTGGAACTGCTGCGCGGCGTGCCCACTTACGGCATCCCTATTCAGGGCGAGACGGTGACGCCCACAGGCGCGGCGTTGGCGGTTGCCCTAAGCGAGCGGTTCGGCGTGCAGCCCCCCATGCGCTGGGAGCGCGTCGGCTACGGCGCAGGACACGCCGACCGCCCGCTACCGAACCTGCTGCGCATCTTTGTGGGCGAGTCGGCGGACGCGATGCAGACGCCCGCAGGCGACTGGGAGAGCATCGTGCAGATCGAGACCCACTTGGACGACGCCACGCCGCAGCAGTTGGGCTTTGTGATGGAGCGCGCGCTGGCGATGGGCGCACTCGATGTGTTTTTCACGCCCATCCAGATGAAGAAGAACCGCCCCGGCGTGCTGATTACGCTGCTGGCGTCGCCAGAGCAAGCCGACGCGCTGATGCGCCTGCTACTGGAAGAGACGCCGACGCTGGGCGTGCGCTACAGCCTAATCAATCGCCGCTGCCTGCAGCGCACGGTACAGACTGTGCAAACGGAGTATGGCGCGGTGCGGGTCAAATACGCGCGGGATGGTGAACGCACCTTGCACCTCGCTCCCGAATATGACGACTGCGCCGAGCTGGCTCGAAAAACGAACGCGCCGCTGCACGCGATTATGCAAGCGGCGCTTCAGAAGGCGCGCGAATCGGGCGATTAGAGCCGCTGCAGGAGCTGAAGCACAGTCTGTGGCATCGAGTTCGCCTGCGCCAGCACCGACATGCCCGACTGCATCAGAATCTGCTGCTTGGTGAAGTTGGAGATTTCCAGCGCGAAGTCGGCGTCGCGGATGGTCGACTCGCTCGCCATCACATTCTCTTTGGCAACATTGAGCGAGCGGATGTTGCTCTCCAAAATATAGCGTTGGAACGCGCCCATGTCGCCGCGCATTTTGGAGATTTCGGCGATTGCAGCGTCGATAATCCGCAGTGCATCGTCAGTAGAGTTGGGTTGCGTAACATCGATGGTCGCAAGGCTCTTTCCTGGAACAACCGTCGTGCCCAGTTTGGAGGCGTGAACATCCATCAGCGAGAAGCGCACGAACTGCCCTGCATTCGCGCCAACTTGGAACTGCAAGAGCCCTGCGGTGACGATTGCCACCTGTGCAGCAGCAAGCGAGGTGTCGTTACCCGCTTCCGTCAGCATAATCACGTTCCCGTAGCCGTCGCGCAATCGAAGCCCAGAATCGCCCGTCGCTTGACCGCCTGTGAAAGTAACGGTTTGGATGCCATTTACAGTGTTAGCAATTACTGTTGCAACAGCATCTGTGCCCGTAGCTGTCACCGAGCCCGAAGCACTTAGTATAATGCCCGCTGTATCCTGCAGATTGATCGAAAATTGAGAGCCGTACTCTCGGTGGCGTAGTTCGATGCGGCGTGTGTCGTCGTTGTATTGCGCGACCACACCTGTTATGTGGCTTACGGCGTTGATCTTGTCGATAAAACTTCCGAGCGTTTCGTTCGCGTCTGCAGTGATTGTATAACCGTTGATGACCACATTGCCTGCAGGCGTGCCCATTAAGCTGGCAAGGGTTGTACCTGCCGCGAAGGTGCGCGTGCCGACGATTGTGGCGCGGGTAGCGGCGGTCGTTACCTGCAAGGTGACCGCGCCGCTGGCAGTGGGAAAGTTGTTGAATAACCCGCCGATGAATATGCCTGAAATACGCGCTGGGTTCGTGACCGCTGCGCTGATGCCCGAAGTGCCGTCAAGCAAACGCTTAGTGCCGAAGGAGGTCTGGTCGGCGATGCGGTTGATACTGTCAATGAGGGCGCGGATTTGAGTCTGGTCGGCTTGGAGCGCCGCGTAATCGTTGACGCCTGTGTTGGCGGCATGGAGCACCAGTTGGCGCATGGTGCGCAGGGCGTTATGCACCTCATCCAACGCGGCTTCGGCAGTTTTGATCATGTTGACTGCGTCTTGGGCGTTGTTGACCGCCTGCTGCAGCCCTGTGATCTGGGCGCGCAGGTTCTCGGAGATGATAAGCCCTGCAGGGTCATCGGCGGCACGGTTGACGCGCAACCCCGAGGCTAAACGCTCAATCGTGCGCCCCAGCGCATCCGATGTCAGGCTCACATTCCGCAGCGCATTCTGCGACTGAATGTTCGTGTTAATCCGCAGACTCATTCCGTTGACCCCCTTGCGGGCGAATCACCCGCATTTTTGCTGAGGGCTATTATCGGCAGGGCGTTGTGGGTTCTTTAGGGGGATATGCTATAATAGTGCAGGAGGTCTATGCGATGGTAGCTGATGCTGAGGTGCGCCGCATGGTACTGCGCGAGATTAGCAAGCGCCATCTGGACATTTCGCGGCTCGATGTGCAGGTCTATCACGGCGTAGTGTACCTGCGGGGCACAGTAAGTGGTGTGCGCGGGTATAATGTAGACCCTAAAGCCGAGTTGGAGATCATCCGCCGCATTTTGCGCCAGCGTCCGGGCGTGCGCGATGTGGTGATTGATCTCATCTATCGCTAAGCGTGTGGCATCGGGTTTGGGCGTGGTTCTACCCGCCGCGTTGCGTGGTGTGCGGGCGGTTTTGTGCGCAGCCAGTGTGCGCATGGTGCGCCGTGTTATGGGTGCCGATAGTCCCGCCTGCGTGTGTGCGTTGCGGTGCACCCCGACGCGAGTTGGGCGATTGCCAACGCTGCTTGGGGCGTGAGTTCGCTTTTGATGGCGCCGTGTGCGCCGCTGTCTACGATTCAGCGGTGCGCCGTGCAATTGTGCATCTGAAGTTTCGTCGGTGGCAACGTGCAGCGCAGCCGTTGGCAGCGTTGCTTTGGGAAGCGCTCAGCTTGCCTGAACGCGCGCCTTGGCGTGTAGTGGATGCGATTGTGCCCGTACCGATACACCCTGTACGACGGGCAATGCGCGGGTTCAACCAAGCAGAGCTGATTGCGGCACACCTTAGCCAGCTCTCAGGCGTCCCCGTGCGGATGGGCTGGCTCCGAAGGCGGTTCTATCGCCGCCCGCAAGTGGGGCTGGGTCAATCCGAGCGCATGCAGAATGTACGCGACGCATTCGAGGTGGTGCAACCCAGTTTTGTGCGCGGGCGCGCCGTGTGGCTGCTGGACGATGTGTTCACTACGGGCAGCACGCTCGATGCCTGCGCCCGTGCGCTCAAGCAAGCGGGCGCATCGCGTGTGGTCGCGCTCGCCGTCGCTCGCGACCTGCGCGAAGACAACGCTGCCCTGTAGGTAAATCTCATCCGACGCTTCGAAGACGCGCTCGCCGATTCGCAACTGCACCGTGACGGTGTGGACGCCTTCGCGGTGAGGCAGCACGCACTCCAGCCATTCGGCAGGCGATTGCCAAGCGCTCCAGTCGCCGTCGTTGATGCGGTAGCGCATGGCATGCGCCTCGCGCGCCCCATGCACATAGACCGACACCTGCGGCGAGTCGGTTGCGAAAGCGTCCAAGTTGATGATGACGGGGTACGCCGTGCGCCGTGCGCCCAGTAGTTGCGTCCACACAGTGCGATAGCGGCTTGCGCTGCCAGCGAAACCGATGCCCAGCTCGCGGTAGTCGGGGGTCAGTAGGTTCGCGCGGTGATTGGGGCTGTTGAGCCATGCCTGGAGGGCGCGCTCCCAAGTGGGTTGTCCCGCCGCAAGGTTTTCGCCGAGGCAGTGGTAGAAGTAGCCCGCTTCGCTGACGCGGTAGTCGGCGCGGCGCCCTTGCGCATCGATATGGGCAATCGCGCCCGCTTGCGCCAGCGTCTCGGCATATGCCTGTGCAGCTTCGCACAACTGCGCATTCAGCTTAAGCGGGGGCAGGTTGTACTGCAACCGAATCAGGTTCACTTGCACAGCATAGTCGTGCGCCGTCACTAACGACTCGCGCGTTTCAGCGCATCCCAGAATCAGAGTTGCTCCAAGCCCGATTATCCCTAACAGGCGTCGCGCATCCATGCCGTTCCCTTACGGGAATTGTCGGCAAGTGGTCAGGAAGCTTGACTCGAAGATTTATCAGGGATTTGCTCTCCCTTGCCTATGCGCACACTGGTTACACGATCCTCATCATCTTGACAGTATCCTTGCGAGGGGCGTCTGCCCGCCGTAGACCTGCGCGCCCGTATGCGTGAGAATCTCCACCGCCCGCGAGAAAATCACAAGATCCACCTGACTGCCCCGCTCAATGAACGAAAGCTTCTGCGCAGGCTTGACACTCTGCCCCTCCTGAACATAGGTCGTGATCTTGTTGACAAACTTGTCGGCAATCTCCACCAGCGCAACGCGCACGCGCTCGCCCTCAATAAAAATCGTCTGCCGCTCGTTCTGCAGGTGATATTTTTTGCCCAGCAGATCAACCGCGCGGCGCAGCCACGCCATACTCACATACTCCCACAAGTCCACCATCGGCAGGTTGGCGCGGGCGGGCGTGTAGACGATGCGCCGCACCGTGCCTGCAATCGGCGCGTAGGTGTAATGCACATCGAGCGGGCTCATGTAGACGCCAATCAGCCAGCCTTCGGGCGGGATGCCGTCCCAGTCGGCGCGGGTGATTTCGGTGATGGGGATAGGGCGTCCGAGTTTCTCGGCGAAGACCGTGCCGTCGGCGCTGACGGGGCGGATGTAGACCACCTTGCCGTCGCACGGGGCGAGGATCAGGTTCGGGTCGGGGGGCGGGATGCGCAACGGGTCGCGGTAGAACCACACCTTGCGCAAAAACCAGTTTGCGCCTGCGAGTGCTGCGCCGA
>Ga0079992_131070_pt1 | contig 14769 bp, 13 predicted proteins | sample FaiFalFF_MnMetaG_3_FD_69197 | JGI IMG/M metagenome (GOLD analysis project Ga0079992, IMG submission 69197) | Freshwater microbial communities from Yellowstone National Park, Wyoming, USA - Fairy Falls B (FF_Mn_B) MetaG (SPADES assembly) (version 2) | ecosystem: Environmental > Aquatic >... | reverse complement strand
TATCAAATGACCCCCGAAGTCGTAATTATATAGTGGCGGAGAAAATCAACCCGCCAAATCTAAGAAAGGAGGCGGTCGAAGATGAAGGCAATGTCAAAGTTCTGGACGGCTTTGGTCGTGGGAGTTGCGGTGATGGCAGTTTCAACCTATTCGTGGGCTGTGCCTTTAAGCAACACTAACCTCTCGTGGAGTCAATTTACGAGTTTGGCGGATCTCTCATCACCTGTAGGTATTCCATTCTCAGACACCTTTATATTTGCAGGTGGTCCGCAGGGCGAAATCACGAGTGGAGTATTTACTGGAAAAGGTGATGCGTTAGGGCTTTATGTCTACATTTACCAGATCCTCGTCTACAGCACCCCGCCTGGCAAAGTGGACGAATTGTCTATTCCTTTGTTGGGACCTGGACCAACTACGGTTTCGGTTAGTGGTGTCGGTAATGTCAGTTCGTTCTATATTGGCAGTGGCGTTCCTTCAGGTTTCTTCTATGGTCAAGGTGATAAGGCTCCGTTTGGAAGCACCTTTACTTCTCCGCCACCAGTAATTTCTTTTTCGTGGTTCGGAAACGAAGTCTTTCAAGGGCAAGCGTCCTACATCGTAGGTTTCTTCAGCCCCGTGCTTCCAACAACGACCCTGGCGAACTTGTCGGATAGTGGGCCAGAGACGAAATTTCCTCTTGTTTACACACCCAGCCCAGAACCTTCTATTTCTCTGTTGCTAGGTGCTGGGTTGTTAGGAGGAGTCATTTGGTCTCGCGGTAGGAAGAGGATGAAGAAAGCCTGAAAGAGACAAATGAGATGGGGGGGCAAGGGCATCACCCTTGCCCCCCTAAAGCCGTTTAATGTCGTCATGGTTAGCGAATCCTCACTACTTGACCATCCTTATAGACATACCACGCAGAATCAGCGCTCCATTGGAAGTCCACAAACGCTACCCAGTGCCAGTCTACCTGACCGAAGTTGGATAGAGTAATTTGGACGGTTGTTGCACCTTTAGGGAAGTCCCTTCCTGCAAAGAGGTAAAGGCGACCTCCAGCACTGTCACGAACAGTGATGGAAGCAAGTTTGTCAGGGTCGCTGACTTCAATAACCGCTGGAGACGAAGCGGAGATTAACCTCACCGAACCGTTACCAGGTGCCCTGCTGACAAGTTTCCCGTCCGGTTCAGCGACAGGGAAAGGTGTAGTGATAGGGTTGCTGTTAGACCCGCCGCAGCCGAGGGTGAGAAGGAGCGCCCCGACGGTGATTGTGAGACTGAGCAAAGTGATTGTTCGCTTCAACATCTCAATCGCCCTCCTTTGTTAGAGTTTTTTGGTTTTCTTTGAGGTGATTCCCGATGCGCCATTGCCGCTCCGTCCCGAGCAACCATTTTCGCCGTCACCGCCGTTTCTCTGTTTTTTTCCGTCAACTCGTCTTTCGTCCTTTGCATCCCTCCTTTCGTTTTGACTGAAGTCTGCTTAAATTATGAAAATGGTGGTGCTGCGATGTAAAGGGTTTCGGTCGGTTAAAAACCTTGCCAGTTTGACCCTATTTTCCCGCCATTTTTGCCATTTTTGAATTAACCGTGACGAAAATCACACACATAACGGAACGGGACGAGGGACGAGGGACGGGGGACGAGGAAAAGCGTAATGCGCAAAGCGTAAAAATGGCGGGTAGGAGGGGCGTTAGCCCCGAAATGAGTTGCGGGTTGCGCGTTGCAAGTTGTGGGTTGAGCGTGAAGCGTGATGCGTGAAGCGTAAAATTGGGTTGCGGGTCACGGGTTGAGGGTTTAAGAGTTTTTTGTTCACCATTCGCTAATCGCTGCCGTTTTGTCCCGTGTCCCTTGTCCCATGTCCCGTTTAAAGTTGTGAGTTGGAAGCGTAAAGCGTGATGCATAAAGCGTAAAAATGACAGGTAGGAGGGGCGTTAGCCCCGAAATTGGTTGGAAGCGTAAAGCGTAATGCGCAAAGCTTAAAAATGACAGGTAGGAGGGGCGTTAGCCCCGAAATCGGGTTGCGGGTTGCGCGTTGTGAGTTGGGCGTAAAGCGTAATGCGTAAAATTGGGTTGTGCGTTACGGGTTGATGTTTTCCGTTCACCACTCGCCACTTGCTATTCGCTAATCGCCATTCGCCAATCGCTGCCGTTTTTGGGTTTAACTGGAGGGTCGTGCTCCTGCACGACCGAAAAACTTTTCGGCACGCCGGGAGGCGTGCCCTCCGATTTTGCCCCTACACGACCGAAAATTTTTTCGGCACGGCAGAAGCCGTGCCCTCCAGTTTTTCGGCAGTGCGGGAGCATTGCCCTCCAGAAACGGCAAATTCGGCTGCTAAGGAGAGCATCCCTCCATGTGGAGGGATGAAATGATATGAACCGAAAACTTTGGTTACCGAAACGCTCACGCCCACACCATGAAATTGTCCCAATACCCAACCGACCCATCATCGTGCTTATTACTGTTTGCACCAAGAACCGTCAACCATGGCTGGCAGCACCAGAGGTGCACGAAATCCTAATTTCCGTTTGGAGGGAAGCAACAGCGTGGTTAGTTGGACGATATGTTATCATGCCTGACCACATTCACCTTTTTGCCAGCCCACGAGATGAAACCGTTTCATTAGAGAGTTGGGTTCGCTATTGGAAATCACAGTTTTCTAAACGACACAAAAACCCAAACCATCGTTGGCAAGTCGGTTATTGGGACACAACTTTGCGCAGTAATGAAAGTTACGATGAGAAATGGGATTATGTGCGCAACAACCCTGTTCGGCACGGTTTGGTCTCCCGCCCTGAAGATTGGCCGTATCAGGGCGAAATATTTGTGTTGGAGTGGTAATCTTTGGGTGCATCTGGAGGGTCGTGCTCCTGCACGACCGAAGATTTTTTGAACGAATTCGGCTGCTCAGGAGAGCAGCCCTCCAGTTTTATCCTGCACGACCAAAATTTTGAACAAATTCGACGCCAGAAACGAAAATTTTTTTTGGCGCTTTACGCATTACGCTCACATCCTTTCCGTTCCTTTCATGGCATAATTGCGACGAACATGAAAATGGTGCGGGGTGCGATGTTCGGTGCTGGGTGCGATGTGCTGAGTGCGGGGTGCAATTGATGGGTTTTGTTCATCAAACTTACGGGCTAAAGAGCGAGCGTGAATTGGCTCTTTGTATCAGCAATGAATGGGTTTCAGCCCATAGCGTTGGGATGCAAATTGACAGTGCAAAACAAGTCTCAACCAAAAAGCGAGGGGATGTCAGATGCAGCAACAGCAGCGTGTTTTGGTCAAAGCAGAGCATAAGCCGATGGATTGGGGCTTCTACCTTTGGTTGCTTTACCGTCGGCTCCCACTGATTATTGTCCTTGTCGTTCTGGCTTTGATTGCCGTAGGAATTTACGCTTACACGAGCCCAAAGTTTTACGAAGCGGTCAGCCTCGTCAGGTTGCGCAAGCAATCGCCTCCACCGTTGTTCGGTCCTGCATCACAGCAACAACAAACTGACACGCTTGACCTCAAGACTGCCACCCAACTGGTTGCAACTTTCCTGACGGCTCAGGAAGCCTTGCGGCTCGTTCAGGAGCAGAAATTGTCAAGCATGAGAGTTAGCGCTTCGGTTCGGCAATACATCGGTTTGCTGAACGCTCAAGAGGTTTTGAGTTTCGTCAGCACGGCGAGTTACGAACCTGACCTAATTCGCATTTCCGTCCGCCACACGCTCCCTGAGGTGGCTGCAGCGTTGGCGAACGCTATTGCTGAAGCCTTCGTCGCTCGGTTGAACCGTGAGGCTCGCGCTGAAGCGAGCAACGAGCGCCGCTTCATTGAGACCCAACTTCAGGCTGTGCGAGCCGAACTTCAAAGGCTTGACAAACAAATTGCAGAGGTCAAACAGCAACTGAACATGGTTGATGTCTCCGAGGAGACGAGGGCACTCGTCAACTCTGTCCGAACCTACACTTCCGAGTTGCTTATGGCTGAGACGGAACTGAGGAGTGCGATGAAGGCTCGCGAGCAACTTCAGCAACTTCTTGCTCAAGAGCAACCTTTTGTGCCGATGCGGAAAGAGAACCCTGTTTTGGCGGAAATGGAGAAGCGTTTGGCTGAACTTGAGGCTCAACGGACTCAGTTGCTCAACCGATACTTGCCCACTCACCCGACAATCAAGCGACTTGAAGAGCAGATTGCTGCTCTCAGGCAAGAAATTGCCCGCCGCCAATCTGAGAGGGTGATTGAGGTTCCTGACGCTGCCCCTAACCCGAGATATGCCAGTTTGTATCAGCAAATTTTGGATGCCGAGCGAAGGCGGATGGAGTTGGAGGAACGGCGCAAGGCGCTGGCATCTCTCTTGCAGCAGACTTACCAACAACTTCGCAAGTTCCCCGAACAGCAGCGCCGGCTCGGTGATTTGACGAGGCAGTTGCAAGTTTTGGAGCAGGCATACATGAGTTTGCTTTCAAGGCTGCAAGACGCTCAAATTCGTGAGGCAGCAAAACTTGGCAACGCTACTATTGCCGATGTCGCTGTTGTGCCGAGCAGACCTGTTGGTCCTGACCTGATTAGGCTCATCACTTTGGCGCTCCTTGGAGGATTGGGACTGGGTTTAGGCTTGACTTTCCTGATGGAGTTCATGCGGACGACGGTCACCAATTCCGAAGAAATCAAGCATCTACTCGGAGTTCCTGTCCTTTCGGTCGTCCCAGAAGCCCGCATCGGCACGGAACCTGATAGCATCATGCGTTTGATGACCTCAAGGCGTGGTGCTGCTGAAGCCATCCGAACCTTGAGGTCAAATTTGCGCTTCCTAATCCTTCGCCAATCAAGCGACGGCAAGATGCAAACCTTCTTGGTGACAAGTGCGGTCAAGGGCGAAGGGAAGAGTTTCATTTCCGCTACCCTCGCTATCGCTTTCGCTCAGACGGGCAAACGGGTTGTTTTGATAGATGCTGACTTGAGGAAGCCAGATTTGCATCGAATCTTTGGGCTTGACGGAGATGTCGGGTTGGCGAATGTGCTTCGGGACGCTGCACCGCTTGAGAGTGCCTTGCTCCCAACCCAACTTGAGACCTTGAAATTGCTCCCAGCAGGAGTTTTGCCGAAAGACAGTGACGCTGCTACTCCAGCAGAATTGTTCAGTTCCGAAGCGATGCAACATTTGCTGCAGCGGTTGAAGGAGCGATTTGACATCGTGCTGATAGACACGCCACCGATGATGGCTGTCACTGACCCAAGCATCTTGGCTCCGATGACGGACGGAGTTTTGTTGGTTGTTGAACTTGGGCATGTGAGCAGGTCTGCAGTTCAGGAGGTCAAAGAACAATTGGAGTTGGCTCAAGCGAAACTGTTGGGAGTGGTCATCAACAAGGCATCGCGCAAGCGAGGCTACGACTACTACCGCGACTATTACTACTATCACGGCTACTATGAGCGGGAGCCGTGAAGCGTGGCTCGTGAAGCGTAATGCGTGAAATTGGCGGGTAGGAGGGGCGTTAGCCCCGAAATTGGTTGGAAGCGTAACGCGTAAAGCGTAAAATTGGGTTGTGCGTTGCGGGTTTAGGCTTTTTCATTCACCATTCGCTACTCGCCACTCGCCATTCGCTATTCGCCATTCGCTAATCGCCAGTCGCTATTCGCTATTCGCCACTCACTATTCGCTACTCGCCAATCGCTAATCGCTGCCGTTCTGGCTCGTCAGGAGCCTCGCCCTCCCAATTCATTCCGTCCCTCGTCTCACGCCTCGTTTCAAGTCGGCGTCTATATTGACGAAGCCTGCTGAAGCAGGCTAACTTGAAAATGCGTGAGGTATCCTGCGTAAATTCTCCGCTTCTCTTTTTCCCCGCATCTCCGTTTCTGCTTTTCTCCGCCTCTCCGTGCTTTGTCTCAAAGTTGGTGGGAACAAATTTACTGCTGGTAGCGTTCCAGTTCTTTGACGGACAATTAACCTTTGTGAGAATGGCAGAAAAGGTGAGGGAAAATGGTAGCGACTAAGCGCTCCAGTTGGACGGAATTTTGGTTTCGTGCGTTTATGTTTGCGGGCATGTTCGTCTACTTGGGTTTTGTCCTTTCGCTCCTTTGGATGGACGCAATTTTGCCTTTCAGGGCAGTTGAGGAAGTGCCAGCAATCATAACCTTGTGGCGTGACCCATTTGCGCGGGCAGAACTTTGGCATGCATTTAAGTTGAGTGTCGTAACTGCTACCATCACAACTTTTTTCGCCGTTTTGATAGGTGCTCCAACTGCCTATGCCCTTTCTCGCTACCCAGTTCGGTTTGCCATCGTCGTTGACACAATCGTTGACCTGCTCATTATCATCCCGCCACTTGTGGTCGGCTTGACACTTGTTGCCATCTTTGGGCAAACGGGCATCGGAAGGTGGCTGAACGAAACAATCGGTGTCCTTTACACCCCGCAAGGGATTGTCGTTGCCCAGTTCGCTGTTGCATCGGCGCTCGGGATTAGGGTTTTCAAAGCAGCCTTTGACCAAGTTAACCCGAGGTTTGAGCAAGTCGCACGAAGTTTGGGCGCATCGCCTATTTATGCCTTCTTTCGCGTAACTTTACCCTTAGCGAAAAACGGCTTACTTGCAGGTGCGATTTTGGCTTGGGCGCGGGCGATGGGCGAGTTTGCACCTGTTTTGATTGTTGCAGGGACAGATGTGGGAAAAGTCCTGCCTGTTTTAGCCTTCCTGAACATGTCTGGAGGCAACATTGAACTTTCCTTTGCCGTCACCACTTTCATGGTCATCGTCTCGGCAGCAGCACTTTTGACCTTCAAGCGATTGGGCGGTCAGGTTTACATCTGGTAGCGAGAAGGAAACTTTGCCGCTAAAATTAGGCACGCCGATCTTAGACAGTCAGCCAATACGAAACAGCAAGGAGGGTTGAGGGATGGACGAGAAACTTAGGGAACTGATTGAGGGGCTCAACAAAGACATGAACGCCGAACTGAACACCATCATACGCTACATCCGCCACTCCGCTGTCCTTAAAGGGCTTGGAGGTCACGAGGTCCGAGAGTTGTTGAGGAAGGAAGTCATGGATGAGGTTAAGCATGCGACCTACCTTGCCGATAAAATCGTCGCTTTAGGTGGCGTGCCCAAAGTTGAGTTGGAAACTCCAGCCGAAGTTTATGACTGGCGAGATGTCCTTGAGGATTCTCTCAAGTTTGAACTGGAAGCAATCGCTGGATACAGAGAAAGGGCACAGCAAGCGGAAGCGGTTGGAGATATAGGGTTGAAAGCGACTTTGGAGATGTTCGCCGAAGATGAGACCCGTCACAAGGAGGAAATTGAGCGACTGCTCGGCTAAAACCAACACGAGCGAAGGCATGAAAAGACTGCATGGTCGTTTTTAACGGTGATTGCCCATAAAAGGTGACGCCATTAAATTGATCCGCAATCACAACTCTGAGTTTTCCTTGACAAACTGAATCAACTCGTCAAGGTAGGCGAAAGCCAAAGCGACAACTGTATCCGCACCGCCGTAGTAGATAGCCAACCTCTTGCCTTCAGGGTCAAGGATTGCGGCACACGGGAAGACGACATTTGGTGTGTCACCGACCTGCTCATACCATTCCGTCGGGGTCAACAAGTATTGTCGGCAGCGGTAGATAACCTTCCATGGGTAATCCAAGTCCAGAATGGCAGCGCCCATGCTGTAGATGAAACCGTTGCAGTGAGTGATGACACCGTGGTAAAGCAGCAACCAACCTTCGGGCGTTTCAATAGGGACTGGACCTGCACCTATCTTCGTGCTCTCCCAGCCCTGCCTTGGTCCCATCACGAACCGATGGCAACCCCAGTGGATTAGGTCTGGGCTTTCGCTGTAAAAGATGTCGCCGAAGGGAGTGTGTCCTCGGTCGCTGGGTCTGCTCAACATAGCATACTTGCCCCTAATCTTTCGTGGGAACAAAACGCCGTTGCGGTTGTAAGGCAGAAAAGCGTTCTCCATTTGGTAGAAGGTCTGGAAGTCAAAGGTGTAGCCCATCCCGATGGTCGGACCGTGATAGCCGTTGCACCAAGTGATGTAGTAGCGGTCTTCAAGCCAAAGGACGCGAGGGTCGTAGCGATACTCAAACCTTGCGATTTCCGGGTCATCGCAAATCCACTCAATAGGGTCAGGGTTAATTTGCCAGTTGATGCCGTCTTTGCTGAACCCCGCATGCAAATTCATGATGCGCCTCTTGTCATCAACCCTAAAGACGCCCGCGTAACCGTCTTTGAAAGGCACAACGGCGCTGTTGAAGATGCTGTTTGCTCTGGGGATGGCATTGCGCGGGATAATCGGGTTTTTGCTGTAACGCCAGACGACATCGCTGCAACCCTTTGGTCGCTCCTCCCACGGGAAAGGCACCTTTTGCACCTGCTCAGCCACAGCAGTAACCCCCTTTCTCTCCTCATTGTGAGGCGCGGTCATCAGGAACGGATTTTGGAAGTTACGGCAATTCATTATAGCGCTTAACTTCGTCCGAAATCAACGCTTGCGCCAAATCAGTGCCAATCCCATCAAAGCCAGAATGACAAAAGGCAAATCGCCCCAAATTTGGTAGCCCGAACTTCTCTCCATAAGTGGCACGGATGCGGTCAAAACGCATCGGTCGCCCCATTTTGAAGCCTGAACAACTTTGCCTGTAGGCGCAACCACGAGGCTTATCCCTGTTCCTGCCCCTCTCACAACTGCCCTCCTCATCTCAACAGCCCTCAAGACAGCGATGCGAGCGTGGTGATATGGCGCAAGGGTGTTCCCGAACCAACTGTCGTTGGTGATGATGACGATAAGGTTGGCAATGTGGGTGGAAGTGAGTGGGTTGCCGACCAAATGCCTGATGTGGAACGGGAACAAAGATTCAAAGCAAACGACAATCGCTGGCTTGACAACTTCGTTGCCCACCCTCAAAACGGTTTCAGCTCTCCTTTGCCCCGGAGCAGTTTCAACGGGCGCGTGGGGCAAAATCTTTTCAAGCCACGAAAACCATTCACGACCCGGCAAATATTCACCGAAGGGAACGAGCCGAATCTTGTGGGCGACTTCTTCACCGCTCAATTTCCCCTCAGGCGCAAAGACAAAGCATGCGTTGTAACTCTTCCCCTCACGCCATTCACCCGCCCCGACGAACAAGACAACTTCGTGCCGCTTGACAAACTCAAACAACTCTGAAGCGCCATAACCCCAAACCCCGTTGTCCCTCAATCTCCAAGGCAAAGCAGTCTCTGACCAGACTATGAGTTTTGCCCCTCGCTTTGCCGCTTGTTCCGATAGGCTCAAATGGGTCCTCAGGATTTCACGCAACTCCTCAAAGGTCACATCGGGACGCCACCGCTCCATGCCGAAGTTCCCTTGCACGACCGCAACTTTCAAATGGGACGATAAGTTCGCTTGTTTCTCCACTCGCCTAATTTCCAACCAGCCGAACGAGCAGGATAAAGTCAAGATGGAAAAAGCAAGCAAAAGGAAGAGGCTTTTTCGCTCCCGCCACCACTGAAAGAGCAAAGCGTTGATGAGAGCGATTATGCCGCTCAAGCCAAAACTTCCCACCCAAGCGGCAAGTTGAACGATGGGCAAAAAGGCAACTTGAGTTGAAGCCAACAAAGCCCAAGGGTAACCGAAAGTCCCAAGACTTCTCAGCCATTCTGTTAAAAGCCATGAAGAGCCAACGGCTGGAACGAGCCACTTGTTTCCGCACCTTTGTCCGACCCACCAAACCAACATCCCGAAAAGCACTGAAAAAAGGCTTTGCCAGAGCAAAAGGGCAAAAAAGCCAACGACAGCCCAAACCGCCATTGCTTGCTTTGTTGAATCAGCATAAGGGGCGAGATTTGAGATGGTAGGGACGAGCCAGTAGTTTGCCAAGCCGTGAAAGACGAACCCGAAAAGCACAGAGGCAGTGAAAGCAATCTGCCAACGCTGGGTTTGGAGAACGATGAGCAAAGGCACTAAGGCGAACCAAGCGATGGGGAAAGCCAAGGGGTAAAAGAGCGGTGTCGCGAGGCAGACTGCTGAAAGGGCTGCTAACGGTATCGTTCGCTTCTCAACCGCTGCCAATGCCGCGATATTCGGACTAGCCACCTGTTGCGTTCCTGATGATTGGGCTTTTCGCTTGCATTCCATTCCTCAAATCCTCCCGACAAAAGTTCCAAGATGCTGATCGGTGGCAAACCTTCTTCAAAAACCAGCAACCGTTCCTTTTCTGTTCCATAAAATTGTGCTCTTTGGACTAGCCGAGCACCTTCGGGAGTGTGAAGGAAGCGAAGTTTGTTTTGAAGGATTGAGACTTCTCGGTCAAGCCTTTGCAATTCCGATTGAAGTTGAAGGCGTTGTTGGCGAAGTGACGCATAAAGCCGAAAATCTTCACCCACCCTCGCCGTCATCCCCACCAAAGTCGCAAACCAAAGCCCAAGCAAAAACCTTTGCCATAAGTTCAGTGACCTCTCTCTCATCGCCGCCACATCCTTTCGCTTGGGTTAAGGGTGCTTGTTATCTTGTCGCACTCACCAAAAGTTCGCAACAGCGTCAAAAACCCGCCCCTTGGCTTCAGACAATATGAGTGCGAGAGTGCAGGAGTGCTTATTTTTCCTTGCCCAATTTTCTGCTCCTGATTCCGCTGATTTGCTGTCCCTTGTATCTTCGGCTTTACTGGCTTATCCGCCCCATTCGCCCTAATGGGAAATAGCGGAAGACAACTTTGCCCTCAATTAAGTCGAGAGGGACGGGACCAAAATCTCGGCTATCGTTGCTGGAAGGTCGGTTATCGCCCATCACGAACACCGCATCCTTCGGGATATGCCACATCCCATATTCCTCCACGATGCCGTTGACATAGGGTTCGTCAAGGGGGACGCCGTTGATGTAAACCCTCCCAGCCCAGATGATGAGCGTTTCGCCGGGCAAACCTATGACCCTTTTGACGAGCCAATCCTTTTTCGTGATTGGGTCGCGGAAGAAAACAAGGTCACCGCGATTGGGCGGGTTATCAGGGGTAAAACGAATTCGCCTGACGATGACCGCGTCGCCCCTCTCCAGCGTCGGCTCCATTGAAGATGAGGCTATCATCGTTGCGACGAACATGAACTTGAAGAGCAGCCAAACTTCAAACCCGAAGACGAGCAACAGCAGCAAGAAAACCCAAAACCAAATATCCCTGACGCCCCGCTTTTTGGTTAGCAAGTTTTCCTGCGGGACAGGTTGCATTTCTTCGTTCATTTCGCTCACCGGGTGTAAACGAAGCGAATTCCGTCAAGCCCGAACGGGACGAAGTGGTAACCCCAAACCCAGCCTTGTTCACCCTCAAAATGCCAAGGACCTGTGAACAGGATTTCTTCACCGCGATGGTGCGGACCGAGCAAGTTCCTCAAACTGCCCATAAGTTTGACGCTCAACTTGTTCCGCTTTCTGACATGTTTCGTCACATCGAGCCGATAAGGCGACCAAACCAAAACACCGCATTCCTTGCCGTTCAGATTGACTTCAGCGACGATGGCGTGACAACCGTCAAGGACAAGCCAAACCTTGTCTGCGCCGACTTCCGACGGCAAAGGCAATTCAACTTCGGTGCTAAGGGAAATGCTGCCGGCAAAGAACGGGAAGCCTTGGGTGACCAAGTTGCCGCTCTCAACTTCCCGAACGGGGGAACGGATTACAAACTCCGTCTCGCCAGTTTGCCAGACGCTGAAGTCGCCAAGGATGTAAACAGCCTCAACCTCAAGCGGTGGCTTGTAGTCGCACTCCAAAAGCAACTCGTTCGTTCCCTCTTTGAGCAACCCTCGGATGTCAATCCGTTGGAATGCGAAGTTGAGCCAATGACCTTCAAGTTTTGATGGGACGAGGGACGGGGGACGCGGGACGAGAGAAGGGACGCGCTTTCCGTTCAGGCGAATGCGATATTCTTGTGGCTGCTCAATGACGAGCCAAAGGGGCGAATCGGCTGGCGGGAGTTCTTCAACAACGAACTTGAACCGAACTTCAAGGTGGCAAGGTTCAGCCTTGCGGATGAGCCTGTTGCAAAGCCAAGTCGTTGGCTGCCTCTCAACCCAATCGCCACCGTCAATGCGATAGTCGCAGTAATCCAAAGTCAAGGCATTGAGTTCGTGAGGTTCCACCTGCCATTTAGGACACAGCGAAACAGCGTGAACGATGTTCTTTTGGGTTGGGCGGGGTAGGGCTTGGGATGTGTCGCCTAAAACAGGTTCTTCCCGCTCGTCCACGACGAGCAAGTATGATTGGGCGGAAGCGAAGGGAAGTTCAGCGACGAGTTTGTCTCCCTCTTTTTGAACGGGCAATGGCTTAACCTCTCCCGTCTCGGCATCCCAAAGTTGAACTTGACCGTTGACGGAGAACTCAACCTTAGCCGTGAACTCCTCGGCATTTCGTTCGGTGTTGACGATGTAAAACAGCCTTCGCCCGCCACCCAAGTCTCTCTCTTGGCAAGCGATGTTGGTCGCTTCCTTGCCGTCGCGCAAAATCGAAATGCGGCGCTCAACCAACTTGCTCACAGCCCTAACCAACGCTTCAGGTTCGTTTCTTGGGGCGCGGGACGAGGGACGGTGGACGAGGGAAATGACTTTTGCCTTTCGCTTGAGGAATCGGGCAATCCGCTCATCAGGCTCGCCGTTGACCCTTTCGGGCAGCGGTTCAACTGCGATTATTTGCCCACCGTTTTCGGCGAACTGCTCCAGCAATTCCAAGGTGCTGTCAAACCAAGATATGCTGGGCGGGACGATGACGACCTTGTAGGAGCACAAACCAACGCGCAGTTCGCTACCTTCAACTTTCCCGTGCCTCTTCAGGATGAACTCGTCACCGAAGTCAAAGTCGTAGTGGTGTCCGATGAGGGTTCTGACCAGAGTGAGAAGTTGCTGGTTGAGGTTTTCGCAGAGGGTGCGGTCTTCAGGGTGGTAAACGCACCAAGCGCTGCTGACGGGGTGCAAAACGAGGATGTCAGTGACGGGGCGACCTTGACGGAGCATGAAGGTTGTCCGGGCAAACAAGTTGTTGACGAGATGCCAATACCGCCAATAGGGTTGATGGTCAAGGAAGGATGGCGGGAAATCGCGCTTCCTTGCGCCTCGAAGACTGTAAAGGCACAGGTGCTGGCATACATAGTCAACTCCCAAGACGAATTGCCACTCAGCCATCCACCTTTGGTCTTCCATGCTGGCGTTCCAACCGCTTGTCCCAAACATCTCGCTCAAAACCCGCCGCCCAAACTGTCTCGCCACTGACGAGCACTGTTTCATCGTCAAGGGCGTCAAGAGGTTGCGACCAAGTTGGTCAATTCCCGGAAGTTGCATGAACTCGTAGTGAGGCATTGCCGCGCCAATCCAAGCGATTTGCGACCAGAGGGTGTCCTCCGCCATCAAGTGCCCTGTAAGTTGGAGACCATTCGTTTCGCACCACTCGTAAACGCGCTTGGTGAAGTTCTCGACGAAAAGTTCCGTCATCGTTCGCAAGTAATCGTGCCTGACTTTTTGCCAGTCGCGACCGTTCAAACTGACTTCGTAAAACAGGCTCGGCAAATGGGGCATCAAGTCGTAGCCTCTCCGGTTGAGAAACTCGCGGGGAAACTCTTCCGTCCAACCATAGGCTTGTCTGTTGCAACTCGGTTCGTCGGTGAAAATTCCCGGAACGGTTTTGCCGAACTCCTCTGCGAACCGCTCGCGGTAAGCGTCATGGGTGACACGGATGAAGGCTTCAACGGCTTTGGGGTTCATGACATCAATGTAGCCGTTGCGCTCAACGAAGAACTCAACGATGACTTTGCCTCGGTGTTCGCTCATGTTCAGAGCCTTTCCCGTCACTTCCTTCCACTCGAGCCACTGTCGCCCCTTGCGGGTGACGACATAGACGGCGAGGCTGCGGTCATGTGGGATGAATTCTCGCATGTTCCAATCGACAGGGATTTCGCGGACGCGGAGCAATTTCTGGTTGTAGTCACCGCCACGACCAGAGACAAGCCCGCCGGCAAACCCGCTCGGCCATTTGTCCTCGTCGTAGAGCCACGCTAACATGCCCAGTTTCTTCGCCTCGTCGATGCAGGCTGCTACTGCTTGCATCCATTCCTCACTCATGTAAGGAGTGTCAAGACCGATGCGGGCGTGCATGAAAAAGCCTCCGAGCCCCTGTTGATGGAACTCGCGAATTTGACGGCGCAACTCTTCGGGGTCAAGTTTGTCGTTCCACGACCAGAAAGGCGCTCCCCTGAACCACGCCCCTTTGCCAATCTCTCCGACCTCGCGAAACGCCCTGACCAATTCGTCCGCCATCTTTCCTCACCTCGTCCCTAAATTGTGGCGCAAACTTTCACGCCGCTGAATCGCCCTTTCCAACTCGGAAATGTTCGTGGCAAATTCAATTGGTGAAGAGGTGAGCGGAAATGGTTCGGACTTTGCCTAAGTTTTGCGAAGGCTTCGTCATCCCGCGAAAAGAATTTGAGCCCGTTTACTTGGAGACATACCGAAGCGGTCGCATCTGGGAGAAAGTTGAGCGAGCCAGGGAAATGTTGAAGCGATGCAGGGTTTGCCCCCGCAACTGCGATGTCAACCGATGGGAGGGCGAACTGGGAACTTGCGCTTCAGGTCGCTACGCAGAAGTCTCCAGTTTCTTCCCCCACTTCGGCGAGGAAGATTGCCTTCGTGGCTGGCGGGGAAGCGGGACAATCTTTTTCACCCATTGCAACCTCAAGTGTGTCTTTTGCCTGCCTCCCGATGCCCTTGTCGCCACCGAGCAAGGACTTCAAGCCATCAAGGACATTTTTGCGATGGGCGAAGACGAGCAAGTTTGGCATGGTGGCTTTGTGCGCTTTTTGGA
>Ga0079992_136490_pt1 | contig 14823 bp, 12 predicted proteins | sample FaiFalFF_MnMetaG_3_FD_69197 | JGI IMG/M metagenome (GOLD analysis project Ga0079992, IMG submission 69197) | Freshwater microbial communities from Yellowstone National Park, Wyoming, USA - Fairy Falls B (FF_Mn_B) MetaG (SPADES assembly) (version 2) | ecosystem: Environmental > Aquatic >... | reverse complement strand
AATTATTTCTCATATAACCTGGTTTATTCATCTGTTGGAACTTTCAAAGATGCTTTCAAATTCTGGTGGAGCGAAGGAAATAGAATTTGTTCAAAGAGCTTCACGATAGAAGCATCTGTTATTTTTTATTGTCCAACTCCTCAATTTGAAGTTTTTTCTTTATCATCAGCAGGTGGAGGCGTTAGTATTACTTTCCGCGTTTTAAATTTACCGTTAGAGAAAGTTGATTTCTTTTTAGGGTATGAAAATTTGCAAAAAGTTCAGTGTATCAGAATTCCAAATTTACAGAATGCCTGCGGTGTTTTTGCTTCACTGCCTGGATATGGTGATTGGTCTATATGTTTTTATGCTCAATCTTGGTGTGGCAGAGCATCACAACTTACATGCACACCAGTTTTAGTTTCGTATGAGTTGTCAGCCCCTGTTATGTCATACTACATAAGAGATACTCGGCGTTCTTATTTATATGGTGCAACAGTTGCTTTTGAATCTGAACCTTTTATATCCTTGCTGTCTTATGAGGGAGAGCTTGCAGTAAAGAAAAGATTTCTTATGGGTGATAATATACTTTATTCTGATATTGATGGAGAGGGGGTTTGGGCACTAATTCAGAGCGGAGCAAACTTTATAGTAAAATTTACATCCTTTGCAGGAGTAGAGAAAACAGTAATATCTGAACCGAACCTTTATGGTTCAGTGGCTTTTGATGTCTTTTCTGTCGGAGGGAAAAAATATCTGGCTGTTATGAGGAGTTTTGCAGGCGGAGCTCCCGGAGATATTTTGGTCTATGATGTCACCTCTTATGAAGCTCATAATCCTATATGCCAAAAGTCAATTAACTCGGGTGCAAATACAATAAAATTTATAAACGGTTATCTCTTTGTTAGATACTCGCAAAGTATTTTTGCATTCAAAATAAATTTTTCCTCTGATGTATGTGATTTTCCATCTGATCAACCCCCTGGATTTCAACTAGGAGGTGGGATATTTTTAGATTTTTTTGATTTTGAGTGGGATAACCAAAGTACTTATGCGGTTGGAGTCTGGTCATCTTTTGTGTCAAGTTATAAAGACAAAGTAAGTATATTCAATTTCTATTTTGGACCAGAAAGGTTTTCAAACATAGCAGCATTTGATGTTTTTTCTGGGAAAAAAGTTCAGGTATTAGCTTTAAAAGTCTCACCACAAGCTATTTCTCGGGTTGCAATAGGTTATAGGAACGAAGATGACGGGAGATACTATATTAAGCTTTATGATACATTTGAGGGAAAATCTATCGGTTCTGTTGAGGGGTTTGAGATAGGTTTTGAACCAAGAGCTCTTGTGTTTTTAAGTGAAAGCAAAGTTTTGGTTTTTGGAGCTAACTTGGTTTCATTGGTTGACTTCTCTTCAAGTCAGAAAAAGATAGCAATAACCTCGGGGATTTCTCAGAGCGCAAAGCCAGTTTTCAACAAACTGCACTGTGATACTTCTGAGTTTTCTATTCTCATACCAGATGGCGGAAGTATAGCCGAGTTTGATATCTCTCCTATACTCAAAGGAAGTGGTGGGGCACGCCCGGCAAATTTCTTTTCAGGTATAGCTGCTCTTTTGAGTTCTGGTCCAGATGGGCGGTCTTATGCTTTGTTCCAAACGGGTTCCTCTTTTTATCTTTCAGACCTTACTCGCTCTTTCCAGATAAACTTTGATGGAAGCGATCCCCGAGCTCTTGCTATTGGGCATAACTTCTTTCTTATCGGAGGTGGGAATGGTCTTTGGTACTCAAAAAGAAATTGGAGTAGCTTTTTGAAGTATCCCAAAATTCCACAAGCAAAGAAAATAATTTATAATCCTTCTGGGAAATACTTTTTTGTTTTTTCAGGCTCGGGTATAGATATTCTCAAAGAGAACTCCGATAGTCTTGAATATGTTGGATTTTCTGCTGTTGATTGTCAGGATGTTGTTTCTGATGGTGATACAAAAATGTATTGTTTGAGATCTTTTGGTATTATTGAATATAGATTTGATGGGGTAAGTTTTATCAAGCAAAGAGAAAGGGCTTTCTTTTTAGCTGCTGGTAATATAATAGATTCTCAATTTTCAAGCGGGCACATATTTTTTGTTTCTGACCTGAATATTTCTCATTTCGCAGGAATAATAAACACAGAAAGTTTGAAGGTTGTGCTATTGTATCCTTTGGGACAGTTTGGAGAAGAAATCAAAGCATTCGGAATATCTTCTTTTAGATACTGTTCTACTAATGGATTTTTCTTTTCTGTTTTTGGTGATATGCCTATAAAGAATCAAGCAACAGGTGTTGTGTTAAGAAGAGATTTTCTGCGTGGATTTAAAGTTTTGTATTGAAAACTTGATTTATGCTGTAATTGTTTATATTTTTTTCATTTTACATATATATTTTGAAGTTTGTTCCTATTCTTATTCTGCTCCAAGAAAAATCAGGTGAGTTTGAAAAGTTTCCTTCAAGGTAAGTCTTCGCTATTTCCCACAAAATGAAATCTTTTTGCAGGTATAACGCAGGGGATACAAACCATATTATATTGTTTTTTCTTCCGGAGAAATCTTGAGGAAAAAGCATTATTGATGAAAACCCTGCTAATGAAATTCCAATCTCCTTTACCTGAAAGCTTATTTCTGTATAGGGTGATATAAAAGTTTCAGAGAATCTCTCATCTTTTGCGAATCTTTTTCCTAAATTTATGTATCCGAATATGCTAAAAGTATAAATTCCGAATTTTTGTGTGTATCTTGCCGCTGAATCTAAAAATGTTATTATTCCTTGTCTTCCTTCTATTTTGTTTTTTGTTTCTAATTCAAAATTAGCTCCTATTGCGAGAAAGTTTGTGAGATAAAAATAAGGAGATAATCTGTGAGATAATGAGAAAACTTCAAGGTCATTTATTGCCGTAATGAATGAATATTTTGTTCCAAACTTTCCTATTTCAATTCCAGCTGATGAGTTTTGATAAAAGAACATGGGAGTTCTTGCATTAAGTTCAAGATTTTCTGTCAGAGAGTAAAATTCTCCTCCTCCTTTTATTTCAAAAAAGGGATTATACTCTTTGCTTTTTAGGAATTCAAACCTTGCGTTCCCCAGAATATTTGACACTATATCCCACCTTTTTTGTATATCCTGACCTTCAAACACTATCGGATACCCTTTTGTTGAGAAAGAAGAATTTAGGTCTATTCCTCCTTTGAAATGTATTTCTGCTGCTTGCTCACTTATTAGCTTTTTAAGTTTTTTGACTTTTATCTTATCTATATCTCCCTCATCCTCTGGGATGTTATATATTTCCGATTTAGCTTTTTCTTTTTGTCCTTCAAGAAGATATATGTTAGCTAAAACGAAAGATATTGATGGTTTTACCGTTTCTGATTTATTCTTGAGTTCTTCTAAAATACTTTTTGATTTCTCTAATTGACCTTTTTCAAATAGGATTTTTGCCTTCTCAAATGCAACTCTATCTTTAAACTTTTCATCAACCGGAGGTAACGCTTCAAATTCCTTTTCAAGTATTGACTCGTTTTTTTCCTTCTGAGCAAGTATTATTGATATTATTGGGCTATCCTTCGCTTCACCTTCATATTCCTTTATTAGATTATAAGCTTTTTCTTTTTCCCCTTTCTCAAAATATAAAATAGCCTTTGAAATAGAGTTCAACTTATCCCCATTACTCCTCTCATATTGGAACAAAATAATAAGCGCTCCCAAAATGAAGGTTTCCAGAATCTTATATACTATCCTGATTACTTTAATTACCCACATCACACTTGATGTCTCTGTCATTACCATTACTTTTTTATTCTATCTACAATAATTATATTTTTTGTCAAAATTTTTAAGATTTATTTTATTGAGATGTTCGGAGCAAGAAAATACTTTTTAGTTTTATCCTCACGAGCAATTATTCTTTCTTCTGTTTTTGTTCTCTTAATGCTATTTTTTTTCCCCCCGAGGTCTTATGGGAATTCTTTTATCTTCCTTGATAGCGATTATGACGGTCGGGATTGTGTCATACCTGGGGGTATAGTTTTTTCTTTCAACAAAATATCTGATTTGTATTTTGATTTTGACGGGAAAAAAATATTTTTCTACCCTGTGCCCCTTACTGCTTCGTATTCGTGGAATGGAGTAAAAGTTTGCGATTATGATTTTCCCGTTGAAAAAATCACTTTGAAGAAAAGAATAAGAAGAAAAGGAGAGACAGAGGAAGATTTAGCTTCAAGAATAAAAAATGAAAAAATGTTCCTATCACAAATTTACAACCGTGTATCCCAAAGGATGTGGGATGGAGATTTTATCTTGCCTGTGAAAAACTATAAAAGCATAAAATGGAATTTTGGAAATAAAAGGGAAATAAACGGATACTCGGCCGGTCAGCATAAAGGTATAGATATATCCGCGCCCAGAGGGACACCAGTTTTTGCATCAAATTCAGGAATTGTTGTTGTTGCGAGAAGATTTACTCTGGAGGGGAACCTTGTAGTAATAGACCATGGCACAGGAATATTTTCAATATATGCTCACCTGTCAAGAATTCATGTTAGAGAAGGCGATTTTGTGAGGAAAGGGCAAATCATAGGTAGAGTAGGTTCAACAGGAAGAAGCACCGCTCCACATCTCCATTTCGGTATAAAAGTCAAGGAAACAGATGTGAATCCAGAAATATTTATGAAAATAAGCGAAGTTCTAAAATTTCCTGTTTTTCCTGATTGATTTTTTTATCTTTTTATTTTTTTTATTCTTTTTTGTTGAGGTTTTGCTATGACGGAGTTTGAAAGAAAAATGAAGAAAAAACTAGAAGAGATGAGGACATATGTTAGGTCCAAGCTCCACTACACCCCAAATATACCACAGGAGGAGCGAGCAGATATAATAGACTTCACATCCGCTGAAAAAATAAGAGATATTGAGAGCATAATAACCTCAATTGATACCGATGTTCTCAAACTTATAGAGAGAGCACTTGATAAAATTAATAGCGGGACATATGGCTACTGTGAGAACTGCGGAGTTAGAATAGATAAAGAGAGATTAGAGGAAGTTCCTTATGTAAGATATTGTATAGATTGTCAGGAGAGAATAGAGCTCGGGGAGATGATCTCAAAAGTTGGCGAAGAAGAAATATCTCATCCTCCCATCAAGGTTGCGTTGGAAGATGCATCTATTGAAATTGAGCCAGAAGAATCAGAAGAGGAAACACCAAAGGTAAAAAAGGAGGAGGAAGAAGAAGAGGAGGAAACCTCTCTGGAAGAGGAAATAGCGGAGGAAGAAATAGGAGAAGAGAGGCTGAAAGAAGCAGAGAATTTAGATAAAGAGATAGAAGAGGAAATAGAGGAGGAACTTGAAGAGGAATTAAGGGAAGAACAATACATAGAAGAACCGCCAGAAGAAGAGGAAAAAGAAGAACCGAAAGAAAAGAAAAAAAAGGAAACAAGAAAAATGAAGATAGCAGGCAAAAGGAAAAGTCAAAACTTGCGAAACCAAAAACCAAAAAAGAGAAAAACAAGAAGGGAAAAAAGAAAAAAAAGATTGAAAAATCAGAAAAAAATCGCAGAGAAAGAGAACTTTAAGAAAAGTCAGTACAAAGAAAAAAGTAAGACTAAATGATTTTTGATATTAAAACTCCAAGTTCCCAAAGTATTATGAGGGGGACTGCGAGCAAGGTTTGAGTGAGCGCATCGGGTGTTGGAGTCACAATAGCGGATACGACAAAAGCCAAAACTATAATATAAGGTCTTGCTCGTGATACAGTATTTATATCCAAAATCCCAGTTTTCACCAGTGCTAAAACAACCAAAGGGGTTTGAAATGCAAAACCAAATAATAACGAAAATTTCAACGCAAAAGATAGAAATTCAGATATACTTATTAGAGCTTTTATTTTCTCAGATGAGAAAGTATTTATAAGGAATTTCAATGATGCAGGTAAAACAAGGAAAAAGCAAAAAGAAGAACCTAATATAAAAAGCAAAGATGAACTCAATATTATGAATTTTGCTATTTTCCTTTCCCTGGGATACAGAGCAGGTGAAACAAAAAGCCACATCTGCCATATAAGTAGAGGAATGCTCACTATGGCAGATATATAAGCGGAAATTTTCACATGTACCCAAAATGATTCAAAAGGTTTTGTAAAAATAAACTCCGAAATTATATCTTTGAATTGCCCTAAAAATATGTCCATTATTTTCTTTGAGAACGGAATTGATACCAAAAACACTATTATAAATGCTACTACAGGAACTATTATTCTCCTCCTTAACTCTTCAAGCTGTTCTATTATTACATCCTTCGTTATTTCAACCTCTTCTGACGATGATGAATCGCTTTTCATATCCTGACTAACTTTATTTTCTCCTTTTCCTTTACTTTCCACTTCTTTTAAATCTTTCTTCAAATCCGCTTTCTCTTTATCCCATCCTGTTTTTTCTTCCTTGTTATTACTTTTCTCTTTTTCAATCATAGATTATTTACAGGAAACTATTACAGAAAATTATCCGAATATTGCTTTTTTTACTTCTTCCAAAGTAGCTTGTGCGACCTCTTTGGCTTTTTTCCTTCCCTCTCTGAGAACATCTATAACAGAGTCGTCGCTTTTCTCTAATTCTCTTCTTTTTGATTGAAAACTTTCTATTTCAGGAAGCATATTCTTCAAAAGAACTTTCTTACAATCAATACAACCTATACTTGCTGTTCTACATCCAGATTCAACATATTCCCTATCGTTCTTTGGTGAAAAAACTTTATGAAGAGTGTAGAGGGGACATCTTTCTGGCTCTCCTGGGTCTTTTCTTGTTTTTCTCGCTGTATCTGTCATATATGTCATTATCTTCTCCGTTATTCTGTTTATATCCTCCGTCAAAAATATTGCGTTATTGTATGATTTTGACATTTTTCTCCCATCTGATCCTAAAATTTTTGGAGATTCAGATAATACGGGCTCGGGCAATGGAAAGATATTCCCGAAAATTCTGTTAAATTTTTCAGCTATATCCCGGGCTATTTCTATATGTGGAATTTGGTCCTTCCCCACTGGGACCTTTTCCGCCTTGTACAAAAGTATATCGGCAGCTTGTAAAACAGGATACGAGAAAAAACCTAAATTCAAAAGCTTTTCTCTATTTCCAAATTCTTCAAGAGCTTCTTTGTAAGTCGGATTTCTTTCAAGTAATCCCATAGGAGTTATCATGCCCAAGATTGTGAAGAGTTCTGCATGCTCCGGAACATCAGATTGCAAAAATATTACTGATTTTTCAGGTGATATTCCTGCTGCGAGCCAATCTTTCACCATCTCCAACGAGTTCTTCTTTATTGACTTTGAATCTACCCAGTCTGTTGTGAGTGCGTGAAGGTCTGCAACAAGAAAAAAACAATTATTACCTCCTTCCTGAAAACTCAACCACTCCTCAATTACAGATTTGAGATGTCCAACATGTAAAGCTCCTGTTGGACGCATCCCAGATAAAACTCTATACTTTTTTCCCACCATAGAGAAGAAATTTCTAAAATCCGTAAAGCAAAGACATTACAAATCTCGTTGGTTTTATAACAATAGTTTCAAATATTGGCAATCCCACCCTATCCAATAAAACTATTACTAAAATTCCTACGAAACCGAACATCTCATATCTTATTGACTTTTCTACTGTCATTCCGGGTATCAGAGCAAAAAATACTCGTGAGCCGTCAAGTGGTGGTATAGGGATAAAATTGAAGAAAAAGAGAGCAAGATTGACAAAGGAAGCAGTTATAAAAAAATTGTTTAGAACTTCTGGCATACCGAATAAGGAGTAAATCAGCTTATATATTATTGCAGATATAACCGCAAGCCCAAAATTAGAAAGAGGTCCTGCCGAAGCAGATATAGCAAAATGCAGCATAGGATTTTTAAAGTAATATGGGTTTATAGGAACTGGTCTCGCCCATCCGAAACCAAAAAATATCGCAAACAAAATTCCAAAAGGGTCAAGATGAGCCAGCGGATTCAAAGTCAGCCTTCCCAATCTTTTCGCCGTCGGATCACCAAGTTTCCAAGCGCTCCACGCATGAAAAAATTCATGAACGGATAAGGAGAAAATAACTATCGGAATAATTAAAATCAAAGATTCAATCCTCAACATTATCTACCACCCCACCAAGTTAATTTGATACTTTCCATTCATTCATAAATAAACAAACTTTAATGAATTATTCACAAATTTTGTGAAAAATAAAAATTCAAAAGAAGAAAGATAAAAAAGAAAAGAAAGGGAGAGTGAATGAAAAATGGTTGTTGAATTTTCTGAAATAGTAAGTTTTTTGGTAAGGGCACTTATTGTGATTTTCCTCCTTCTCAACATAGTGCCTCTTATGGTTTTTGCTGAAAGAAAGATCGCAGCATTTGTGCAAGATAGAATAGGTCCGGAAAAATCAGGACTTTATGGAATAATTCAACCCCTGGCTGATGCTGTCAAATTCTTCCTCAAAGAAGCATTCGTTCCACCAGGGATAAATAAATTCCTATACTATTTTAGTCCTATAATTACCGCAATAACTCCGATTTTAGCTTTCATCACAATCCCAATTATTCCTATACTTCAACCTTTGAGTTCTGAACTCTCTGCTCTTGTTGTTCTCGCATTCTCTTCCATAGGTGTTTGGGGAATACTTTTAGGGGGTTGGACATCTATGAACAAATTCTCTCTTCTTGGTTCTCTGAGAGCGGCTTCACAGTTCATATCATACGAGGTATCATTAGGGATATCAATTTTGTCTATGCTCATAATATACGGAACATTTGATTTTATCAAAATAGTTGAATTGCAAGAAGGCAGTATTTTTAACTGGGGAATTTTCCTTAACCCACTTGCATTTTTAGTTTTCTTTATTTCCTCTTTTGCTGAAACAGCAAGAATTCCTTTTGATCTTCCAGAAGCAGAAGCAGAAATAGTTGCAGGGTACCACACAGAATATTCAGGAATGAAATTTGCTCTTTTCTTTATGGGAGAATACATGCATCTGACTTTGGCATCTGCCCTACTTATAATATTTTTCTTCGGAGGCTGGAATTTACCATTTGTGAAGTTTGACCTTCCAGATGATTACCTTTTTGCTCCCGTATTTGAGTATTTGGTAGGATTCATAGTGTTTTCAGTGAAGCTTTTCATCTTACTTGCATTTTATGTTTTGGTAAGATGGACTCTTCCAAGATTTAGATTTGACCAACTTGTAAGATTTGGATGGGGAACCCTTTTACTCCTTGCACTCCTGAGCGTCATCGTATCAGCTTTTGTCGCCGTACTATAAGATTCGGGACAAAATTACGAAGTAAATCTGGGAGAAGATCTGATATAGTCTTGACAAACATATCTGGTTCAAAATTCACTTTATCTCCTACTTTTCTATATTTTAGGTTTGTAATCCTCATAGTTTCTGGTATTATATCAACTACAAAAGTTTTCTGTTTTATTTTGGAGACTGTAAGTGATATTCCATCTATTGCAACAAAACCTTTTTCTATCACATATTTTTTTATTTCATCTTTGAGCTCAAATTCAAATCTTGCAAATTTCCCCATTTTTTCTATTTTATTGACCGAAATAGTTGTGAGCACATGACCCTGAACCAGGTGCCCTGAAATTCTGCTTTGAAGTTTCAAAGACCTCTCAAGATTTACAAAATCTCCAACGCAAAGCAAAGAAAGATTTGTCTTTTTCAGTGTTTCCGGTGAGAGATCAAAGGTGATAACACCATTTTTTGAAGATACAACTGTAAGACAAGCTCCATTTACGCTAACCGATTCGCCTCTTTTTACCCTGAATTTTTTCCCCGCATAAATTTTTATGCTTTTACCCCTACCCTTCTCTTCTATACTTACGACCTTACCGGTTCTTTCAACTATTCCAGAAAACATAAAATCTACTTATTTAAATTTCTAATTTAAATTTCTGAATATGAAAATTGCTTTCAGAATATCCGCAAAATTATTTTTCGTATTTCCTCTCTGCCTTCTCTTATCTTTTAAAGATAAGGAAAATTCCGGTGAGGAGACCTTCAACGAATATGAAAGATATTTAATTTCCGTAATATCTGACATAAAAAATGGGAAATTTATAGAAGCAAAAGAAAAATTTGATGAATTAAAAAAAATAGATATTGATAAATCAGCTTTCCCCTACCTATCAGAAAAATATGATGTAGATCAAATAATCAAACTTGCAGAAAAAGAATTAATGCTTTGGATGAACAGGAAAGAAGAAAAAAGAAAAAAGTATTTTTCCGGTGGTGATAAGATAAAGAAGATTTTTATATTTCCATCATCTGATGGAAAATCTGAAACTTATGAATCATTTGCCCGCGATATCCAAAATGAATTTGATGAGTATTTTATATTTTTTGACTCGTATATAGATTATGATTTGATTGACAACTCAGTTATAATAAATTTCTGGCAGAGAAACAAAATAAAATTTGTAGGTTCAAATTCAATTATAATAGATTTTTCCTCGCCCATCTCACAGCCCGAGGAAAACACAATCTATTTTTTACCGCACTTCTCTCATTTCGCATGGACCATAATTTTATTCATAAAGGAGAAAACAAAATGCTCTCCTATGATTCTGTATAGAGAAGATGGAGAAAATATAAGAAAAATTTTTCACGATGTAGCATATGCAGAAGGTGTTTCTGTTTCCTATGATATAAAATACTCAGGAATTGATGTAATTCCATTTATAAGAAAAAAATTTGAGACGCAAGCAAAAAAAGAAGGGAAAAGAACCGAAAAAGAAATTCTTGGATTTGCTGCTGAAAAAATACAAAAATCAGGTTGCGCGATAATTTTAGATAATTCCAAAAACTCCGCAGCTATAATACCTCAAATAAGATTTATAGGAGCAAAAGATATAAAATTTTTCGGAATAATGTGGCACAGAATAAAAGATTACCTTGAAAAAAGATATTATAACTCCGCATTCTACGCCGATATAATCCCTTACGGAGCAGACAGACAAAAAATATATATTGCAGAACTGAAAAAAATTTCAGAAGAAATATTATCACAAAAAAACTCTTCTGAAAATACAGATGAGATAGAAATAGATAGTGCGTCAGGAAAAATAATTCTAACTCCGCAGGGATTAATATTAAGAAATATAAAAATATATGAAGTTGGAGAAGAAGTAAAACCAGTATTTGAACTTGAACCAGAAATATTCAAAGATAAAATGTGAAAGATAAAGCTATCAGTCAATGAAAAATAAAAAAAACATTCTGTTTTTATTACTGAAAAATTACACCAAAATTAAAATTAAAAGGCAGGTAAATCAAAGCAAACAGAAAAAATAAAAAAGGAGGTAATTGACATGAGGGAAGCAGTAATAGTTGATGCAATAAGGACACCAATAGGCAAGTCAAGCTGGAAAGGTCTTGAAAAATGCGGTCCGATGGGACATCTTTCTGCAATTGAGTTAGCATCACTTCCAGTAAAAAAACTAATAGAAAGAACGAAAATTGATACCAGAGAAGTAGAAGATGTGGTTTGGGGATGCCTTTCTCAAATAGGAGAACAAGGATTTAATCTCGGAAGAACTCTCCTTTACCAAGCAGGATTCCATGACGAAGCAGTAGGAGTTACAATAAACAGATATTGTGGTTCTGGTCTACAAGCATCAAACTTTGCGGCTCAGGAAGTTATGACGGGAGAATGTGATTTGGTAATAGCGGGCGGTTCTGAATCAATGTCAAGATATCCTATGGGTTCCGATGCACAAATCGCAGCAAAAGCAGGAGCTCCCCTTGTTATACCGGAATCAGTGCAAATGAAAGGATTAGTTCCTATGGGAGTTTCAGCTGATATGATAGCTCAAAAATACAAAATAACAAGAGATGAAGTTGAGGAATTCGGGTTCAATTCTCAAAAAAGAGCAGCAACAGCTTGGAAACAGGGTATATATAATTCGCAAGTCTTCCCAGTTGTCGCTAAAAAAGATGGTCAAGAATTCACAATAACGCAAGACGAAGGAGTAAGGTTCAAAGTTCTTGATGATCCAGAAGGTTTCATAGCTGATATGAAAAGCTTACCATATTCATTTACCCCAGATGGACCTCATACGCCTGCAACTTCATCTCAGATATCTGATGCAGCTTGTGCGATAATGATAACAACACCCGAGAAAGCCCAAAAGCTCGGTCTAAAACCACGGGCGAGGTTTGTATCTTTTGGACTTGCAGGGTCAGACCCAGTCCTCATGCTTACAGGAATAGCTCCGGCAATAAAGAATGCGCTAAAAAAGGCAGGTCTCACAATAGATGATATTGATATAATTGAAATAAATGAAGCTTTCGCTTCACCTGTGATATATGCAGCAAGAGAACTTGGAATAGATTGGAGAACAGACCCAAGACTTAACCCGAACGGCGGAGCAATAGCTCACGGACACCCAATAGGAGCAACAGGAGCAATACTTTTGACCAAAGCTCTTTACGAACTTGAAAGAACTAAAAAAAGATACGCTTTAATTTCGCTTTGTATGGGTGGAGGAATGGGAATCGCTACAATAATAGAAAGAATATAAAACCTAACCTAATTTTAAATTAAATTTTTAGAAAATAAAACAAATAAACCAAGTTTTTTAATTTTAGTTATAGCTTACTGCATTTTGTCTATAATGGAGGGGTACAAAAAAATTGCCATCCCCCATTCAAATTCTGCTGATGATCTAAATATCATAAAAATCTTTTTCTCGAAATTTCCGAGGACAGACTTATATATAGAAGGTGAAAATGATAACATATTTCTGTATTTAAGACAAGTGGATTTTTTGGAATTGAAAAATCAGTATAATCAGTTTTTGCGGAGATTTCCAGATAAGGTCTCCGTTTTAGATGAGGTAATAAAAAAGATAGAAGGCATAAAGAGCTACGGATTAAGAGGAAGAAAGAGAATATTTGTAGGCTATGACAAGGAAAGAAAAGTAAAAAACAGAGACAGAAAAGAAAGAGAAAGAGGAAAATATTATTATGCAAGAGACAATAGCTTTTCAAAAAAGAATAATCCACTACCTGAGCAATTTAAAAATAAAATTATTATTGGTGATAGCGAAGAAGTCTTAAAACAGCTACCCGACAATTGCATAGACCTAATTTTTACCTCACCGCCATATAATTTTGGGTTAGATTATTCCAATAGCGAAGATGGAATAAACTGGAAAAGTTATTTTGATAAATTATTTAGGATCTTTGATGAATGCATAAGAGTTCTAAAATATGGTGGTAGAATTATTGTAAATATTCAACCTCTATTCTCGGATTACATACCTACCCATCATATTATCTCTAACTTCTTTATCTCAAGAAAACTTATTTGGAAAGCTGAAATTATTTGGGATAAAAATAACTATAACTGTAAATACACCGCCTGGGGTTCTTGGAAAAGCCCAAGCAATCCTTACTTGAAATATACATGGGAATTTTTAGAAGTATTTTGTAAAGGTTCTATAAAACACTATGGGAAAAAAGAATTAGCTGATATATCTGCTGATGAATTTAAAAAATGGACTATTGCCAGATGGGATATCCCACCAGAAACGAGAATGAAAGAATTTGGGCACCCTGCCATGTTTCCTGAGGAACTAGCAAGAAGAGTAATAAAGTTGTTTAGTTTTAAAGGAGACATAGTACTGGATCCATTTAACGGAGCAGGAACTACAACCGTTGTTGCAAAAAGATTAGGAAGAACCTATATAGGAATAGATATATCCGAAGAATATTGCAAGATGGCAATGGAAAGGATAGAAAAAGAAGAAAGAAGATTATTGTAATGAAAGATATAATAGACTCAATCATAAAAGGTTATGAGGATGTAATAAAAGGTATTGAGGATAAGGCTTTAAGTTCAAAAAACAGAGCCTATGGAGGAATTATCAGAGCAGGGAAAGGTAAATTAGTAGAAACAATAGGAAAACTTTTAGTGGAGGCAGCTGTAAAACAATTAGAAGAGGAAGGCACTAATATAAAGGTTGATTTTAGAAACAACCCTATAAGAATTCCTCTTAAAGGGGACTATATAAGCAGAATAAAGAACAATGAAGTAAGAACTTATTTAGAACAAAATAGAGACAGAATATACTATGAGATAAAACCGGATTTACAGATTTATATAGATGGAAATTTCAAAATATATATGGAATGCAAAGCTTATACTGAAAATGCTATGCTCAAAAGAATTTTAGTTGATTGTTATCTTGTTAAACAAATCTTCCCAGATGCCTCATTCATCTTACTTCAATTGGAAAGTCAATTAGGCGGTGATTATTCTTATAGTCTCACGGGTAAATTTGGAAGTCCCCCAACCCACACTTTACTTTCCCATTTTGATATAGATTTAAAAATTTTAACCTTACTTGAAGGTGAAAGAAAGGTTGATCAACCAATTCACAAAGCTAAATTTTACAAACCTCTCAAAAAAGAAAGACTCATAGAAGCTGCAAACTATCTTAAAGAACTGATAAAATGAAAAGCCCAAATCACATAAAAATCAAGTAATGACACTAACATGCTTGAAGGAAATTTATGTACGATAAGGAGATTTTTTGGAAATTAAAACAAATAAACCGAGTTTTTTAATTTATGATTAGCTTCCTGCGTAGGGAAGCCCGTGCAAATCGGGCGCGGTCCCCAGCCGCCGTGACCCGAATCTGCGGTCAGGAGGTGCCACTGGGTAGTGGGGTGAAAAAATTTTGAAGCTCGCTACCTCGGGAAGGCATCTCCAACCCAAAAAAAGACCGCAGTAGGCTCGTTGAAAAAACGAGCCGAGGGAAGCCGGAAGACCTTGCAGGAAG
>Ga0079992_125758_pt1 | contig 14828 bp, 14 predicted proteins | sample FaiFalFF_MnMetaG_3_FD_69197 | JGI IMG/M metagenome (GOLD analysis project Ga0079992, IMG submission 69197) | Freshwater microbial communities from Yellowstone National Park, Wyoming, USA - Fairy Falls B (FF_Mn_B) MetaG (SPADES assembly) (version 2) | ecosystem: Environmental > Aquatic >... | reverse complement strand
AGATCCTATACGAGAGGGGAATCTTCGTTGATTACATAAACGACATTGCGGATGCCAAAACCTTGGCGCACCTCCTTAAGTACGATAGCGTATATGGGAAGTTCAACGCGGATGTTTCCTTTTCCTAAAGCGAGATAAAGGTAAACGGAAGATCCGTAAAGGTACTTTCCGAGCCGGATATATCAAAAATTTCGTGGAAGGATCTGGGGGTTGATATAGTTATAGAATCTTCGGGTAAATTTACGGAGTACGAGAAGGCTTATAAACACATAGAGGTGGGAGCAAGGAACGTGATAATCACCGCCCCCGCAAAGGGTAAGGCGGACATAACGGTGGTTTATGGAATAAACCATACGAAGATAGATAAGGAAAAACATAAGATAATTTCCGCGGCGTCATGCACTACCAACGCCTTCGCCCTGATGGTAAGGGTTCTTCACGAAAACTTTGGTATAAGGAAGGGTTTGATGTCAACCGTACACGGGTACACCAACGACCAGAGGCTCCACGATGCCCCTCATAAGGATCTGAGGAGGGCAAGGAACGCCCTTTTAAACATAGTTCCGACATCAACCGGTGCAGCCAAAACAATATTTGAAATATATCCAGAACTAAGGGGTAAGCTTGATGCTATAGCCCTAAGGGTTCCAGTTGCTGTCCCTTCATTAATTGACTTTTCCGTAGAGCTTGAAAGGGAAGTTTCCGTTGATGAGATAAACCAAGCTTTTATTAAAGCGAGCGAGGGGGAGCTTAAAGGTTTGCTTGGATACACCAACGAGGAGCTCGTTTCAAGCGACTTTATAGGGGATAAGAGGACGGTGATAATAGATTTACCCCTGACAAAGAAGGTGGAAAATTACTACAAGGTTTTCGGTTGGTACGATAACGAATGGGGATACTCCGAGAGGGTTGCGGATATAGTTTCTTACCTTCTTAGATGATAACGTTTTTACTTTCCCAGGCAGGCGAGGAGATATACAGCTTTAAAAAACTCGGCTCTTGGACATTTAAGGAGGTTTGGGGGGCTTACGCATACGGGGGTTTCCTCTTTGCTTCAACCCAGGATGGAGTCAAAATCCTAAACATTTACAACCTCAGGGACTCCGTTAAGGGGATTAAGCTTGTTGAATTCCGAACGGGAACAAGGCCCGTTGGAACCGCATATTACAAGGGTTTCTTTTATGTTGGAGTAAACGCTCTATCGGGACCGGAGATAAACGTGGTTAGCTTTACCGATGGGAAAGTTGCAACCTCAATACCAACGGGAGGAAGAATAGTTTCCTTGGGAATTTCATCAAACTACCTTTTCGTATTGACGAGCTTAGGATTGGAAATTTACGACCTTACAGATCCAAAATCCCCGCAGAACTTTGCAAATTTGGTTTTTTCCGCAGGTTCAGCCCTATCAATGTACCCCTCTTACCCTTACGTTATCGTTTCTTTGGGAGCGGAAGGACTTATCATCCTTAAGGTTGAGGGAAATTCTATAAAAAAGGTTTACGAATACAGATTGCCAGATGGAAGCCCTGTATTGGATGCTGTCCCTTATGGCTCCTATATTTATATCGCATCGGGTATGGGTGGTATAAAGATCTTAAATACCGCCTCCCAAAATCCCTTAGTGGGAGAAATAAAGACGGAAAAGCCCGCATCAAGGGTGGTGATCTACAACAGGTATCTATTTGCATCCCTTGGAAATGGGGGACTTATGACGTATATTTTAACAAACCCAGCATCCCCGACGGTTTTTGGATATTACTCCAATAACCTTTTCCTTTACGACATAGCGGTTTATGAAAACATAGTTGCTTTGGCTTTCGGACAGGGGGGTTTGATAACCCTTAAAATTTCCCCAAACTAGTGAAGCATAGCCAGGTTTTCTTGAAAGATAAGGGTTTTATTGGGAGGATAGTTGATCATTTGCGTGTAAAGGAGGAGGATCTTTTCGTTGAGGTGGGTCCGGGGATGGGGAGCATAACCTTTGAAATTTTAAACAGAGGTGGGAGGGTTTTGGGCATAGAGATAGATGAATTTTTTTGCGGATACCTAAGATCCAAGGGTGTTGATGTGATATGCGGGGATTATTTGAAGGTGGAAGTTAAAAGGGAATTGGAGTTAAGGGGTATCTCCTATCCGGTCAGGTTCTTCTCCAGCGTCCCATATCATATAACCCATATGATCTTACTTAAGGTTTGCTCGGAAAGGGCACTATATTCGGACATAAACTTGATTTTACAGCTTGAGGTTGCGGAAAAGCTCCTTGCAAAACCCAACACAAAAAAATACTCCTCCTTCACGGTTTTGATGAACGCCCTCTTTGAAATTTCAAGGCCCTTCAATATCCCAAACAGGGCGTTTTCCCCCGTCCCGAAGGTTCATTCCTCCCTTCTATCCCTAAAACCAAAACCTGAGAATTTTTGGATAAACTGCGAAGAGTTTTTAAGGTTTCTGAATAAATTCTTCTCGGAAAGGAGAAAGAAGATGAGAAATATTGACCCAAAAGTGCCCGAAGATTTTAAGGATCTTAGACCCGAAAATTTAAGTGTTGAGGATTGGTTAAAGCTTTTTAAAAGCCGTTAAAATTCCCGTTATGGTTTCAAAGACATATTCCGCCATATATTGGGGTGTGGATGCTATAAAGGTTGAGGTGGAGGTGGATTTTACCAAGGGTGTTCCTCAGTTTATAATAGTTGGGCTTCCGGATGCGGAGGTTAAGGAGAGTAAAGAGAGGATACATTCCGCAATAAAAAATTCCGGATTTTCCTTTCCCCCAGGAAAAATAAGGGTTAATTTGGCTCCCGCGGATATAAAGAAAGAAGGTTCCCTTTTGGACCTACCTATAGCCGTTGCGGTCCTTTCTTCGTTCGGATATATACCTCGTGAAAAACTTTTAAACTACCTATTTATCGGGGAGCTTTCCCTTGATGGGAACCTTAGGAAAGTGCCTGGGGTTTTGCCCGCCGCGATCCTCGCCAAGGAGGAAAACTTAAGACTAGTTGTACCTTCGCAGAATGCCCTTGAGGGTGCCATAATAAAGGATCTTGAGGTTTATGGTTTAAGTAGTTTAAAGGAGGTGGTGGATTTTCTCTTGGGAAACTTAAAGGTTGAACCCGCGAGGTATAACGGGTTTTCCCTTGAGGAGAATTATGATGTGGATATGGAGGATGTTAGGGGGATGGAGTACGTGAAGAGGGCTTGCGAAATTGCGGTCGCGGGTGGGCATAACATCCTCATGGTTGGACCCCCGGGCGGTGGGAAGACCATGATCGCGAGGAGGATCCCAACCATATTACCCGAGATGTCCGAGGAGGAAGCTATAGAAACAACGAAAATATATTCCGTTGCGGGGCTTTTACCTCCAGGTTCTGGTTTAATAACTACAAGGCCCTTTAGGGCTCCACATCATACGGTTTCGGATGTGGCACTCATAGGAGGGGGTAGCGTTCCAAAACCCGGGGAGGTTAGCCTTGCGCACAACGGTGTCCTTTTCTTAGACGAACTTCCGGAGTTCAACAGGCAAGCTTTGGAGGCCTTAAGGCAACCTTTGGAAGATGGGTTTGTCAGGATAAGTAGGGCTAGGGGTAGCGCAATTTTCCCCGCAAACTTTATGCTTGTATCCGCCATGAACCCTTGCCCATGCGGGCACTTCGGCGATAAGAACAAACCCTGCACCTGCACCGTATCCGCAATAACAAAGTACCAATCAAGGATCTCGGGTCCTTTGCTTGACAGGATAGACATCTTCATAAACGTTCAACCCCTCACATACGAGGAGTTTAAAGAGAAGAAGGGGGAGAGTTCAAAGGTGATAAGGGAGAGGGTGAAAGTTGCAAGGGAAATTCAGAGGAAAAGATTTGAAGGGACGAAAATTTACACAAATTCCAAAATGACACCGAAGATGATAAGGGAATACTGCAAGATCTCACATGAGGCGGAAAATATGCTTAAACTTGCATCCGAGAGGTTGGGGCTTTCCACGAGGGGAATAACGAGGATCCTGAAGGTTGCAAGGACAATTGCGGACCTTGAGGGATTTAAGGATATACAGATCCAACATTTGGCGGAAGCTATACAATATAGGCAGAACGTTGGGGAGTTTTGGGTTTCGGGTTTGAAGTGAAGAGGTTGGGGCATCGGGTAGGGAAATTTCCGCCTTATAATATCTTATTATGTTTAGTATTTGCGTTTTGTTGTTAGGTCAAATTCGTGTAGCTTAGGTGGAATTCTCCATAAAGCCTGGTGAAGAAAAAAGCTTCTATTACAAGTTTGCGGAGGGAGATACCATTATTTTCAATGCTTATGTAATAAAAGGTAATGATATAAGCGAAGTAAAGGTTATAAAGTATCCATTCTATACTTCTTATGCAGTTAAGAAAGTTGAAGACGAAGTAATTTATAATCCTCAGCGGGCAATATATCAGATTTCGTTTAAAAATACTAATAGGCTAAATTCAAAGGTCTATAAATTTGTTATTTACAGAAAACCCACTAAACCCGAATTTAACGATTTCGATGTTTCGGTTCAGATGATTACCACTTATGACACAATATATGTGGAAGATATAGAATCTACATTGGTTAAGGTTGATACGACTTGGGAAGAAGTTGTAAACACCACTCTTAATGTTGGTTAGCAAATGGTAGGGGGTAATACAAAAGCATATGTAAAAGTCGATCTCCCATCTAATACATCAACATGGGTTTATTGGATAGGAGTAGGTCAAGAGGCAGTGGAAGCCCTAAAGCAATTATCAAAAAGTATATCTGGTGTTTCTAGTTTATTAGTAACACTTGATCCAAGCTCAGCCTTAGTAGCTTATGGTCTTGGTTTAATAACTGACCTTAGTCTAAATCTAAAATCAAAAGATGACATAAATTACTATATTTACTATGGGACTGATATAATCAAACAGGGCACAAGAGTAGTTGCTGACTACGGTAAAATGACGCACCCTACAAAAGGAAAGTAAGAAAAGTGAAAGAGATTAGAGAAAGGTCTTATCCTAAGTTAGATTAGAAGTTTTACTTAACCTCACCCAAGAGTTCCTTAAAGGTTCCAACACACCCCAAATTTCTCCCGTTTATTTTTAGTCCAAAACTTGTAAGGTTTTTATCCCCAAAACCCCTACCGTCAGGATCGTGGCATTTTACACATCCATTTTTAATAAAAACTTCCCTCGCCTCACCTTTCAATTTGTGCTTTAAAGATAAACTTTGTAAGGATACACATCCGTAACCCTTTGAGTTCATCTCCTTTCCGTATTCGGTAAAACCCGTTGGCGGTAAAGTATGGCAATCTTTACACCCAAATTTTTCAAAGACTTCTATGGCTGAGTTGGGAAGTTCATAAGTCGCAATCTCTTTTTCCCCTTTCTTTTGCATTAAAACGCACCCTATAAACAACAGTATCAAAGGGAAAATTTTCATTTTTATAATTGGGGAGGGGAGAAAATACCCCCTCCCCTATATTATTACCTTATCACCGCGGTTACTGTTCTCGCCTTTCCGCTCGGAAGATCCACTTTAACGATGAACACACCCTTGTAAGGGAACTCTAAGATTAACTCGTTCGCACCCCTTCTTACCTTCAGATCCTTTGAGAGTACCTTTTTACCCGCGGTATTATAAACCTTTATATTGGCATTTCCGGGAACGGTAGAAACGATCTTAAAGGTTAAGATACCTTTACCTCCTCTGACCGCCACATAATCTGGAGCCTCACCTTCGTATATGCCCGTGAAGTTTCTAATCCCAAGAACAAGGAAGCCAGCGGATTGATCAGCGACATAGAATAATCCACCATCTCCAAATACCGACTTTGCAAACCATGGGGTATCGTAATACCCAAATTCATAAATGTAAGGTAGGGCGGACACGTCCAAGACCCTAAATCCTCCAAGACCATCCGCTACAGCGATATAACCAATGTGATAATAAACATCAACCGCTTCTCCAGGAGTAATGTATTGCGCGATCTCGTAAGGGGCATAGGGGTTTGAAACATCTATTACCCTTATACCGCTTGAACTACCATCGGCGAGGAAAACATAGGGATATAGAACATAAATACCTGTAGCGTTTCCTGGGGTGTTGTAATGGGATATTTCTACAGGGCTTAGCGGGTTTGTTATATCAACGATCCTTAATCCCTCAGGTCCATCAGCCACGAAGAGGAGATTACTAACAACGAATACCTCATTCGCTATACCGGGGGAATCGTAATAGGAAATCTCAACCGGATTCGTTGGATCGCTAACATCTATTATCCTAACCCCGTAAAGCCCATCCGCAACAAAGGCGTAATTTCCGGAAACAAATATCCCTTTTGCGCTTCCGGGTGTATCGTAATGCCCAATCAAGTTCAGTGAGGTATCGTAGATCATTAGGCCTCCGCTGGTTCCCGCGGCCGCGAAGATATATCCGTTATAGGGGAAGACCTCCAAAAGGTACCCACCGGATCTCTCGTTTATCTTATTTATATTAGGTGGGGTCCTTGTAAAAGATTTTATACCCTTTGAGCCCGCCGCGGCGAATATCTTGCCCCCGTAAGCTTTCACATCGTAGAAACACCCTTCTGCGGGAACGAAACCTTGCAAGACTGGACTTGTGGGATCGGACACGTCGTATATCTCAAGGCCCGCAACATCCTCCATAACTAAAACAATATTCCCTACCTTCTTTATCGCAATGGCTGGACCGTAGGTTGATGATGAGGATACTTCGGAAAACGAAACTGGATCCAAAACCCTCAAGCCACCCATCAAAGAAGCAACGAAAGCGTAGGAATCTATCTCTATATCTCTGTAAGGTGTTGGAGAGGATACGGAGTTAATAATGGAAGGAGAAGAAGGATCGGATATATCGTAAACCCTCATACCACTCGTTCCAACCGCAACAAAAAGCCTATTCCCGTTGACCTTCACCGACAGCGCATTAATTCCGGATATATAACTAACCCTTACAGGTGAGGAGGAGGAAATATCAAATATCTCTACGCCCATTGAAGCTTCAGCCACTATTAGATAGTTCCCGTAAATATCGGTCTTTGAAGCATCACCTACTGTGGATATTAAGCCCATTAGTGTGGGTGAAGAAGGGGAAGATATGTCAAAGACTTTCACCCCAAATTCCCCGTCGCTCAGGTACAGTTTTGTACCATTTATAAGGATGTGTTTTGCGTATCCCGGTGAATCATACCAATATACAAGGTTAGGGGAAGAAGGTGTTGATATATCATAAACCAATAGGCCCTCAAGTCCGTTGGCGACGAAGAGGTAGTCCCCGTGGATCTTAACATCCAACACCACGCCGTCTGTCTTTATTTCGGAAAGTAAGGAAAGGGAAGGCCAAGAGTAAAGCCTGATACCTCCCCCAACTCCCACCGCGAGCAAAGATGAGGAAATATCCGCGGTGAGGTTCGCTCCGAATGGGTATTTACCGAGGGAACGAACGTTTGCGGAGTCTAAGTTTATTTGGTATGATGAACCACAGCTTGTTTTCCTTGCGGAGAAGGGGCTGAGAACCCCTATATCCCCGCATGTTTCAACTACCCCTATTACCGCTATCATATCTCACCTCCTTTTTATATACCTCCTTATCTTCCATTCCGATACCACCAAATAAACCCCCTTGGGGAGCTTTGAAAGTTCCAAACTGCTCCCCTTCCCCCTCAAAACTTCCTTACCATAAACATTATAAACCACATATTCCCTATCGGCATCAAGGGGTACCCTCTCATAAACCTCAACACCCTCATCGTAAGAAAGTGGTCCGCAGTGCAGGGCAAATATCACATTCCTGTAAGGTGGAGTGTGATCCGCAGACGAAGTCGTTCCGCTTGCAGTATGGTTGTGGCAACGTGGCAAATGGTAAGTTACAGCCCCTTGAGTCACAACATAATTTGCGCAGTAGGTTGAAGTTGTGAAGGAGTAAAAGTGTGCATGTGTTGAGGAACCTCCATTTACACCCGTTGTGGTGTTTGCCCTAGGAAATCTACCGTTAAAGTTCGGATCAACGGTTATATAAGAGCAAGGTGGTAGGGTATCGTACATATAGAGTACCCTGCAGGAGTCTATGTATGCGGGTGTGCTCGTTGCCTTCCAAAACCTAACGGTCCTGTAAGGAGGTATGTGGTCTGCAGGATCAGTTGTACCCGAAAAAGTATGACTGTGCATATCGTTGTATGGAGTGTCATAGGTGGAACCGTAATCAAAAACATCCCCTGTTCCCGAAGTATTTGAAGTTGTAGTTCCGCTGTAGGTGTGGGAGTGGGAGGTTGTTCCACCCGTTAATCCCGGTGTGGAATTGTGTCCCCTTGGGAACCTGTCCGTCATTGTGGATGTTATGTCCGTCCATTCGGGCCTTGTGGGCGGATAATAAGACATTACAACCGCATTCTGGGGCAGATAACTGAAGTTGTAAAGGGCTTTTGCAAATATAAAGGTCCTATAAGGCGGTATGTGATCAGCAGAACTAGTTGTTGTCCAGTAATCATGCGTGTGGGGATCCATGGGAGTAATACTATAGGTTAATCCTCCACAGTTTGGTATTGTAGATCCAGAGCTTGTTGTTCCGCTTATTGTATGGGTGTGGCTTGTGGTACCTCCCGTGGCTCCGCCAAAGGTTGTTGTACCCATGGGGAACCTGTCTTGAAAGTCCGTCAATATTTGCCATCCAGGAGGCGGGGGACCATCAAACATCACTATTGTCCCCGCCGGCACTATAGGGCATTGGGTAAGCAAGGCTACCATCATCATACATATATTTTACACCCGATCCATTTGCAACATCAAATTAGATAAAATGGTAAGGTTATCAAATTCATATACACCAACCTGACCTTCTTTAATCTACCTTATAATACCCTCTCCGCCCCAGTAGCTCAGTAGGATAGAGCGGCGGCTTCCTAAGCCGCAGGTCGGGGGTTCGATTCCCTCCTGGGGCGCTTTTTTTGATGGGTAAGTTTAGAGTGAGGGTTAGGCATTCCTTCTCGGGTGCCCACTTCCTAAAAAGCTACAAAGGGAAGGCTGAACCCCTGCACGGGCATAATTACCTGGTTGAGGTGGTAATTTCTGGGGAATTAAATGGGGAGGAATATGTCGTTGATTTCTTGGAGGTTAAGGGTTTTTTAAAAAAGCTCTTACCTCCACAGGTTAACATAAACGATCTACTTCCTGGAAATCCTACAACGGAAAGGCTTGCGGAATGGATCTTTAAGGAGGTTAAAAAGAAATTTCCGGGGGTTGAGGAGGTGATAGTTTGGGAGACCGAAAAGTTCGGAGCATCCTATAGCGAATGAGATATTTCCTTTTACTCCTTTTACTATTCCTTTACGTACTTTTCAGCCTACTTTCTTCCATACTTGAGGGGCTTTCAATATCCATACTCCCCGTGGTTTTAAGGGTTTTACTCTCCTCCGGTGAAATAAATTTAATTCCCGCCCTAAGGGCATTTCGGGTTTATCTGGAAGGTTTTATTCTCACGGGCGATCCATTCACAAGCATAAAGAACCTATCAATATTTGTTGCGGGCATATTTATCCTCAAGCTCCTAGTAAATTCCGCGAAAAAGTTTAGCATACTTTATTTGCAGGAAGCCATCGCGAGGGACCTTAGGGATAGGATATATACCTCCCTTATCCTTGCGGATTATGGGAAAATAAGGGATGTTAGGCTCGGGGACATTTTGAACAATATGACGGTTGATATTAACAACGTTAAGCTCTCTGTGAGGGACGGTATAGGTTCGGTTATAGGGGATGGTTTGAATTTGTTTGTTTTTCTTTTCCTCGCCATCACATCCGCCCCGATCTTAAGCCTGTTTGCATGGGGTATCCTTTTACTTTCCGCCCTCTTAGGTTGGTACGTATCTAAGGTGGTAAAAAGGAGGACAGCTAAAGCCATGGATATATTCGCTGAGCTTTCCTCCTTCCTTGCCAACACCTTTGATGGGATAAAGGTGATAAAATCTTTGAACTTGACCGAAAACTTCATATCAAAATTCTCCCGGATCTCAAAGAGGTTATTTGAGAAATCACTGAAACTTGAATTTTCCTCTGCCCTTGCTCCGGTACTCTCCGAAAGCCTCGTTGGAATAACCGCAGCAGTTATACTATTTTTATCCGGTTATTTTATTTATAAGGCGGGTACGGTTTCCCCCGACGCCTTTATAGTTTTTCTCGCATCTTCCCTATCAACCATCAGACCCCTAAAGCTCCTCTTCCAAAGCTTGGCATATATACAAAGCGCTAGGGTTAGCCTTAGGAGGATAGGGGAGATAACGAGCCTTCCAAAGGAATCTTGGGGTATTTTGGATCCCACAAATTGGAAGGTTTTGAGCTTTAAGGGTGTAAAGGTAAATTATGGGGGAAAGAGGGTTCTGGAAATAGAAGACCTTGAGATAAGAAGGGGTGAAAGGATCGTAATAATGGGAAAATCTGGATCGGGAAAGAGTACTTTCCTTGATCTCTTGGCGGGTTTTGTGAAGCCAAGTGAAGGCGATATCCTCCTTGATGGTAAAAGTTTATACGATTACGACCTTTACAAGTGGAGGAGTATGTTGGGGTTTCTACCTCAGGAACCCTTTGTGTTTGACGGAACTTTAGAGGAAAACCTCTTGGGAAATTACGAAATCCTTAAGGAGCTTAATTTGGAGCATCTGAGGGAAAGGTTAAGGGATTTTGAGATTAATTTGAAGGGTAAGATCTCGGGAGGGGAGAAGCAGAGAATAGCCTTGGGTAGGGTTTTAACGGGAAAGCCGTCGTTTTTAATATTGGACGAGCCTACGAGCGCCTTGGATTTGAAGAACGAGGAGAGGATAGGGGAAATTTTAAGAAAACTAAAGGATATAACCTTAATAGTGGTGGCGCACAAGGAGAGCCTGTTAAGTTGGGGGGAAAGGTTGATAGTATTTGATAACGGTAAGATAGTTTTTGACGGAAAACCTTAAAATACCCAACTATGCGATCCGACGAATACTACGTAAGGCTTGAGAAACTCAAGACTCTCAAAGAGCTCGGTGTTGAAGGTTTCCCTTATAGGTACGATAGGACGCATACCATAGAGGAGCTTAAGGGAAATTTCTCGGAAGGCTTGAGGGTAAGGATAGCGGGGAGGGTGATAACAAAGAGGCCCTTTGGGAAGATGATATTTTCCGACCTTGAGGGCGAAAGGGATAGGATACAGATCCTTATTAGGGTAGGGGACACACCGGAGAACTTCTTTGAAGGATTTGATGTTGAAAGGTACGGAAACAAAAACCCCGCAAAAATTTACGAAAAGATGATAGATATTGGGGATATAGTTGGGGTTGAGGGTGAGACCTTTTATACCAAGACGGGGGAACCAACGGTTTTAGTTAAAAAATTGAAGCTCCTCGTTAAATCCCTTCACCCCTTACCCGAGAAGTGGCATGGATTGCAGGATCCAGAAACGATTTATAGGTACAGGTTTTTGCATCTTATTTCAAGTAGGGAGGCTAGGGAACTTTTCAGGAAAAGGTTTTTGTTTTTGAGGGAGACAAGGAGATTCTTTGAGGAAAGGGGATTTATAGAGATTGAAACCCCGATCTTGCAAACCGTATATGGTGGTGCCACCGCAAGGCCCTTTAAAACCTTCTCAAACGCCCTTGATACCGAGCTTTACCTCAGGATAGCTACCGAGATCTCCTTGAAAAAACTCATAGTTGGGGGATACGAGAGGGTTTATGAAATAGGGAAAAACTTTAGGAACGAAGGTATAGACGCGACCCATTACCCGGAATTCACCGCCCTTGAAGCTTACGCTGCATATTGGGATTACAACGATGTGATGGATCTCGTTGAGGATTATTTTTACACTATGGTGGTTCTTATGAAGGGGGAAAATTCCTTTGAATATAGGGGGGAGAAGATAAGGGTTGAAAGGCCATTTAAGAGGATAAAGTTCGTTGATAGTTTAAACGAGGCTCTTGGGATAGATATCCTTAAGGCGTCTACGGAGGAGCTTATGAAAATAGCGGAAAGGGCGGGAATAAAAATTAAAAATCCCACAAGGGCAAAACTCTACGATAAGCTCTTTGATAATTTCATTGCGGAAAAGATAAAGGAACCCACCTTCGTCATAGACCACCCCTTAGAGCTTACCCCCTTGGCAAAGAGACACAGGGAAAACGATAAACTTGTTGAGAGGTTTGAGTTATTCGTTTGCGGTATGGAAGTTGCGAATGCCTTCAGCGAGCTCAACGACCCAATAGAGCAGAGGAGGCGCCTTGAGGAGGAGGTTGAGCTTAGAAAGATAGCCAAGGATGAGGAGCTACCCGAGGAGATAGACGAAGATTTTATCCTTGCCCTTGAGTACGGTATGCCACCAACGGGAGGTTTGGGCCTAGGTTTGGACAGGATCTTTATGATCCTTACAAATTCGCAGAACATAAGGGATGTAATACCTTTGCCGGTTTTGAGGCCTAAGAGGGAATGAAACTTTATAACACCCTTTCTGGAAAAAAGGAGGATTTTGAACCCCTTGACGGGAAAACCGTCAGGGTTTACGTATGCGGTATGACATTACAGGATAGCCCACATCTTGGGCACCTTAGGGTTTTCACCGTCTTTGATACCCTATATAGGCTTTTCAAGATCTTGGGTTGGGAAGTCAAGGCGGTTCAAAACTTCACCGATATAGATGATAAAATTATCAAAAAGTCAGAAGAGGAGGGGATAGACTGGAGGGTTTTAACAGAAAGGTACGAAGTTGAGTATAGGGATGTAGCAAGGAAAATGAACTTCCTACCCATATATCACCCGAGGGCAACCCAACATATACAGGAGATCATTGAGATGATAAACAGCATCATAGAGAGGGGGTATGCGTACGTTAGGGAGGGGAATGTGTGGTTTTCCGTTAAAAAGTTCTTGAAGGATTACGATTACGGGGTTTTATCAAAGATGCCATTGGAAGAACTTCAGGCGGGAGCGAGGGTGGAGGTGGATCCAACGAAGGAGGATCCCCTTGATTTTGCCCTATGGAAGGCGAAAAAGGAAGGGGAACCTTATTGGGAAAGCCCTTGGGGTAAGGGAAGACCAGGTTGGCATATAGAGTGTTCCGCGATGGCTTCAACCCATTTGGGTTTGCCCTTTGATATACACGGGGGAGGTAGGGACTTAATATTCCCCCACCACGAGAACGAGATCGCCCAAACTAAGGGGGCAACGGGTAAAGATTTCGCGAGATTTTGGATCCACGTGGGACTTTTAACCGTAAGCGGTGAAAAGATGTCAAAATCCCTGAAAAACTATTTCTTAGCGAGGGAAGCTTTGGCGGATTTTCACCCATCAGCGATAAGGCTTATGTTATTGTCCGGGCATTATAGGAACGATTTGGAGTTTTACCCCGAAAAGCTAAAAGAGTTTTCAAAAAGTTGGGCAAGGATTTACGAAAGCCTATCAAACGTTGAGGGTGAAATCGTAAGCGCACTTTGGGAGGAGCTTTTGGAGATCTTGAAGGATGACCTTGATACACCTGAATTTTTCGCCCAGATCTTTAAAAACATTGAAAGCAAAGATAAGAACGTTTTATACACCCTGAGGGTCTTCCTTGAAAAATTGGGATTTTCTTTTGAAAAGGAAGGGGAGGAGATAGTTTTAAGGAGGCTTATAAGTATAAGGGAAGTGGCGAGGAAGGAGAGGAATTACGAACTTGCGGATAAGATAAGGGAGGTATTGAAGCTCGCGGGAGTTGAAATTATGGATACTCCCGAGGGGACGAAATTTAGAATAGGATAATCACTTTCAAACCAGATCCTCCCCTCCGTCCACCCTTATAACCGCCCCCGTTATCCAATAAGCCTCGGGCCTTGACAATAGTGCTATTACGTTCGCAACATCCTCGGGTGTTGTTAGCCTACCGGATGGGTTGTTTTCCTTCGCCCATTCTATCATCTTTTCGTGTCCCGGTATTTTCCTTAATGCGGGAGTATCCGTTATTCCCGCCTGTATTGCTATAACCCTTATGCCTTCCTTTGCCAGTTCAAAAGCCAGCTGTCTAACATGGGATTCCAAAACCGCCTTCGCCGCCGAAACGGGACCGTAAGATGGATATACCCTATGGGATCCCGCGCTCGTCATGGCGAATACCCTACTGTCCTTATCAAACAACCCCGCCCTGAAAATATCCCTAACCCAATAAACCAAAGAGTTCCCCATTATATCAATCGTCATTTCAAGGTTTTGTCTGTTAATATCACTTTCGGCGTTATCTCCTATGTATCTCTTCAATGTCCCAAAAGCGAGAGAATGCATAAGGACCTTTATCTTGCCCCCCTCCCTTTGGATGATCTCCTTTATTTGGGATATTACTTCTTCCCTCTTCTTGTCATCCGCGGCGTTCGTGTTGAAAAAATAAACCTTAACCCCAAATTTTTTGATCTCTTCCATCACCCTTTGTGCGTTGGGTAAGGTCTCCCTTCTATCAAGGTGAACGCCGAATATATTCAAACCGCACTCGGCAAGCTTTATTGCCGTTGCTGCGCCAAAACCACTTGAGGATCCGAGTATTAAAGCCCAATTCCTTCCATCATCCAACTTGAGTTCCATAGCAAATATTTTAGGGTTGAAAGGTTGAACATTCTTTCGTGAGAAAATAAAAAAGAGGTGCGGGTTTTCACCCACCCGCAAAAGGTTTTATAGATTTTTTATCTGATCACCACCTTTTCCCTTATTGTCCTACCACCCGAGACAACCTCCACGAAATACACGCCCTTTGAAAGATCAATTTTAACTTTAACTATGCTCTCGCTTACATTATAAACCTTCACCTCAAATTCTCCAGATTTGGTAGTTATAAGGCTACCAT
>Ga0079992_125318_pt2 | contig 14838 bp, 15 predicted proteins | sample FaiFalFF_MnMetaG_3_FD_69197 | JGI IMG/M metagenome (GOLD analysis project Ga0079992, IMG submission 69197) | Freshwater microbial communities from Yellowstone National Park, Wyoming, USA - Fairy Falls B (FF_Mn_B) MetaG (SPADES assembly) (version 2) | ecosystem: Environmental > Aquatic >... | reverse complement strand
GCCCATCAAGTAGTTCAGGACCGTCCACACGAAGGAGGCCGAGAAATACCATAGGGTCACATACAGAGGCCGTCCCCGTGTCTTAAGAATAGGCACCAACAGGTTGATGATCCCCAGGAGAGCCCATACAGAAATGAAGGGATCGATGAAGACAGGCGTCTCGCCCCACTCGACGGCCTGGGCATGACCCGTCAGGATGCCTCCGACGACAAAAGCCAAGATGACCTGCCAGCCCCAGAAGAAAATCCGACCGAGCCTGTCCGACAGGATGGGAAAACCCGTCAGGCGAGGAATCGACCACAGCATGCCAGCAAAAAAGGCGTTGAAGATGAATCCATAGGCCATCATGTTCGTGTGGACCATCCGGACCCGGCCGGGGGACAGGAGCTCGACGCCGGGGAAGGGGTAATGTCGGAAGAACTGCATGGAGAACAGGAGTCCCCCCGTCAGGCCGACAAAGAACCACACCAGGCTGGCGATAATGTGGTACCGGACGAGGGTCAAGTCGACCAGGGGGCGCTCGCCGGTCCCCGACGGCGCCGCAGGCGCCGGGTAGGTCGTGGTACGGTCGGTCATAGCGGTCTTCTCCTGGGTAAGGAAACACCCCGTTTTTCAATTAGGGACGCCACGTAGTAAGTGACGGCCCAGAGGTCCTCCTCGGGGATTTGGCCCTTCCAGACGGGCATTTCGGTCCCGCCGACGCCGGCCCCGATGCGGATGTAAAGGTCCTCCAGGGACGAAACGGACTTCAGACGGTTCCGGGTAAAGTCCGGCGGGAACAGGATGTTGCCCCACCGATCCGTCGTCTTCTGAGGCTTGTGCAGGTCGGGCCGGATGGAGGCGGCTTCCTCGCCCCGCCCAAACTGCCGGAGGTATTCGGCGATCTTGTCGGCCGGCACGTAGGCCGGATGGCAGGCCCAACACTTGGTCAGGCCGTGGTAAACGGCCTCGCCCCGGGGGATGACCTCTGTCCGAATCTGGTCAGGGTCATAAAAGGCATAGGGGTCCGGGGCGACCTCGATAGGCTGGCTGGGCGTTTCTTCCTGCCACCGGGTCGAAAAGGTTTTGATGTACTGGATAACGGCCCAACGCTCGGTCTCGGGCAAAAGCCGCCAGGATGGCATGGCCGAGCCCGGGAGCCCATGCGTGACGATGCGAAAGAGGTCTCGGTCCGGGGGCAGGTCTCCCCGCGGGACCGTCAGGAACTTGAAGACGCCGTCCCGGAAGTCCCGGGGCTTCGGCCACAGCATGGCCGCCGCCGGGCCATTGCCGTCGCCCCGCTCCCCGTGGCACCCGACGCAGTATCGCATGTAAACCCGCCGGCCGTTTTCGATGACCTGCCCCGGCTGGAGACGGGGCTCCGGCCACTGCACCGACTGGGCCAGGACAGTGACGACCCCCAGCAGGAGGATACTCCCCCATCCGACCACCCATCGCCATCGTCGCATCGGAAACACCTCCCTCTTTGGGTCCCGGGTTCCCGGAGGCTCCCGGCTTCGACGCCGAGGACCGAGCCGGGAAAACCCGCTCACTTACTGGGATTCTTCCGCCGGGGCCGGGACAAGGAGATACGAAAACGTCAACCGCCGCACGTCTGGGATCGCTTTGTCGATCTTGATCGTCGCCGTCGCCTCGAGGGACTCGCCCGGCTTCAGCGTGATGGCCCGAGTGCGCTTGTCGGGTCCCGTAATGCAGAAGCATTCGATCATCTCGAAGTAGGCCGTATACTCGGGCGGAGCGACGAAGTGGCCGGCGATGAAGCGGACGGTCCGTTCCGACGGGTTGCGGAAGGTGTACTCGATGCGGAAGCGTTTGCCGACCTCGACGTCCGACTCTACCGGTCGGGACTCAACCTGTAAGGGCAGTTCTTCTGGGACTTGGACCTGGAAGACGACCCGGATCTTCTGAGGCGCCGCCGTTCCAACGGCCATCCCGACGATGCCCAAAACGACACACCCCACGATGGACCATCGCTTCCACCGAAACATCGGTACCCACCGTGTCCGTTGGAACTAAGGGGTCGCACCCGGGCTTTCCCCCAGCGCGACCTTGGGAGCCGGCGGGCTGATCATGAAGCGGGCCGTCAGCGAAGTTAGGCCGTTGCCGCCCGTATAGGGTGCCCGCAGGAGGGGAATCTTGACGGTTTCCCAGGTGCCCATCGTGATGCGGGTCACGTGGTCGTCGAATTCGTTCGTCACCCAGGCGTACTTGCCGTTGTGACTGTAAGCGACGCCGTGGGGGCTCTGGCCGCTGGGGATCCGGCGGATGACCTCATCCTTGGCCGTATCGATGATGACGGCCTCGCCCGTCGAGCCAACGGCGGCGACGACGTACTTGCCCGTCGGGTCGACGGGAAGCTGGATGACGCCCGCACCGACCGAAATGTCCTTGATCTTTTTGGCATTCGGAATATCGACGACCGAGACCGTCCCCGACAGGGCGTTCGCGACGTAAGCCTTCTTACCGTCGGGGGTGATCCCGACGGCGACCGACAAGACGCCCGTTTCTACCAGTGTCGTTTTGTCCGTGTCGAGGTTCACGATCGTGACGCCGCCAGCCGGGACCGTGTGGGGAACCAGCACGTAGTGACCCCTCCCCTTCGGCGTGAACCAGAAGCCGTGGGGCGCTTCCCGAGGCATCTTGTAGGTCTTCAGGACCTTTCCGGCCTCCCGGTCAAACTTGACGATGTAGTCGGACCCCTGAATCGTGGCAAAGACGGCACTGGGGTCGTTGGGGTCATACATGACGTGGGCACAGTTGGGACCGACCTTGAGGGACCGAACGACCCGTTTGGCCTGGGCGTCGATGACCGTGATGTAGTCCCGGTGCCAGCTCGTGACATACATGTACTTGCCGTCCTCAGACGGCCAAATGTTATGGGGATCGCCTTCTACACGGATGACCTGGCGGACACGGTTACTGGCCGGGTCGATGACTTGGACGGTATCGCTCCACTGGGCGGCGACCCAGACCTCATCGCCGGGCTCACCCTTCACGTTCGGAGGAGGGGTCTTCGTGGGCGTCGGAATTTGATACTGCTCCTTCTGCCAGGTGGCGTCGTCGACATCGACGAAGACCTTCATCCGCATGTAGACCGGATGCGTCAGGCAACGGACGTCATAGACACCCGGTTTCGTAAAGGTAAACCGGAACGTCTCGCCAGGAGCCAGGGTTTTGGATAGAAAGGCACCGCCCACGTCGGCCACCCGATGCCAACCGGCGGACACGTTGTTCCATTCGACGGTGTCACCGACACGAACGCGCAGGTTGATGGGCGTAAACCACGGACGCTTGTCGTTAATCGAAACCTTGTGGACCTGCCCCTGGGCCCAGGCCCAGCCGGTGAGGAGGACCCAGAGAGACAGCCCGATGATCAGAACACGCCGATGGGCCATGTTGGACCTCCCAGGAGGGGGGCATAAAGTTCCTTCCCTAATACAAGCCTTTGAGTCAGCCGTTTATTCCGCCATCCCGGTGGCGGCCGCCGTGGGGATCCGCCCGCTCCTTTGCAATGCCGTATCCACATGGGTACAATGCGCCCTTCGGGGGATGGTTCGCCCCTTCTCCACCGTCCCGGAGCCCGGTGAATCTCATGAGGTTTCCGATGGCAAAATAGACCCCCGGGAATCAGGGCTCCTTGCTTTCACCCCATCCCTCTTTCAGAGGACGGAACGATGGATCGGCGAATCTACAGGACTTCCCTGACCCTTCTCCTTATCGGAGGAGTGGCGGCAATGCCCCTGGCTTCCCAGCCCTTGGGTTTTCCCCTCCCGGAGGGCCCCTACCGGCCCGACGTGCCGACGCCGGACCGGGTCTTGGGTTTTTCCTTCGGCCAGCGCCCCATCACGCCGGAGGAAGCCTTCCACTACCTGGAGGCCCTCGCCCAGGCGTCTCCCCGCATCCGGGTCGAGACCTACGGTCAGACCTTTGAGGGTCGTCCCCTCCGGCTGGCCTGGGTCAGCACGCCGGAGAACCTGGCCCGCCTGGAGACGTGGCAACGTCGCTGGCGGGACCTCTGGAATCCGGTTCAGGTCCGACCGTCGGACCTGGACGATTGGCTTGCGGAAGGCCTTCCCCTGCTGGTCTGGTTTGGCTTCAGCATTCACGGTAACGAACACTCGAGTACAGAGGCCGCTCTGGCCCTGGCCTACTTTTTGGCCGCCTCGGAAGCACCGGAGGTCCAGCGGGTCTTGGAGCGGGTCGTCCTCCTCATCGACCCCGTCCAGAACCCCGACGGGCGGAGTCGATTCGTCCAGCACGTCCGGGCGCAGATGGGCCGCCAGCCCGACGAGTTCCCCTGGGCGACCGAACACACCGAGGAATGGCCCTCCGGTCGGTGGAATCACTTCCTATACGACCTGAACCGGGACTGGCTTTTCCAAACCCAGCTGGAATCCCAGGCCCGCGTCGCCGCTTACGTCCGGCACCCACCCCAGGTCTTCGTCGACTTCCACGAGATGGGTCGGGACGAAACGTACTTCTTCCCGCCGCCGACCCGGCCGATCATCCCCTGGCTTCCGGCCTCCCTTCGGGCATGGTGGGAGCGGTTCGGCCAGGCCAATGCCCGGGCTTTTGAGCAGAAAGGCTGGCGGTACTTCACCCGGGAATGGTTTGACACGTATTACCCCGGCTACGGGGACAGCTTTCCGGCCCTCAACGGGGCTGTCGGGATGACCTATGAACAGGCCTCGGCCCGAGGCGTGCGGGTACGACGGTCAGACGGGACCGTCCTGACCCTGTCGGACGCCATCGCCCACCACTGGACGACGGCCTGGACGACCCTCCAGACGGCCGCCGAGCACCGGGCCGAGATCCTCCGGGACTTCTTCCAAAGTCGGGCGTCTCATCTCCGAGACGCCGAAGACCTCTGGGGATGGCTCGTGCCAGCCGACACCGACCCCTTCTTACGTCAGCGGCTTTGGGAGCGACTCCAGCGGATGGGCGTCGAGGTCCACACCGTCTCGAGGCCGGTGACGGTGTCCGCCCGGGACCCCTACTTTGGGGGGCCGCCTACCCGGATCGATGTCCGGCCGGGCGATTGGTTGATCCCCCTCCGGCAGGCCCAGCGGCTCCTCCTGAAGGTCTGGCTCGACCGAGAGGTCCCGATGGAACCCGAATTCCTGGCGACCGTCCGGGAACAGCGGGAACTCCGGGAGGAACCCGGTTTTTACGACATCACGGGCTGGTCTCTCCCCTTGGCCTGGAACCTGCGGGTCGTCGAGCTGACGGGCCGGATCGACCGAAGTCTGCTCCAGCCCGTGCAGGCGGGGTCGGACCCGACGGGACCGGTCCCCCGACGGGCGACTTACGCCTACGTCCTGTGCAATCGGACCCTGGGCATCTATGCGGCCGCCGCCTCGGCCTTAGAACACCGCCTCCCCTTCTATATCAACCGGAAGCCCCTTCACCTGGGCTCGAGCCGGTGTCCGCCGGGAAGCCTCATCTTCTTTGTAGCCTCTCAACCCCCCGAGTTTGAGTCCTGGATAGAGACATGGGCCCGACGGCTGGGCCCGGCCGTCTTGGCCCTGGACAGCGGTTGGACGACCGACGGCATCTCCCTGAGCTCCCCCCAAACGGCCTTTGTTCCCTCGGATAAGCGGATCGCCCTCCTGGTCGGACCCGGGACCCGACCCGACAGCGTGGGGGCCCTATGGCATACCCTGGAGGTCGTCTATGGATTCCCCGTCACCCGCATCCGGACAGACATGCTCGCCTCCATGGACTGGTCGGACGTGGGGGTCCTCATCCTGGCGGACGTCGCCCCTTCGGTCCTCAAGAGCCTCTGGCGGGACGAAACGGTCCAGCGGTTGAAGCTCTGGCTGGAGAGCGGCGGTGCCCTGATCGCCATCGGGAGCGGCGCCGTTTGGGCGTCCGAGGTCGGTCTGATGAAGGTCGAATGGGGACCCGAAAAGAAAGCCGACGAGAAAGAGAAGAAGCCACCGACCCTGGGCGACGTACCCGGTGCCCTCCTGTGGGTCCGCTTAGAGCCCCGTCACTTCTGGATGGGCGGTTATGAGACCCCCGACGTCGCCGTCTTCTATGAGGGAAAGACGATGGCCCGACCGGACCCGGAAGCGGCTTTCGTCGTGGCCCGGTTCGCTCCGGCGGACCGTCTGAAGGCCAGCGGCTTCGTGTGGGACGATACGAAGACCTTTTTAGCCGATACGGCCTATGCCTGGTACGTGGAGCTCGGACGTGGCCGCATCTTTGCCATCCTCGGGCATCCGATGTTTCGGGGCGACTACTGGGGCACCCATCGGTTCGTCCTGAATGCCCTCCTATGGGGGCTCGCCCGATAGGGATCCGCAGCCCGGCACGGTAGATGCATTCGGCGAGTCCACGGGGTCTCGCACCCGCCTTATGGCCTTACTGCCCCATTGCCGTATTGCCTTCCTGCCTGATTGCCCTACTGCCCGGCTACCTTTTGGCCTTCCGACGAGGCGACGGCGACGCGGCCGTCAGGACCGCCTCGGCGGCCAGAGCGGCCCCCCAAACGCTGGCCAAGTACTTCAAATGGGAGGGTAAGACCAGTGGCACGGGGGATGCTTCCGCCAATATATAGGCACGCGCCCGTTGCGCGACCATTTCGACAAAAAAGTCGTTGGAACCGAGGATGCTCCCCCCGATCACGATCACGTCGGGATCCAGCCAACTGGCGACCATGTGGACGCCCAGGCCCAACGCCTGAGCCGCCTCCTCGATGACCTCCTGGGCGGCCGGGTCCCCAAAGCGGGCCGCCTCCAAGACGTCCTCGACCCGCAGGTTGGCCAGACGGATCTGCCGAAGCCGGGACTGGGGATGCCGCCACAGGACCGATTGGAGCCGTTGGAGCATGCCCTGCGGCGATACGAAAGCCTCCAGACAACCCCGACGCCCACATGGACACGGCGGCCCGTCGGGTTGGACGGGAATGTGCCCAATCAGGCCGGCCCATCCATGCGCTCCCCAGTAGGGCCGACCGTCCACGACGATGCCGCCGCTCAGGCCACCCTCGACCGATAAATATACCAGGTGCCGACTCCGACCCCGTTGGACCTCCGGATGAAGCCGGTATTCCCCATAGGCGGCCATCTGGGCCTCGCTGGCCACGACGACCGGTCGGGACCACTGCCGTTCCAGATGGAACTTCACCGGGGCTCCCTGGAGAAAAGCCAGCTGGGGCGCATGTCGGACGACCCCATCCGGATAGGAGACGACGGCCTGCAGGGCGACGCCCAGGCCCTGGACGGGCCATTGGTCCAAGACCCGGCGATAGGCCGCATCGGCCTCGGCCAGCAAGCCCCCCAAGTCCCGAGCCTCTAAGGGGAAGACCTCCCGATATACGAGCCGTTGGCCTTCGACGATCCCGACCTTCAAAAAAGTAGGGCCGATGGCAATGCCCAACCACACGACGAGTCCCCTACCTCATGGAGTGGGCGACGCGGGCCATCGAGGGTGCGGGGGTCGAGCGACGACCCCCGCACCTAAGGTCCGGTGCTCGATACCGAGTTGGGCCGAGCCTGTTGAATATAATAATCGGGATCCTGGTCAAACAGGAGTTTACAGGATAGACTGCAGAAGCCGTATCGCACGCCCCGCCATTCGGTAAAGTGCTCGACGTAAGCGAGATTCAGGGGCATCCCGCACACCGGGTCCCGCACCGGATTCGGCCGGGGCGGCGTCGGGGGAGCCTTGCGAGGTGGCGAGCCGGACCCGAAGAAGAAGCCTCGCATGTGTGCCACCCGACGAAGGGTTCTCCTCAGGCTACTGGCCGGGAGTTACCCCGTCAAGTCATCTCACCCCTCCCCGCTGGAGAGCGTATCGGCCAAGGCGTGTGGAGAGGCCCCCACGCCAGCCCTATCGGCCTACGACGAAGACGACTCATGTCCGGCCTCTCCGCCGGAATACGACCCCAAAGAAGCCGTCCGCCGGGAAACGGTCGGGCCATACAACGAAGAAGTACCGGCCCTCTACAAAGGCCCGAACACAGGCCGGCCACTCGGAGCCGTCCAGGGGGACGAGGAAAAAGTCTGGATGGGCTTCCAGGAAAGCCTGGACGACGTCATAAGTCTCTTCCCGTTCGAGCGTGCACACGGCGTACAGGAGCGACCCGCCCGGCCGGACGTAAGGAGCCACGCCCGCCAGGAGCTCCCCCTGGAGCCGACCCAGGGCTTGGATGTCCTCCAACCGCATGCGCCATTTCAGCTCCGGATGGCGATGGGCGACTCCCAGGTTGGAACAGGGCGCGTCGACGACGACCCAGTCAAAGGTCGTGCCCGGTCGGAGGGGCGGCGTCCGCATGTCGGCGACGAGGGGCAAGACCCGCAGATTCGAGTCCGAAAGGCGCTCTCGCTGGAGCCACCGCCGAAGGTTCCCCAGGGCCTCTCGGAGACGGAGGGGAGAGATGTCGGCGGCGACGACGGTTCCCCGATAGTCCATCTGCTGAAGGAACCGAGTCGTTTTGTTCCCCGGGGCCGCACAGGCGTCCAGCAGGGTTTCGCCGGAGCGGACCCGCACGAGGAGGCTTACGATTTGGGAGGCCGCGTCCTGGATGGCGAAGTAGCCCTTCCGAAAGCTGGACGTTTGTTGGGGTCGACCCTCGAGGACCCGGAAGCAGTCCGGGATATCGGGGACCGGTTCCACGATGAGGCGCTCCTGGCGTAAGAGTTCGACAAACCTCTCATCCGGTACCGGCAGATGCCGGCGGATGTAGAGCACGGGTCGAGCCTGCAGGGCCTGCAGGACGGCTTCCGTTTTCGCCTCTCCCCACCACTGGACCCACCGGCGGACCATCCATTGGGGAAAGGAATACCGAAGGGCCAAGTAGCGGATGGGGTCCTGGGACCGGTCCGGGAGGACGGATGCTCCATCAAGGCCGACGGCTTTCCGGAGGACGGCATTGACGAGCTTCGTCGAAACACCGCTGATATGCCGGGAGACCTCCACGGTCGCATGAACGGCCGCATACGGCGGCACCCTGTCCATCTCCAGGAGCTGGTACAGTCCGATCCGCAGGAGGATCCGAGCCGCCGGGTCGAGGTCGGGGTAAGACCGCCCCATGAGGACATGGAGGACGTGGTCCAGATAGGCCTGCTTCCGTAAGGTCCCCTGGACGAGCTCCGTCAGGAAGTCCCGGTCCCGGGGGTCCCGAAGCTGGTTCCGGAAGCGCTCCAGGACGGTATCGGCGTCGGCACCCCGCTCGACAGCCCACAGGACCTGATACGCCATCTTGCGGAGGCGAACACCCTTTCGAGGCGACCCGGTAGGCTTGACAGTTCGCCGACGCTTCTCCATCATCGAACGTCCCCGTAATGCCATCTTGAAAAGATGGGAGGGCGACGGCCTTTCGACCACCCCTTCATCGGCCATGAATCCGGCACAAAGGAGTCCGACGCCTTGACTCCCCGACGGCTTCCCAAAGACCGAATGGGTTTTTTGATCGCCTTGGAGGGCGTAGACGGCTCGGGGAAGACGACCCAGGCTCGACGCTTGGCCGAAGCCCTCCGCAAGGCTGGTTGGGACGTTGTCTTGACCCGGGAGCCCGGCGGTACGCCCCTGGGGGAGCAGCTCCGACGTATTCTCTTGCAGTCCCCAGTACCCCCGGCGACGGGCCCGGCGCCACGGACGGAGTTGCTGCTTTACTTAGCGGACCGGGCCCAGCATCTGTACGAAGTCATCGAGCCCGCCCTGCGGAGTCGGCAAATCGTCGTATCCGACCGCTTCATCGACTCGACCCTGGTCTATCAGGGGATCGCCCGGGGCTTCGGGGTCGAGCTCCTTATCGAGGTCCACCAAAAGTTGGGTGTCCTGCGGTGGCCGGACTGTACGGTTCTCCTGGACGTCGACCCCCGGCTGGGGCTTCAGCGCAAACGTCGCCAGGCTCAGGCGGAGGGCCCGGCCATCCCATTGGCCGAATGGAGCCGTTTTGAGCGGGAAGACCTGTCCTTTCACCAGGTCGTCGCCGAGGGCTATCGTCAGCTGGCTGAGATGTCCCCTGAGCGCTGGATCGTCGTCCCGGCGGACGCCGACCCTGACACCGTATTCCAAGGCATCTGGACCGCCCTGCGTCAGAAGTTTCCGTGGCTTCAACCGTGACGCTTATCGGCGTGGAACCCCGTCCCCGAGGCCGTCGGAAGGTCCGGGACCCAGCGGCCGTCTTCGACATAGATCCGACCGTCCTTTATGACCGTCACGACGTGCCGGAGATCCCGCAAGTCCTCTAAGGGATTGCCGTCGACGACGATGAGGTCGGCCTTTTTCCCGGGAGCGATGACGCCCAGGTCGGGCCGGCGAAGGAGCCGGGCCGGCCAGAAGGTGGCGGCCCGGATGGCCTCCATAGGTGGCACGCCCAGCTGTTGCCACGTATAGAGCTCCCGCCACGTCGAGTCGAAGTGGAAGTTCATGGGAATGCCCGAGTCGGTCCCCACCAGGAGGGTTACGCCGGCGTCTCGGAGTTGCTGGAACTTCGTCTTCAGGGTCGGAATCCGGCGCTTCGTCAGGACGAAGTACTCCAGCTGGCGGACGTTCCGGAGGGATTCCCGGATATCCCGGTACAGGTCCGGCGGGAGGGTCATCTTCAGACGGGGGTCGTCGAGCCGTTCCGGATATTGCTCGGTTAGGGCATACAGGTAAAGGCCCTCCAGGGTCGGGACCCAATAGAGGCTGGCATTTCGCTGTTCAATCCGGCGAAGGACCTCGTCCGGATACCGGGGCTCCGTCGCCAGCCCCGTGTGCTCGAAGCAGTCCACGCCCGCCTGGAGGCCTTGCAGAATCTCACCCTCCCGGTGGGCATGAGCCGTCACGTGGCGGCCGTGGCGATGGGCTTCGTCCACGATGGCGTTCACGACCTCCTGAGGCATTCGGTCCTGGTCGATGAGCTTGATGAGGTCGACGCCCGCCTCAACGAGCTTACGAACCTTCGCCCGGGCGTCGGTGACGTCCCGGACGGGCCACCGGAAGTCCTTTTCGTAATCGCTGATCGTCTCGGCCACCTGAAGAAAGGGCCCGCTGACGAACAGACGGGGCCCCGGCACCTGACCCCGCTCGACCCGTCGCTTGAACTCAAGGATGCTGTCGAGCTCGGCGCCCACGTCCCGGACCGTCGTCACGCCCGCCATCAGGAGTTGCCGCGCCGCAATCGGCATGATAAGGTCCAGCCACCGACCCCGGTACTTCGTGAACCAGTAGGCGTAGTCGGCATGCCCGAGGATGTCCAGGTGGACGTGCATGTCCATCAAGCCCGGTAGGACGGTCCGGCCTTCCGTGTCGATGACGTACGCATCGGGCGGGATCGAGACACTCCCGACCGGACCGACAGCCCGGATTTCGTTCCCCTCGATGAGGACGACGGCATCGGGCAAGGGGGGTCCCCCGTAGCCGTCGATCAGCATCCCCCCGACCAGGGCGATGGGCTGGCCGGCCAACGGTCGGCGGTCCGACGATGGAGTACCCAGGCCGATGCCCGTGAGGACCCATCCGACGATGAGACAGGACCGAATTTTTCCCCAACCTGCCATAGCCTCCCTCCCGTCGCCGATTCGGTAGTGCTCCAGCCATCTCCGATGATGGATAGATCCGGCGAGTCCACGGGGCTCCGCACCCGAATCACTGCCCTACCGCCGCATTGCCCGAGTGCCTTCCCGTCATTACCGGACCAACAGACGCTCCCGCAAAATGGGAAGCGGGACGATATTCCCCAGGAGCAAGGGAACCGTCTGGTCCAGCAGGGTATAGAAGGCGACCATGCGAATGCGCTCGGCGTCCCACACTTGAATGTCCCGATGCATCCGAAAAACGTCCAGTAAGTCCATGGCGGCTTCCACATAGTCCGTATACAAGACCTGCCGGCTCGCCCAGTCGACGGCAAACAGCCGGACCCCGATCCCAAACTGCCGGACCATGGGCATCGTCGAAGGCGGTGGGGCCAGGGCGGCCGAGCGCAGGACCAGAGTCGCCGAGGCCGGAGCACCGACACTGTTTAAAAAGGCGTACTGCTGGCGGACGACCAGGACGCCGAAGATAATGACCGGACGGGCGACGTCTCGCAGACCGTCGGACCGCAGATGACGATCCAGCCACTCCAGGATAAAGCTGTCCGTTTCCCATGCGGGAAGCGTCGGTAAGCCGGAGGTCTCCCGCGATGCCGGCAAGTCGACCCAGTCAAGGGTCAAGACGGGTCGCTCCGCATGACTCTGAATCTGGTTCCGGACAAAGGTCGTGACCTCCTGCCCGTAATCGATCGATGGCTCCCCGTGGGCGTCCGGGAGCTGGAATTCCCGATACGTCAAGAACGGCAAGACGGCAATGGCCTCGTAGGCCTCGAGGGCGACCTGAGGTTGAGTCGACAGGGGAATCGGGACTTCGACGGTGTAAGGCGCACAGGCGGCCAGGCTACCCAAGGTCCCCGCCGCCCAGAGCCCGATCAGGGCACGTCGGGACATCGCCAGGCCTTTATAGATTCACAAATTCGGCGTGAGCGGGTGAGGATACAAAATGCAGGCTCCAGGATGCAAGTGGATGAGCGGTCGCCTTACAGGGGAACACCTCGATGGAGCGTGCGGCGAAGGAGCCAAAGAAAGTAAGGTCCGGCCAGGGTCGCCGTGATGGCTCCGACGGGGACTTCCGTCGGCGACCATAGGGTCCGGGCCACCGTGTCGCTCCACAGGACGATTAGGGCCCCGACGACGGCGCTCAAGGGGAGGACCTTCCGAAAGTCATAGCCGACGACCAGCCGGACGGCATGGGGCACGATCAGACCGACGAAACCGACCATCCCGGCCATTGCCACCGTCATGGCCGCCAGGGCAGCACCGATGATCAGCCATCGAACCCGAAGTCGGTCCGGCGCCAAGCCCCAACTGGCGGGGACGTCTTCGCCCAGGACCAGCAAGTTCAGGTAGGGCGCGTCTCGCCAGGCCCCGAGCGTCCAGATGAGGACCCATACCGTCGCCGTCCCCAACAGGGGATAGGCCAGAGGCTGAATCTGGCCGATCAGCCAGAGGGCGACCCGTTGGACCTGAAAGTACTCCCGCGTCACGGTCACCAGCAGGATGAGAGCTCCGGCGAAGGCGTTGAGGACGACGCCGGCCAGGATGAGGCCGTAGACCGGCAGTTGACCCTGAATGCGGGCCAGCCCGTAAACCAGGAACGTAAAGACCAGCGCCCCGGCAAAGGCGGCGGCCATCGGAAGAGAGACCCACGGCCAGGGCACGGCCCAATCCCACGGGACGACCAGCGTGACCCCCAGGGCGGCCCCGCCCGATACGCCCAGCAGATACGGGTCGGCCAGGGGGTTTTGAAGCATCCCCTGGTACAGGGCCCCCGCCACGCCAAGCGCCCAGCCGACCACGACGGCCGCCCACACGCGGGGGACTCGGATGCTCCAGAAGATGGGAAGGGGAGAACCGGTCGCCGATTCGACGGTCCCGTCATATCGGGGACCCAGATGGACGGCGACCCATGCCGACAGGCCGAGGACCAGGAGCGCCCCGGCCATCAGGAGGGTCCATCGGAGGGGTGTCAGGGGACGGGAGACGGAGACTTCAGCCATCGGTGCCGCTGGCGGCGATATCGGTCCCGGAGTTCACCTAAGCCGTTTCCAACTGAAGGACCCGCAATTGTTCAGGAGCCACTCGCGTGCTGAGGTAAAGGATCTCGATGCCGACGACCTTTCCCTCCGCGTTCAGGTCCAAGATAATGCCAGGACGAACTTCTTCTGATTCCAGGACCGGTGATTCGTCCAGTCGAAGATATAAGGCGTCGCTCTCTGTATCGATTCGGAGCCTCATGGTTTCTGCCTCCCCAAGCGGCGGTCAAAGAAGACAGTGACGACCCGCGGCGGCTTTGCCCTTGGGTTCACGACGACCCGTAGGAACCGCCCGCCGTACTCCGGAATAGCCTTGATGAAATGGAGATTGCCCTCCGATCCCGATTCGACCCGGTCAGGCGTCTCCACTGTCCGCCACAGCCACTCCTCGAGGATACCCCGCTCCTGAAGCATGGCCCGTGCATGACCGGAAAGTTCTATTTCCGGCATCATCCGGACCCTATAGGGGTTTCGACGACTCCCGGAGACTTCAGCCATCGGTGCCGCTGGCGGCGATATCGGTCCCGGAGTTCCGCGAAGAAAGCGACCGCCGCCGATTCCCGGTAGTCCGGGTACGTCCACGGAAGGGCCGTCCACCGGCCGTCCCGAAACCACAGGGTCAATTCGGCGTAAATGCCCGCGCCGATGTAAATCCGGTGACCGGCCGGTTTCGTCGAAGCCAGGACGACCTGGTGGAGGTTCAGCCACCCCGGGTCCAGGTTGATGACCCGACGACCCGAGGAGTGGGTCCGTCGGACCTCTGCTTCCAGGTCGTTGGTCCAACGCTTGACGGCCGCTAACTCACCGGGGTCCTGCAGAGGTTCGAAACTGACGAACTTCCGCTCGATCGGGCGCCCCATTTCAGCGTCATAGTAAGTCGTGTAGATAAAGGGCATCCACTCCGTCTCCGCATCGATGGGGCCCAGCCGCTCCGTCAGCCGAGAAACGACCCACGTCCACACCACCGAGTCGCTGGCGAGGATACCGCAAAAATATTTAACGGGTTCGGGAGTCCGTGGGACGCCCATACCGTTCCGCAGTTCATCCCCCAGAGACCGGGGCCAGGAAGAGCTTATAGACAGAATCGCCATACTCGACTAAGACCCGGAAGAACTCCTGGTTCGGGACCTTGGCGCCTTGCAGGAGGGGTACACGACGACTCCGGACCGCCGGCTGTTCGATGGCCAGGTCCTCGGCCACGAGTTCCCCTTTCTGATAGAACTGGAAGAACACGCCCTCGGCCTTGGGCACCAGCTTCACCTCATAGGTCCCCG
>Ga0079992_131864_pt1 | contig 14842 bp, 13 predicted proteins | sample FaiFalFF_MnMetaG_3_FD_69197 | JGI IMG/M metagenome (GOLD analysis project Ga0079992, IMG submission 69197) | Freshwater microbial communities from Yellowstone National Park, Wyoming, USA - Fairy Falls B (FF_Mn_B) MetaG (SPADES assembly) (version 2) | ecosystem: Environmental > Aquatic >... | reverse complement strand
ATCCTGGAGGTCTACGCCAACATCGTGGAGTGGGGCAGCGGGATCTACGGAGTGGAGGCAGCCGCGCGGCGCTACTTCGGGGTTCCGGCACGGCAGCTCACGGAGCGGCAGGGGGGATTGCTGGGAGCGGGGCCTCCCGACCCCCCGCGCCGGGCCCCCGGGCCGCCCACGCCCCCCACGGCCGCCCCGGAGGCCCCGAGGGTTGCCAGGAAAGGGCCCGAAATGCTTCGGGCCCCTTCATAGGCCATGTCGGCAAAGAGGCTTACGAGCCCCAGCAGAACGATGAACCGGAGCGCCCGGCTCCGAAGTCCGACCGTTTCGGCCATCGCGGCTACCGGACCACCAGCACCGAGCAGGGGGCGTGGTCCACCACCCGGTCGGTGGTGGACCCCAGCAAAAAGTGCTCCAGGAAGCTGTGGCCGTGGGCCCCCAGGACGATCAGGTCAAACCCGCCCTGACGGGCCAGGTTGATGATCTGCTGGGCGGCGTTGCCGGCCCGGACCTCGGTAGTAAGGGGGACGCCGTACTCAGCGGCGAGGGCCCTGGCCCCGGCCATAACCTCCTCGAAGAAGGCATTAGCCTCGGCCTTCGCCTCCTGCACTTCCCCGAGGGTGGCGGCGTAGTGGGGCAGGTGCTCCTCCACCCCGATGGCATGCAGGTTTGCTCCCAGCGCCCGGGCAAGCTCCAGGGCCACCCGGAGAGCCCGCCTCGAGGCTTCCGAACCGTCCAGGGCAACAAGAATCCGTCGATACAGGGTCATTCTGTGCCTCCGCTTTAGTCTACCCCGTCCGTGGTCACCGGTTCAGAGACCATCTCGCCCACTTTTTCCTTCTCCTGGGTCTCAGTGGCCGGCGCGAACCACCGCTGGGCCACCAGCGTCGGGACCACCGCCGTGAGCAGGACGACGGTAACAAGCACCGAGAACTGGGTCCGGTCGATGATGCCGGCATTTAGGCCGTAGACCGACGAGATGGTCCCGAACGTAAGCCCCGTGCTCATCAGCAGGGTGAGATACCAGGCCCCTTCCGGGACGTACCGGCGGGCAATGGGATAGACGGCCAGAATCTTGGCGGCGACCTTTACCCCGAAGAGGAGGGCCACAATTCCGAGGTTGGCCAGCACGGCTCCGACCGAGATGTTCATGCCGCCCTTGAGGAAGAAGAAGGGTGTGAGAAAGGCGAAGGCCACGACCCGAAAGCGCTGAAGCTCCAGGCGATGACGCTGAAGGATGCGGGCCACGGCCAGCCCAAGGAGAAAGGCGGGGAGAACGGCGTGGCTCTGGGCCAGCTCGCCGAAGAACATCAGCATAAAGAGGACGGCAAAGGCGCCTTTGATCTCCGGTTCGATGACCCGGTTGCCGTAGCGGGGGAAGAACCAGGGCTCCAGCCTGGGCATGATGACGATGGCCGCGGCGGACGCGGCTATAAAGGCAAGGATCCAGGGCGACGGGGTGATGAAGAGCAGGGAGAGGGCGGCCGCCGTGCCGAAGTCGGTCACGAAGGTTGCGGCCATCAACAGCTTGCCCAGACCTGTCTCGCTCAGTCCGGTCTCCACGAGCACAGCGTAAACTACCGCCAGGCTTGTGGTGGAGAGGGCAACACCCGCGACCTGGGCAGCCCGGGGGTCCCAGCCCAGGACCAGCCGGGTAAAAGCCCACGTCAGGGCGAAGGGTACCAGGAAAGAGAGCCCGCCGATAAGCAGGCTTTCTTTAAGCCTTGCCCGCAGAAGGTCTGGGTCGACCTCAGCCCCGGCCAGGAACGTGAGGACGATGCTGGCAAACCCGGCAATGAAGTTGACCCACGGTGTCGGCTGAATACCGAATACGTTTCCGGCAACGACCCCGAAGAGTATCTCGATTATGGCGACCGAGATACCCAGCTCGACGGATAGCATGCTGGCCACCAGCACCATGGCGGAGAGCACGGTAGCGACGTAAAGGTCAGCCATTTCACGAACCCCGTTTGCTGGCAGGGACACAAAAAGGCCCCTGCCGCAGTTTCCCACGGTAGGGGCCATCAGGCTCGGGTTTCGAGCCGGTTCGCCGCCGTTGGGCGGCCGGGCGGGACCCATCGCCCGCAACTATAATTTAACCGGAGGGCCCCCCGCTGTCAAGCTCGTGCGGGCCTGTGTCCAACAAAGGGGTAGGGGGTACGACCTGCGTATCCTGGGCTTTGCTGCCAGCCCCACCGATCCGACCCCAGCCTTACCCCTCTAACCTGATTTTGTAAGCCCACTGCCGGCGGACAGAGACAGGGCTCTCTGGTTTTTGGCCTCACCCCCTGACTCCCCTCTCCGGCCCGGCGGGAGAGGGAACCGGGGGTGAGGGGAAAACTGGGCAGCCCTGGGGTCAGCACAAGCTATTGACAAAGGCCAGCGTTTGAGCTATAAGGGTGACGGGAAACCTTCTGAAGATGCCGTCAGGGGGCGGCAGATGAGCCGGTTGATGTGGGGGGTGCGTCAGGTGGACAGGTTTCGCCCCGCCGGGCCCGGCGGGGCGGCGGGGACCGTCTGAGGTGCCGGGCCGACCATCGGGGGAACCGGGCAACGTCCCGAAGCCCCAGGCGGATTCGGCCGCTGAGCCGAAAAATCCGGCCGGGTAACTCAGGCTCCTCGAAAGACGGGCCCAGCGTTGCCCCAGGCAGTCGCCTGGGGCAACGTCTTTTCAGCCGCCTGCTGTCCCGGCCTCAACCGGGTTTCTCGGCAGGGTTGATCCCGGCTTGAGGCGGCGGAGTCGGATCTTCGGTCGCCGGCCGCAGGCCAGCCAGCCCAGGGTAACGCCCACCACCCCGAGAACGGCGTAGAAGAGGATGGCGGGCACAAGGGCAAGGGGATAGTTCGCCACCGTTACCCCGGCGGCGATTCGGACTGCCAGCACGGCCATGCCCACCAGAGCGCCGTACCCGAGGCCGACCAGGGCCCCGGCGAGCAGGGTGACATTTTCCGGTCCCCTCGACATCACCAGCAGGAATGAGCCCGCGACAATTCCGACCCAGATGCCCAGGTTCACCAGCGTGTTGCTGAAACCTGACTCGGGACCGACCACCCGGACGGCTGTCAACATGAGGCCGAGGACGGCGCCCACAAAGGCGGGCATCACAGTCGCCACGGCGGTAAGACCCCAGCCGTAAAGGAGGTCGTCGGCCGTCGGAATAGCCGAAGTTTCCGAAGGGGCACGCCGAAGCCGGGGCCCCGCCGGCCGCGGTGGGATAGCCGTGGCCTCGGGAACCAGGGTCTTCACCAGGCTGTAGATGCCCTGGGCAACTTCGCTTCCCGGCTCGGACAGAACTACAGGAACCCCCCGGTTGGTGGCCTCGACTACGGCCAGCCCTCCGCTTGCAATCCGGGCGGTAAACTGGCGGCCGAGGGTCGCTTCCACCTGGGAAATGTCCAGGCCCGGCGAAGCATCGGCCCGGTTGAGAATGACCTCAATCTTATCGGCCGGGTATCCGAGGGCTGAGGCCGTATCGAGAAAGGCCCGGACGTTCTTGATGGCGGGGATCTCCGGGGTTGTCACCACGAGGACCTTATCGGCAGCATCGAGAATGGCCAGGGTCAGGTCGTTGAGGGTGACCATCGTATCGACAATCACGTAATCGAAGAGTTCCCGAAGGCGGGCCACGATGAGGCTCATGTGCTCCGGGGTCACCAGGTCGGCCAGCTCCGGCTTCGGGGGCGCCAGCAGGACCCGGAGACCGCTGGGGTAAGTCGCCAGGATGGTGTCGAGCAGTTCCTCGTCCAGCTGGTTCGCGTAGGGTATCAGGTCGGAGATGGTGCGGCTGGGCGGCAGGTTGAGCATGACCGCGACGTCGCCGAAGGTCAGGTCGCCGTCCACGAGGACAATTTTCCGGCCACTCAGTTGGGCCGCGGCCAGGGCTAGGTTTACGGCGATGGTGGTTCGGCCCACCCCACCCTTGGGACTGAAGACTGCCAGAACCTTGCCCAACGTGACGGTCTGGCTTTCCACGGTCTGGCGCAGGGCGACCGTCGGCGTCATGGTCTGCCGTTCGGTAATGACGCCGATGATCCGCCGCATCGCCTGCAGGTTGTTGGCAAGAAACTTTTCGAAGTCTTCCCGCCGGAGGACCAGCAGGTTCGAATCGGTTACGGCCGTAACGGTGGCCGTTCGGGGCTGGGCGCTTACCAGCGCAAGTTCACCGAAGAAGTCGCCGTTGCCGTAAATGGCAAGAACCCGCTCCCGGCCGGATGCATCCGTAACCGTCGCCTTGAGCCGGCCGGCCCGAACGATGTAGAGGGCATCGCCCGGCTCACCCTGCTCGTAAAGAACCGCCCCCTTCGGCAGCTCGCGCTCAGTGATGTATTCACCGATCTGCTCGAGCTCTTCGTCCGAAAGGCCGGCAAAAATGTTCACTGACCGCAAAATCTCAATGTACCTGGCCATCGAACGCCTCCCGCTGACTACCTGACAACACGGAAATAAACCGTGTTGCTCTTAAAAAGCTGACTGTCCTTCCTCACCCAGACAACTACCTCGACGAGGCCGCTGACATTTCCGGGAACCGCCACCGCAATCGACGTGTCCGACCAGCCGCCGTAACTGTTGGCCGGGACCCCTCCGAACGTCACATACGAACTGCCCCGGGCGCTGCCGAAGTTGGAGCCCGATAGCGTAACCAGACTCCCGACGGTGCCCGAGACCGGCGAGACGGCCCGGATGATGGGCGCGGGCGCTGCCGGCTGACCGGCAGGCAGGGGCGTGGGTGTCGGCGGCGGGGTCGGGGTCGCAGGCGGCTGAACCTCCACCGTGGCCGTCAAACACGGCTGGTTAAAATTGACATAGAAGGTGAAGTTATAGCGGCCTGGCTGGCCGATCGTGCCGCTCCACTGCCACTGATAGCCGGAACCGGTGGACCGGGCCCCCAGAAACTGGAGCTGGAGCTCACTCTGGAGGGCGACATTGACGTGCGGCCGGGATGAAGCGATCGTCACCGTTATCGTTTCCCCGGCCCGCGGCGATAAGGGAATTATGGAGAAGGTCTCGTCGCCCGCGCACCCGGGCGGCGTCGGTGTCGGCGTGGGCGTGGAAGTCGGGGTCGGACTGGGTGTGAGCGTCGGCGTTGGGGTTGGGGGTCCGGGGGTGGGCGTCTCCACCGGGACCGGGGTCGGGGCGGGCGACGGGGCAACGGGCGCAGGGGGCATGGGTGCCGGCGGGGCCGGGGCAGGCGGCACGGGGGTGGGTATCTGGGTCGAAACCTGGGTGGGGGTCGCCGTCGGACTCGGCGGGACAAAAACTGTCGGCGTCGGGGTCGGGACGGCCGGCGTTAGGGTCGGGCTCGGCGCAACGGCCAGGGGCGTGAGCCCCGGCGAGGGCCTGGGCGGGGGCTCCACCGCAACAAACTGAAGGCAACCGGCAAGCAGCAGGACGGTCGCCAGCACAGCCGCTAAGACGGTCGAGCGTCCCATGTCGGTGAATTATAGGCGCCGTCCGCCGCCCTTCGCCAGGTACGACACTACTTTTTTCCCGCTGATTTTTCCCCGGTTGTCCCCCGCTCTTTACCGGTGATATGATCGGGCGGAAAGCTCGCCCAGGAGGTATCCGGTGAAGGCTGCGGTTCTGGTTCAGTTCCGGGAACCCCTCGAGGTGCGGGAATTGCCCGACCCAACTCCCGGTCCGGGTGATGCGGTGGTCCGGGTCGAGGCCTGCGGCATCTGCCGGAGCGACTGGCACGCCTGGCAGGGAGACTGGACGTGGGCCGGGGTTCAGCTCAACCTGCCCCGGGTCCTCGGCCACGAATTCGGCGGGGTTGTTGAGGCCGTGGGGGAGCAGGTTCGCAGCTTCAAGCCCGGCGACCGGGTGACGGTGCCCTTTCACCTGGCCTGCGGGCGGTGCGAGTACTGCTACAGCGGCCGGTCGAATATATGCCTGGCCTACGGCGCCATCGGATTTCACCACGACGGCGGCTACGGCAAGCTGGTCCTGGTCCCGAATGCCGACGTGAACCTGGTTAGGCTTCCCGATAACGTGGACTTCGCGACGGCGGCAGCCCTGGGCTGCCGTTACATGACCGCCTACCATGCTCTGGCCGACCGGGCCCTGGTCCGGCCTGGCGAGTGGGTTGCGGTCTTCGGGGTTGGGGGCGTCGGCCTTTCGGCAGTTCAGATAGCCAGCGGCCTTGGTGCCCAGGTGGTTGCTGTTGATATCAGCGACGCAAAGCTCAGCCTGGCCCGGGCGGAAGGCGCCGTCGAAACGGTCAATGCCACCGGCGGCGACATGGTGAAGCGGATAAAGCAGATCACCGGCGGCGGAGCCCACGTGAGCGTCGATGCCCTGGGCTCGGTGAATACGGCCCTTCCGTCAGTGCTTTCGGTCCGGAAGGGCGGACGCCACGTCCAGGTCGGCCTCACCGGCCAGCAGGAAAAGGGGATGATCCCCCTCCCGGTGGACGCGATGGTCTTCCAGGAGGTGAGCTTTATCCCGAGCTTTGGGTGCCCGGTCACCAGTTACCCGGGGCTCCTGAGCCTGGTTTCGGCTGGCAAACTGGACCCCAGGCGGCTCGTAACCCGTACCGTGCGCGTCGAGGATGCCACGTCTGTCCTGCAGGCGATGACCGAGTTCGGCACCACCGGCTTCACGGTCATCACCCACTGGTGACGTCCGGGCTCAGGTTGTGGTGAGGACGCGGTAAAGGTTCGGCAGGCGGACCGGCAAAGTGGCGACGTTGTCGACGACCGTATAGTTGCCCTCCCCGAACATCCAGGGCATGTACTGCCGGGCCTGACTGTCGATGGTCAGACAGAAGGTTCGGACCTGGAGCTGGGCCGCTTCCAGCAGGGCCTGCCGGGTGTCCTCGACGGCGTAGACGCCCGTGTACCCGTCGAAGTCGTTCGGCTTGCCGTCGGTTATCAGCAGGAGGAGCCGGACCCGGGCGTCCAGGGCGGCCAGAAGGCGGGTCGCGTGCCGGATGGCCGGCCCCATCCGGGTGTAGCTGAAGGTGTCAAGGCCGGCGAGACGCGCCTTGACGGTCTCGTCGTAGGTCTCGTCAAAGGCCTTGACGGTGAAAAAGTCGCACTGGCGGCGGGTCGAGCTGGTGAAGCCGAAAATTGCGTAGCGGTCGTCGAGGATCTGCAGGGCTTCACAGAGCAGAACCAGCGCCTCCTTTTCGACGTCGATGATGCGCCGACCGTTGGGAAGCCAGCCCCCGGTTGACCCACTGAGGTCGACCAGGAAGGCCACCGCGATATCCCGCCGGCGGGTTCGCTTGGTCGCGTACCAGTTTTCCCGGGGGCTCAACCCGGCCCGCAGGTCGGCCAGGGCTTCGACCACCGCGTCGACGTCGATTTCCTCGCCCTCGGGCTGGCGCCGGAGCTTCTTCGGGTCCTGGCGCAGGGCCTCAAACTGGCGCCGGAGGGTTACGGCCTGCCCGTGGTACCGGGCCAGAACCTCATCGACACACTGCGGCCGGCCCTTCGGCAGCGGCCGGTCCCGCAGGGCGCACCACTCGGGCAGGTAGGTCTGAAGCTGGTAGTTCCACTCCGGGTAGAGGACCGCCCCCTGACGGTCGGCCTCGGTAAGGGTAACGGGGCTGACCTGCTCCGGGATGGTGAGGTCGGCGATGATAACGTGCTCGGAGGCATCGGGGGCGAGGGCCCCACGCTCCCGCCGGTCCGGCCGGACCAAAACCCGTTCGGGCCGGACGACCAGGTGGTCCACGGGGCGGGTCCGGTGGGCCGGCGTCTTGATTTCAAACTCGGCCAGATCCGGGGCGATGTGGAAGGTTGCCGGCTCAGCAGTTTGCTGGCGGGACCGTTTCACGTCGGCGACCCGGTCCGGCCGGATCTCGCCCCGGTAATGGACCGGCCGGACCGGTTCGTAGCGCCCGGGGAGGGCGGCAATTTCCGCGTACAGAAACCGGGTCAGGCCCTGGGTGTGGACGGCCAGAGCTTCCGGGTCGGAAGCCTGCGCCAGAACCCGGCGGGCTCGCTCCCAGACGCCAAGGGCCGTCCGGCTCAGGTTGCCTGCTTCGGCGTTGAGGGCCGAGCGGATGAGGCCCTCGACGACTTGCTGTTTCGGGCTCAGGTTTTGGAGACCGGGCCGCTTGCGGGCGGCGTCGGCCCGGCAGGCCTCAATGAGGGGACGCAGCCCCCGGTAGTCCCGGAGAAGCCGGGCCTCGACCCGCTGGTGCTCGAGGATGGTGTAAAGGTCCGCGGCCAGTTCGGGCTCGTCGAACTCGTCGAAGAACCCGTCGAATTCCAGGGTGCCGTAGCGGAGCTGGGCGCACTGGTAGGTTACCATGAGCTTGTAGAGGCCGAAGTTGAGCTCCTGGTCAGGAAACTCTGAGATGGCCTCGGGTAGGTAGATCGTTGCAGTGTCCGTGTAGGCGCTTGGACCAGGCTTGGGCCGGAAGGGCTTGATGGCGAGGTCGAGGCCCGAGAAGCCGGCGGCAAACAGGGTCAGGACCTTCTCGACCTGGCGCAGGGGAAGGCTCGGGTGCCGGATCTGCCGGGCCGCCGAACCGATGGCCAGCCCGACCCGGCCGGCGAGGCGTCGCCAGAGTGCCATAGGCCTAAAACACGGTCGAAATGAGCTCCCGGATGGCCCGTTGAATCTCGGGCTCATCCGCGATGGGACCGCACAGGGCGACCTCGCAGGCCAGCCGGGGCTCAACCCCCGTTTTGATCAGCTGGGCGGCGTAGACCAGCAGCCGGGTGCTTGCCGGCTCCTCAAGGCCCCGGTCCTTGAGGTTGCGAATCTGCTCACCCAGGGTCACCAGCGCCTCGGCCGTCGCCCGGTCAACCCCGCTCTCGTGGGCCACGATTTCTACTTCCAGGCGCCGGGGCGGAAAGGTGAACTCGATGGCCACGAACCGCTGGCGGGTGCTGTGCTTCAGGTTTTTGAGCAGGCTCTGGTAGCCCGGGTTATAACTGATGACCAGCATGAACTCCGGCGGAGCCTTCAGCACCCGCCCGAGTTTTTCGATGGGCAGGATGCGCCGGTCGTCCGTGAGGGGATGGATAACTACCGTGGTGTCCTTACGGGCCTCGACGATCTCATCAAGGTAGCAGATCGCCCCCAGCTTTACGGCCTCGGTGAGGGGCCCATCGACCCAGACGGTATCGCCGCCCCGAATAAGATAGCGGCCGACCAGGTCTGACGCCGTCAGGTCGTCGTGGCAGGCGACGGTGATGAGGGGCCGCCCGAGCCGGTAGGCCATGTGCTGGACGAAGCGGGTCTTGCCGCAGCCGGTCGGGCCTTTAAGCATTACGGGAAGGCGGTTTTTATATGCGGCGGTGAAAACCTCAACCTCGTTCCCAACGGGCAGGTAGTACGGCTCTTCTTCGATAAACGCCTTTTCAACCTGGATCCGGTCCAACTCGAGCCCCATAAGCCGGTCTCCCTGTGCACCCAGGGGCAAAATCGGGTCGCCCCACGGGTAGAGTCTAGCACCCGATTCACCCCGGCCGCAAACGCTGTGGACCCTGAACCTTACGTGCCCACACCAAGGTCAGGGCTATCTCAGCGTCAGGGTGAACGAGGTTCCCACCGAGTCGCCGCTCCCGATGATGGCCTGGACTTCGAACCGGACGGTCGTTCCGGGCGGCACGGTGGGAAGGTTAACGGTTTGCGACGTGTGGCCCCGTCCGTCGGTGTTCGGCAGGAAGAGGGCCAGGTCGGGAACGTCGGCCGAGAACCGGCCCATGAGGATAACAATGGCATCGGCCTGGGGACGGCCGGCCGTGTCGGTGAGTTCGGCCCTGACCGTCACGGCGCCGCCAGCCGGTGGGTTCGGGTCGGAGACGGAGAGTTTCAGGACAAGCAGGCCGGCCGCGGTCGGCGGAATGGCGAGTCCCCCTCCGGCGGGCGAAGCGGTTGCCTGCGTCGGCCGCAGGGCCTCACCGGCGACGCTGGCAAGAATCCCGGCCTCCTTGGCAACGTCCGCCCCGTTGGCAATGGTCACCTGCCCGGCCACCGCCCAGGGGGTGTTCACTTTCCACTGCTGGAAGACCGCCCGCTGGGCCCGGATGACCGATACGGTCGGGTAGTCGGCCGCCGCCTGGGGCAGGCCGTAGAGGGCAATGGGGTCGCTGGCCCGGAAGTAGACCTCTTTAATGGCCGGAAAGCGGTCAAGCAGGGCCTGGTGGGCGGCGACGATTTCGGCCCAGCTCCGGGTGCGGTCGGCCAACCAGTCGGCCACCGGGGGCACCTGCTTTTCAACCTGGAGCCAGTCGTCCCGGCCGTAGCGGGTGAACAGGTCGATGACGTTGACAATGGCCACCTGGTTATTGTTCCACTGGAAGATGAGCTTCTGGAAAGCCTGGGTCACCATCCCGTCCCACAGGAAGCGTCCGGAGATCGGGTAGCCGACGGCATCAGGCCCGCCCAAAGCCTGGAAAGTGGACCAGAAGGGGATTCCTTCGGCATCGGTGACCGCAAAGCCGGTGTCCCCGGCCCCGCCCTGGCCGTTGGCCTGCTTGTAGAAGTGCCCGACGACCTGCCCGGTGCTGTCCGTCAGGGGAAAGTCTGGGGGTTCCTGTGCCCGCACGGGCACCGGTGCCAGAACCCCGCTGCCCAGCAGTCCCAGAAAAACTGCGGCTCTTACTGCAAACCGCATTGCGACCTCCGAAGTCGCGACTTTCGGCCCGAAGTATACGCCGCCCCGGCGAGAATGTCCAGATGCGGCTGGCTCCTGGCAGTTCCAGGCAAAAGTGAACCGCGATGCGGGCGAAGGCTTGCAAGACATGGTAAACCTGGGTACACATCAGGAGCTGGAAAAGGGAGGTCTCGAGTTGGCAAGCGATATGCGGCAGGTGCCAGAGGGTGGGGCGTCGGACAGCGACCGGCCGGCGACCCTGCTGGTCAACATCGTCTCGGCCGTGACCTTCGGGCTCGGCCTGGTTCCGGCCTGGCTGCTACCCGTGAGGGGCATAGTTGCCGTCGTCCTGTTTATCTACTATGCCGTTCTCGCTTACCAGGGGGAGTACTTCGACGTGCCGGTGGTGACGGCCTTCTGCCGGAATCAGGGCTGGCTCTGGACTCAGGGGTTCTGAACGGTTACGCTGTCCACGAACTGACGGGCGGTCCGGCCCGACCAGCCGCCGTTGCTCAGGGCCCAGCGCAGGGCCTCCGCATCCAGGTTCCGTCCGTCCATGGCAAGCGGCCGGCCGGCCGCAAGCGACCGGACAATTTTTAGATAACCGTCCCGGTCCGGGGCCAGAAACCGAACCCGCAGGCCGAACCGGTCAACCAGGGAGAGCTTCTCCTGCTGGGTGTCGGCCGGGTGCACCTCGTCCCCCGGTGCCGGCCGGTCGCCGAAGAATTCCCGAACCAGGTGGCGGCGGTTGGATGTGGCGTAGACCACCAGGTTCCGGGGTCGGGCCTCCAAGGTACCCTCCAGCAGTGACTTCAGGCTCTTGTATTCGGTCTCGGCCTCTTCAAAGGAGAGGTCATCTATCATCAGGATGAACTTCTGGGGGCGGTCCCGCACCGCGGCCAGAATCTCCGGGTAATCCCGGAGGTCTGAGCGGCCCAGTTCCACGAGCCGCAAACCCCGGTCACCGAACTCGTTAACCAGGGCTTTGACCAGCGACGATTTTCCGGTCCCCCGGTCCCCATAGAGGAGCACGTTCAGGGCGGGCAAGCCGGCAAGAAGGCGCTCAGTGTTGGCGACGACGGCGGCCTTCTGCTCGTCGTAGCCCACCAGGTCCGAAAGCCGCACCGGGTCCGGATACTCAACCGGGACCAGCCGGCCGGCACCCTCACGCCGCTGCCACCGAAAGGCCCGGTAGCGGCCGAAGAGACCGACCCCATTCCGAAGGTAATGTCCGGCAAGTTCCGGTGCCAGGGCGGCCCAGTCGCGGGCCGTCACCAACCGAAGCCGGAGGTCGGCAGTCCCGGGCGGCGGAGCCCCGGTCTCTGACCCCTCGATGAGGGCCAGGCCGACCCCGAGCAGACGGGCGAGCTCCCCGAGGCCGAAGCGGGCGAGCTCCCCGAGGGCAGAAAGCTCGGCTTCTGCCTGGCGTCGAAGAGCAGGGGCGAGCTCAGCCCAGGAGGCTTGCTCGGCCTGGAGGCTGAAGGGATTTTCGTCGTAGAGGACCCGGTTGGCCAGGTGAAAGGCCCAGGGGTCGACGCCGGACGGAAACCGGCGGCCCGTCAAGAGCTGGCGGACAAGCCGGCTGAAAAGGTCGGTCAGGGCGAGCCGATCCAGCGGGTTGAAAACGGCCCCCCGGACCAGGTCCACGTAAAGGCGCCCGGCCTCATCGGCCAGAACGCCGCGGTAAAGGATCAGGCCGGCGATTCGGTCAAGGACCGTATCGGGTCCGGGCATGGGAGTTCAGCGACTATTCGGGCCGGCAAAGGCGGCGTAGCAGCTCGAAGGGGTATATCCCCGTGTCGTGGCCGTCCTTCCAGGCCAGGCCAACCGCATAGTAACCGACCTGCCAGATATTTTCAAGCTCGGTCTGCTCGGGCGTAAGTTTGGTGGTCTGGCTCAGGATGCCGGGCTGACCCATCTCGCCCTGGCAGACGGCGCAGGGGCAGTTCCAGCGCAGGTCCTCAAAGGTACAGTGGCCCACCAGGCCGTCCGACCACCTTATCTCCAGCCGGCGGCCGGCGCGGTCAACCCGGATCTCCGTGGGCATTACCGGTGCCTGCATCGGTCTCAACTCCCCGCGAGCTGAGCCCGAAGCTCCTCCACCGTGAGGGCCGGCACCAGGCAGACAAAATTCTCGCAGACAAAGGCGGTCGGCCGACCGTCCACCGGGCTCCGGCCTGCCAGCAGTGAGACCTCGGGGGCTTCTTCGGGTCCGAGGGCCACAACCTTGTTCGGCAGGTAAGGGCCAAAAATCTCCCGGTACATCCCGGCCCAGGCCGGGTGGTCGTGGGGGCCGACCAGGGCGATCTCTTTCACCGGCCCAACGTGAAAGTCCAGGGCTGAGAGAAGCCGCCCGGCCGCCGCCGGTGCCCGGGCCATCAGGTCGGCCAGCGCCCTCAGATTTGTTTCGGCAATGTCCCGGTAGCCGTGCTCCCCGGTAAGGGCCCCAAGCCGGAGGAGGACCTCGGTGGCAACTGAGCTTCCGGACGGGACCGCGTTGTCAATGAAGCTTCGGGGCCGGACCGGCAGGTGATCATGGGCGGCGGTGGTGTCGAAAAATCCGGGGACGGCCGGGTCCCAGAAAAGGTCGATTATCCGCCGAGCAAGCTCCGCCGCCCGCCGGAACCAGCGGACTCGACCGGTTACTTCGTAGAGGCTGAGGAGGCCGTCGGCGTAGAAAGCGTAATCTTCGAGGAGCCCTTCGACCCGGGCGACCCCATCTTTAAACGAGTGCCACAGCCGACCGTCAGGCCGGACCAGGTGCTCCTCGATGAATCCGGCGAGCTGTTCGGCCGCCCGGATGTACGCCGGTTCGGACAAAGCGGCCCCGGCCTCAGCCAGGGCCCGGAGCATCAGACCATTCCAGGAGGTCAGAACCTTGTCGTCCCGGGCCGGGGGCACCCGGTTCCGGCGGGCCGCAAGGAGCCTGGCTCTGGCCCGGGCTATACTGTCTTCGAGCTCGGGCACCGACCGGCCCAGCTGGCCGGCCAGCTTTTCGAGGGTTGTCCGCATAAACAGGATATTCCTGACCCCGAAATTCGGGCCGTGAACCAGGCTGTAGTAGTGCTTGACGGCCTCGGCCTCGTCGGGCGGCAGAAGCTGGTCGACCTCGGCCGCCGTCCACAGGTAATATCTGCCCTCTTCGCCCTCACTATCGGCGTCCAGGGACGAATAAAACGCCCCGGCCGGGTCGTAAAGCTCCCGGAAGGCGAAGTCCAGGGTTTCGACAACTATCTGCCTGAAGAGGGGCTCCCCGAGAATCTGGTAAGCGGCCAGGTAGACCCGAACCAGAAGCGCCTGGTCGTAAAGCATCTTTTCGAAGTGGGGGACGAGCCACCGGTCGTCGGTGGCGTAGCGGTGAAAACCGCCCCCGACCTGGTCGTAAATTCCGCCCCGGGCCATTGCTTTCAGGGTGTGCTCGACGGCGATGATGGCCTCCGCCAGCCGGTAGCGGCCGTAGGCCCGCAGCAGAAATTCAAGGTTTACCGGCTGGGGAAACTTGGGCGCCTGGCCGAAGCCCCCATTTATAGGGTCGTAGCTTTGCAGGAGGAGCCGGGCCGCCCGCCGAAGGATGTCCGCATCAAGCTGGTCCCTGGGGGCGACCGCCCGGACCTGGTGCTGAAGGAACTCGTGGACCCGGGTGGTGCCCGCAAGGATCTCCTGACGCCGGCTCCGCCAGGCATCCGCAACGGCCAGTAAGACGTCCCTGAAGGCGGGCATCCCGTGGCTTGCCTCTTTGGGAAAATACGTCCCGCCGTAAAAGGGGACCCCGTCCGGCGTCAGAAAGACCGTGAGGGGCCAGCCGCCGTGGCCCGTCATGGCCTGGACCGCCGTCATGTAAATCTGGTCGATGTCCGGCCGCTCCTCCCGGTCGACCTTGATGTTGACAAAATGTTCATTCATGATCCGGGCGGTTTCTTCGTCTTCGAAGGATTCCCGCTCCATGACGTGGCACCAATGGCAGGCGGCGTAGCCGATGGAGAGCAGAATGGGCTTGTCCTCCCGCTTAGCCCGCTCGAAGGCCTCCGCGCACCAGGGGTACCAGTCGACCGGGTTGTCGGCGTGCTGCCGCAGGTACGGACTGGTCTCGCCTGCCAGCCGGTTAGCCACCCTCACACCACCTTCCGCCCGGAAAGGCTCCGAATGGACCGGCCCAGGCCGTCCCCGACCAGGGCGCCGAAAACGGCGGCCGCCGCGGCGGCCAGAACCGACGAGGTGGGGCTGACCGTGCCGTAGGGCGGCTGAACGAAGTAACCGAGAAGGGCCCCGGCAGCCGCACCGCCCGCCAGCGACCC
>Ga0079992_136378_pt1 | contig 14858 bp, 18 predicted proteins | sample FaiFalFF_MnMetaG_3_FD_69197 | JGI IMG/M metagenome (GOLD analysis project Ga0079992, IMG submission 69197) | Freshwater microbial communities from Yellowstone National Park, Wyoming, USA - Fairy Falls B (FF_Mn_B) MetaG (SPADES assembly) (version 2) | ecosystem: Environmental > Aquatic >... | reverse complement strand
AAAGTCCCGCGTGGATATCCGAAAACAAAGCGGAAAATCACGCTGGCGGGTATCCCATAAAGGGAATTGAAAGGATTAGCAGTTTGTTATTATAAAAATAAATATTATATTTTTGAGTATCCCATAAAGGGAATTGAAAGTTGCACAATGTCCAAACTGTTATTCTCGTGTAAAAATTAGTATCCCATAAAGGGAATTGAAAGTGATAATACAAATTACTATTGTGCAAGTTTATTATTTATACCATGTATCCCATAAAGGGAATTGAAAGTCCAAACTCCTTAATACTAACTTTACCATTTTTTATCACTCACCTCTAAGTATCCCATAAAGGGAATTGAAAGTTAAAAATTGTAATTATAACAGAACCATCAGGATTGTATCCCATAAAGGGAATTGAAAGCTCAAAAATATATTTATTTAAACCGTCTAGTATTTGCATAGTATCCCATAAAGGGAATTGAAAGCTTAACTCTTTAGCATCTGGCAAGTTTAATTGCATTGCAGTATCCCATAAAGGGAATTGAAAGATATAACACATCTTCTTGGTTTATATTGAACCTTATGTATCCCATAAAGGGAATTGAAAGTATTCTTGTGTATAAGCATACGGCTTTACAATAGTTTTTTGGTATCCCATAAAGGGAATTGAAAGTTTCTCATTAATCCAAGTATCATAATCAACATATTCTTGTATCCCATAAAGGGAATTGAAAGTTTATAATTTAAAAAGGAATAGCAGAAAAGGAAGCATTGGTATCCCATAAAGGGAATTGAAAGTGAATCAGTAGTTTGGATTACTTGTGGATTTACTTGAGCTAAGTATCCCATAAAGGGAATTGAAAGTTTAAATTATGCAAATTAGCAAAAAATAACTTCGTTAAGTATCCCATAAAGGGAATTGAAAGGAAATACGAAATTGGCTTAGCAAATATTATACAAAAAGTGTATCCCATAAAGGGAATTGAAAGTTAGCAATTTGCATATATTCTAATAACTTTAATCTACTAGTATCCCATAAAGGGAATTGAAAGATATAAGCCAATTACAATAGAAAATATTTTAAATGCAAAGTATCCCATAAAGGGAATTGAAAGTAAATGCTGATTGGCATAAAAGACAAATGCTAATTGATGTATCCCATAAAGGGAATTGAAAGTTTTATCTACACTTGAATGCAATTGTGCAGTAAAAAGTATCCCATAAAGGGAATTGAAAGAAACATTCAAATTTTTCTTTTAACAGCAATTTTATTAGTATCCCATAAAGGGAATTGAAAGTAACAATTGTTTTTTGCTGTGCAAATTTACCATAAAGGTATCCCATAAAGGGAATTGAAAGTGCAGTAATAGTAATAAATGAAATTTGCAATAATTCTGCGTTAAATGTATCCCATAAAGGGAATTGAAAGAATAATGATAATAAATGAAATTTGCAATAATTCTGCGTTGTATCCCATAAAGGGAATTGAAAGACTGGCGAACTAGATATGTAAATGCAGGTAATAAATAGTATCCCATAAAGGGAATTGAAAGTTCAATCGAGGTGCAGAATGCAATAGCGCATTGGCTAAAGTATCCCATAAAGGGAATTGAAAGTACTCTTACCCATAATTTACTATTCAACGTATCAACTACGTATCCCATAAAGGGAATTGAAAGTAGTTATGCCTGAAAGAATAGGTTGGGTTGAAGAAATAGTATCCCATAAAGGGAATTGAAAGATATAAAATATCTTCTTGGTTTATATTGAACCTTATTTTGTATCCCATAAAGGGAATTGAAAGTAAAATGTCTTCTAATTTTATTTCTTTTGTTTCTATGTATCCCATAAAGGGAATTGAAAGTATAAAATTATTGCTGAACTTCCAGCTTCACCATAAAGTATCCCATAAAGGGAATTGAAAGAAATAAAGCTATTTATGAATGCAACTTTAATTACAGTATCCCATAAAGGGAATTGAAAGTATCAATTGGTATTGAATTCCATTCTTCTTTATTTGCGTATCCCATAAAGGGAATTGAAAGTAAAAATTTTGTAATTTGCATATGTTCTGCCCAAAAGTGGATATCCCATAAAGGGAATTGAAAGCTTATCAAAATTACTTGAATATAACATTCCATATAATAGAATAAGTATCCCATAAAGGGAATTGAAAGTAATAAGTGCTATCGGACATCAATCCACAGCCATTCTCTGTATCCCATAAAGGGAATTGAAAGTTTCTGCTAAGTCTTTTATGACTTACCATGTTAATTGTATCCCATAAAGGGAATTGAAAGGGTACATTCCAGCCTTATAAGGTTTTGGAAGAGGCTGCTTATAGATGTATCCCATAAAGGGAATTGAAAGACTTTTCAAATTCTTTTAGACTAGGAGGTCTTCCTGCCGTATCCCATAAAGGGAATTGAAAGTTTACAAGATTATACAATTGTCGTTATGGAATAATTTTAGTATCCCATAAAGGGAATTGAAAGGTATGTAGTATTAGCAACAGATGAATTTGGCCATAGCGAAGGTATCCCATAAAGGGAATTGAAAGGTTAAAAATATACCATAATTATAAAAATAAAAATAAAAAAGTTGTAGATTGGGCTGGGTATCCCATAAAGGGAATTGAAAGTTCAACATCGTTTTAAAGCCTTTTAAATGCCAGTATTGAGTATCCCATAAAGGGAATTGAAAGAAAAATCTATTCGTATCTGTTAAAAATAGTTTTACATGCATGTATCCCATAAAGGGAATTGAAAGATTAGTATGGAAATTTGATAACGAAAATGGATATAGAAGTATCCCATAAAGGGAATTGAAAGAAAAATTAAAGAAGAAAAATGAGCAAAAAAAAGAATAATTTTGTATCCCATAAAGGGAATTGAAAGTGATGAATACAAATCAATGGCACCTCACGTTAGAGGTGCATGTATCCCATAAAGGGAATTGAAAGTCTGTTTTTGTTTTTATAGTAGAGAGTGAGAAGGTATGAAGTATCCCATAAAGGGAATTGAAAGTTAAAATCGACCCATACATACCTGTCATACTGAAAAAGTATCCCATAAAGGGAATTGAAAGTTAGTATAATTACTAAATGGATTATAGTAATTATGAGTATCCCATAAAGGGAATTGAAAGCTAATTCTTTTTCAATTAAGTCTTGTATCATAAAAACTATTGTATCCCATAAAGGGAATTGAAAGCCAATTGGAATTAAATTATGTAAAAAATGCTTAACACAGTAGTATCCCATAAAGGGAATTGAAAGTTTATTTCTTTCTAAGGAATAATACTACGAAACCTATTGCAGTATCCCATAAAGGGAATTGAAAGTTACAATTACTTTCAAAAAAGATGATAATAAACTTGAAGTGGTGTATCCCATAAAGGGAATTGAAAGTTTGAACAAATTTTAGGACAAAGATTTATATATTAGTAGGTATCCCATAAAGGGAATTGAAAGTACCCTTTATGCGAATAGCCCATAACATTTTTTTAACTTCTTGTATCCCATAAAGGGAATTGAAAGAAAAGGAATTAATGTTTCTGTTCCTGCTAGTGCAACTTTGTATCCCATAAAGGGAATTGAAAGTTAATGTATTAATAAGTGTTATAAATGCAATATGGATGGTATCCCATAAAGGGAATTGAAAGTAATTCTCTTAGTCTTTTATCTACACTTGAAGATAACTGAGGTATCCCATAAAGGGAATTGAAAGTTTTTTCAATAATGATGTAAATGTAAATTATCTTGGTGTATCCCATAAAGGGAATTGAAAGTTTAGCTTATTTTATAGGAACATTATTTTGGTTTTTATGTATCCCATAAAGGGAATTGAAAGAATTTCTCAGCAAAACCAAATAATAAACGTTATAAAAGCTATGGGTATCCCATAAAGGGAATTGAAAGATTAATATTTTGCGAAGACCAAGCTTGCTGATAAGAGAACTGTATCCCATAAAGGGAATTGAAAGTTAAGCAATAAAGAATTTCATTTGTGGTTAAATAGGAAGTATCCCATAAAGGGAATTGAAAGTCAAAATACTTTTTTACCTCTGGACTCAACTCTCCTGTTGGGTATCCCATAAAGGGAATTGAAAGGAAAGAGTAGCATAGCAATCTTCTACAGGGTCAGTGTATCCCATAAAGGGAATTGAAAGGGGGGAGTAACGCCCCCCCATTGGCTTGAAGAAATAGGTATCCCATAAAGGGAATTGAAAGATACCTGCTAGCAAATCTTGAGCAATTTTTTTATAATTGTATCCCATAAAGGGAATTGAAAGAGCATATGGAGAAAGGGTAATAAAGAACAGAAATGTAGTGTATCCCATAAAGGGAATTGAAAGAAATAATACGAACCAATATAAGTAGAAAAAATTTATAGTATCCCATAAAGGGAATTGAAAGTTCTTAATTTCAAAAATTACCCAATTCTTAAAACAATATTTTTGTATCCCATAAAGGGAATTGAAAGATACTTCCATATTCCATACTTGCAATAAACAATTTTAAATCGTATCCCATAAAGGGAATTGAAAGTAATTTGGATTTATGAGCATAGACTTAGAAAAATGATTTTGGTATCCCATAAAGGGAATTGAAAGTTCCATATTTTAATAATGAACTAAATTATATAAAAAGCGTATCCCATAAAGGGAATTGAAAGGAAAATTCTCTTAATGCTTTTTTCAGAACTTTCAAATTCTTTGTATCCCATAAAGGGAATTGAAAGTTTATTTTAACTAATTCTTCCTTTAAACATTCTTGGCGTATTTTGCAACGTATCCCATAAAGGGAATTGAAAGACAATTTTGGTATTTGCTCATATGATAATAATATATTTGTATCCCATAAAGGGAATTGAAAGTGTGATATCAAATTGCCGAATGTGATACCATACCATTGTATCCCATAAAGGGAATTGAAAGTTATATAACCTTGATAATCCTTAGGGATGTGGAAACTTTTATTTTTGGTATCCCATAAAGGGAATTGAAAGTTTATAAGCTTAATATTATTTTCGAAAATACTTAAATGTATTTGTATCCCATAAAGGGAATTGAAAGAAATTCAACTTGCACCGAACCACAATTTTTTGCAAGTATCCCATAAAGGGAATTGAAAGGTATCAAAAACTAAAATGTTTTTAATTTTTCTAAGCTTTCGTATCCCATAAAGGGAATTGAAAGGGAATGGAGTGAAATTGTTAGGGAATTACCAAAGCCATGTATCCCATAAAGGGAATTGAAAGATCTTCCAAAGGTAAATCTTTATGACTAACACCATAAACCTTAAGTATCCCATAAAGGGAATTGAAAGTAATAACAATAAATAAACAGGATATGGCTGACCATGGTCAATGTATCCCATAAAGGGAATTGAAAGTAATCTGTTGTGGTTCATTGGGATGAACAACAATCAGTATCCCATAAAGGGAATTGAAAGATGAAAGCTTTTTAAGGAGTAGAGTTGTGAAACTACTTGGTATCCCATAAAGGGAATTGAAAGTGAAATAAAAGAAGCACTATTAACTTTAGTAAACTATGTGTATCCCATAAAGGGAATTGAAAGCACATTTTACTTTATGTTTTTGCAAGTGGTATAGTTTTAGGTATCCCATAAAGGGAATTGAAAGCGCTTCTTCAATTGTTTCATTATTTTGTATTCTTCCTTTGTATCCCATAAAGGGAATTGAAAGATGGGAATGCCTCTGGGCAAACTGGTGGAACGAATCTAGGTATCCCATAAAGGGAATTGAAAGTAGTTTCAACTTTATTTTAATTCTTCTAACTGCTTTCTCAAGTATCCCATAAAGGGAATTGAAAGAGAAGATTTAGGCATACCTAAAGTAATGAATAGTGGACAACAGTATCCCATAAAGGGAATTGAAAGCATAAACGATTATCACGTAAAGAAGTTATAAAAGGCATTATGTATCCCATAAAGGGAATTGAAAGGTTGCGTGCGAGACAACCGTGGCATCACACGAATAAAAATTTGCGTATCCCATAAAGGGAATTGAAAGTCTTATAAATTTGAGTAAATCCCAAATAATTATAACTAGTATCCCATAAAGGGAATTGAAAGATATATCGGAGAAAATAATGGTCAATATGCATATCGTATCCCATAAAGGGAATTGAAAGAAATGATTTGAAAACAATAAAACTGCACAATTTCTATTATGTATCCCATAAAGGGAATTGAAAGTGCGTAATTGCATTCACTAATGCCTTTATCATATCCCATCTTAGTTGTATCCCATAAAGGGAATTGAAAGAATAAAAATGCAAAAAGGAGAAATAATAGCTAGCATACAGTATCCCATAAAGGGAATTGAAAGTGCATTCTGCTATTTATCGTTTTGCTATTTATTGCTGGTATCCCATAAAGGGAATTGAAAGTTAATAAGATATTCAATACTCATGTTAAAAATTATAAAGTATCCCATAAAGGGAATTGAAAGTCTTAAATTTTCACTTTTTAGCCAAATTAAAAAAGAAGTATCCCATAAAGGGAATTGAAAGAATAGTTTTTATTTTTATTGGTGTTATTATACACAATTTGTATCCCATAAAGGGAATTGAAAGTTTTGGTTTTACTAAGCTAGCCCTAACAAATTTTCCACTGGTATCCCATAAAGGGAATTGAAAGATGTTAGCAAAAAAGTGTAAAAAGATAAATCCTAAAGTATCCCATAAAGGGAATTGAAAGTCTAAGGTTTTTGGATACTCCTTTCTTGGTAAATGTACGTATCCCATAAAGGGAATTGAAAGACAAATTCTTTGAAAATATAATCTTTCTCATAAACAAATATCCCATAAAGGGAATTGAAAGGTGTTTCTTTAACTCATTAACTATTAAATCAAATTTTAGTATCCCATAAAGGGAATTGAAAGTAAAGCAATTTGAACATAATTTCATATGAACATAGTTAAGTATCCCATAAAGGGAATTGAAAGTTATTTTTGCTTTATGGATATTGCACATTCTACAAATTTGGTATCCCATAAAGGGAATTGAAAGACATAAAGCAAATTATCTTTAGCAATACTCATATATTCTAAGTATCCCATAAAGGGAATTGAAAGTATTTGAATTTTAGCCCCTGCACTTCAAAATTTTTTTCTTGTATCCCATAAAGGGAATTGAAAGTCTTTAGAGACAAGTGAATGGTTTCAACTAATACCAATGTATCCCATAAAGGGAATTGAAAGTTATTTATTGTGTTAAAATTAATAAATTCAATATTACAGTATCCCATAAAGGGAATTGAAAGTTTGTTTTGTAAATCAAAAATCTTTTGCTCTAATTCTTCTGTATCCCATAAAGGGAATTGAAAGTTCTACATCTAATGGTAATCCATAGTCTATTTCTTGTATCCCATAAAGGGAATTGAAAGAATTTCAAAATAATATTACTCATAGTATATACACCTCATAGTATCCCATAAAGGGAATTGAAAGATATATAGAGCTTAGGATTTTTTGGAATTATTTTACCTTTTGTATCCCATAAAGGGAATTGAAAGTGTTGATGCTCTACTCTCTAACCAAGCATAAGCTTCATCAGTATCCCATAAAGGGAATTGAAAGCTTAATAACGGTTTGCTTATCAATTGCTTAGAGCTTTTTGCTGTATCCCATAAAGGGAATTGAAAGATCCAATACCAATTGCTATTACCTATTCTTATTTTATCAGTATCCCATAAAGGGAATTGAAAGTGTTCGTTATGATTTAAAGCTAAGTGGTTTATTAAATTTAAGTATCCCATAAAGGGAATTGAAAGAAATATATTAAATCCTATTTGAGCTAAACTTAATCCAATATTTCCTAATCTATTTTCAGTATCCCATAAAGGGAATTGAAAGGAATATATTGATATTTTAATTCAAAGATAAAGGCATGTATCCCATAAAGGGAATTGAAAGAAAGTATAAGTAGAATTGGAAATATTTTGATACAAATAAGTATCCCATAAAGGGAATTGAAAGTTTGTTAATGGTATCATTTTTCTCAATCTCTTTGGAGTATCCCATAAAGGGAATTGAAAGTGCAATTGCATAAACCATTATACTTAACTCTTTTAATAGTATCCCATAAAGGGAATTGAAAGCTAGAACCTTCATTTTCAATTATTTCTATTGCATCCTTGTATCCCATAAAGGGAATTGAAAGTTTAGTTAAATATTAAAATATGGATATTTCAATTTACTGTATCCCATAAAGGGAATTGAAAGATTAATTATGATACCAATAAAAACAAAAATTATTAAAAGTATCCCATAAAGGGAATTGAAAGAATTCATTTTCAATAAAAGCTTCGGTATCAAAAATTAAAAGTATCCCATAAAGGGAATTTAAAGTGACATTATATCAAAATTTATCGGTACAATTAATGTATTGGTATCCCATAAAGGGAATTGAAAGATTAATACACTATACTTTTTATAAACCAGTAATCTAGTTTTGTATCCCATAAAGGGAATTGAAAGAAACATAATTCACAATAAAAATTTGTTTTATGAACTGAGTATCCCATAAAGGGAATTGAAAGATATTTTTATACGCACGTGGATGCTCAGGCGGAGTAGAATAGGTATCCCATAAAGGGAATTGAAAGAAATATATAATATATCATATGAGTAGAGAAAAAGTTGTATCCCATAAAGGGAATTGAAAGTTAATTTTATCAACTACCTTTTCTAGCCTAACTTTATGTATCCCATAAAGGGAATTGAAAGTGGGAGTTATTATATGATAAAAGCAATGGCTAGAAAGCCGTATCCCATAAAGGGAATTGAAAGCAATTATATGCTCCTCCAAAACCCCAAAATCCACCACCAGTATCCCATAAAGGGAATTGAAAGGTATATTTTAATTTAATTTAATTTTTTTATTTTTTTCTAAAACTTATATTAGTATCCCATAAAGGGAATTGAAAGAAAGAAGAAGAAAGAACTCCAACGCCTCCTTACTCTTTGTATCCCATAAAGGGAATTGAAAGAAAAATGAGAATAGAATATAGATTTTTTAGTTTAACTAAGTATCCCATAAAGGGAATTGAAAGAATATTTTGTCAAATGCCTCGTTTATTAAATCTATCTTGTATCCCATAAAGGGAATTGAAAGTTCTCAACTTTAATTTTTCTACCAATTACTTGCCTGTATCCCATAAAGGGAATTGAAAGAAGAAAAAAGTTAATTAAACTAAAAAATATTCTAAGTATCCCATAAAGGGAATTGAAAGTTCATAACGTAATCTTGAAAAACAAATCTCATAGTATAGTATCCCATAAAGGGAATTGAAAGGCAATATGGTACCAACAGAAGAAAGAATAAACTTAATAGTATCCCATAAAGGGAATTGAAAGTCTATTACTCCTCTTCTTTTTGCTTTTTCGATCTCTTCGTATCCCATAAAGGGAATTGAAAGAAGATTATAGAATAACTGTTGATGATATAAGTGATTGGAGTATCCCATAAAGGGAATTGAAAGTTGTAAATATGTATAAAACGTCCGAAATAGTTATAGTCGTATCCCATAAAGGGAATTGAAAGTAATTACTATTCCATCTCTTGTCTTATCTTGTCCATTTATGTATCCCATAAAGGGAATTGAAAGCCGTTAATGGTAAGTTAACACGAATTAATTACAATATTGTATCCCATAAAGGGAATTGAAAGAATTCCTTTGGTTTGGGATGGGATAGAAGATTATATTGTATCCCATAAAGGGAATTGAAAGTAAAATCACTTTTAGCCAAACACAAAAAAGGCAAAATTAGTATCCCATAAAGGGAATTGAAAGAGGATACAAATATACCGCCAACTCAACCGGCAAGTAGTATCCCATAAAGGGAATTGAAAGTAAAGATAAAGCTCTAATGATATTTATGAGTATATTGTGTATCCCATAAAGGGAATTGAAAGAGGTATGATTTTTGAAAATGAAAAGGGATCATACATAAGTATCCCATAAAGGGAATTGAAAGTCAATCTTTTCAAGAGTTTTCTTAGCTATATCAGGAGGTATCCCATAAAGGGAATTGAAAGTAATCATATGTGCTTGGATGGTAGTCATATCTTAGGTATCCCATAAAGGGAATTGAAAGTATAGGGATGTTATATTTTTTGATTTATCAAATATTTATGTATCCCATAAAGGGAATTGAAAGTTTCCTTGTATATAATCAAATTGATTATAAGGAGCAGGTATCCCATAAAGGGAATTGAAAGCACATAATATTTGTTTTATAAACTGAAAAAGTATATTTGTGTATCCCATAAAGGGAATTGAAAGCCCGTATTAAAGTAGACATTAACCCGATTATATGGAATGGTATCCCATAAAGGGAATTGAAAGTTTTGGAATTTTCTAATTCTTTCTTTAAAAATTTTGTTAAAGTATCCCATAAAGGGAATTGAAAGAAAATTCAACTTGCACCGAATATCATTTTTCCACTGGAGTATCCCATAAAGGGAATTGAAAGTAGAATGGTTTTTAAAGAATCTTTATTCAATTCAAGTATCCCATAAAGGGAATTGAAAGTAAATTATTTTTTTCATTTCTTCGGGATTTATCCCTAAAAAGTATCCCATAAAGGGAATTGAAAGATTAGAATCTGTTTTAGGTAAGGCTAGGGCTAAAAAAGTGTATCCCATAAAGGGAATTGAAAGTGAAAAAATAATACCAATAGAAGAAGAACAATCAATTCCAGGTATCCCATAAAGGGAATTGAAAGAGCAATGAAAATGCGTTTGTCTTTGAACTTAAATACGTATCCCATAAAGGGAATTGAAAGACAAAAACAAGAAGTAAAAACCGAAAAACCTAAAGAAGGTATCCCATAAAGGGAATTGAAAGAATTCAATTCCAAAATGTATGGGGATAAATAAGAATGTATCCCATAAAGGGAATTGAAAGTATATTAAAACATCAACCCATGCTGGAACTTTTTTACGAGTATCCCATAAAGGGAATTGAAAGTTCAAAGCATGACCACAATAAAATTAATTTTTGTTGGTTGTATCCCATAAAGGGAATTGAAAGATTTTTAGCATATTTCGTTCGGTTTTACCACATAATAGTATCCCATAAAGGGAATTGAAAGTTTGTATTAGTTGATTCATCATTTGTGTAAAATCACCGCATCCCATAAAGGGAATTGAAAGTAGAATAGAAGAAGCTAAGAAGAAAAGTGAAGAAGTAGCTAAGTATCCCATAAAGGGAATTGAAAGCTGAAGATTTAGGTATTCCAAGAATACAAGGAAATAATGGGTATCCCATAAAGGGAATTGAAAGCTTACTCCTTCAAGTAATTCTTCTTGAGCTAATGTTTTCTGTATCCCATAAAGGGAATTGAAAGATTATCTCCTCATCTAACATTGCATTCAACACTTGTAAGTATCCCATAAAGGGAATTGAAAGTTCTATTTGTGGCAGTGAAAGCACTTTTAAAATTCTGTATCCCATAAAGGGAATTGAAAGATTTGTTGTAGAAACACAACAATTACAAGTATTTTTACTGTATCCCATAAAGGGAATTGAAAGTGCTTTTTGGTACCAGCAAAAGTATCCTGATGTCGTTTTATTAGTATCCCATAAAGGGAATTGAAAGATGGTATATGTTTGGGCGATACAAGCTTATATGTTGCTGGTATCCCATAAAGGGAATTGAAAGTTTGCTGTTTCATCAGCCTCTCTTGTAGCCTTCCTAAGTATCCCATAAAGGGAATTGAAAGAGAAAAAGTATAATATTGAATAAATTACTTTTTTTTAAGTATCCCATAAAGGGAATTGAAAGACTACAAATACATTATTGAATATGACTTCAATTTAAATCCTATGTATCCCATAAAGGGAATTGAAAGTAGTATACATAATATACAATGAAAACTACAAATACATGTATCCCATAAAGGGAATTGAAAGTTTTCTTTCTTACCTCTTCCTTTTTCTAATTTTTTATTATCCCGTAAAGGGAATTGAAAGATATGACCATACTTTGTTTTAATGTGTATAAAAGGGTATCCCATAAAGGGAATTGAAAGCATATATTCCTGTGCCGTAATATGGTATTGTGTTGGGGGTATCCCATAAAGGGAATTGAAAGCCGCCATTCGGTAAAGCGTTTATCGCATTGTTTATTACTGTATCCCATAAAGGGAATTGAAAGTAACTATTTTCATTTCAGGTCTGTTAATAAATGGATGTTGTATCCCATAAAGGGAATTGAAAGTTGTAATAGTTCACTTTCAAATAATGTGTATTCCTTGTATCCCATAAAGGGAATTGAAAGCTAATTTTATGTTCAATCTTTTTCATTTTAGCAAATCCATTATGTATCCCATAAAGGGAATTGAAAGAAATGGATTATCCCTTGAACCATCCCCAATTATTTCTACGTATCCCATAAAGGGAATTGAAAGTGTATGTGATTATAAAGCATTAAAGTGGGTATTGTCATATAAGTATCCCATAAAGGGAATTGAAAGAACCCTCCTCCGTAATGCTCATTTAATTTTAAAAGTTTTAGTATCCCATAAAGGGAATTGAAAGACATACTTGTAAGCAAAAACGTTATACCTAATACAAGTATCCCATAAAGGGAATTGAAAGTTTCGACTAGTCAATATTTTTGCCCATATTCGGCTTGTATCCCATAAAGGGAATTGAAAGGAATACAAAAAACGCTTATAAAACTTTAAGTGAGGTTTTAGGTATCCCATAAAGGGAATTGAAAGTGCAAGTATTTCTTTAGGGTCTATGAGATTCCTAAAAGGCTGTATCCCATAAAGGGAATTGAAAGAAAAGTATTACCAGATTATCTTGATAAAGCATATTGGTGTATCCCATAAAGGGAATTGAAAGTTTGATTCAACGACTTATCTTTTACCATCAATGTCTCCAAAGTATCCCATAAAGGGAATTGAAAGAATATTTTAAGACATACAATAAAAACTAATTTGAAAAAGTATCCCATAAAGGGAATTGAAAGTCTGGATGGAACCCAGCAGTAGCAACATTATTTACTGTGTTTGTATCCCATAAAGGGAATTGAAAGTTCTTTATTTCTTTAACTTCTTGCTCAGTAAAAACAATAACCTCTGTATCCCATAAAGGGAATTGAAAGTATAAAAATTGAAAAATATGAAAATGGAGATGAAACGTTATTAAGTATCCCATAAAGGGAATTGAAAGTTGGCATCGGGTAAATTAAGCTGTGTTGCATTTTGCCTGTATCCCATAAAGGGAATTGAAAGTTGAATTAGCTGTGATATGTGCAGAAATACTTGGGAAGTATCCCATAAAGGGAATTGAAAGAAGTTTTGATTAGCAATTATATTTGTCTCTCCGTATCCATAGTATCCCATAAAGGGAATTGAAAGTTTTGAAGTTAAAGCTCTTTCAGCATCTTTTTCACTTTGTATCCCATAAAGGGAATTGAAAGTTTAAGCTCATTTATCATGATGTCAAATTTTATAACGTCTTGCGGTATCCCATAAAGGGAATTGAAAGTATTCAAAAAATAGTATATTAAATATATTAGTAGTATGTATCCCATAAAGGGAATTGAAAGTTATGAACTATTTAATGGTGTTCAACCAGGAACAACATTTGCATGTATCCCATAAAGGGAATTGAAAGAAGCCAATCCATCATTTCACCAACAGGATTTTTTATTCTGTATCCCATAAAGGGAATTGAAAGCGGGAACAAAGCTATATTTTAATAGTACAAAAAGAGGCGAGTATCCCATAAAGGGAATTGAAAGATTTCTCCATACTCTATATGGAATAAAATGTTGATATGTATCCCATAAAGGGAATTGAAAGTAAACAACTATGCTACCTAAACTTCCAAATCCATATGTATCCCATAAAGGGAATTGAAAGTTGTGGAATCAAAGTTCAATTATTTTAAATACTTTTAGTATCCCATAAAGGGAATTGAAAGTTTGTTACTAAAACATACAATAAGAATTCCAGAATACAGTATCCCATAAAGGGAATTGAAAGATGTTGCAAGAATAATAATTATAATAATCATTTTAATAGTATCCCATAAAGGGAATTGAAAGTGTTTCATTTAACCAATAATCATAAATTCTAATTACACTTATAGTATCCCATAAAGGGAATTGAAAGAATAGTAGCAAAATATTTTGGTCTAGTTAAAAGAAATTCAACTACTTTAGGATCTCTAAAGAGCATTTGAATTTTTGTTAAACTGACTACCTAAATTACTCGTTTATTTGTTAATGAAAACATGATTAGTGGCGGTGCTTCTCCAAACGGTTTATAGTAATCCTCAACGATTAAATACATATCGCCTGACCAATCCGAAATTACAAAGTGATGCGTTCTAGCATCAAGATAAAAAGGTGGTGGAAATATCCGAACACTCAAGTAGAGGTCCTTATAAGTGGAAATACTAACCTCTTCATATCTTCCACCAATTATTTTAATACCAAGCTATACCCTCTTTCCTCTCCGCATAACACTATATTCATACCCACTAGGAAGAGTTATCTGAACCGTTACCTTTAGCGGGTCAGTAGCTTCCTTAACGGACGGTATTCGTCCTGTTAATTTTTTAATTGCTTCAATTACGCTATTTGCAAATTCTGATCTAGGATACACTGGTGGTCGGAATGCCATAATACTTTATTATATAAAGTTTTATTTAAGTTTTAACCATTTTCTTTAGTTTCTAAAAATGAAATTAATGTTGTAGCAAAGCAATCCATACAACTATGTGAATCACATTCTTCATTAAACTGTATTATTTTTAATTGCTTTTTCCTTTGTTCAATATATTTATGTAGTGGAATCTTTAAAGCTAACAATGGAGCAGGATATC
>Ga0079992_157745_pt1 | contig 14874 bp, 15 predicted proteins | sample FaiFalFF_MnMetaG_3_FD_69197 | JGI IMG/M metagenome (GOLD analysis project Ga0079992, IMG submission 69197) | Freshwater microbial communities from Yellowstone National Park, Wyoming, USA - Fairy Falls B (FF_Mn_B) MetaG (SPADES assembly) (version 2) | ecosystem: Environmental > Aquatic >... | reverse complement strand
CGAGTTCTCATTCCCGGCCGAGCCGGGCCTCGGCCGCTACAGCCGCCTGCTCCGAAGCCTTGGTTTTGACTTCAAACCGTTTCCCCCGTCGGGTCCCCTGGGCCGGGTTGCCCGCTTCTTCCAGCACCTCTACACCTGGGCCCTCATCTGGGTCTTCAACCCGTCGAGCCTGCGGCGTAAAAACCTGCTCACGGCCGAACGGGCCCGGCTCTGGATCTCCCGGGCCGAACTGCTCCGGCGCTACCCGGATTGATGGCGGTTGGAAGCTCCTTCGGCGGCAGGGTCCGCCGCTGGGCATACCTGGGCGCCTCCGGCGTGGTTGCCCTTGGCCTTACTTACCACGTTCTTGCTATCTTCGAGGTGGTGACGTTCGTCCGCCACTGCCGGCGGGTGCGGCCGGGCGGATTTGCACCGGCGGTAACCATACTCAAGCCCGTGGCGGCCTGGGACGGGCGGGTCTACGACAACCTGCTTACCTTCTGTCGGCAGGACTACTCGGGATTTCGACTGGTTATCGGCGTGAAGGCCGCCGACGTCGCCGCCGGCCTGAAGCCGGCCCCCGAGTTTACATCCTGTTCTTCCGGGTGTGAAGCCGAACTCGTGGTCTGCGACAAGGAGCTCGCCGTAAACCCGAAGGTCAGCCAGCTCCTCCAACTCGAGGGGGCCGTTGCCGGGGATGTCGTCGTGGTGAGCGACGACGATATCCGGGTCGGCCCGGATTACCTGGCCCGGACCATCCTGCCTTTTCAGGACCCGACCGTCGGGGCCGTAACCAGTCTTTACGTCTCCCGGACGGCCCCGAACTGGGCGGCGGCCGTCGAGGCCCTCGCCGTCAACATCGATTTCGCCCCGGCGGTCCTGGTTGCCCGTCGGCTTTTCGGGGTGAAGTTCGCCCTGGGGGCGAGCCTGGCCCTCCGCCGGGAAATCCTGGCGGCCGTGGGCGGATTCGGGGCCGTTGGGGACTACCTGGCCGACGATTACGAGCTGGGCCGGCAGGTTCTGGCCCGGGGCTTCCGCCTTGCCCTGGCCCCCTATATCGTCGAGAACACCCTCCCGCCCATGGACCCTGCTTTTCTTTTCCGGCACCAGCTCCGCTGGAGCCGTACGAACCGGGTTTGCCAGCCGGTCGGCTGGTTTTTCAGCGTCATAACCCAGCTCTTCGCCTGGACGCTGGTCTGGGCGGCTCTCCGGGGCCTCGACAGCCGGGGCTGGGCAGTCCTGGGCGGGGTTGTTGCTTTCCGGCTGGCCGGGGCGTACGTTATCAACCGGGAGCTCGGGGGTCTGCGGTCCTTCTGGAAGTATGCCTGGCTTATCCCTCCGAAGGACCTGTTCAGCACGGCGATGTGGGCCCTGAGCTTTACCGGCCGGAGGGTCCACTGGGCCGGGCGCGATTACCTGGTCTTCGGCGACGGCCGGATGCGCCCGGCTACCCGCCGGAAGGGTCCCCCGCCAGCGCACTGAAGGTCGTTAGGTTAATTCCCCGTCGGACGATTACCTCCCGAACTTTCGGGCTGGTCAGGGCCTCGAATTCGGCCCGGCCGGCGGGGTTGTCAAACCGGGGGTGGGCGTAGAGCTCGAAGCGGCCGGTCGGAAGCATTCCCAGAAGCCGTTCGAGGTAAGCTTCGGTCAGGCGGCCCGTCTGGTAGAGGCCGAAGACCCCGTCCAGAATCAGAAAGCCCCGCTCGAGGAGGCGGCGCCGGTAAAGTTGGCCGAAAAGGCCGAAAATGAGGGCATAGGTAATCTTGCGGCCCGGGTCCGTGAAGTCAACCCGGAGCGAGAACCAGGGCTCCACCGGCAGGCGAACCCGGCGGACCCCCACGGCCTCGGCGGCTTCAAGAACCAGGGGGAAGACGGTCGGGTGGACGTGAAAGTGCAGGTGGCTGTTCAGGTGGTCCAGGGTCAGGCCGGTCTTTAGAAACCGGTCGACCTGGGCCTCGACCTCAGCCCGGAGCTGGTCCCGGGCCGCCGGCCTGACCCACCAGCGCAGACCGGCCGTCACCGGGTTGTCCGGAAACCGGCCGACCCGGTCAACCAGGTCGGGAATCCGTTCGGGCGGAAGGCAGGGCCGGTCCCCAATGAGGACCAGGTGCAGGCCGACCCTCAGGCTGGGAAAGGACCGGGCCAGGTCGACGGCATCCTCAAAGGCCGAACCGGTGACCATCAGGCTGGCGCTGGTCACGATGCCGTCCCGGTGGGCCGCAATTATGGCGGCGTTTGCGCCGGGAGAATCGCCGAAATCATCGGCGTTCACCACCAGCCGGCGGCTACCACCCGGGGGCGCGGCCTGATTTTTTGTTGAAGCGTTGGCTGTCATTGACCCAGGACCTCTGGTTTATAATTATTCTGGTTTTGTGTGCTCGATCACAGCTACCGGCCTGCCGCAGAACTCCCCCGGTACCGGTCCCCGTGTCGGCTGAACTCGGCGGCATCCTCGAAACCTTCCTGGCCCTCACCGGGGCCGCCGGCCTCGAGCTCCGGGATAGCGAACAGGCCGACGGGTTCTTCTCGGGCATCTTTGTCCCCGTCGGGGCCGATGAGCCCGTGGACTTCTGGGCCGAGGTGGACCTTGAAGTCCAACTGGCCGGGCGGCAGGTCACGGTCGAAGCCCGCTTTCCCCTGCCAACCCCGGCCGGGAGCATCCACCCGCTGGAGCTGGCCGAAGCTTATCAGGTTATTGACGGCTGGCTCCGGCGCCAGCCCTTTCAGGTCCGGCCCGAGGTCCGGTTCGCCGGAAGCCTTACCCGCCAGGCGGAGCTTCTCCTGGACGAGTTCTACCTGCGCTGGCGGTGGCAGCTGCTCGCCCTGGCGGAGGACGTCTGGACAGTGCGGGTCTGGCATCCGGACGGACCGGGTGCCGGCTGGCGGGAAGCGGGGCGGTGGGCCGGACTGCGGGAAGCCCTTGAGCCGGTGGCCCAGGAGGTTGCGGCCGCCGTCCGCCGGCTCGGTGGGGAGGACCAGGCGCTGGCCGTCCTGTTTTAAAAGAGCGGCCGTGGAAAAACCGGTGGTTTACCCCGGTCCCGGCTTAGAACTTATGTACGATAATCCGAGTTGATGGTTACGGTTTAGAGGAGGTCTGGATTGATGCCGAAATTTATCTTTGTGACTGGCGGCGTGGCAAGCTCCGTAGGTAAGGGGGTCACGGCGGCCTCCATCGGCCGCCTCCTCAAGAGCCGCGGCATTGCCGTATCTGCCCAGAAGCTCGACCCGTACATCAACGTGGACCCTGGCACCATGTCCCCGTACCAGCACGGGGAGGTGTTCGTCACCGACGATGGGGCCGAGACCGACCTGGACCTGGGTCATTACGAGCGGTTTCTGGACGTTAACCTCAACCGGGGCTCCAACGTGACTACCGGCCAGGTCTATTCCTCGGTCATCGCCAAGGAGCGGCGGGGCGACTTCCTCGGGGGGACTATTCAAGTTATTCCCCACATCACCAACGAGATAAAAGACCGCATCATGCGGGTCCCCCGGCAGACCGGGGCTGAGGTCGTCATTGTCGAGGTTGGGGGGACGGTGGGCGACATTGAGGGCCTGCCGTTTCTGGAGGCGATCCGGCAGATGCGCAAGGACGTCGGCCGGGACAACGTCCTCTATATCCACGTCACCCTCCTGCCCTACATCGCCTCGACCAAGGAGCTGAAGACCAAGCCGACCCAGCACAGCGTCAAGGAGCTCCGGTCCATCGGCATCCAGCCCGACGTCATCGTCTGCCGGAGCGACTACCCGGTTTCCGACAGTGTTCGGGAAAAGATCGCCCTCTTTTGCGACGTTGAGCCCGAGGCCGTTGTGCCCCTGCTGACGGTGGATACCCCCTACGAAGTGCCCCTGATCCTGGAGGAGTGGGGCCTGGGCGAATTCATTGTCGAGCGGCTTGGCCTCAAGCCGACCCGGAATGACCTGGACGAGTGGCGCCGGCTGGTGGAAAAGATCAAGGCCCCGAAGCCGGCGGTCACCATTGCCCTCGTGGGCAAGTACATCGAGCTCCAGGATGCCTATATCAGCGTGCGGGAGGCCCTTACCCACGCCGCCCTGGCCCACGACCGGCACGTGGAGATCCTCTGGCTCGATGCCGAGGAGGTTGCCCTCGGAAACTGCACCCACGCCCTCGGCCGGGCTCAGGGCATCGTGGTTCCCGGCGGCTTCGGCTACCGGGGAATCGAGGGCAAGATCAGGGCCGCCCGGTACGCACGGGAGCACCAGGTGCCGTACCTGGGGCTCTGCCTCGGGATGCAGGCGATGGTCATCGAGTTTGCCCGGTATCTGCTCAAGACGGATGAGCCGAACTCGACCGAGTTCGACCCGGAGACCCGCTACCCGGTTATCGACCTCCTGCCGGAACAGCGGGAGATTGACCGCAAGGGCGGGACGATGCGGCTCGGGGTCTACCCCTGCCACCTGGTACCCGGCACCCGGGCCTGGGAGGCTTACGGCGAGCCCATCGCTTACGAGCGGCACCGGCACCGATATGAGTTCAATAATGATTACCGGGAGCTTCTGACTTCCGGCGGCATGGTCCTGAGCGGCCTCTCCCTGGACGGCCGGCTGGTAGAGATCGCCGAACTGCAGGATCACCCCTGGATGCTGGGAACCCAGTTCCACCCGGAGTTCAAGTCGCGGCCGAACCGGCCGCACCCGCTCTTTAAGGCGTTCATCGGGGCCGCCAAAGACGTCCTCCGGGAGGGAGACCAGCAGCCCCTGCCCCTGGCGGTAGCCGAGTCGCAGTAAGGTTCCGACCTCAGGCTTCGGGGTGGGCTGGAGCGGCGAGCCGCTCCAGGAGCAGGGCCGCGGCCCCGACCGGGTCCAGCTCCCCAGCCTCGACCCGGCCGACCAGGGCTTCAAACTCCGAAACGAACTCCGGGTTGCGGCTTAAGCGCCGCAGGAGCAGGGATTCAAGCTCCCGCCACACGGCCTTACGCAGGGCGGCCCGGCGCCGGGCCGCCTTCTCGCCGCTCTTGCTCAGGTACTCCTGGTGCTGGTCGATGGCCGAAAGAAGCTCCGGAAGCCCGGTGCCGTCGGCGGCCGCGGTCTTTATTATCGGGGGCGTCCAGCCCCCGTCTTCGGGCCGGAGCCCGAGCCGGAGGACCGACCGGAGCTGGGCGGCCAGCTGGTCGGCCCCCTCCCGGTCAGCCTTATTGACGACGATGATGTCGGCAACTTCGACCAGGCCCGCCTTCAGGGCCTGAATCTCATCCCCCTGACCGGGCATTAGAACCAGGACAGTTGTGCCGGCGATGGCCGCAACCTCCACCTCATCCTGGCCGGCCCCGACGGTTTCGAGCAGGACAACCTCGTAGCCGAGGGCGTCGAGGACCGTGACCAGGCGGCCGGCGGCCCGGGCAACCCCGCCGACCGCCCCCCGGGTCGCCAGGCTCCGGATGTAGACGCCGGGGTCGGATGTCAGCTCCTGCATCCGGATCCGGTCCCCGAGGAGGGCGCCGCCGGTGAGGGGACTGGTTGGGTCGACGGCCAGAATCCCGACCCGCTGACCCCGGTCCCGGTAGGCCCGGGCCAGCCGGCCGATGAGGGTGCTCTTGCCCACTCCCGGCGGCCCGGTGATGCCGATGACCCGGGCCCGGCCCGAATCTTTAAAAAGCCGGCGCCAGGCCGCAAGCCCCAGGTCCGTCTCGTCCTCAACGTTTCGCAGGAGCCGGGCGACGGCCCGCTCGTCGCCGGACCGGGCCGCCGTGATAAGGGCCAGGGCCTGCTCCTCCGGACTCAAGGCTCCAGGACCACCTCGCCGCTCTTGCCGCCCCGCTTGCGGGCGAGCCGGACCGCCTCGATCCGGATGGCCGGGTCTACCCCCTTGCACATGTCGTAAACCGTCAGGGCGGCAACGGCAACGGCCGTAAGGGCCTCCATCTCGGCCCCGGTCCGGCCGGTCACCCGCACAGCGGCCTCGATTTCGACGGCACTCAGCGCGTCATTAAACGTAAACCGCATTTCGACGGCGTTAATGAGCAGCGGGTGGCAGAGGGGAATCAGCTCGGGGGTCCGCTTGGCCGCCATTACCCCGGCTACCTGGGCCACTGCCAGCACGTCGCCCTTGGCGACCTGGCCCCGGCGGATCAGCTCCAGCGTCTCCGGCCGCATGACAACCCGACCCCGGGCGACCGCCTCCCGCTCGGTCTCGGGTTTCGCCCCGATGTCGACCATTCGGGCCCGGCCGGAGGCATCGAGGTGGGAAAAAGGCCTATCCGCCAATCTGGATCATCCTTCGGAGGTTGGGGATGATGCCCTCGTTTACCAGGTGGCGTTCGGGCTTGGTCTGAATAGCCGCCCGCAAAAGCCCCTCAAGCCCGGCCTCATCAAGCCCGGCCCGCAGCGGCCCCATCAGGTCGATTTCGTGGTCCGTAAGCAGACAGAGCCTGAGCTTGCCGTCAGCCGTAAGCCTTACTTTGTTGCACCGGGCGCAAAAATGCTCCTCGGTTATCGGCCGGATAAACCCGATGGTCGCCCTGGCCCCCCGGATCTTAAAGCTTTTAGCCGGGCCGTTGCCCTGAACCTCGGCCGGCTCTAAGGGCCCAAAGACCTCCTCAAGCCGGGCCTTAACCTTCGTAAGGGGCATAAAAGCGTTGGAAATCCCGTCGATGCGGTAGACCTCGGCCCCGTCCTCGCCGAAGGGCATCCACTCGATAAAGCGCACGTGCCAGGGGTGCTCTAAGGTCAGGGCCGCCAGGTCCACGACCTCGTCGTCGTTTACGCCCCGCATGACCACGGCGTTAAGCTTTATCGGCCCAAGGCCGGCCTCCTCGGCGGCTAAGATTCCGTCCCAGACGGCATCAAAATCGCCGAACTGGGTGATGAACTTAAACCGCTCGGGCTTTAGGGTGTCCAGGCTTATGTTGATGCGGTCGAGGCCGGCGGCCTTTAAGGGCTTGGCAAGCTTTGCTAAGAGCATGCCGTTGGTGGTCATGGCGACCTCTTCGATGCCCGGGATGGCCTTGAGGCGGGCGACCAGCTCGACGATGCCGGTGCGGACGGTGGGCTCGCCGCCGGTAAGCCTTAAGCTTCTTACGCCCAGGCGGGCCATGACCCGGACGATGGTCTCGGTCTCCTCGAAGGATAAGACCTTTTCCCGGGGCAGGAACCTGATGTGGATGTCGGGCATGCAGTAGCGGCACCTCAAGTTGCACCGGTCGGTGACCGATATCCGCAGGTACGTTATCCGCCGCTTAAAAGGGTCAATGAGCGGGGCGGAGCCGTTACCAGCCATCTTTTAACTCCCTTCAACCCGAAACCTCGGCCGGACCCGGTCGGCCTCATTATTGGGGAAGCCGTCTGATACCCCCGGACCTAAGCTATTCTGGATAGCTTCCAATCGGCTTCCGGCCGTTACTCCTTCCGGCCGTAGCTCCAGGCCAGGGCCAGGCCGGTCGGGAACGCGCCCCCAATGATGTTTCCAAGGGTTGCCGGCACCTGGTTCCACTGCCACCAGGTATCCAGGGTAATGGGGGCTCCGGCAAGCATGCCGGCCGGCATCACAAACATGTTGACGACCGAGTGTTCGTAGCCCAGGCCAAAAAAGGTGAAGATGGGCAGCCAGATGGCCGCGATTTTTCCGACGGTTGACCGGGAGGCAAAGCCGAGAACTGCTCCGACCGTCACGAGCCAGTTGGCCAGGATTCCCTTGGTTAGGGCGGTGAGCCAGCCCCGCCAGCCCAGGTCGGCGTAGGCTACGGTTTTCGCCAGGGCCAGCTGGCGCAGCTGTTCCCCCACCGGCCCGGCGTCGTGGTCCCACCAGCCGGTCAGGGCGGCAACTGCCAGCACGGCGAACCCGACCCCGCCCATCAGGTTGCCCAGGTACACCCACCACCAGTTGCGGAGGAGCTGCCCGCCCGTCACCCGGCCGGCATACCAGCCGGCCGGGAGCAGGGCAAAGTTCCCGGTTGCCAGCTCCAGGCCGAGGAGAGCCATAATGCAGAACCCGACGGGGAAAGCCAGGGCCCCGGCGACCCGCGGCAGGCCCTGGGCCCAGACCGTCGCCGCCAGGAGGGTTGCCGCCCCGAGAAAGGCGGCGCTCAGGATGCCGCGGACCACCATTGGGGCCACGCCCAGCGCGGCCTTCCGCTCGGCGGCCTCGATAACGGCCGCGGTGAGCTCATACGGGGTAAGGGCGTCGCCCGATGCCGCCTGAATCTCCTTTACTGCCACCTCCGGCGGCATGGCACCTCCTCCCGTTTACTGCCGCCTGAATGCCCGCCGGTCACCCCCGCGACCGGCGGCTTGACCCCCTATTGGCGTCTCCGGTAGGCCGTCCGTGCGGGCGCCCGGCTCGCCTTAAGGCCGAAGTAGCCCCCGACTATCAGGATCAAAAGGGCCAGGGTGAGGGCAAAGGGCACGGCCCCGCCCTCCTCACCCAGGGCCAGAAGGATTCGGGACAAGCCGAAGACCCAGATGAACGTTACTACCGCCGCCGCAAAGGGAACTCCAAGACCCAGCAGCAGCTTCTCTTTCACAGCTCAGGCACCCCTTTCTCTTCCCGGTCAAAGGTCACAAAGAAATCCACGGTCGCCACCGCCCACACCGGTATGCTCCCGACCACCTTCATCAGGAGCCCGCCGATCAGCTGGTCCGTCAGGGGGTCGAGCCCAAAGGGCTTCGGCGTCGTCCCGTAATAGGCGTAAATCAGCCTATCGGAGAAGGTGATAAAGGCGCCGATGACGCCCGGTATAATCCCGAGAAAGAAAAGATAACCCAGCCTCAAAAGCCAGGGAAGCCTCAGCTCCGGCAGGGGAGCTAAAATCGGCCACCAGGCAAGTAAGGCCGTCCCCAGGAAGGTTACGTGCTCAAGCTGGTGGTAAAACCCGTTCTCGTGGACCAGGCTGTAATAGTAAGGGATGTGCCAGAAGACCAGGCCGGCGCTGAAAAGGCCGAAGCCCACCAGGGGGTGAAGGACCACCCTCAGCAGCCCCCTCAGCCAGGCCGGCCGGCCGAGGAGCCGGTAAAGGCGGCTCACCAGCCGCCTCACAACCCACGGAGGGACCCCCAGTAACAGGAGCACCGGCGTCACCAGGGTGAGCACCAGGTGCTGGGCCATGTGCGCCGCGAAAGAGTACCTGGCCGCAAGCTCCGCCAGCGGGGTTCCTTCAAAGAGCAGAATCGTGAAGAGGCCGCCGAGAAAGCAGGCCACCTGCCTTGAGGAGACCGGATAGACCCAGAGAAGGTCCGGGCCGGCGAGGCGGCGCCTCAGCGGCCCCACGTAGGCCAGGTAGGCCCCGGCCGCCAGCAGAATCTGGGCCAGGAGGCCGTAGTTTAAAGTCCAGGGAACGGATACTCCGCCGATTACCATACCGGACCCGGATAGAGCAGCGTCCCGAACAGGGCCATTATCGCGATGCCGACGGCTATCATCATGAGCAGGGGGCCGCTGAAAACAAACGCCAGTATCCTGTTGTCAAACTTCAGGTGCATGAAGTAAAGCACGACGAGGGCAAACTTTATTGCCGAAAGCACCAGGAGCACGCTGATGGTTAAGCCCCGGGCCATGGCCACGTAGTAGGTGGCTACCTCCAGCAGGGTCACCACCGCCAGCACCACCGCCACCTGGACATACGTCACCGTAAGGTCGTGGAGCTCCGACCCGACCTCCGCAGGCGGGCGCGGCTTCTTCTTGTGTTCGGTCCTCGCCATCAGCCCGATACCCCCTTCAGTACGGCAAAAGGTAGACTACCGTGAAAATCACGACCCAGACGATGTCCACGAAGTGCCAGTAGAGGCCCGCAACCTCCACCGTGAGGGCCTGCCGCGGGGTCAGCCTCCCCAGAAGGGAGGCGAAAAGTAGCGAAAGCAGGATAAGTATGCCGACGGTTACGTGGGTCCCGTGAAAGCCCGTCAGCACAAAGAACGTCGTCCCAAAAAGGTTCACTTCCAGGGTGAGCCCCTTGTGGACGAAGGTCGTAAACTCGAAGACCTGGCCCCCGACAAAGATTGAGCCCAGCATGGCGGTAAGCAGCAGCCAGATGCGGGTCGCCGGCATATTCCCGAGCCGGATGCTGTTCACCGCCAGGGCCATGGTCAGGCTGCTCATGAGCAGAACAAAGGCGCTGATGGACGTGTACGGGATATTGAAGACCTCGTGGGGGTGCGGCCCGGTCAGGCTCTGGCCCCGGTAGGCCTGGTAGGTGGCAATGAGGCTGCCGAAGAAGAAGCAGTCCGAGCCCAGAAAGAGCCACATAAGTAACTTTGATGGGTGTATCCCCGTACTTGTGTAGTGCTCCGCCGCCTCGTGGACGTGGACCATGGGCCAAACTCCTTAGCCTGCGGGTTCGAAAGACCAGCCGTACGCGCCGAACACGGTTATGAGGGCCCCGAAGCCGACAACGGCCCAGCCCAGGGGCCCGAGGCCGCCGACCTCGACCGGCCTCAGCATCACCGCCCCGAACATCCCCAGCGCAATCCCGAAGGCCACAATCAGCGGGTAATACGAGGGGTTGGGCAGGTGGATGTGGGTCCCGTGGCCGTCGCCGTGCCCGGGGTTGTCCGAAGCGTGTCCGTCCCCGTCCCCGGGATTATGGCCGGACAGCGGCCGGCGGGAGGCCGCCGGGGCGTGGGCCGGCGCCCCGTGGGCACCGTACTTCCTGGCCCAGAACTCGTCCCGGTGGCTTACCGCCGGTATCTCGGCAAAGTTATAGGCCGGCGGGGGCGAAGGAATTATCCACTCCAGGGTTCGACCATCCCAGGGGTCAGCCCCGGCCGGTGCTCCGGACCTCAGGCTCTTAACGGCGTTTATGAGGAAGACCAGGGTCCCCAGGGCCATCAGGAAGGCTGAGGCGCTCTCGAAGGCGTTCCAGAAGTCCCAGCCGAGGCCGGCCGGGTAGGTGTACTGGCGCCGGGGCATCCCCCACAGACCCAGCAGGTGCATCGGCCCGAAGGTCAGGTTAAAGCCCAGGAAGAAGAGCCAGAAGTGGAGCTTCCCCAGACCCTCATCCAGCAGCCGGTTGGTGTACTTCGGCCACCAGTAGTAGATCCCGGCAAAGATGGCGAAGACGATGCCGGCCACCACGTAGTGGAAGTGGGCGACGACGAAGTAAGTATCCGTCTGCTGGTAGTCGCTGGGCACCGTAGCATGCATTACCCCGGAGATGCCACCCACCGTGAAGACGGCAATGAAGGCCAGGGCGAAAAGCATCGGCGTCGTAAACCTGAGCTCCCCCCGCCAGAGGGTCGCCAGCCAGTTAAAGATCTTCACCCCGGTGGGTATTCCGATGAGCATGGTGGTAATCCCGAAGACCGTATTGGCCACCGGGCCCAGACCCACCGCAAACATGTGGTGGGCCCACACCCCGTAGCTCAAAAGCGCAATGAAAATCCCGGAGAAGACGATAAAGGGGTAACCGAACAGAGGTTTTCTTGAAAAAACCGGCAAAACCTCGGAGATGACCCCCATCGCCGGGAGAACCAGGATGTACACCTCGGGGTGGCCGAAGATCCAGAAGAGGTGCTGCCAGAGGAGGGGGTTTGCCCCGGCGCCGGGATTGAAGAAGTTCGTCCCGAAGAGCCGGTCAAACATCACCTCAATCAGGGCGATGGCCAGTACCGGCAGGGCGAAGATCATCAAAAACGAGGTTATGAAGGCCATCCAGGTAAAGACCGGCATCCTGAAAAGGCTCATTCCGGGGGCCCGGTGGTTTATAACCGTGGCCACGAAGTTCAGCCCCGCGGCCACCGACGAAATCCCCAGGGCCTGCAGTCCCATCACGTAAAAATCCGGCCCAAGGGTGGGGTTTACGTTCACCCCTGTAAGGGGCGCATACCCGAACCAGCCCACATCCGGGGCGTGGCCCCAGAGCCAGCCCAGATTCAGCACCAGCGAGCCGAAGAGGAACATCCAGTAGCTGAAGGAGTTAAGTCGCGGGTAGGCCACATCCCTGGCTCCGATCTGCAGGGGAACAACCAGGTTGAAGAGGGTGGCGTTAAAGCCCATCACCGCCAGGAAGATCATGGTCAGCCCGTGCATTGTGAAGACCTGGTTGTAGGTCTCGGGGTCCAGGAACGTGTTTTCGGGGCTACTCAGTTGCAGCCTGATCAAAAGGGCCTCGAGGCCCCCGATGAGCAGGTAGGCCAGGGTCGTAACCCCGTACATGATGCCGATGCGCTTGTGGTCGACGGTGGTAAGCCACGACCACAGGTAGCCCCAGAAGGTAGGCCTCGGTGCAACGCCAACCGCTCGACCCAGAGTCGCCATCTTGAGCTTTCCCCCTTTACCGCAAGGTCTTTAAGTAGGCCACGATGGACCGAACGTCGTCATCGGAGAGGCCCAGGTTGGGCATCCTGTTTCCGGGCTTTACCGCCTGAGGGTTCTTTATCCACCTGAAAAGGCCTTCCCCTTGGGGGTCGTTGGGCAGGATTCCGGCACCGACGGTGGACCGCTCGCCGATATTGGTCAGGTTGGGACCGACCTTACCCTGATAAGGGGTGCCTTCGATGGTGTGGCAGCCCCCGCAGCCCCGGGAACCGAACAGCTCATAGCCCTGCCGGGCCGGACCTCCGGTTGGCAGAGCCGGCGGCGAAAGCCTGGTCCTGACCCAGGCCTCGAATTCGGCCGGGGACAGGGCCGTCACCCGGAAGCGCATCTGGGCGTGCTGGACGCCGCAGAACTCGGCACACCAGCCGTAATATTCGCCCGGCTCCCGGGCGTTGAACCAGATCTGGTTGACCTGACGGCCGGGAATGACGTCGACCTTGCCCGAAAGCTTGGGGACCCAGAAACTGTGGATAACGTCGGCACTGGTCAACCTCGCAATTACCGTCCGGCCGACCGGGATCTTGAGCTCGTTGGCCACCGTTATGGTTTTGCCCGGCACGATGTTCGGGTATTTAAACTCCCACCACCACTGGTGGCCCACAACCTCCACCTGAAGGGCGCCGGCCTCATCGGGCGCATGGGCAAAGGAGAAGATCGCCGGAACCGACGGGACGACAATGGCGGCCACAATCAGGGTGGGGATCACCGTCCAGAGGACTTCCACCGTTGGGTGGCCGTGAATCTGGGGCGGGAGGCTCCCCGGCCCCAGCGGGCGGCGAAATTTTGTAATGTTGTAAAGAAGCCAGCCCTCCACAAACACGAATACCGCCGCCCCGAGGTAAAGGAGATACCAGGTAATCCACCGCTGGGCCTCGGCCTGGTCTCCCGCCACCGGACCCAGCCAGTCCATCGGGCCGACGGACTGGGCGCAGCCGGTCAGGAGTCAGGAAGAGAGCGGACGGAAGGAGGATAAGCCCCGAACCGACGAAGCTTCTAAGTCCTCGCCGCATCTTCTGCTCCGTTCATCGCGATCCACCCTGGGATACCACCGCGCATTTCCAATGAGCTTCCAGACCCTGACTGGCCGTGCTAAAGAACACTGCCCGGTGTATCTGGTTTTGCTCATGGCGTTATCTATTTAGGTCTTAAAAACCGTAACTTCCAGCCGGCTTCCATACAGGCTATGGGGGCCGGGGTCTACCGCCGCAGGCCCCGAAGGACCTCGGCTTCCCACGGCGCCGGGGATGCGGTGAGCTGGCTCCGGATGCTGTGCAGGAGGCCAGCGAAGCCGGCGGCCCAGGCCAGCAGGCCGGCCTAGGCGAAGGCCTGGGAGACCGGCTGGACGAGGCCGACCCCGGTAACCTGCCCGAGCTGGTAGGTGCAGACCGAGTACATCCCCAGGGGGAACACCACTGACCAGTACTGGGCCTCGTACCGGGGCCTGACCCGGCCGGGCAGGTGACGCCAGGCGAACAGGATGACGAGCAGGGGAATCCACCAGGTGGCGACGGACCAGGCGAACACGGTCAGCCCTTCCAGGAACGGGCGAACCGACCCGAGTACGGCCGAATCGGGGGCCAGTTTGACCAGGACCGTGCCGGTCAGGGTGGTGATGGCCATCGCCCCCATGTTTATCCAGTATGGGGGCGTGAGCAGTTCGGGTTCGACCCGGAACCCGATGAACTGGAGGAGGATAAGGCAAATTATGACCAGATAGAGCAGGTAGCCGACCAGGTGGAAGGCCAGCATGAGGAACGTGACCTCCTCTACTGGTTCGAAGAGCGGCCGGCTTACTCCCATCCAGGCCAGGGGCACCGACTGGGTCGCCACCACGGCCAAAAGCCAGGCCCCGTTGACCCACCGGCCCGGTTCGGGCTTCTCAGCCCGCAGAATGACGGCCGCCAGGAACCCGTAAAGGATAACTGCCCAGCGGAGGGTCGCCAGGGCTCCCAGGACCCGTCCGGCCAACTCGTCCCCACCCAGCAGAACGAGCTGGCGGCCCAGGACCGAAGTTCCCGCGACCATCGTGAGAAAGCCCGGTCCCCGGGCCGGGTCGGCGAAGTCGGCGAGTAGCCGGGGCGTGAAGCCCACCAGCCGGGCCAGGGTAAGGGCCCACAGGAGCACGTAGGCCGCCTCATTAGCCCGGAAGAGGGCCCAGGCCACCGGCTCGAGGCCGGCCAGGTGGCAGGCAATGGAGACGATGCCGGTGGCCATAACCAGGGCAAAACAGCCCGGGTGAAGGCTCCCAATTGGGCGAGCCAGTAGCGGCCCCATTTACCGTCGTCCTCCCGGTGACGGTTCGGGACCTGATAGGGTCCCGTAGAAACCAGAGCGCCCCCGGAACCTGAGCCCGCACGCCTGGCCCGTGGGGAACCGCAGGTTCCCGGGGGGCGCCCCCCACGGCCGCTTTCTAGCGGCCCCTGGCCGGGCTGTACCTGTACCGCCGCACCGTATTCCAGACGACCACCTGGTACGGCCGCCACAGGTAGGTGACCGGCCAGGCGATGATGTGGACCAGCCGGCTGAAGGGGAAGAGGGCGATGAGCAGGAAGCCGACGGTCGCGTGGAGCTGGACCGGGAACGGCAGGCCCCGGATGAACTCGGTCTTCGGGGTAAGGGGGACCAGG
>Ga0079992_133040_pt1 | contig 14894 bp, 16 predicted proteins | sample FaiFalFF_MnMetaG_3_FD_69197 | JGI IMG/M metagenome (GOLD analysis project Ga0079992, IMG submission 69197) | Freshwater microbial communities from Yellowstone National Park, Wyoming, USA - Fairy Falls B (FF_Mn_B) MetaG (SPADES assembly) (version 2) | ecosystem: Environmental > Aquatic >... | reverse complement strand
AATCCCTAGGGGCTCGGGTAGCCCGCAGCCCCAGCCCAGAAACCAAACCCACCTCCCCAGCCACCCCATAACTATTATGTGTGGGGTGGGAGTCCAGCTAGGACTCGTAGGAGAGGTGTTTTGGATTTCCCTACTTTCTACTACCTTTGCTGTGTCCTTTGTGGCCTATGCATCCCCACCCCGACGCCGGCCTTCATCGGGCGAAAGCCCTAAGGCGGCCCTCACCCCCGGTTCATCGTACTTACTCGGGATGGTGGTAGCATTAAGCTACCTTCTGCTTAGGAAAATATTTCACACAGTTATATATAAAGGATTAGGGTATGAGGTGTTATGCTTCTTCGGTCCGCCTATTTAAATAGCAGTAAAGAATGCTGGATGACGTAAGCTGGGTATTTGAGCGGTGGTAAATGCCTCGATTTAGCACCTTTTTCAGGGAGTTATTCAACCCTCATAGAAGCCTTCAACATTCTCTCCAAAAACACCAAGCCTCTCCTCATGAGACAGGAGGCTCGACATCAAGAAAACATCGAATGCATCACGTAGAAGATACATCGTCCCAGCGTGGATATATCTGAAGGCGTGGTCTACTAGCCTGTCGAAGACTTCCCGCTCATCTGCTAGGGAGGGCTTTCCTGAAAGGGGACCACCTAGAGATCTCCTCCTCAAGCCTCTGCCTATATGTCAGGGTGTTTCTGCCCATGATAATAGATAGTTTCTGGTCGGATATATTTTGAGAGAGTAGTGTGAAAGTGGGGGCTTGACCTTAATGTGTTTCTCTCTATACCATTGCTTAGGCATGGCATGCGGGTATGATGTTGTTATTCGTCTTCGTGTAGTAAACGTTTAATTGGCTAGCAGACCTGCTGGACATGGAGTGTTGACGGGGTAGGAATGGAGGGGGTGAGGTAGGGCGGTGGGAGCTGAGGGGCCACAATGGGTGGAATATTCTTTTGAGCATGGATCTGACCTGAGGGGTCTGGTGGACGGCTACATGAGGGTTGTTAGGGCAGCTCTGGATGATCTGTGGCTTTTGATCGAGTGGGAGGAGAGGGATGGATCTCTGGTTCCCTCGCTTAAAGGGCTTAAGCGGTTTGAAAAAGGGATCAGGAGGAAGTATTTGAGGGGTTTGAAGGGCTGGCCGTACTCGCGGCACTACATAATCATGGCGGTAGAGAATGCCTACGCCATCATTGAGTCTTGGTGCAAGAAGTGTTTGAAGGGGAAGGCTTCTAAGGAGAAGCCCACACCTGCGGGAGACTACGTCAAGGTCAGGCGGCCTTTCTTCCACTATAAGGACGGGATAGTAACTATACCCATAAAGCCCAACGGCGAATGCATATCCATAGACCTGAAGAACACACCGTTCTGGGACAGGATCTCCGGATCGAAGCTCGTGGAGGTAAGACTAGAGGAGAACAAGCTAACTGTAATCACCAGGAGGGATATAAAGGCCTGACCAGCCCTGCACAGAGCTTCTTTAATTCAGCACCCCCAGAGGGCGTGTCCAATGATTTGTAGACCCTAGTTCCCATCAAGCGGCACTATCTAGATTAAGTACTGTTTCGGGGTCTGTCGTTTCTAAACTGGAGTGTCACAGATCCATCAGCTATATAAGCCCCTTACCTCGATACCATAAAAGCTTCATAAAATATTGTTTGATGGAAACGGTTGGACACGCCCTAGGTGGGATGTGAAGGCTTATGATATTGGGCTCCTGTTGGCTGGCTTGGATTACGTCTTAGACTTAATGGGCTTTGACTCTAGGTTTGAAAAGTGTAGGTTTGGGAGGCCTGCTAGGCTTTACGTTAAAGCCTTGGTCTTGAAGGAGGTTTGTAAGGCTAGCTTGAGGTATGCTGAGAGCCTATCCCAGACACATCTAGGTGTTAGGATACCTAAATCGACACTACATTACTGGGAGGTTAGGCATGGGGACGTAGTTGTGGAGGTGTTGAAGGCGCTCTTCAGGCTTCTGACCCAAATGGATTACGATTACTCAGTGATAGACTCAACGAAGTTTACGGATTGGCTGAAGAATCTCCATGAACTATTCATCGATGTTAGGGTTAGGGGCGGTGAGACACTATTCCCAGTCCACGCTCAGCTTACGAGCTCCGAGGTGGAGTTCGTTGAAGGGATACCTGAGGGTGGAGGGGTAATGCTTGGGGACGGGGCATTCAACGTGAGACCCATCCTAAACACCATAGCATACAAGGGATACATACCAATGGTTAAGAAGGGTTCTAGAAGTCCTAGTGGTTATGGGGCGAGGATTAGGGATAGGGTATAAGATGAAGCCCTATATACATATAGGAGCGTCGGTGAAGGGATATTCGGAGCACTAACAGTGGAGTTCGGAGATAGGCTGAAGACGAGGAGGGAGGAGTCAACGAAGACGAGAACACACCTAAGAATCATAATATACTGCCTAAAAATCCTAGTGAGGTGGACCTATGAATAGTTGGACACGCCCTTAAATACCACAAAGCATAAATAATGGCTTGCGGGTCTTGTTTTAGATGGACGCTCAATCCCTTCATCCTGGGCTTGCGTTTATCTTCCCCCACTTATGTCTCAAATCTTACAACCGTGTACACTTCACGCGTATATCGTCGCTGAACACGCGGGAGTAGTCTATGGTAACCTGCGGTGTTTGCGGCGAATCTGTTCCATACCTGTTGCTGAGGATGGAGATGCCTAGATGTACTAGGGGTCATGAACTCGGTGTCTGGGTTGCCTGTGAAAACCCGTCGGAGAGGCATGTCTACCTGAGGAAAGAGTCGGACACCGCCTGCCCTGTCTGCGGCAACACTTCATACAAGCCGGTTGCTAGGGGTGTGCGTGTTAAATGTCTCCACGTCAGCCCCGCCGGGCCCTGCGCCTACCCACACTACCGCTGGCTGGAGGACGGCCCACCCTGCCACCTAAATCATTTAACGAAGATAGCCCTAGTTACCGATGAGTAGTTTGGCGGAGCTTTAGGGCAATATTGTTGGGGCAGCCGAGTTAGATGCGGCGGGACTCGGGGAAGCTGTAATCCGTTATCGAGGTAACCTCGATGGGTGTGAATTATAGGATAGGGGGCGCTTAGCAAGGAAAACCTTAGGCTAAATCGTTAACGTGGCCATCTTCTGCAATATCAAAAGCTTTACGGCCTCTTCTAGGCTTTTGGCTTGGACCGCTTCAACCTGCGCCGTGCTAAACCCGTAAACCTCCATCGCTGCTCTGAGTTTGTCACCCGAAGGCGGTGGAAGTTCGGTCTCGACACCGCCGGCCATTAAAACTATCTCGGAGGCCGCTTTAATGGCTGACTCCATTTCCGTGGAGGCTGTGAAGTACAACGCTGAGCTGTCCTCGTCCCCGACCCCGACTTTTTTAACAGCGTCGTCGAACTGCGTTGTTGCCGCGAGCCTTAGTAGTACCTCGTTGGTTATTGTTCTGGCTTTCAAAGTACCCGAGTCCTGTGCCATCACAGCGTTAACTAGTGCGGCGTCGAAGACATCCCAGTCAAAAACCATCTGTGGGTTGACTAGCTGGGCCTCGTTGAACCTCTCAAGCACCTTCGTGAGAAGCTCCCTTCCCTTAACCCCGATGAGCTTAGCCACGCCCGCGGCGAAGTAGAAGCCCCCAACTTTAACAATTCTCATAAAGCCCACCATGTATCGAGGGAATTAACGTAACCACGTCATCCTCACCAACATCGGTGTCGAGCCATGATAGGTATCTTACGTCTGTGCCGTTGACCAGTATCAGTACGCCGGGCTGTGGCTTACCGCCTTCATCCAGCACATAGCGCCGCACCTCATCCGGCAGCCTCTTCAGCAACTCACCCAGCCTAACTCTACCTCCAAGGTCCAGTACAACCTCCCTCAAACCCGTCAATGCCCTCAGAGGGCCGAAAAGCTCGACCTTCACCAATGCCTAGTCCCCCTCTGTATATATATAGGGATTTTCAAGGTTTTCCGCGAAAATGGTGACATCCGCCGTCTCCGCAGTAGGGCTGACAAAGGTATATGGAGGGGTTAGAGCCGTCGACGGTGTTTCATTCGATGTGGAGGCTGGCGAGGTTTTTTCACTTCTCGGACCTAATGGGGCAGGTAAGACCACGACCGTTGAAATGCTTGAATGCCTCAGAACCCCGACGTCAGGCGACGCCTACATCATGGGATACAGTATCCGAAACAGGTCTGAGGTTGGGAAGATTAAGAAGATAATTGGTGTCCTGCCTCAGGAGTTTCACGCAGTCGACAATCTAACGGTGTATGAAAACGTCTTGCTCGCAGCCGCCGCGAAGAAAAACGATGCAGGGTTGAGGGAAATACTTGAAGGCCTCGGGCTCTGGGATGTGAGGGACAGACGTTTCAGTAAACTCTCTGGGGGTATGAAGAGGAAGGTCGGGATAGCTATGGCCTTGGTCGGCGAGCCTGAGGTCGTCTTTCTAGACGAACCGACGACGGGGCTGGACCCCGAAGCTAGAAGAGAGACATGGAGATACCTACTCGCCATGAAGAAAGAGGGGCGTGCAATCCTGTTGACCACACATTACATGGAAGAGGCTGAACGCCTCAGCGACCGCGTAGCCATCATGGTTAAGGGCAGGATAGCCGCGATTGGCAAAACCCAGGAGCTGGTTTCCAAGGGTGGTAGAGTTCTGAAGGTTTCCCTAGAAGGAATCAATGAAAGCCTTGCAGCGCAGCTGCGTGCAACAGGTTATGCTGTTAGCTTTTCCTCAAACGACAGAGCGGTAATCAATCTTACAAGCCGTGAAGAGCTGCTCAAGCTGCTTACCACGCTCGAGGAGAGAGGGTTTAGAGGTGTTTACGAGGTCCGCTCCGCTGGGCTTGAGGAGGTCTTCCTAGCAACTGTAGGCTCTAAGCTGACCGAGACAGGCGACCTAGCATGAACACGCTGAAAACCCTCACAGTCCTCCTATTCAAAAACTGGTTGAGAAGCAGGGTTGCAATCTTCTTCGGCATCCTCTTCCCCATCATGCTCTTCCTAGTGTTTGGCTCGATTTTCGGCGGGCCCTCACCCCCATCCTACACACTGTATGTCAGAAACCTAGACATCGATTCCGATGGGCGTCCATCCCTGCTTTCAGACGTATTCGTAAAGGTTTTGAACTCGACAGTTTTCGAGGTTAGAATTTTGTCGCCGGGTGAGACGCCGAGGCAGACGGGCTTCGCAGCAGTGAGAATACTGACCATCCCGAAGGGGTTTACCGCGGGGTTGCTGAATAAGACGGTGGCCAACAGGGTTGACATAATGGTTGACACGATAATGAGGCTCCTTGAGATGGGGGGTGGAAACATAACAGCAGATGCCCGGGAAAACATCGAGCGCGGATTGAAGGAGCTGGAGAGTTTCAAGCAGACATTAAACACGTCATCTGTTAAAGTTGTTCTAGAGGGGAGCGCGGATGACAGGCTTCTACAGCCAATAGATGGGATAATAAGGAATATCTCCGCCGAGTTTGAGCTAAGGCTTCTCAACGCCTCCAAAGCCATCGAGCTTGAGACGGTAACGGTTAACGTCCGGCAGCTAAAGGCCGTAGACTACTACCTCCCCGGATACATCGCGGCCTTCATCATGACAAACGGCTTGATCGGCGTGTCCTCCGTTGTCTCAGATTTCCGACGCAACGGGGTGGTTAAGCTGCTTGCGTCAACAAACATAGGGAAAACGGTTTGGATTGCGTCCCTTATGATTACTCAGACGGCTGCGGCGATCATCCTGACTGCTGTGATGGTTGCAGTAGGATGGGCCGTGTTCGGAATAAGGGCCCTGCCAGACCCGTTGAGCCTAGGAATCATAGTTATGGGTGCCGCAGCCTTCACCGGGCTAGGAATTTTGATCGGGGGTGTGGTAAAGGAGGCTGACGCGGTCTCCGCCCTCGGCAACCTCCTCTCCTTTCCGCAGATGTTTCTCTCAGGCGCCTTCTGGCCAATCGAGCTTATGCCATCCTTCATGCAGCAGGTTGCACAACTCGTCCCACTCTACCACTTCCATAACGCACTCCGCTCCACACTAATCATGTCAAACCCAGAGCCCGCAGCAGCTTCTCTCGCAGTAGTTGTGGCGACAACTGTGTTGGCAGTCTGTCTAGCCATAGCTGCGACCCGCTGGAAAGATTTTTAAAAACTTTCTACACCCGACCCGCCATGGAGATACCTGAGGAACGGATTAGGATTTTCTTCACGATGGAGGAGAAATACCGTGAGAGGGATGTGGAGTACTTCAGGGGTTTGCTGAAGCATCCCGACCTAGTTGTGAGGGCGCGGGCTACATGCATACTTGCTGAAATCGGTGGACGTGAATGTATAGCGGACTTGGCTGATGTCTTGCTGAACGACCCGAACCCGATAGTCAGGCATGAGGCGGCCTACAGCTTGGGACAGCTCGGATACCGTGAAGCCATACCCTATCTTGTCCAGTCTCTGAGAAACGACCCGCATCCGATTGTTAGGCATGAGTCTGCTATAGCTCTCGGTGTCATAGGGCGGGAAGACTGTGTAGAGGACTTGGCGAGGGCTTTACGGGACCAGTACGCCGAGGTCGTTGACTCGGCGGAAATAGCGTTGAGCAATATAGAGTTCTGCAGGAGGCTCTTCACAACGCCGAGGGATGAGGTGGCGAAAGAATTTGCGCGAAAGACAGGCGGCTGACAACGAAGCAGGTAATTTTCAATAAACATATTAGCAGGACACGCATAACTGCCTTCATGGGCGGAACCCGTATACTGCGTGAATTCAGGTTTAGGCTTAACGGTGAAGAGGTCTCTGTAAAGGCTCCACCCGCATACACGCTGCTGGAAGTGCTCCGGCATGTAATGCATATAACGGGGACGAAGGACGGCTGCAGTAGCGGAGACTGCGGTGCCTGTACCGTCTTACTGGACGGGAGGGCGGTGCACTCCTGCCTCACGCTTATCGCGCAGGTCGAGGGAAGGGAAGTTATAACCGTTGAAGGTGTCGGTGAAAATATACCTGCCGCGTTTGCGGAGGAGGGCGCAGTACAGTGTGGTTACTGCACCCCCGGGCTGGTAACGGCGTCAGCGGCCTTGCTGAAGCAGAACCCAAAACCCACGGTTGACGAGATAAAGGAGGCTTTGCGCGGCAACCTCTGCCGCTGCACAGGCTATGTCAAAATAATCAAAGCTGTGCAACGGGCCTCCGGTGGTGTTTAGATGCTTGCGCTTGGGGATGTTGAGGTATATTCGCCGCGAACAGTTAGAGAGGCCCTCGAGATACTCCGCCGCCGAGCGGGCAGCTTGAGGGTCATAGCTGGCGGGACAGACTTGGTTGTGCAGCTTAGAACGGGGGCCGTGAGATGGCGTGAGCTCCTCAACATCTACGGTCTAGACGAGCTCCGCTATATCAAATACGTGGACGGAGAGGTGAAAATAGGCGCCCTGACAGACTTCACCACAATACATGAATCCCCCATAGTTAGGTCCACAGCTCCCGTCCTAGCCCAAGCAGCCTTTGAGATAGGCTCCTACCAGATCATGAACAAGGCATCAATAGGCGGAAACATAGTGAACGCATCGCCGGCCGCAGACTCCCTCCCAGCCCTATATGTGTTGGAGGCGGTCCTCAAGCTCGAAAACCTTGACGGCTACAGAATGGTTCCGGTAAGGGAGTTCTACAAGGGCTATAAGAAGCTCGACATGGGGCCCGACGAGCTTCTAACAGAGGTTTCATACAGGGCCTTGGGAGACGGATGGGTTGGAGAGTTTTTTAAACATGGTCTCCGCCGAGGCGATGCAATAGCTGTTGTAAACGGCGCTGTCCTCCTAAAATGGAATGGTGTTGAACGGGTTGTAGAGGATGCTCGTGTTGCGTTGGGGGCCGTAGCGCCCACAGTGGTTAGGGCCGTGGAGTGTGAGAAGATGCTGAGGGGAAGCAGTCTAGATGAAAAGACTATAAGGGAATGCTCTGAGGCTGTCTTGACATCTATCTCGCCGATAGACGATGTAAGGGGGTCGGCGGCCTACAGACGCGAGATGTGCGTCAACTATGTCTACATGACCCTCTGGAGTCTGGCCAGGAGGCTGGGGATGTGACGGCCGAGCTTAGGTGGGTTGGTAAAAATGTTGCAAGGCGGGACGCCTTCGAGAAGGCGACGGGTTCCGCTAAGTTCGCCTCAGACATGTTTCCCGAGAACCTCCTCTATGTCTTCACCCTTAGGAGCAAATATCCACACGCAATCATACGTAGGATTGATGTATCCAAGGCCGTGAAGATGCCGGGCGTCGTAGGTGTTTACACCCACCGCGACATCCCAAACAACAGGTTCGGGGTTTTCCACAAGGACAGACCTGTGCTTTGTGACGACAGAGTCAGATACATCGGAGACCCTGTAGCGCTTGTCGCCGCAGAGTCGAGGGAGGAGGGGCAGGAAGCGCTCGACGCAATTGAGGTTGTCTATGAGCCTCTCCCTGTGGTAACAGACCCCGTCAAGGCCATGGCCCCATCCACCATCAAGATACACGACCACGGCAACATATGCAGACAGACACGCATAACCCGTGGCAACGTAGAGGAAGGTTTAAGCAAATCCTACGCAGTGGTCGAGAACACTTACCGCACACCCGCCCAGATACACGCATACCTCGAGACAGAGGCCGGCATATCCTACATAGACGAGCAGGGCCGGATAACGGTTGTCGCGGGAGGGCAGTCCCCGTACAGAGACCACCACGAGATCGTCTCAACCCTCAACCTTCCCCCTGAAAAAGTTAGGGTCATCACACCGCATGTAGGCGGGGCCTTCGGCGGCAAAGACGACATCTCGGTCCAGATACATCTGGCCCTGGTTACTATGAAGACGGGGAGGCCTGCAAGGCTTGTGTGGACGCGGGAGGAGTCAACGATCTCCGGGCCTAAGCGGCACCCCTCCATCGTGAAGATGAGGACCGGCGCCTCCAGAGACGGAGTGCTTCTGGCAAACGATGTCGAGATAATTTATGACACAGGTGCTTACGCAGGACTTGGCCCCGCTGTGTTGGATGTGGCGATTGAGAACTGCAACGGGCCCTACAAAATTCCCAACATAGACATCAAGGCGTGGCTGGTCTACACAAACAACCATTTCGCATCAGCCTTCAGAGGGTTTGGAGCACCACAGGTATTGTTCGCGATGGAGCAGCAGATGGACCAGCTTGCCGAAAAGCTCGGACTCGACCCAATCGAGTTCCGGCTCCGCAACGCTCTCCGGAGAGGTGACGTAGCTGTTTTCGGAAACAAACTAGAGACAAGCGTGGGCATTGTACAATGTCTGGAAAAAGCCCGTCAACACCCGCTGTGGAGGGAGAGGAAGACCGCTAAGCAGGAGAGAACACCGCCATGGATTAGGAGGGGGGTGGGTGTTGCGGCGGCCATAAAGGGATACACCCTCGGCGCTTTGCCCGACAAAGGGAGAGTGGCCCTCGAGCTCAGGATGGACGGGGGCTTCACGGTAAAGGGCAGCTTTACGGAGATAGGCCAGGGTGTTGTACAGGCCATAGCGCAGCTTGCCGCAGAACTGCTCCACACCAGCCTAGACAAGATAGAAGTTGTTTTTGCAGATACAGGGAGGACACCTGACACAAGCGTGACATCCGCCTCCCGTCAAATGTTTCTGGCCGGAAACGCTCTAAAAGACGCCGTAGCCAAGATGGTGGACAGAATGAAGAGTGCGGCTAAAATACTTCTGCGCCGCGAGGTGCAATCACTCATGCTCTCAGAGGAACACATAATCACTGATACAGGAGAGCGGCTTGATTACCGGGTTGTTGCAAGTGTTTTGGAGGAGTCAGGTCTCGGCAGAGAGGTTGTGGGTGAGTTTGAAGTACCCCGTGTCGACCCTATTCCCGGCTCCCTCGAGATACCTCATCTCTTCTACATGTTTGGGGTGGCGCTGGCCGCTGTCGAGGTCAACACATTGACGGGCGCTGTGAACGTAACACACATCGTGAACATAGCAGACGTCGGAAAAGTTGTAAACCCGCAAACCCTCACGGGGCAGCTGGAGGGGGCGGCGGCCCAGGCAGCGGGATACGCTTTGTTCGAGGACGCAAAGATAGAGGACGGATTCCTGAAAACGACAAACCTCTCCACATACCTGATACCCAGCATCAAGGACGTGGGCGTAATAGAGGCTGTGCCAGTAGAGGACTATGAGGAAGCAGGGCCCTTGGGGGCGAAGGGCATAGGTGAAATCGGCTTCATTCCTGTTGCACCCGCCATAGCGAACGCTGTCTACAACGCGGTGGGCGTAAGGCCCCTCACGTTACCGATGACGCCTGAAAGGGTGTACTGGCTGATTAAGCGAAGAATTTAAATACCGTCACAGGCCCTACCGTCTGAGCCAGGTTGGTAGAGGGCGCGGCGACCTTTACGTATTTCCGCGTCACCCGCTATAACTAGGCCTGGCTGTTCCTCTTTTCCGGGGTGTTGTTTTTGGCCAGGTTTGTGGTAAAGCTTGGGGGTTCAGTTCTATCGGACTTGGCTGGTGTCGAGAGAGCGGCAGCCTACATCCATAAGCTCGTGGAGAGGGGGGACAGAGTTGTCGTCGTGGTCTCAGCGTTGAAGGGTGTGACAGACGAGCTTCTGAAAACCGTCAACACACTACACCCAAGCCCTCCGCCGGACATGGTAGACAACACGCTGGCGATGGGGGAGATGATGAGCGCTAGGTATTTCGCGCTCGCCCTACACAGGCTCGGGGTTCAGGCGGCGGTCGTGGACCCCTGCACCGACATATGGCCCGTGGTAACGGACGACAGACATCTCGACGCCAACCCCTTGCTCGAGGAGTGCAGGGCGCTTACTAAACAGGGTTTGGAGAGGCTGCTGGAGAAAGGGGTCGTACCAGTTGTCTGCGGGTTCATAGGCGTGTCAAAGTACGGGAGAATAACTACCATGGGTAGGGGTGGAAGTGACACAACCGCTGTCTTGCTGGCGAACTGCTTGGACGCAGACGAGGTCATATTGGTCAAGGATGTTTCAGGAGTTTACACCGCCGACCCGAAGAAAACCACAGAGGCAAACGTAATAGACGTGATCTCAGCCGAGGAAGTCTTGACCCTGAGCAGGGGCGGGGCCAAGGTCATCCACGCAAAAGCACTTCAATTTCTAAGTCCCAAGAGCAAAATCAGGGTCGGGACACTCGAGTCGTTAGAGGCCGGCGGGACAGTTATCTTCGGGAGCGAGATACCCTCTCTGGACGTTAGGGTGGACAACACCAACGTAACCATGGTTACTTTGGTCGGCAGCTCGATGGGTGATGTCTCAAAGCTTTCAGGTGTGGTTAAGGCCTTGGAGGCGGCTAGTGCGAAGGTTATCGCCTCCTCGGTTGAGGAGAGCTCTCTAATTCTTTACCTAGACGGTGACGGGGAGGTTGTTGAAAAGCTCCACGACTATTTTGTGGGCAACCGGCTAGGCAAGGCGGTCAGCCACTTTCCCCACCTCAGCCTCATACGTGTCTACGGCTCCATGCTGGAGACCGTTCCCGGCGTCGTCCATAAAGTCCTACAGCCACTCGCAGCAAACTCGATAAACGTCTTCGGCGTCCTGACGATAAGCTCTTCGATAAGAGTTTTCGTCTCGACGAGGGATGTTGAGAAATCTGTAAAGCTTATCCGTGAAAGCCTGCGTGAATACCTGGGGGAGCAGGTTAGGTCTCAAGGCGTTGGATGAGAGCGAGGGCGAGAAGCGGCAGAGCTATTGTGGCATCGGTTTTTACGAAAACATGTCTAGACTTGGGTGAAACCTTATGCCATGTAATCGCCTCCCGAGGCCTGGCACCGCTGAGGCTTCCGTCGTACTCGTCCGCTGTTGAAATATATATGGCTATGTCAAGCCCCTCGCCGCCGAACTGAGCCCACCAGAGAAGATGGTGCTTGGATATGCCGCCCCCCAGTATCAGCCCTGCTTTTTTCTTCGCCCCCCACATCAACTCATTCATCAAATCCATGTCCTTCACAAAATCTATACGTATGTTTCTAGACCTTCCCTGTAGCCATAGCTGGTAGCCGACGGCTCCGTCGATGAGCCCGGGCACAAAAACGGGAATCTTGTTTCTCCAGCAGATGTGGAGGAATGAGTCCTCGGAGTCAAGCTGTTTTCCAAGGTCCCAGCACAGCTTATGCGGGGGAATAGACTCGCCGTCCTTGTATGAGTCGAGGAGACGCCTAACCTCTCTCTCTATCGTGGGGCCGTAGCTCTCGACCTCTATGTATACGTTCCCGAGACGGTGAACGCCTTTCTCACTTAACTCCACGTCGTCGGCGTCGAAGCTTCCCTGCCTGTACCCTGAGCGTGTCCGGGCTATGTCGTGGTCAAGTGCTCCACAGGTAGTTATCACGAGGTCGAAAAACCTCCTTCTCAGCAGTTCGTTCAGCACACCCCTGAGTCCTGTGGCGACAAGGTTGCCTGTGAAAGATACGGCCTTTAAACATTCACGGTCTCTGACAGCCTCCTCAAGCAGTTCCAGCGCCCTCGCTAGATGAGGGCCCATGAAACCCCCCATCCTGCCCATCATCTCAACAAGCTCAGCTGCCCCCACATCCTTGCCAAGCCTGATATCCTCCACAAACATAGAAACCCTCTCCCACGGGTTGGATAAAACCATAAAAAATGATATGTAAAAACTGATCATATGTTGTTTGATGCTCTGGGGGCGTTGCTGGTGGCTGCTGGAGGCCTCATGACCATGGGGGGTCTCTGGCTCTGCTGGGACGTATACAAAACCCAGCAGTACGAGGGCGGGGACGCAAACACACCTTTCCCCCTACCATTCTTCAAACTCTACCTGAGAAGGGATGCGGCACACGACTTCGGCGTCGCCCTCGCGGTCGCAGGCTATTTACTAGGGGTTTCCGGCGGCTATTTAATAGCGCTGTAAACACATAAAAGATGGCTTTACGCCGGGTCTGTAGAAAGGCTAAGTGTAAAAGGTATGGAGTTAAAATTCCTAGGAGGGACTTTAGAGGTCGGAAGGTCAGCTGTGCTTGTCTCCTACAAAGACACAAACATACTTCTGGATTACGGGGTTATGCTGAACGACCACCCCGAGTTTCCGCTGCCCGTGAACACGCGGAAGCTCAACGCAGTCATACTCACCCACGCCCACCTAGACCACTCAGGCGGCATACCCATGCTGTACATAAGCGGTAGGCCCAAAACCTACATGACGTCTATGACGAGGGACACGTCAGCCCTGCTCGTCCAGGATTTCATCAAGCTATCAGGGCAATACCTGCTCTTCGAACGCCGGGAGATGGAGTTGATGCTCCAGAACAGCCGCATGGTCTACTACAGGGAGCCCTTCAGGGTCGGAGACCTTGAGATAGAATTTGTCGACGCGGGGCACATACCTGGCAGCGCGCAGGTAATCGTCAACGGCGATAAAACGCTGGTGTACACAGGGGATTTCACGACGGTGAAGACGAGGCTGCTTGACGGTGCGGACACATCGGTCGGGGATGTGGACGGGGTGGTGATAGAGTCAACATACGCCCATGAAGACCATGCCCCAAGGCCCGAGCTTGAGAAGGAGTTTGTCAAGGCTTGTAGGGAGGTTGTCGAGGACGGGGGGAGGGTTCTGGTTCCGGCTTTCTCGGTTGGACGTGCTCAGGAAATCATATGCATACTTACAGCCCACAACTTTAAACACCCGGTCTGGCTTGACGGCATGGCGAAGAAAGCATTAGAGTACTATCTCAACGACAAGAGATACGTGGACGGTGCCGATTTGCTGGAGAAGGCCAGCAGGAAAACCCGGATGGTGACGGGTAGGAGAAGCCGGCAGAACGCCCTCTCGGAGCCCGGTGTCATAGTCTCGCCTGCAGGCATGCTTAAGGGCGGCCCGGCCCTCTACTACGCACCCGACATAGTTGAGGACGAGAAGTCAGCCATCTTCCTAGCCAGCTTCCAGATACCCGGCACACCTGGAGAGATATTGCTTAGCAAAGGCAGGTTGGTCCTCGACGGTGTTGATAAGCCGGCCAACTGTAAGATAAGGCAGTTCAGGTTCTCAGGTCATGCTGGGAGGAGCCAGCTACACGACTACCTACACAAAATAGAGACAGATGCAAAAGTCTTCGCAATACACGGCGAACAGCCTCAATGCAACACCCTCGCCGAATGGGCGCGTAAAGAGCTGAAGCTGGAGGCCTACGCGCCAGCCGCGGGCGAGACATACAGGCTATAGCAAACGTTATTAAAACCCAGCCACATAAAATAAAACGCCTCCAGCTGCGGCGGTCGTCTAGCCTGGTAGGACACCAGCCTGCCACGCTGGGAGTCGCGGGTTCAAATCCCGCCCGCCGCAGATATAAACATCTGATATCCCTCTCTGTTGTATGTAGGAATGTAGTGCGCGACCAGAACCAACACATCTAGGCTACCCTTATATGGGTTGGGCGATACTACCGCATAACACAACTCAACGGTTATATGATTCATCTCGGGTGAGGCTGTATGAAAAGGTCGAAGGAGGTTGATACATATATCTCGGACGCAGTCAAGGAAGCCAGACCCATTCTCAGAAAACTTCGCAGTTTATTCAGCTCTAACGTACCTGAGGCTGAGGAGAAGATAAGCTGGGGTGTTCCATTTTATTGGTGGCACGGCCCACTGGGCGGCTACGCAGTCTACAGCAAGCATGTAACCTTTGGGTGCGGTGGCTCAGACATCCCAGCACATATACGGAATAAGCTGGAGCGGATGGGCTATAAAACAGGGAAGAAGACTGTACAAATAAGATTTGACCAGAGAGTCCCGGCGAGAGAGATTCGAACTATCCTGAGTCTGCGTAAAAAAGCGCTGTCAAGACGTGGGGCCGCTGGGATTTGAACCCAGGATTGCCAGCGCCCCAGGCTGGAGTCTTAGACCAAGCTAGACCACGGCCCC
>Ga0079992_156581_pt1 | contig 14917 bp, 14 predicted proteins | sample FaiFalFF_MnMetaG_3_FD_69197 | JGI IMG/M metagenome (GOLD analysis project Ga0079992, IMG submission 69197) | Freshwater microbial communities from Yellowstone National Park, Wyoming, USA - Fairy Falls B (FF_Mn_B) MetaG (SPADES assembly) (version 2) | ecosystem: Environmental > Aquatic >... | reverse complement strand
GATCTGACGGCCGTCCCTATGCCAGATAGGGTCGCCTATGTTGAACTTCTTATCCCTGTCACTCCACCTGGTCCAGCCGACTATTTCAAGACCTCCTGAGACGCTTATTGTTACATGAGACCAGCCTCGATCGTTCGGAGTCCCGCCCAAATTTCTGGCTGTGAACGTGACTGTAAAAGTATCACCTTGATTTACAGTAACCTCACTCCTGTCCGCGGTTATAGAAGGGGTTGGTACTAACTGTGCATAGACCGCTGGTAAGAGTACTGGAGTGAACATAGACAGTAGAAGTAAGAGGAGGAGAAACCAGACTCCTATCCTCTTATACATATGTTAAAACATATTAACGGATGCATATATGTTTTTTAAGTCCATCCCAAATCTTGGCACCCCTAAAGTGGATGGAGGGTAATTTAAGCTAGGCCGGGGGTGTTAGGATAACCAAGATTAGGTTCCTTCTATTTCTTTCCTAAGCTCCCTATATGCTTCTTCGCTTATCTTTCCTGACATCTTAAGTTTCTCTAATTCTTTGAGTTTCGCTCCCTTCAGTAGCTCGTCAGCAATTGTCGACATTGAGGAAACAGTTGGTCTCTCAGTAACGGTCTGTGCCTGTAAAGCTGGTGGAATTATCTCCTTGTTATCAGGGTCGAAGGTAAACTCTTTAAGCATACCTTTTGACTTTGCTTTGAAGAAGGTCTTTATGGCATGCTTCGAAGAGACGTTCAAGTATTCCGCAACTTTTCCAGCCGGGCTGGGGCCCCCTGAGGACAGTAGGAAGCCGACTAACTCCTTCTCAACATCATCATCTAACCGCTCACTTAACGTGCCCAGCCAGTCTCCAAAATCATCAAGATAAAGAGGAGTACTATTGTAGAGATTGTTCCCGTTAAGATTTGGACTATATTTCCTGCCCCGTAAGTTAGTACTTGATTTAGTGCATTGAACCCTACAAGCAAAATAAATACTAAGGGCACATAGATTAGTGTCCAACTCGCTATTTTAGTGAACAGAGCCGCTAAATCTCTTCTCACCATACAGTAACTCTAACAAAACAGCCGTATATTAATTTTCACCATCAATGATACATCGCCCCAAAATTTGTCGTCACAAAAACTACCGGGTTTTCTAATCTTCCAATTCTTCTCGGACTCTTCTATATGTTTCTTCGCTTTTTTCCTCATGACCCAGCCTCTCAAGCTCCGCAAGCTTCTTCTTTCTAAGCAGCTCATCGGAAAGAGTTTGCTGTAAACGCTTTCCTTTAACAGTCCTTCCCCTCATTAATCAACATAAAAGGGATTAAGGCCGCAGTAAACATTATTGCTGCAGTTGTTGAGGTGACACCGACCCTTGCAGCGATCCAAATCCTTTCCCAAGCACCCAACCGTAATCAGAGCCAGTAACTCACCGGAATCTACAATGACTACGAACCGTATATATAGATGCCTTTGACGCTTAATTTCGCCTAATTGATGAAAACCTTGGCTTAGAGGTTACTATAACCCTAAAGATAGCTTGAGCCGGATAATTCACATATAACTATTCACCTTAAAATTTATCTACCTCTTTAATGGCTGTTTTGGATAGAGAAGGTTTGGGTATTACCCGCTCCGAGCTGGCAGTCTTAACATTACTGCTAGAGAATAAATCGCCTAACATAAGGAGTTCTACACTTATATTATCAAGAAATATGTTGCCGATAAAAGTGGAGAGTGGAATGGTCATAGAAAATATTCAAGAAGTAAAAAATGTATTGAATTCCCTTGAGAAAAAAGGGATAGTGAGAGTTGACATGATAGAAACAATTACGCGAGAAAGACAGAGTACGCTAGCTGTAACAGAAAAGTACACTGAAATCGAGAAGTTAAATATTATGTATATACTAGGACAGCTAAAGGATGCAGAGTATGAGAAGTTGTTTTCTCAGGTGTTGCTACAGCAATCAAGCAACGAATTGTCAGGAATACTGCCTCTTACACTAATCCAGCGGTATATCAATATCCTAGGGAATTATATATCATCTATGTCACATATTGATTTTGGATATTATGAGTCACTCCTACCTAAAAATCTTGAGCTAAAAGAACATAACTCTATCATCATACATATCTTAGCCTCTCTTGTTCAAAACTTTTTGAGCATTCTACAGAAATATTTGAACCAAGTTGTTGAAATTACCAATGAGAAGAACATAGATTCTAAAGAACTAAAAGGTTTTATCTATTTATATCCCTTCCTTCAATCCATTATAAAGAAAGTGAAAAGGAAAGTAAACGTGGCAAGAGCCGATTTAGTCGAGAAAATGAAAAAAGAGATTCAAGTAGAAAAAGAAATAATCAATGTTTTGGAATTGTTAAGGGAAGACGAGCAGAAAGTCCAGATGCATAGAAACAAGCTCAGGACCCTTGAAAATAAATTGAATGAGATTGAACAATATGAGGAAAAAGAAGTTTTTGTATTAACACTACCAAGTAGTGCTGTCAGGGATTTTTTTGGTAAACCACCTAGTTACATCCAGCATATCTTGGATGAGTTTATCGACCAGATATCAACAACGTTATATAATAATTTCTTTAAGAACCTCTATCAGAATAAAAGAGGTAAGTTGGAAATAGATTTACATCAGGTATTAAAAGAGTTGCAAGAAAAAGAAAATGTAACAGGGGAGGATCGGTATATAATAAAAGCCTCTTTGACGTGGATAAATGAGTTCTGCCCAGCTATGCAGGATTCTGTCATCGATTCAGAGGGACGTGAATTGGTCTTGTGCAATAACCCCGAATGTTTTGTCGTTTATCACAAGAGATGTCTGGACTCTCTTCGTCAAGCTGGAGTTCGTTCCTGTCTTGTTTGCGGCTTACCGACGTAACACCTCACAGCCATCCCCCGAGACTACGTTTGTTATATACCCTTTCTAAGAAAAGGTTACATACTGCACGTACCCCTATTTTTACGTGGATAGTATCACAGTAGCCATGTTGTTGCTTATCATGGTTACGCCAATTATGGTAATAGCGTTGTTGATTTTCAAATTTTTACCTAGAAGAAGACGGATGCCCACGGTAGTAAGCATTTTTGAGGAGTCTTCACAAAGAGCATCAGCAGTCCTGACTGGGACTCATGATAGCGAGGTTTCACGTATTCAACAAATGATGAATAGGATTCGTGAGATAGAGAAGAAGATTGAGATAGTTAGAATGCAGAATATAAGTGAGGAAGCCAAAAATATAACCATTAGAGAATTGGAGGAGGAAAAAAGAATATTGGAGGAAGAAATCAAGAAGTTTAAAACTTAGATTGAGGGATTTATCTTTATGCGAATTATTCCCGATTCGCCCTGAATAGAGTCCTGAGAAGTGTCTTTTACAACCCAGTTTGAAAGGGTTTTAGCTAACGTGTAAGGGTTTGTAATTCTTGTTCTGTCAATTAGCTGTCCATCTATTTTGATTTGTATCTCGAAGCCTCCCCAGCGCTGGTCATCAGTTAGTGTTCGTGTCATCATGTAAGTTATCTCAGGTATGAGCGCACTCCAGTTCTTTCCAGCTTCGTTGTATGGGCCTGTCCAGTCTACATTTGATTCTTGCATGAAATATCCTTTAGGCCTCCAAGCTGGTGAGATGTCGTTGATGGGAATAAAGAAGTAGCTAGCGTTTAGACTACCTCTTCCACCCCAATCAGTTCCGTTGGGAAAGCGGGTGTAATTCTCATATCTGTTCATGTAGCCAGGCCATTTGCTACTATCCTTTTTTGTGCAACCGTCTTTATAGTCAGTAATATATCTGCCGTGGAGTAGATAATCAGTTATATTAGAAGATGTTATAGATTTGAGCATGATTTCAGCCCCACCTATCCAATTCCCATCAACGCGCCGCTGTACGCATATCCATGAATAAAAGACGGTATTATTGCCAAAGCTCGCTACATTATTAACTGTTTCACCAACCCAATATAACCCCCCTGTCTTTGGAACGGTGTGGTTTAGGGCTAAGCTTAACGGACCTGCTGGAACGCCTGTAATGCCTCCCCGTGTAGTTGTCGGATTTACTGCCGGGTTTGCCGGAAATGCTCCAAAGAGAGGTCTAGTTATACCCGTGTTCAGATCCGTGGAATATCCCCTTGTTCCGTTGTATTTATTGCCTACGTAGAAGGTCTGGTTGGTTAGGACCGTCTCCCACCAGACACGTTTAGTGGCGTTAAGATGTGGCGCCTCAATATTACCTCTTGGATCTGCTGGATCTGATATGCCTCCTTGGAAAGGTCTTTTTTGTACTAGGTTTATGGTCTGGAGGGGTATGGGGACGAGGCTATTATTAGCAAATTTCCCGGAACTTGTGATTTCACGTGTGTATCTGCTCTGACCATCAGGCCCTGTTATCGCGGCCTGTATCAGAGATTTGGTGGAGTCTGCACCGGTGTGGTCTATGTCGTAGATGAATATAGTGGCGTAGGTAAGGTTATCCTTAGTACTGTACCATGTGTGCTCATGAAAGAGCATGAAAATGTAAGCTGCACGTGCAACCCAAGCATTTCGTGGACTGCCGTGGTTGGCTCGGAATGTTATAGGCCCTGAATTGTATAAAACAACATCCACGGGGCCATTTCCGAAAGGTGCTTCAATGCTCCAGTTAAAGTATGCGCCATGGTTTCTTAGTGTGCCGTCGTCACCTATCGTATAGTTCGCCGGCGCAGGGCGGGGGTACGCGGAATTACCGATGAATTTGTTGTAAAAGCTTTGGCTTACCCTGCCAAAGGTCAGCCAGTAGACGATAATTCCTTCGAACGGTCTTCCATTTTCTGTGCCGATACACTCACCCTTATAGCTCTTAGCCTTAACAACCACTGTAACGTTCTCCCAGCTAGCCGGCCACGAGATTTCAATGAATCCTGTCGCATTAGGGCTACCAGCAAACCTCCTTTCAAAATGAGTCAGCGGAGCAGGATTTTGACGGGTCGGGTTAGTGAGCCTAAACAACTCTACACAGACATTCGTAACATTATATCTACCGGGAAAGTCGATTCCGGCTGGGTTTACAGGCGTTAAATAACCCGGATATGCCGATCCGTCCCACGAATCTGTCACTATCTTTAGCCATGCGGTATAGTTTTCATGCAAAATAGCAGGTGTTGTGGTGACGGTGACAGTTTTGACCTCGGTGGTTGTGTGAGTGGATGTAACAGTGGTGGTTAAAGCGGCAAAAGAGATTAATTGATGCCACAGTGTAGGTGTCGTAATTAACACAGCAATGACCACCGCTAAGGCTGTTGAAGAAACAATTACCGGTATCCTAGATCTCAACATTTTGCGCGGTGGCTTGCTGGGCAGCCAAGCCATCACGAGCTCGTAATCTGGCGGACTTGGTGGAGGGTTATCTACTACAGTAATATCCTGTCCCGTACCTACTACTCTCGGTTTCCTTCTATCGCTCACTTACCTCCCTCCATATGGCGTAACTAACTGGAACAGGTTCATTATATAGTGAGAGTTTAAAAAAACCAAACTTATTTCTAACAGGGTCTACAACCAGCGCCACATGGTGTGGCTGGTTAAAGAAGGTTATCTGCGATTTAACATCTATGTCTGATAGGAATACCCCGTAACCAGGATGTGAATGGTACCAGCCAACAATGGAGTGCTTACCATCATTGTACTGCTTTTCCAATATTTGTATTGCGGACTCAACCGACTTGGCATCCATTATAACGTGATACTCGCTTGAGGTACCCCCTACCGGTATGTAGCCGTCAACAAGCGTGTAGTATTCGTCCTCCCATCTACAATACATGCCGACTAAGAAGCCTATGGTCTCGTTTGGAGTGTGTTTCTGACACTCGGAGAATATCCCACGTAGCACATGGTAAAAACTATGAACCTGATATCGGTGCCAGCTCATTCTATCCCACACCAACTACACGTGGTTTCCTGTACCCTTCTCTTGGGATGCTGGCTGGTTGGTATACTGATTTTGAAAAGAATGCTGCCGCCTCTAAGCAGATCGGCCTCTTTAAGGCTTCTCTTGGGTCGGGGTTTGGGTTTTCAATAAGCATTTTAAAGCTTTCTACGAGTTTGTCAAGCGTAAATGATGTCAGCCAGTTTGAATAGGCTGCCCAGCAGACGGCGCCGGCATACTCGTCATCCAAGTAGTTTGGCCCTGGCATTATGTTTGGGTGGAAAATGTTTGAGAGGTATCTAATCCTGACGGGGGCCTCGTATAGCGGTCGCTTAAGCGGGTTCTTAATACTTGATAGCCCCAACGGATAGCTTCTCAGGATATATAGGTCGAAGTCATGATAGAATGTTCTGTCTATTATATTTTCTCTTTTAACATACGCCTTAGCATATAGTTTCCTAAACTTGTATATTCTAATTGTTTCAACCTCGTCAATACCCACTGGTGTAGGTATCTTTAAATATTTCCCGGATTCCTTTTTCAAGTCATACATATTGTCAACGGTAAACTTCGTATCTGGAAACTGCTTTTGGAGTTGTTCTTCCTCATTTTTTAAACGGTTGAGGAGCCACTGTAGCGGTAGCATTTTTAAACCTCACCGACGTTGCTGCATACAGGGCAATTTGGTTTTCTAGGGACTTCATACACTAGCCAATCATTTGTGATTAGGTTGAAGCTTATCATCTTACCAAGAGATGGCATGCCCAAGGAATTTTTGCCTGTATTTTTTCTGGCGAACATTATTTTTAAGGCTTCTTGGACCTGTATTGCTGCAACTATAGAACCGGTTGTAGGTAGGGAGGGCATCTCCACGCTTTCAAGGCTGCCTTTCATGCTACATTGGAGTCTCTTCAACATCTCCGCCCAAGTCTGTTCCGACAGAGAGCAGACATAACATGGTGTTGAAGGCGGTATCATTACGTATACATTCCCTATCGGCCCCCACATCCCGCCATCAATGTATGGGATAGATCGGTAATAGGCAATAGTAGTCAAATGTATTCTGCTGGCTACATTGTCAAACGCTCCAAACACCAAATCCACTTTGTTTTCGCTGAAAATTGGGCTTATGTAATTCAGACCCTGTGGACCTATCTCCTCAACGATTGGTACAACTTTAACGTACCCATATGGATCTATTTCCTTCGCCCTCTTTGCAATTGCCTCGGCCTTTGAAGTATTTGATTCAGCGTCGGTGGTCCGAAACAATATACAGCGATTCAGGTTAGATTTAACTACTCTATCAAAGTCGACTACGTATATTGTTCCAAAGCCTAGCATAATAAGGTTCTTTATTATTTCGTTTCCTAAGGCACCAGCCCCAGCAACCATTACACAAGCGTTTCTTAACGATTCTTGATCCCAGCCTTGAATTATTTTCTGCCTACTTGCTACATCTTCATCGGGGTTAAAATCTTCTATTTTTGAGATCCTTGGCTTATGGTACGTTACACCTGTGTCGCTTAACATCTCCTCCTCCAACCCTAGCAACTAAAAATACCTCATTTTCCCCGCTGCCCGAGTACAGCCTAGATGATATGCGCTCGTCTGGGTGGATTTGTACAAATCTAGAATCTATGAGAATCCATTCATATCCCTCCCCTGGCGATGGGTTAATTAGTCTTGACTCGATCAACGTATCAATAACGTCTTTTCCGGTATTTTCTTCAAAGATCTCCAACTCGTACCTTTTTCCAGACAATCTATCCCGCACAACCAACTTCATAGTCTTTCCTCCTCCCTCTCGGTACCCCTGACCACTGGAGTCCTCCTATGCTGTGGTTTCGGCGGAGCCGATGTGGTGGTTGGGGGGCTTGGGGTCGTAGTAACTGGGGGAGGAATAATTGCTCTCTCCTTCGGTGGTGGAACCCTCCATCTCGTCAACATGAGGACAGCCGCAATCGCAACTATAGCTACTGCTGAGGCACCAAGTGCAAAGAGCCACCACATATCAGGCGGCGGTGGTGGCGGCGGCGTAGGAGGAGAACATTGCGGCTCATTCATGGCGTAGTCAAAATATCTGTACTCGGTTTTTGGTTGGAGAGGTGGGGGTGGATTAAGTATCACTATTTCCAGACGGTATTTGCCGCATGGCGCTCTTTCATCTAACCATTTCGGCCCAAGCACCGTCTGAATGTTAGCGGGGACTGGAGTGGCTGGAATGAAGAGAGTAGGTGATGGTCCAGCGGTTCCAGGTGGGTTGTGAAGCAGGACTTGTACGTTTGCATTATATGGTAATGTTAGCACTATCTGTATTCCTTCACCCCTAGCAAAGATTGTTTTCATGGTACCTTTATCATTTGCAAGTGTTATAAACTCTTGAGCTCCAACAACAGCAATAGCCAATAAAACAGCTACGGAAACCATGATAAACCGGCAGAATCTCCTTAGCCGGAGATTCATGCAAAATTAGGGAACGGGCCTCTTATAAATTTTTCTATATTCTTCTAAGGCCCTGTTAACTTTTAGGCCTCCCTAAAATCTAAAATTCTGTTCCTATGAGAAGTGTTCCCGCACCTCTTAAGGAGAAAAATTTATACGTAATGTTATGAACAATTGTATAACGATGCATAGGTTTCTGCAATACGTTTACCTAATTGTTTTACCTATCCTTTTAATCTCCTTAATGACTCAAGAGGTACAGGCTCAGGTAGGCCTTGATGTATGGACAAATAGAGGAGGAATAGGACGGGGTAACTTAAACGGGGGAACTTATTTTGAAGGGGAAGTAATAGGCATATGTGTGAGAGTTGATGTTAATGTTGAAAGGTTAAAGTTGTACATTATTTTGCCGGACGGTGATATTAGGATAATTGATGATGCTGCGATCAGAGCTGGGACTCGTTGTTATGTTCTAGGTCCTGTGGGACGGCCGTTCGGCTTACGTAAGGTTATTGCTGAGGCATGGGCCGGGGGAACATTAATAGATAGAGACGAAGTACATTACAATGTTGTTGGATGCCAGACCAGCACGTACCTCGGGATTGGAATTATAGTAGAGGGGGCCATGGTTGATGGAGTCATTCCGAGCATCCGTGTTAGAGGGTGGCTCCGTCCAATAGGTGTGGACTGGGGAACATACAAGGCATACTGTTATGGCCCTGCTGAACACAATTATATCAGAGAGTGGCTGGTTGCAGCCACGCTCGGAGCCGTTTCCCTGACCGAGATTAGCAGGGGGGTTGATGACCAGTCAAGGACAGTTTGGAGCGAGTATTCAACAACCCTTGATAAACTTAGTTATTCAGACCCACGGCTCTGGATTCTAAGAATAACCGACAGTCTGAAAGCTGCAGGTCGTGGCTTCATCGACGAAGTTCGTGTAGAATCTTTCAGAACTATATGGAAGGCTACGCCAGCTCCAACACATGTGGGCAACAATTACGTTGAGTGGATCAACCCATCTATCCAAGCAGCACCCTCAAGTTATGAAATCTATCTTTACGAAATTGCCACCATCAGAGCGAAGTTGGAGGGAATACCTGGAGACAGACGTGTTACAGTCTTTGTTGACGGTATGTCCGTAGGGGAGCTGGCCCCCGGCCAAACATTAGAGTATAGGGTTAGAGGCCTCACACACAGGCTGGATGTTGAGCCTAAGATAGTGCAGGCAAGCGATAGCATACGCTACCGGTGTTTAGACTGTTCCAGTAACGTCACCGGTGACCAAGTCACGGGCATAGCTGATGTGGTTATAAGGTTTGTTAAGCAATACCATGTCTACTTGGACGCCGAACCACGCATGACGAAGATAGTGGTTGACGGGGTTCAGCGCTACCTCCCCTTCGCCGACTGGTGGGATGAAGGAAGCACACATACTTTGTCGGTAGTAGATACCAGGGTAGTTGGCGAGCAGAAAGAGAGGGACAGAATTGTGTATGTATTCAAGGGATGGCGAGGCGGGGCTGCATCGATGCTTTACGCAAACCATTCCATTACAGTAACCGCGTCAGAACCAATATCTCTTACCGCCTACTATGAGCGGGGTAGGCAATATCTAGTAACAGCTTCCACAAAGTATGGTGATGTGAGGGGTGTGGGCTGGTATGATGAGGGAAGCAAGGCTAAGGTGAGCTTGTTCGATTTAACCCCGTTTGAGGACGGACTGTATGGTGTGCTGTTGGATTCCGGTACTAGGGCTGTTTTTCTGGGATGGCGGGGTGATGCAGTGGGTGATAGACCAGAGATAAGCGTTGTTGTGGACGGGCCCAAGGAACTCGTTGCCGGGTGGAAATTGCAACACTTTGTGAGGGTCTCAGACCCGCTCAAAACAGCGGGAGGTAGCGGCTGGTATGATTCGGACTCGTTGGCAACGGTATCTGTACCCAATAGATACGTTTATCAAGGTGAGGATGTCAGATGGGTCTTCATAAGCTGGGGAGGCGACTGCCCCTCCCAGTGCACGATGGATAGCATAACATTTAAAGCCGTCAAACCGATGGACTTGAATACTGAATGGGAGAAACAATACCGAGTAAAGTTAACCTCTACGCCCGAGGCGCTGGTGGCTGAAATCTTCGGGAACGGGACCGTAAAGTGGATCGAAGAAAATGGTTTGCTCACGACGGAGGTTCCATATGAAATTTACAAGGGCGGCACGAAATACACCTTCAAGGAGTGGGCCGGAATCACAACGGCTAGGAGGCTGGAGACAAGGATAGCGTTGCCCATGGTTCTCAGGGTGGTGTATGATACATGGCATTATGTGAGAATTGTTGACGAGAACGCGGTATCGGTGGGGGGAGGGTGGTACTTTGAGGGGCAGGAAGCCCATATATCTGTCCAGAAGACCTCGATAGGTCTTTTTGTTAAGAAAGTATTCGCGGGCTGGGAGATTGACGGGAGAATTGTTTCACAAGAACCGACGCTGAGCTACCTTGTCAACCAACCAACCACAGTCAAGGCAGTATGGACCACCGACTACACAGAGCTCGTGATAACGATAGTGGTGTCAGGCACAGTTATCGGAGGGGTATCAATATACGTGAAGAAAAGAGGCCTCTCAATAAAGAGGCAGGACCAAGAAATTAAGGAAAAGCTGCAGAGATTAGACGAAATGTACAGGAACGGGCGGATAAGTAAGGAAGCATACGATAGGCTGAAGCAGGAAATACGGGAAGAGATGGAGAAATCTAAGGAAACACTAAAGTGAGATTCAGCCCTAACAAACCACAGGTAGTGTTATCGAAACCTGTACAAGACTGAAGTATCAGAAATAGTTACATAGCCGATGAGGACTCATAACCGCCTGCTCTTAATCAAGAAGGTTGTTGGTGTAAGCCTAGGCCTTTAATTGCTCTGCCAGCTTGCAGCAGGATCGGGTGAGTCCGAAAATAAACCCAAAACCACCAACAAAACCCCGATTAAGAACAGTTTGGATGTATCGTCGCTAGGGTCTCAAGCAAAGGTGGTTATTCTAAATAATGCATGTTTTTAACCTCTTCCAGGGTATATTTGGGTTGTGTGGATTCAACTCGTTCCGCGTACTCGAATAATTCCCGTATTTGGGAATAGGATGGGTCACCCTCTTCCCTTACCTCTACGGATATTCCCAGTTGTTTGATTAGCGAAAGTGTTGTTTGAAGTTCTAACTCTGAAGTTACAGTGTTTATGAATTTACCTATTATGTAGATGTAGCTGGCGGTGATGGCTGTCAAGTATGCTTCACGTAGACTTCCGTCCTGACGATAGGATGCATGCATCATTACTTTAACTGCCCGACCCTTCTGACGAAGATATGTAAGTAGTTCACGCCACTTAAAGGCTATCGCGGGTTTATGTGTGCAGATAGTCACGAAATATCTCTCATAGAGGTTTATGAATATAGGATATCTGGATGCTACAATGATGGAGGGTCTGTTATAGCTTAAAAACCCTCTAACAGCGTAAAGTATTAGGTCTCTAAAGTTTTCTATACGAATTGTCTTCGCTTCCTTGGTCTTCAAGTATAACGTCATCTCTTTAATCATCTCAGGCGTTAAATCCACTACTATCGAGTTCTCACCCCTGCTGTCCAACTCCAACTTCATAGCTAACGCCTGTCTCAGGTAATCGCTCACGTCAGCTGCAACCCCACGCTCAATCATTAAACGGATCCGTTGCATGGTGTCGTCGTCTACCCTTACCTGAACCTTCTTACCACGCCGGAACAGTGAACGCCTAGTCATACTTTACCCTATTAGAATATGGTAGGGGGTGGATATATCCATAGAGAGTACCGTGAAAGTGCAGAACCGAAAATGGAGTACAATTAGAGAGAAATGTAGTACAATTAAGAGACAGACTTATGAGACGCCACGCACAACCCGCATCAGAAATGTTGCTGGAAAACCAAGAAATCATCTACAGGACCAATTTAGCCATAAGCGGACACAAAGCCGTCAAGGCATTAATAAAGCTGTACGTGGAAGGGCCGTTAAAACCATCCGAGCTGGGGCTGAATAGACACGAGATAAATGAACTAGTCGGGATGGGCCTCTGTAACAGAAGCCGGTACGTGGAGATAACGCCGCGTGCGGCAATATTTTTGGAACGATATAGGAAAGCAGCACTTCTGAAGACCCTGCGAAGAGAAGTATCAGCAACCTCCCTACTCGATCTTCTAAACGGCCATACACTGCCCGACCCTGATCTTTCAAAGGCATTAGAAATAGCAGGCCTGATGATGAAGGACAGAGGCCACAGAGAGTTAAAATACACACACTTAACCAGAAACGACATCCGTCTTCTCAGGGACGTCGGGAAGGGCCTGCAACCGGCGGAGTCTCTCCCAACACGGCTTCTGAAAACAGGTCTCATAGACAGGCTTCCTGGCAGCGAATACTATAAGCTGACGAGGCTTGGCATGGACTTCCTAGAGTGCTTTAACAATGCAGAGCGCCTGATCAAGACAGCGCGCAAGAAAAAAGGCAAGCTAGAGCAGAAAGGAGGTGAGGAGCAGGGGGGCCGCGTTGACGACATTTGAGTCTAACATTCGGAGACGTCCGGGCAATGTACCCCAACGATGACCGCGTAAATCTTCCGCCCGCTACCCCACTATCCGGTGAAAGGGTAGCTAGGCGGGTGGTGGAAAATGGTCCGGTGCGACAGTGAAGCAGTGGAGATGCTGAACAGCGAGGACGGTGTGAGGAGGCTAGAAGCCATCCTAGCCGCCTACCTCACCGACGGACATTACAACGGAATAGCGATAGGTGTCAGAAACATAGACCCGATGATTTTCAGACATCTAGCCGACCTAGGACTGGTGAAGAGCGTCTTCCCCGTCAGGGGAACAGGAAATACATGGAGCCTAGGGGCTTACTTCCCTAAGAGACTCTCTGAGGCTGCGCTGAGCTGCCTGGAGGGGCAATGCAAACCCACAGCGAGGATAAAGCCGGAAGTCTTACAGAGACTGGACATCGACAGGTTCATGGCTTGGGTAATCGAATATGAAGGCGGTGTCTTCGTAAACAGATGGGGGGAGGAGGTAATGCTGTTGATAACCATATGCCAATACGAGGACGCAGCTATAAAGTTTCCGAAGACATGTGGTAGGGATCGCCTATCATTCAACGAAACCTCGCAGGTATTGCAGGACAGCGGGATAATGCCGTCACAACTATGGCTCGACGATGTCATCAGCCGGTTTACGACGAACAGCTCGATCGGGGCGGTCCTAAAGTATTACAAAGAATACCGAATGGATATTACTGCCAAAGCAGCAATAGAACACAAACACTTATTTTACCTGAGCTACAGGAAGACAGGTGAAACACTCAACCGACTCATAGATCTTACATTGCCGGCAAGCTGGAAACACATGACCATGCGTATATACGCCGAAACTCTCCCCCTCTACGCCAACCGGCAGATAGCCTTCGATGACGTAAAAATACTTAAACGTGTGATTGGATGTAACTACCACAGCCCTATGAAAGGGCCCTACAACGAATACGTTATCGTCTCACTAGACAAGATACGAGATCTCCTGGAGTATTCTGAATTCCGACGAGCCACCAACTATCAGCAGAAGATACAGCAGTTCAGGAACTACTTTGAGAAAAGACGGCTAAAGTCCTATGCAACACTGAACACAATGCTTTCGGACTATGAGAGAAGACGGCTTTCCGAGTTGGAGAACATGATAAAGCCGTTGGCGGAGCTGCTGGCCATGCTTCGTGAACGGGGTACGCCTAAAGGACGCCTAGAAATACTGATATCTCTCAGAGCTGGGTGGTTGAAACGTGAAAAAACCTTCAAGACCTTTAATTAGGATTATATGGCCTTATTCAGACGACAATGTGGAGTTTGCGAAAGCCCTTAAAAAGCTCGGTGTGATCGACAGCTACCGGGTAATTAGGAAAGACGACAATGTTGAGCTTTGCGTAAAAAGGCCTGTAGCCACGATCAGGTTCGAAGACTTGATAAAGCAGTTTGAGATGGCGTTGGGAATGATACCCGACAAAGAAACGTTAGAAGATATATGGGAGACCGCCTTTAATAACATAGAAGGTGGAAGAGTCGTAAAGCATGACGAAAAAGAATGCATCATAGAAGCCACTTGACCAGACGTCAATCACATTTACTGCCACAGTCTGGTTAACTTGTGTTATGGCTTTGGTCTAGTGTTTATCTGTTTTCTCTATGTTTTTGAGGGATGGCACCGCTTTTCCAATGGTTTTATACGGGCTTGGTATTTCTTGGCTGAGCTACAGGCATTGTGCGGTGGGTCATCTATATCTGCAACACAAAAACTAATGTTAACAGCGCACTACTACCCTATTCCGACAGCGGAGTTAAAACACTAAACGCAAAAATGTTACAGATTCTAGTCATTTTGACGAAAAATTGAAAGATTCTTGTCATTTTAACGGAACATACATGCTGCTTCTTGTTGCTCCTATGCCTGCTCTTCCGTGGACTACTTTTTTGTTTGTTATGGCGTATTCGCCCAGCCTGTGTCCTATCATTTCGGGTGTTATCTCCACTGGCTG